>ERZ795055.3830-NODE-3830-length-10799-cov-4.954672_pt1 | contig 10799 bp, 8 predicted proteins | sample MGYA00375139_ERZ795055 | MGnify/ENA primary metagenome ERZ795055 (study PRJEB30184, sample SAMN05720283) | anaerobic digester metagenome | isolation source: active sludge of municipal wastewater-treating anaerobic digesters | place: USA | collected 2015-01-23 ...
TCCATTATGTTTTGCTCACTCATTGCTCTGGCATCTGCCGTTGTATCCTGAGCAGCTTGCATCAGTTGACGTGTGAGGGCGGTGTCCCTTCCCTCTGCCATGGGAATTATATTGCTTCCAAAATATTCCCATATCCTCTTTTGCTCTGGCAGCAATACAGGCTTGCTTACTGTTTTACTCTTGCTGCTACTTCCCATGATTAGACCCTCCCATATCACGCTCGAATATTTTTACCTTAGACTCCTTGAACCCCCAGTTTCTCCACAATCTCGATGGAAGTTCACTATGTATAATCAGCTTCTTAGGAGCAGCCATATTACAAGCCAATATCTTTGTATGGATATTAGCCATAAGATTAGCTGGGTCGCTAACGGGATGAAGCATAAGGCCATGGTTGAAGAACAGGGTGTTGTCGTCCATATGCTTTATACTGCAATATCCGATATACACTCCAAGCACCTTATGCTTAAACATAATAGATAAAGACATTGGAGAAAACGCTTCACCAAAGCATTCCCATTTGTTCTTGCCAGTGCGCTCAGCGTACTCCATAACCATTGAAAATAATTCAGCTGGAGTGTTAACGCTAGTTGAAAGCACGAGCTCTATGTCATTGGAAGAAATCATGGAGTCACCGTTGTGGTGTACGCTTTGATATCGTTTATTTTATTCTGTACGTCAGTGGATGCATTTGTTAATTGTATGAGATTTGTTTGCATCTGTGGCAATACGATATTAGAAAGATATGTTTTAATCATTGAGCGTTTTCCAGCTTCGTCTGCATCAAGAAACGCATTGATTAACGTTTCGTTCATGGGAAGCCCGGGGAGTTCTCCGCTATAGTACTTCAATATTTGTCTGGCTACCTGTCTCTCCATGGTAGTTAAAGCCATGTGCTTCTTCTCCTTACATTTGTGGGTTTTGTGGAATAGTCGATAAAAGCATTTGTCGCATTTAGGCATACGCCTTTAACCATCTTATTTTTCCGTTTACCTTAATAGCTATCATGCAATTAAAGGTATTACGCTCCGTTGTATTTATAGAGTATGACGTACCAGCACTGGCTGGTGATACAAAGTGCATAAAGTCATAACCCTGATGGTCCTGTGTAAGCTTAACACAACCAGTGGCACCAGCTGTGTGGTCCTGATGGAAATGCATTACATCGCCAGCTGCTCCAGATACATTCTGCCTAAAATAAGACTTGCCATCATTCGCCCAAATAATCCACTTATTGGCGTCGGTAGTAACACTCGCAATGCCATTGATGTAAAGCTGATAGGCAGTACCAATGGTTTTTGTCCCACCAAGACCAGCACCGTTCTCGATGAGTATTCCATACCCGGTAGCAGCGTTAACGTTACTACCATAGTCAGCTCCACCTTGTGATACCATGCCAACGTCAAGACCGCATATCGCTAAGGCATTGAACGTACCAGCAAATCCAGCAGCCCCTCCTGTTCGTATCCCATATGAAGTAAGATATGCAGTGTGTCCGGCAACAGCACCTACCTCATACGGCATAAAGTCAAGACCGCACACATTATAAGTAGCACCAAATAATGTATTTTCTAATCCAACATAACCACCAAGCCCAGTGCAATACAGTGCAGTTGTATTGGGCGTTGCCTGAGAAACTTTTTCATGTATATGAAATCCATAATGACCAGTTGTATTTGATGTCCACGCTCGCTCCAGCGTAACACCAGCAAGAGTTACACCAGCTGTAGTAGCAACCCTCACCTGACCCAGCAAAGTAGTTACACCAGAAACAATTACCTCATCATTGATGGTTGTCTTCCCATCTACGGTAAGTGTCCCAGTAACTGCCAAGTTGTTATTAATTGTAGCCACACCAGAAACAACAAGTGTGCTTTTTAAAACAGTAGCACCATCAACGGTTAACGCACCACTTATATTGGCAGCAGCATTTAACGACAACGTTCCGCTGACGGTAAGGGTGCCGCCTATAGTTGTTGCTCCGGTTACCTGCAATGTATTATTAACTTTAACAGCACCATCTATTGTTGTTGCCCCGGTAACTTGCAATGTGTTGTTTATCTTTGCAACACCATCAATAGTAGTGGCACCAGTTACGTTTAATGTGCTGTTGACTGTTGTTGCACCGGAGACAGTCAACGTTCCTTTGAGCACAGTTGCTCCGTCAACGGTTAGTGCCCCAGTGACATTGAGGTTATTATTTATGGTAGTAACGCCAGAGACTGTTAGTGCTCCCCTTAAAGTTGCAGCTCCTATTAAAGTGGATGTGCCACTTACTACAAGATTTCCATTAATACTAGCGTCACCACTGACGGTAACGTTTCCGCTAACAGCAAGCCCACCGTTTACAGTGAGTCCACCACCAAGCACAAGCCCGTCAGCAAGTGATACGGTAGCACTCTCTCCACTACCAACTGTGACATTAAAATCGTCACCGTCGAAATTAAGATGAGCATCCTGACCATCTGTATCTATGCTGGCAGAGTTTGCCTCGGTAATGAATAGTGCGTAACCACCACCACCACTCTGAGCACGGGCCTTCCAAGTTCCGCTTGAGGAATAGGCTATAACATTTCCCTCTGCCACTCCAGCTGTATCAACATCGGTGAGGTCATCAAGCGCAAGGCTTCCACCGGAACCGAGCTGAGTAACAGTTCCAGCTGTATCAATAACGCAAGGAACAGTGACACCGCCAGTATCCTTGGCAAATAGACGTATTGTCCCGCCAGTTACTGGAGTCGGTGGGTTTGCGCTGGCAGTTAACTCAATGAACAGAGTCTTAATTGAAGAAGCAACTGATATATAATCAGAGAATGTTGCTGCACCGCTAACATCGAGTGTGTCATTTATCTTTGTTGCCCCATCTATTGTGGCTGTTCCAGTAACAGACAGGTTATTGTTAATAGTTGTAGCACCAGATACTGTTAGTGAGCCCTTCAATATTGTTGAACCGTCGACAGTAAGATTGCCAGATATATTGGCGTCACTGTTAATGGACACGACACCATTGCATGTTGTTGTACCGCATACAATTAGATTGCCACCAACCGTAAGGTCTAGCGAACTCACAACCGCAGTGATGGTATCTGAAAATGCACTGCTATGGCCAGCCCAAGATATGGCCTTTACCCAATACCAATATGGTATGTTTGTCCCAGTTGCATCAACAAAATGATTAGAGCCAAAGCTTACCTTGGCAACGATATCTGAAGTTGTTATGCTTGCAGTGACACTGTCAGTTCTTCTATATACGTCGAAGTATCTAACCGACACATCAGTGCTTGACCATTTTATAAATCTTGCTGTTGTGTTACCAGTTGCTGAAGGCATTTGTTTCCTTAAGCTGGTGTGTCCGGTATGCCAGAGTCTGTAATTGTATAAACCTGAGTGGTCCATCCACCACCAAGGTCTGGAACTAGCGGATTATTTGTGGCCTGCACACTGAACTCGTAGTCCTCGCCTATCTGCAGTGCATTATAAGTGTGCTGTTGGATATAATATCCAGAGCCATGCAATCCGTATTCAGTTGTGTGCCTTACATAAATCGGTACAGAATATACGCCATAAGACCCGCCACCAAAGTCTCGTCTCCAACGTAGCCAATAACCTTCGCTCTCGCCGTCGTCATACCATCGTATAGTCCAGTTTTTAACATTGAACCAAGACTTGGTTTCCTCTTCTGCTCCTTCGTAAATGGTAACAGTTCCACCCTTCGCGAGGGTGGCTGAGTCAGGTGCTGAGAATGTGCCATTGTCGCCCTCCTTGTTCACGCACACAACCCAGTACCAATACGTCTTATCCTGCTCTGGACCGTCCGGGGAGTTGGTTGCATCATAGCCAACATCTATGAACGACAACATCTTTCCACTGTAGCGTATCTTATCCGTAGTTAATAGAGCGGTGTCGTTTGCTGTGGTCCTGTACAAATCGTAGTGGTCTAATTCATCGAAGTAATCCTTAAAGGTTGTGCCACGTGTCCATGAGATATTAATATTGCCGTTCCAAAATATCGGAGTTGCCGTGACAGTTGGTGCATCAAGTGTTTCTCCATCGTTCCCAGTTGTGCTTGCACTGGCAAAGAAACTATATGAACGCCTGAGCCGTGAGTATGAACGTGCCTTGACATACACAGTTTCTTTGTCCCATCCGGGATTGCCAAACCAGTTCTGGATAAAGAACACTGCAAAAGGAAGTGGCCCTTGCCCTACCATGTTCTTGGGAGCCCACGTTTGCAAGGAGTATCCGTCTCCTGCGTTCCAAGCAATGTTTGTTGAGAGAGTCTTTGGCGTGGCTGCACTCCATGCAGTGGTGAGCCCAGTAGCCCCGGTTGTTGTGTTGGTAATTTCCTTAGAGTTGCCCGGGCTAATCTCGGTAAAGAACTGGAGGTTCCTGTCGGTGCCAGACTTATACAGCTTGTCGCTTCCAGTGGCGCATACAACAAGATTTGTAGCATGAGTGCTGTATGCTGTGCCCGTCAGAGTAATAATTCCACTCTCTTCCAATGGAGTAAAGTTATGGATTAGACTGGCAAAGAACTGGAACCCGGCGTGATTTCTGTACTTGAGCGGATTGACTGGTTTGCACCAAGCAACACAGATTGGAAGCAATGGTATTTTATAAACCTCAAGGTCCTGCGGAGGCTCTGGTGGAGACGCATCCTCTGGCAACCCATTGCGAGCTATTCCCTCTGCCGCAACAGCAACATCATTGACACGTGACATTGCCGCAAGTATCTGCTGCATTGAAACGCCAGTGTCCTTGCTAATTTGCCCAAGCTTTGAGTACACGTCTTCGGCAAACCGTGTCATTGTATTAGCGTCGTACTGCTCGCCAAATCTTTCTGTTGGGTTACCGTCTTCTATCATGTCGGCTTGTACTCCACGTCCTCTTCAACCTCAACCTTCATTACCATTTCTGTAATCTTGTGAGGATTGACACACGAAAGCCCCATGCCTATATGAGTACCCTCATCACCCATTACTGCAGGCTGGACAAATGTCTTTACGGTAGTCGTGGTTGCTGTCCACACTGGCATCGTCTCTTTCGCCGTCCCGTTGACGTATACCGTTGGCGTAACCTGCGTGTCATAAGCAGTCTGAGTTTTTGCCAGAGAGAGATAAAAAGATTTGAGCCATTTGTCATATTGTATCCCGGGATGTGAGAAGTCCCTTGTCCTTAGAGTTGTTGTTATGGCGGTACTGTCATCAGTCCAACCATCAAACAGTTTGTACAGCTTTCCGTTCCCCCTGCCGAAGTAAACATCATTATTATCTCCAGCTCCATCCCATTTCATGAACGATGTCATGTCAAATGGTCCACTTAGTTCTGAGAATGTGCGCTCTGGAAGATAGCAACATATACCTTTACCAGTACCAGCGGTTGTGTCTTGGTCGTAAAACATATAGTAATACTGGCCAATACAAAAACCCTTTGCATTAGAGAGCTGGTCCTCGGTATAGCTTTCAAACAATTTGTTTATAGGTTTAAAGAAATTGTCATCTACCCGGGAGATATCACCAAGCATCAGTCCTTCTCTTGAAAGCCACACAATACCATACGGAGTAACTGCAACGCTGTCCCTTGCAATGCATCCACGCGGGAACCTAAATGTCGCTGGACCAGCTAGTGCCTTGGGCACTGTGTAGAAAGAGTCGGTTGTCCAAGCGCACAGATAATTATAGAAACCCTTGAGCGCAACAACACCACCACCCTTCTGGCCATCCTCCGGTATGTCGAGTGCCTTAAAGTCGCTTACCCGGAACGGAACGAATGGCTCAGAGCATACAATCCTGTACGGATATACCTCACCGAACCTATCCTTGACAATGTTTGCGTAGTACATGATGTTATCAAAAGGCTCCATCACCTTACATATCGGTGGCTGATACGCATCTTCAGGTGCTGCCAGTGTCAGCTTATTGTCAGGGACATTATCGAAATAGGTTCCGTTAACAACGGAGCAATTGCCAGCGTGCCTTAACTCGCTTGAGTTTCCACCAAGTCTATATATACGTTTGTTAACAACTCTCGCCTTGTTAGCACCTGACGGGACATAAACGTTCCTAAGCACAGCGTCTCCATTGCTAATCCGCTTTACCTTGGAGAACTCACTTGCTGGTGACAGGTTACCATCATTGTCTTCAAGCATAACAACATACTGGTAATCACCGTTGAGTGAGCCTTCTTTCTTCATCACAAAATTATCAACGCATATCTTTGCTCCAGCACCCTTTGCTACAAGCTCAACACTAATGCCACGAACCTCAGCCATGTTGAACTGACGGCCAGCAGAAGAGTTCTCGCATACAACCATGTCCTTGCGCTTCCAAGAAAATATGGCAGATGGCCATCCACCACGGTCAGCACCGAGATACTCTATGCCCTGCTGTATGAATGCTGCAACCTGACCGCGCATGGCAGGGTCAACAAATGTTTTAGCTAGAGTACTGATAACGGCCTGTGGGTTCTTATCGTAAGCTTTTTGTATATCCTTAAGAGTTTTTGCAAACTCTTTCTGCTCGCCCTGAGCTTCTTTGCCTATGGCAATTAACTCCTGACCGCTTATCGAATATTCAAGATAGGTCTCTGCATCAAGTGCACCGCCATTGTTGCCGTGTATCCTGATGTAAACCCTATCTATGTTTGCTGCACTTTCCTTCGGAGCTGCAATCCATATGGCAAATTTGTCGTCACTACCAGCTGGTATACTATTCCATGCTATTGGACCCAGCTCGTCTGGAAAGTTTGTCCACGACGGAGGGAAGTTAACCACTGGTATCTTATACACGGTAAGGTCATGTACTGCGTTGAACTTAAACCTACAACCAAACGGCTTGCTTCCATACGATGTGAGTGTACAACCAGCTATACCTATACTGGAGTGGTCGAAGTCTGGATACGTCATCCATCCCATGCCATATGTGTGATATGACATGTTGCCCCACACCCACTTCAGGGCCTCAGCAGACAGGTCTATAACTGCAGCAAAGTCCTTGAAGGTAGCTCCAAGATAATCAGCAACAGTATCTATTACGTACCGCTCGATAGGCTCAAACACGTACACTGGCTGCATGCCGTCATAAGGTCTTTCAATTCTAATGTCGTCGAAGTAATATGCTGGAGGGGTTAAGGTTGCATGGTTCGGACCGTTAAGCTCTATCTCAACAACTTTGGTCCAGTCGAATGTAGCGGTTCCGGTGAAGGCTAGAGTGTTGTGCATGAGCACTTGCTTTGTAGCTCCACCGCCAACAAAGTTGCCCATGGTAAACATCTTTGCTTGCCTGTTCTGTCCAACGTTATCTATAAAGTTTATTGTTGGACAAGTAAAAGCAGCCCAGTTAAATCCAGCCTGATACCCAAGCCCCTTTGATGATATGTTGCATCTCAATACGCATGAGGTGTCGGCTGTGCTTCCATCAGGAAAGGTGCCAAAGTCCTTAGGAGAGGTAAACTTGAGTGTTGCCTTTTCACCTTTAGCAACAGCAACACACGATGCACCCTCTCTGGCAAACTCATAACTGAACGTTGCCTTAGTCAATGTTGCTGTATTGCTGAGCCAGCCATAGGTAGAGTCGTCCTCCTGTTGCTCACAAGAGGCACATCTTATGCTATTAGTATCAACGATTGGTGGAGTCTTTAATGTCCTGACAAAATCAACGGCAACCTTTGCTGGCCTTGCGGAGCTGGCCTTGCTTCCAGCAACAAGCTTAAACTCAACGGTATTAATGGCTGTCCAAGAAGGCGCACCAGTAACGGCAAACCAGTTCTTCCTGATGCGGATGTTAAACATCTGGTTATCGTATATGTTGTTACCCCACACCGCCTGCTGCGTAGATTGCGATGGATGCCAGTTCTCCCATGTTGAGGTGGCAGAGAATGGATTATCAAGAGAGCTTTTGTAAGCTATGTATGCTGTGTAGTAGTTGCTGTTGTCAGTTTTACATCTAATATACAGTGCATCTATTGGCTCTTTATCAAAGCGATAAACCTCACAAGCAAAGTAATCATTCCCGGTTGCTGTCTGTGCATCTGAGAATGTTTGCCAGTTTACATTTGTTCCTGTAATGGTAAGGGTAGCTGTCTTCCCGGGTGTCTCCTGACTGAATGACACCGCCCCCCTTCCCTCGCGCCTATGCTGTATGGAACGTGTAACGGTCGCACTGCCAGCACCAGTACCAGCACTATAAGTTGAATCGCTCGTATCATCAAGGCTTGAATAGTTTAGTTTTGAGTTTGGGTCTGGAACCCCAGCAGTGTACAAGTACTTCGCCGTATCGTCACCAGCAGACTGCCGCGCTCGTATCTGTTTTATTTCATCAACACCATTTGAATAATATGTATGGCCAAGCATGCGAGCAAAGACTCCGCTTGTCAGGCCAGATACTGTACCCTCAGTGTATACTGCAGTATTGTTGGGGTCTGCCAGTGTAAGCTTCTTCCAGACGCTCGCGCTATCACGAACCATCCTTATAATACATGACTTGGTAGCATTAGATGTTGACTTGGTTACTGCGTAAATTTCGTGGGGATACTCCGTTGCTGTTGCAACAGTAGGCAAGAACCTGCTTGTATCAGAATGGTAGTATTTATACAATGCGGTTATAGCTGCAGATTGTTCATTCAAAACGCCCATGGCATCCCCTAAGCGTGAAGATTTTTAATGTCACGAGCAAGCGTAACATTTGAAGTGTTGTTTGTATAAATTGAATCCCAGTACGTCCAATAATCAATTGATGCTAATATTTGATCTGAAACATCTGTTTTATATCCGCTTGTTATTGCATTATAATAACAACTAGGCCCTATGGTTGGTCTCCCAGCCTTTAAAAATCTTCCAGTAAGTGCAGCACAATTAATTGCATAATGCTCATATCCGGTGTCTGACCTGTAATGATAAAAACCAATGTTCTTTTTTGCACTCAAATCAGTCCAAACGGCAAAGAAATGCCATATACCAGCGGTAAGATATTCTTGGTCTGCTGCAACATAATATGGGGTTTGGACAAATAAATTTGAACTACCACCAGCAGTTGATGTATACCATCCCTGATATCTTATTGAGCCACTTCCACACCGCCAATATCTAAAAACAATTGCCTGTCCACTCGCATTAGATGTGTTCCCCATGGTAAAAAAATAATTTGAACCACCCTTAGCGTGCGATGGGATGTAACACCAAAACGAAACAAAAGAAACTTGGGTATCAGCACCAGAGTAACATGGCCAGTTAAATGGGTCTGGATTTGGAACAACACCCCGAAGTCCATAATGATACCCTGAGTCCCTTGACTGATAACCTGATTTAATTGCGGTATCATCACCCATGTACAAAGCATATACTCCCTGCTTTGCCCCATAATAACTTGTGACCATTGATGCTTCGGCTGTTCCTAGCCCCCAATACCTTTCAAAAACATTGTTGCCAGTCAGTGCATTCTTACCGGGATTGGCCTGCTCTTCAAACTTCAATATGACTCTACATCTCGCCATCTCCGTTTCAGATGGAGTAACAGTGTGCATGCCAGAGTAAATGGGGTTCTCGGGGTCCCATGGAACAACCCACGAAGTGTCAGGTGTATGTAACAACTCAGCTATTCCACGCCTGCTCTCAATATATCCTTTCCTTGGTATGTAATTGTCTAGTTGAACAAACGAACCCGGGTTGGCAGTTGGAGCTGCATGGTCTATAAACTTATCAACAGTAAACTCGGGACGGAGTTCAATGTATTCACTTAAACTCATGAGTGTGAAAGCTCCGTTATACCCTTCCTGCTCTCAAGTATCTGGCCACGCGGTATATAGTTTATGAGAACCTGAAACGTACCGCTTGGCATCTGTTCGTCTTTGGGGTCCCATTCAAGGTCAAGACTAAACGGATACTGTATTGGATAGTATGCTCTCCTTGTGTCTCCCTTGTTTGGCATTATTGCCCCACTGTGACGCCAGCAACTCCGGGCTTAACGTGGTCAATGCCGGGGTTGTCGGCAATGTGCCACGACTGAGTTATGGCGTTGAGTTCATTGTTGTACATCTCGTAATACTTCATTGCCATTTGAATGTCTCTTTTTGCTTCAAAGCCACGCATTGCCATATACAACGGCACGAGATGGTGAAATGGCTGGGGTAGATTAAGCGTCCCGGCTCCCGCCTGTTCTGCCTCACCCCAGCAGAATAACGTTATTGAGTAAGCGGCTGTCGGTGTTGGGGATAAGATTACCTCACGACCCCAAGAACACCAGCATACCTCGTTTGGATTTTGTGAAACCTTACCAATCAAGTCCGGAGTTATTCTGGTAAAAGACAAATTGGCAGAGCTCACAATCGTCTTCACCCCTATGGTATTAATTGAAGTTGTGTTTAATGAAATCGGCCAGACGTAGTTTGACGTTCCGTTTGTGGTTGTTACGGGAGTGGCCTTGAATTGGTAACAATAAGAACGCAGCGAGATGTCACTTACTGCGTCATTGCACCAATCATTAAGGTTGGCTTCTGTGTAGAAACGTGCGGTTGGTTCGGCAAGAAGGTATCTGGCACGTGTCTTAGCAGCTGTTCTGGTGAGAGAAGACATTACTTATCCCCTTATATATGAGCCCCCTAATCATCCCACGGGTCATGCGAAACAAGCCAGTCCTGACCACGGTGGGTTTCTCCAAACATGTTATCACGAGTATAAGGTTCGTCGGTCCTGACTCTCCTATCGCGCTCTGTTGCATAGTTGAAGTGATTGGCAGCGTTTGCGATTGAGGCTTCAATAATGGAGTCGGTTACTGAGTTGGGGTCAAGTATCCTCTTGCGCTTAA
>ERZ795055.3833-NODE-3833-length-10797-cov-4.954664_pt1 | contig 10797 bp, 7 predicted proteins | sample MGYA00375139_ERZ795055 | MGnify/ENA primary metagenome ERZ795055 (study PRJEB30184, sample SAMN05720283) | anaerobic digester metagenome | isolation source: active sludge of municipal wastewater-treating anaerobic digesters | place: USA | collected 2015-01-23 ...
CGTTTTTTCAGAATAAAGACCTTGCCTGCGATGATCGCAAGCATTATTTTTTCCATGAACGGATGTTTCGCGCTGCGCGTCATGGCCGGGCATCTGGGGTGGCTGTCGGCGGCCTATTTGCCCTGGATCTTTTTGTTTTATCTTAAAGGATTAAAGAAGGCGCGTTATGTTTTTTTGTCGTCGGTGTTTCTTGCCTTCACAGCCCTTGAAGGCTCGCATATCCTGATCTTTACGGCCGTCTTCCTATCGGTGTTCAGCTTTTTGTATTCGTTTCAGCAGAAGACGATCCGCCCGCTGTTGGCGTTGGCGCTGGCATTAATGTTCTGCGTGCTTTTTTCCGGGCCAAAACTTTTTCCGATGATCGAAATGATGTCGCGCTTTCCGCGGTTGACGGACGCGGGCTGGGCCGTTCCCTTGGGAAATTTATACGATATTTTTTTGGAGCGGGCGCAGCAGGACAATCTTTTTCAGCGCTTTATAAAAAATACGGCATGGTGGGAGATCGGGGCCTATGTCGGCCTTGTCCCGAGCGTGTTGTTTGTCCTGAGTTTCAAAATGATCAAAAAACAATGGCCGCTCTTGTTGACGGCGGTGTTCATTTTGCTGATCGGGCTTGGAAATTTTTCCGGCTTCGCGCCGTGGACGGTTCTTCACAGCGGCCCGGTCTTTTCGAACATGCATATACCGACGAGGATATTTATTGTTTTTGTTTTCCTGCTTTCGCTTTTGTGCGGTCTGTGTTTAAATTCGTTTGCCCCTAGAGGAGGCGGTCGGGAAGTATTTTTAAGGAACGCCTTTTTAATAGCTCTTTTTTGTTTTGTTGCCTGGGACCTGAGCGCTGTCAATTCCGCCTTCTTTGGGGAAAAGTTTTTCAGTCGGCTGAATGTGCTGCGAAAGCCTCTGTTTAAGGAGAATGCATTTTTTCAGGTGGAGCTTCCTCAGCAGTATCATAGCCTTTTTGGTGCGACGACGGGGGTATTCGCCCAGATCCTGCAGAATCACGGGGTCGTGGATGGTTACGAGGCCATTCCGGTCGAGCGAAACGCGGTCCCGTATAGCGGGCCGGATTACCGGGGGGAATTTCATCTTTTGGGCAGCTCGGGGAATGTTTCGCAGTCCTATTGGTCGCCCAATAAGCTTATTTTTCATTATGATATTCCATATCCCGATCTTTTGGTGGTGAACCAGAATTATGATAAAAACTGGAGGACGTTCCCGCCTAAAATGGTAAAATCTCATGAGGGCTTGATATCCGTGGAGCTGGACCCCGCAGACCGGGGGATCATTTTATATTATTTGCCGTATTCGTTCGTGCTTGGTGTTTTTTCGTTTTTCACAGGGGTCTTAGGCTGGATCTTTTTCAACAAAGCAGGCCTTGAATGGCAGGAAGGCAGGGTGCCTTTGGAGAAGGGCCGGGGAATGGATTAAATCGATGAGACTCATTCTGTTTTTTAAAAAAATGGTTTCCGGGAAAGAGGGCCGGGTAGCGCGTTTTGCGGGGCTCATGGCGCTTTTGGCGGGTCTGTCGCTTGTTTACGGCCGTAACCTTCTGAAATACAGCTATCATTTTGGTTTGTATGATTGGAATTTCTTTCTTTACCAGCATCAGTATTGGCACATTTCGCTTTTTTCCTTTAAGCAGCTCCCGTTATGGAACCCATATGCCTGCGGCGGGATGTCGTTCATCGGACGGCCGGATGTGAGCGTTTTGCCGTTTCCGATCATTTTTGTGACTGCGTTCGGAGCGCTTGCCGGCTTGAGGATCATGGCCGTTTTTTATATTTTTCTCGGCATGACGGGGATGTTCTATGTGTGCCGGTATTTGAAGATCGGGATCCTGCCGTCTTTGATCGCGGGCGTTATTTTTTCCATGAACGGGGCTTTGGCGCTGCGGATCATGGCCGGCCATCTGGGTTGGCTGTCCGTGGCGTATTTGCCGTTCATAGTTCTGTTCTATTTAAAGGGCTTAAAAAAGTTTCGGTATCTGTTTTTGTGTTCACTTTTTCTTGCGTTCGTGGCGGCCGAGGGGTCGTATATCCTGATGTTCACGGCTGTCTTTCTATTTGTCTTCAGCGCGCTGTATGCGCTTCAGCAAAAAAGCCTGCGCCCGCTGTTGGCGCTGGGACTGACGCTGGCGCTTTGTGTTCTGCTTTCAGGGCCCAAACTGTTTCCGATGATCGAAATGATGTCCCAGTTTCCCCGGGGGACCGATGTCGGAAAGGCGATCCCCCTGAAGAACCTTTATAACATCTTTTGGGAACGCAATCAGCTGGGCAATCTTGCGTTCGCGTTCATGAGGCCTTTGAACTGGTGGGAGTTCGGCTCGTATATCGGGATCGTTCCGGTAGTCATTTTTGTGCTGAGCTTTAAACTGGTCCGCAGGCAATGGCCGCTTTTGCTGACGGCGGTATGCGTGTTCGTGATCGGATTGGGAAATTTCTCCGCCCTCGCGCCGTGGACACTGCTCCACAGGGCCCCGGTTTTTTGCAACATGCATATTTCTTCGAGGGTCTGGGTTATTTTCCTGTTTTTAGTGGCCTTGCTTTGCGGGCTTTGTCTGGATTCGTTCACCTTTAAGAGCAGGCGCGGGACATATCTGAAGAACGTCCTGCTTGTGATCGTGCTGTGTTTTATTGCATGGGACCTGACCGCGGTCAGCTCACCGGTCTTTAAGAATCTTTTCCAGGAAGGAAGTTTTCGGCAAAAGCTGGTCTTGAAAGATCAGGCTTTCCGGCAAATCCGTGTTCCGGCTCAATACGCAGAGGTCTATGACGGCCTCTTTTTGATGTTCGCTCCGCTTTTGGAGAACGCGGGGGCCATTAACAGCTATGAGGCGATCCCCGTGAAGCGCAACGCTATGGCTTATGGGGAGCTCGGTTATCGGGGAGAGTTTTACCTTTTGAATCATTCCGGAAAAGTGTCGCAGCCGTATTGGTCGCCCAATAGGCTGGTTTTTCATTACGATATCTGGCGGCCCGATGTTCTGGTGGTGAATCAGAATTATGATAAAGGCTGGAAGACATTCCCTCCCAGGGTGGTAAAATCCCACAAGGGCTTGATATCGGTGGAAATTGATCCGGCGGACAAAGGGATCGTTCTGTATTATTTGCCGTGGAGCTTTGTGGCCGGCCTTTTGACCTGTGCGGCAGCCATGGCCGCCTGGGCTGTCATGATCAGAAAAAAAGTAGAGTGGAAAGGCCCTATGGGGAGCGGTCTTTGGTGAAGGTCTTTACGTCAGGGAGACAATGAACGGTATTCATGAGCGCCAGATTGAGCGGCCTGAACTGTCCGCGGTCATTCCGGTTTTTAATGAACAAGCCAACTTGGAATCTTTGTATGAGCGACTTTCCGGAGTTTTGAGCTCGCTGGCCGCTTCTTATGAGATCGTGCTCGTGGATGACGGAAGCGCGGACTCATCCTGGACGATCATTGAACGCATTTGTCAAATGGACGTGAGGGTCAAGGCGGTCAAGTTCGCCAGGAATTTCGGGCAGCATGTCGCCATCACCGCCGGGCTGGACCATTGCGAAGGAAGCGCGGTTATTCTGATGGACGCGGACATGCAGGACCCGCCGGAGACGCTGGGTGAGCTTTACAGAAAATTCAAGGAAGGATATGATGTCGTCTGCGCGGTGCGGGAGAATCGGGCTGACCCGATCTACCGCCGGGTCCTTGCCAGGGCGTTCTACGTTGTTTTTAAACTGGTTTCAAGGATCGACATCCCGGCGAACTCCGGGGTTTTCCGGATCATCAGCCGGAAGGTCGTTGAGCGGCTGGGCCAATGCCCGCAAAGGCATAAATTCATTACCGGGTGGATCAGCGCGCTGGGTTTTTCTCAGGCGGTCGTGAAGGTCAGGCGGGACGCCCGGCAGGCCGGTAAGACGCAGTATAATTTTACAAGGTTGATGCGTTTGGCTTTTGGAGGATTAAGTTCGTGCCCGTCTGCCGTGACAGGCTCAAAGGCCGGAACAGAAAGTCGGGAAGGCCCTGTGTATTGTATCGAGAAAACCATGAATTTCAGGGGTCAATGTTGATGCAGCCGCCGCGTGACGAGATCAGGAAAGTGTGGGATGAACGGGCCCAGGCCCATAAGGAGGACAGCCGCGCGTCCATGCCGGATCGGTTTTTGATCGATCTGGAGATCAGGAAGCTCTGCCGGCGCATACCTCATGGGGACGCGATCCTGGATATCGGCTGTGCCAACGGATACACGGACCTGAAGATCGCCTCAAGAAGAAAAGTCACGATCACGGGGTTCGATAATTCAGCGGCCATGATCAGCGAGGCTTTAAAGGCTTTGGCCATCGCGCCGTTGAGCCAAGAGGTGAAGGGGCGGATCGTTTTTGAGACGGGAGATCTCTTGAGCCCGGAAATCGTGAAAAAATACCAGCCCCAAAAGTTTGACAAGGCGGTCACAAAACGGGTCTTGATCAACATCCCGACCTGGGAAGGACAACAGCAGGCGATCGAGAATATTTATCATATCCTTCCGCAAGGTAAAGTATATATCATGATGGAATCGACCCTGCAGGGCTATGAGAAGATCAGCAGGATGCGGGAGCGGTTCGGGATTGAACGGACGAAGGTCCGATGGCATAATAAATACCTTGATGAGGACAGGCTCGTCCCGTTCTTGAAGGGCATGTTCGACATTGAACAGGCCGTCAATTTCAGCAGCACGTATTATGCCGGTTCCCGGGTTATCCAGCCGCTTTTGCTTAAGCCGTTCGGCAAGGAGCCGTCCTATGATTTTATTCTGAACCGTCTCTTCGCGAGGCTGCCCAGCCTGGGAGATTGCGGTATCCAGAAGATGTTCGTTCTTAGAAAGAAAAGGATGTGATATGAAGACCATTTTGGTGACGGGCGGGGCCGGGTTTATCGGCAGCAATTTTGTCCAATTCCTTTATAAAAATTACAAGGACCACAAGATCATCGTGCTGGACGCCTTGACCTATGCCGGCCGTCCGGAAAACATTCCGCAAGAGATCCACAATGACGGGAAACGTTTTGAATTTTTGCGGGGTGATGTCTGTAACGGCGGGCTGGTCGACAGTCTGGTGGGGCGGTCGGACATCGTGGTGCATTTTGCCGCGGAATCCCATGTGGCTCGTTCGATCTTCGACAACAAGATCTTTTATGAAACGGATGTCCTGGGGACGCAGGCCGTGGCGACCGCGGTCGTGAAGCATTATCAGACCGTGGAGCGGTTCATTCATATTTCGACCTCCGAGGTCTACGGCACGTCCGAGTATGAGCCCATGGATGAAAAACATCCGCTGAACCCCTGCAGTCCTTACGCGTCTGCCAAATGCGGCGCGGACCGGCTGGTCTATTCTTTTATTCATACCTATGATATGCCGGCGGTGATCTTACGGCCGTTCAATCAGTATGGGCCGTATCAGCATTTGGAAAAGGTCATATCCCGTTTTATCACATCCGCTCTGAGCAATGAGCCCTTGACCATTCATGGCGACGGTCAGGCCAAACGCGACTGGCTCTACGTGGAAGACACCTGCCAAAGGATCGATCTGGCCCTGCGCGCTCCGATGGAGCGCATCAGGGGGGATGTTTTTAATATCGGATCAGGAGAGGTCTTAAGTGTTATCGATATCGCGCATATGGTCCTGGAGCTGACCGGCCGGCCGAAGTCATTGATCGCTTTTATCGGGGATCGCCCGGGGCAGGTCCAGAACCACAGGTCATCGACCGACAAAGCGGAGAAGGTGCTCGGGATGCGTCCCGGCCGTCCGTTCAGAGAGGGGCTTCAGCAGACGATCGCATGGTTCAAGGACAATGAGGAATGGTGGCAGAAGATCGAATGGATGAAACATATCAAGATCATGACCAAATCCGGCGAATATGAACTGCATTAAGATCTGTTTAAAAAGGATAACGGGCCTTGAAGATCGAATTTTATAAGCACAATCTCGGGAAAGATGAAAAGCGCATGGTCCTGGAATGTCTGGACGGGATCTTCTTGACCACGGGTTCTTACGTGGACAGTTTTGAGCGCGAGTTCGCTTCCTATCTGGGGGAAAAATACTGTGTTGGCCTTAATTCCTGCACGGCCGCCCTGCATCTGGCCTTGCTGGCTTTAGGGGTCGGGCCGGGGGACGAGGTCATCACAACGCCCTTGACCTTTATCGCGACCGCGACCGCGATCCTGCACACGGGCGCGAAGCCTGTCTTTATTGATGTTGAGCAGGACACGGGCCTGATGGACCCCAAGCTTATCGACGGGGCGGTCACGCCGAAGACCAAAGCGGTCATTCCGGTCCATTTATACGGCCAGATGTGCGACATGAAAAGGATCAAAGCGGCCGCTCGAAAGCATCATTTGAAGATCATTGAGGATGCCGCGCATTGCATCGAGGGGGAACGCGACGGTATACGGCCGGGCCAGCTCGGTGACGCGGCGTGTTTTAGTTTTTACGCGACGAAAAACATGACCTGCGGAGAAGGCGGAGCGCTTGTCACCAATCACCGGCTGGTGGCTGAAAAGGTGAGGATGCTTCGCACGCACGGCATGACGAAGGAAGCCGCCAAGAGGTATTCAGGCCCCTATAAGCATTGGGACATGACTGACTGCGGCTGGAAGTATAACATGAGCAATATCGAAGCGTCGCTTCTTTTGCCGCAGATCAAGAAGATCGGTCTTAACTGGGCAACGAGAGAGCGCCTTTATCGGCAGTATCAAAAAGCGCTCAGCGGCATTCCCGGCGTTTCCTGTCCGAAGATCGCGCAACGTTCCAAAAGCGCCCTTCATTTGTTGACGGTGTGGGTCGACCATCGAAGGCGGGATGCGCTGCTCAAACATTTCGGCGATCAGGGGATCGGCGTGGCCGTTCATTACCGTCCGGTCCATCTTTTAAAGTATTTCCGCGAGACATTCCACTTCAAGAAAGGCGACTTTCCTGTTTCTGAAAATATCGGAAGCCGGACGATCAGCCTTCCGTTCTGGCCAGGGCTGACAGCCGGACAGGTCAAACATATCACGGCGCAGTTAAAGGCCGGACTCTAGAAACTCTTTTAATATTTTTTATGCTGTTGTGTCAGAGCGGCGGGTGAACGTTCTGAATTTCAATTTCCAGACGATCAGGATGGCTTCAAGGACCGTGTGAAAGGCCGGTATTTTTGAGTAGCCGCGGCAGCGGTCATAAAAGACGACCGGTATTTCACGGACCAGGAAGCCCAGCTTTTTGCAGATGTAATTGACCTCGATCTGAAAAGCGTATCCGTCAGAAAGGACCGCGCTCTTCAGGAGGGCCTCAATAACGGCGCGTTTGAAACATTTAAATCCGCTGGTCGTGTCTCCCAGCGAAAGCCAGGTGAAAAAATTGACGTAGGCCTGGGCCACGCAGCTGAAGATCAGCCTGGACAGAGGCCGGTTGATGATGCTGATCCGTCCTTTATAGAAGCGTGAACCGATGACCACATCGCAGGTTTCGATCTCTTCCAGGAATTTCGGGATGTATTGAGGATCGTGCGAGAGGTCGGCGTCCATTCCCACGATGTAATCGGATGAAAAATGTTCGACCGCGTAGCGGAAGCCTGCCAGGTAAGCCTTCCCCAGGCCCTGTTTGACGTCCCGGTGCAGGACGGAAATGCGGCGTTCGTTGCGGGCCAGTTTTTCGGCGAGATCCCCGGTTCCGTCTGGCGAATTGTCATCGACGATCAGGACTTTCAAATTGATCGGAAGGGCGAAGATCTTTTTAAGCAGATCTTCCAGGTTTTCCTTCTCGTTATATGTCGGAATAATGATGAGGGTTTCCAAACCTTGATCCTTCGGCGTTGTTTGCAGCAGGTTCATTCAGTTCATTATAATCGGGCCGGATCAAAGAACAAAAGGAAAAGTTCGTTTTCAGGACCTGTTTTCAGCGGAGCCGATTGATCCTGTAAAGCGAGAATAATGGATTTTTATAAAGGAGTTCCAGGGTCTTGGAAGGTTCCGGCGATATATTGGCCGGAAAAACAACGTGGCTGGCATTATATTTTGCGATCGCCATAAAAAGAGCGGGACGGACGTCTTCTGTCGGCATGACCTTGAATGTCTCGATGTCTTTCATCCGCTGTTCCCACTCATAGACCTGCTGGATATCGAATGCCAAGAACGCGCCGATATCACGGTCATCGCAGATCAGGTTGCGCTCCGAAAAGATCCGGAAGCCGCCCATGATCGTGTCATGAGGCGCCAGGATGATGGCGTCCTTGGCTGTCCGTTCTTTTGTTTGCAGTTGGATATCGACCCACGCGTCCTGGAAAAGATCGAAGGTGCTTTTTTCCCGAAAAGCATAGGAATAATGTGCGTGGGCGTATCGCATAGTCGCCATGATCAAGGGGATGATAATAAAAAGGCGTTTGGAAATATGAAATTGTTTTTTTAGTATTTTTTCAAGGCCGAACCCGAAAAGAAGGCAGAAAAAAAGGACAAAAGAGCTTCCAAAGATCGGCCCTTTAAGAGGATTGCCCTTGAACATCCATAAAAATCCGAAGTAGGTCCCTATGGTCAAAATGGTCCCGGACAGAGCACTGGCCACAAGAAAGACCTTGGAGCGGCCGGGTTTTTTTCTGAGCGATGCGGTGAGAAGAAGCATCATCAGGATATTGAGCGCGTAGAGGGCGGCGAAAAGATCGCGGGGGATCAATCCGGGATATGAAAGCCCGATGATAAAACATGCCCATAGCGGTTGTTTGCTGATCGAGCGCAGCAGCAAAAGCGTGACATAGCCCGGCAGTATGAATAAAAGAAAATGCGCGTTTCGCAAAAGCTGCATTCCGATGAGGAATTTGTTCGGGATAATATAGCTTATCACAAAGCATAAGCCTAAAAGCAGAAGCGCGGTCAGGGCGAAAATATGGCTTTTCAGATTTTGACGGAACACCGGATTGAGGATGGCGTTCAGCAGGTAAAGAAAGCCCAGGAAAAAAAAGACCTCCATGGCTCCGAGAAAAAGAAAGGCGTTGCTGAAGATCTCTTTCAAAGAAAAATCTCTGAACGTGGCGGGAAAAAAGAAATGTTCCGGCATATATTTTCGGCACAGCTCGATCCAATCCTGAGCGGTGGATGCTTGAGCCAGAGACTGCGACCAGAGCGCGGTCTTTGACATGAATAAAAAGATCAGGAACGGAGACGCGCAGGCCACGAAAATAAGGCCGGATTTGATCAGGGTCATGAACCCATGTTTGCGGCATGTGACGAGCAGGTAGGCGCACATGTAGACCATCGGCAGCAGCCCATAGATGGCGTGAAAGTTGACAGCGATCCCCAGGAGCGTGGCTGCCAGGAAAAAGCGTTCTTTATGGAAAAAATAGATTCCGGCGAACACGAACGGGAAGGTGAATTCCGCATGGGAAAAGGTCAGATAAAGGAAATGCTGTTCTCTCACCAGGACCATCGCTGTGAGGGTGCAGAAAAAAGCTTCAATTTTATTTTGAGAGATCAGGTGCCAGAATTTATAGATCCAAAAAAAGAGAAAATAGCGGGCGACAAGAAACAAAATAAAATAGGTGGTTTGGATCTGATCGATCGAGATCAAACGCGCGAGGATGCGGTAAAAAAAGGTCGGGAAGGATTGTTTTAAACTGATCACGAACGGATCGTGAGTATAAAGTGCCGGATCGATCAGGCTTTTTAAATGCGGGATCTCGCCGCAATGGTCATCCCATCCGAAACGGTAGCCGTGGGTTCCCAAAAAAAGCAGAAGCAAAAGGAGGGCAATGGTCCATTCACTTTGCAGGACGGACTTTAATCGTTCTTTGAAGGACATGATCGGTATCTGGAACTCCTTGCAGAAATGGCGGCGTTCGATTTCTTGATTTATGGTATCATGCTAACATAAGCAGAGATGAGCGGTCAATACAAGAAATGGGTGAATGCCATCAAGAGAGGTGTTAGGAATATGCTTGATATGCGACAAAAGAACGTGAGAAAAATAACATCTTTTTCAAATATTGTTTTTTATTTGTTCCTCTTCTTTTTTCTACTACCGGGCGGTTCATTTTTGAAAGCAGAGGAGCGGGTTTATTCCGCTCACACTGCGGTAGAGCTGGTCCCAGAGGTCAAAGCGGTCAGGCCTGGCGGGGATTTTTTGGTGGGGATTCACATGCGAATGGATCCAGGCTGGCATGTCTACTGGCTCAATTCCGGTGATTCCGGCTCCGCTCCCTCTCTGACATGGAGTTTGCCTTCTTATTTATCAGCAGGAGACATTCGCTGGCCTTATCCTGAGTGGATCAAACAGCCTCCGTTGGCAAGTTATGGTTACACAGAGGAGACGGTTTTGTTCGTCCCCGTCAGCGTTTCTGAAAGCGCCAGACTGAATCAAACGTTTCCTTTGAGGCTTGATCTTAAATGGCTTTCCTGCAAAGAGGATTGTATTCCCGCCCAGGCCAGTCTTGAGCTGGAGGTGGGGATCGCCTCTGAAACCATACGTCATCCGCGTTTTGATGAACTCTGCGCGCCGCACCTTTCGCGGATCCCGGTTGAAGATCCGTCGCTGAAAGCGCAGGCTGTTTTAGAGCAGACGGGCAGGATCAAACTTTTTTTCTTCCGGGAAGGGCGGGACAATGAGGTGATAGACGCCCATTTTTTTCCTTTCAGCCCGGACGTCCTGGAGCATGCGGCGGCCCAGGAGATGTCCTTTCAAAAGGAAACATACGCGCTTTCTTTGACGGCATCCGATCTTTTTTCTTTTGATGAGACGCCATTTCTGGAAGGCGTTCTGGTCTTGGATATGGAAACGGAAGAAGGCAGGGCGACGCATTCTTATCGGGTCAGGACCGCCATTGGCGAAGAGG
>ERZ795055.3835-NODE-3835-length-10794-cov-5.004097_pt1 | contig 10794 bp, 11 predicted proteins | sample MGYA00375139_ERZ795055 | MGnify/ENA primary metagenome ERZ795055 (study PRJEB30184, sample SAMN05720283) | anaerobic digester metagenome | isolation source: active sludge of municipal wastewater-treating anaerobic digesters | place: USA | collected 2015-01-23 ...
CCGTCGCCTGGCGCTGGGCCTGGACCACTGGATGGTAGGCCAGGATGAAGGCCAGGGCGGGTTCCTCTTCCCAGGCCACCGCCAGCGCCGGCCAGCCTAGCAGGACCAGCAGCAGGCCCCGGTTCACGGCGGCTCGTCCCCCACGCCGGCCAGGCCGGTGGCGTTCACTCGGAACGTCGGCAGGCCCAGCGCGGCCAGGCCGCGCGCCACCGCGTCCAGAGTGGCGAACACCCGCACCCCGCCGCGCTGGCGCTCCAGAACCTCGCGCCGCTCGCCGCGCCGGCTGGCATACGTGATCTGCACCGTCCAGCCCGCTCCCTCGGCTTGATAGCTCGCTGCCACCGCGCGCACCGCGCCCGCTTCGACCAGTACCTTCAGCTTGAGGATTTGCATGAATCGTTTTTATTGTTTTGAAGGTTGAAATGAGTAAAAAGATAGATCGCAATCGGTTTTCCTGCCATCGCGCCACGCGGTTTGATCGAGCGGTATTCCCGATCTTTAGAACTTTCGTTTTCGGAACTTGCATCCATCAATTATAGTATTTTGATGGAGTGAATTGATCAATATGCAGCCATCGCTGGTTTTTTCAGCAACACGGACTCAGCGGTTCAGTGGGCGTGGGGAGAGGGGTTCGGGCGGGAGGCCGCGTCAGTTATCCCCCGGTTTTGTGGATAACCGCTACCCCGTGGGTGCTATCCTTCGCGGCCTTGTCCAGCGGGAGAGCACTCCATGGGTACCGTCCTTCGTGCGTTGTGGTGGTTCGGGTTTCTCGCGGTCCTGGCCGGGCCGCTGCTGGCCGCCGAGTACACTGGGAGAGTCGTCGCGATCAGCGACGGCGACACCCTCACGCTGCTGGTGCCGGACGGGACCAGCTTCAAGCAGGTCCGGGTGCGGCTGGGGGAAATCGACACGCCGGAATCCCGTCAGCCCTACGGCCAGCGGGCCAAGCAGGCGCTGTCCGACCTCGCCTTCAACCAGCAGGCGCGGGTGGTGGTGCAGGATACCGACCGCTACGGCCGCACCGTGGGCCGGGTCTATGTGGGGAGTCTGGACGTGAACGCGGAGATGGTGAAGCAGGGGGCGGCATGGGCGTACCGCCAGTGTGTGACACGATGTTACATAAGTGACTGTTATGCAAAAGGATACCGACATAACCGAATGTTCCTCCATTCGTAGCCTACGAGCCCATGCGGAATGGGAAACGATTCCGTATGAAGCGGCTCGGACAATGTAATCCGTGGGGCAACCCAGGAGACCGAACCGTGAGGCGAGGCCAACTCTGCCAGCATCAGGTGGTAGGAAACTAGGCTCCAGAGGCAAGGTGAAAATAACTGAATCGTCGATAAAGTCCGTCATAGGCAAACTGCTAAAGATGCTGAGAAGCAGTAACCAAAAGGTGGGCGTTCAGGTTTAGGAGCTATTGACTCTCCTAACGAGGATGGCGTAACGCCGGACGATAGACGACACCTAACCCTCTGATTTGTCACTTATGTGGAACGTGGTAAGCCCGTATCTTGGCCTTTGGGCAGGCGAACCGCAAGGAACGTTGATCGAGATGCGGGTAGAGGATGTCGGAAAAAGCGAAAGCGGTCCTGTAATGGGATGGATAGGGGTTCAAACTTTGCCCCAACTCGAAAGAGTGCAGACTTCCGACGGGTCTCGAATCACGAGAGAACTTGTAGAACCGAAAGAACGGAGGCCAGCAAGATGATAGGAGCGAAAGCGACTGCTGCGGCCTTCGGCGAAGAGGTCGGCTGGCATGCCATTGATTGGACGAAAGCCAACCGAGTCGTTAGAAGGCTGCAAGCGCGTATCGTGAAGGCAGTACAGGAAGGAGACTGGCGCAGAGTGAAAAGACTGCAACGGTTTCTGACCAACTCGTTTTCAGGAAGGGCCTGTGCCGTAAGACGAGTCATCGAGAACAAAGGGAAGAATACGCCGGGCGTCGATGGAGAAACATGGAACCACCCGGAGGCGAAAACCAGAGCGGTCTTGTCGCTCAGGAAGCGGGGATATCGACCCCGTCCACTGAGGCGGATTTACATACCGAAAGCAAACGGTAAACAGCGTCCACTGGGCATTCCCACGATGAAGGACCGGGCGATGCAAGCACTGCATCTGTTAGCCTTGGAACCGGTTGCGGAAACAACGGCGGACCTGAACTCCTACGGGTTCCGGAGAAACCGGAGAACCCAAGACGCAGCAGAGAAACTGTTCCACGTCTTGGCAAAGGATTATTCCCCTAAATGGATACTGGATGCGGACATCACCGGATGCTTCGACAACATCAGCCATGAGTGGCTCATCGCCAACATTCCCATGGATAAGGACATTCTGAGGAAATGGTTGAAGTGCGGCTTTATCGAGAAACAGCGTCTATTTCCCACGCAAGCGGGAACGCCACAGGGGGGAATCATCTCCCCGACACTGGCTAATATGGCGTTGAATGGCATGGAAAAGACACTCCGAGATCGATTTGGAAACAAGGAAAAGAGGAGGCGTCTAAGCCAAATCAATATCGCTCGATATGCAGATGACTTTGTGATCACAGGTAGAACGGAAGAACATTTGGAACAAGCCAAGGAAAGCATCACGGAGTTTCTGAGGGAACGAGGCCTATCCTTGTCGCCCGAAAAGACACGGATTGCACATATCGACGAAGGGTTTGATTTCCTGGGGTGGAATTTTCGCAAATACGATGGGAAACTTCTCATCAAACCAGCGGAAAAGGACGTAACCAATCACGTTCGGAAAATTCAGGGAATCATCAAGGAAATGAGAACAGCCAAACAAGAAGACCTGATAAGACGCCTCAATCCATTGATCAAAGGATGGGCGAATTATCATTCAAACCAAGTGAGTAAGGCAACCTATCAAAAGGTTGACCACTTAACCTGGCAAAAACTCTGGAAGTGGGCAAAGCGAAGACACCCCAATAAAGGTCTGCGATGGATCAAAGGCCGATATTTTCACAGAGTGGGACACCGCGACTGGATATTTGGGGTCAGGACGAAAACGAGAGAGGGTGAAGGACTGTATCGGTTGGCTTTCCATGCCGACACCCCCATCCGCCGACACGTCCAAATCAAGGCAGAAGCTAACCCGTTCGATCCGAAATGGGAGATTTACTTTGAAGAACGGGAAGCTCGGCTTATGAACCGGGTTTTGACCGGAAAGCTAAAGTCACTGTGGAAGCAACAGGAAGGCACTTGCCCAATCTGCCAACAGCAATGCACCTTAAACCAAGAATGGGTGATTCACCATATCACCCATCGGGCAAAAGGGGGAAGTGACACGTTGGACAACTTGCAATTGCTCCACGGAAACTGCCATCGTCAAGTCCACGCCAAGCATGAACTCGATGAACTGCCGGTTCTGCAATGAAAAGCAGGACTTATAGAGGCTTGAGCCGTATGAAGGGAAACTTTCAAGTACGGTTCTTAGGGGAGGGAGCGGTAGTAATGCCGCTTCCTTACCCAACACCTCAAGGATCAGTCGCTGCTGAAGTTGGAGGCTGACGCCAAGGCCGCCAAGCGGGGCTTGTGGGGACTGCCGGAAGCGGAACGCTGCCCGCCCTGGGACTGGCGCAAGGGGACTTGCGCCACCGCCTCGGCCCCGGCGACCCGTGCGCCAGCCGCCCCGACCGCTGCCAGTGCGCCGACAGCGGCTACCAGCGGCGGTTTCACTTGCGCCGGCAAGCGGTATTGCCGGGAGATGACAAGCTGCGAGGAGGCGAATTTTTACCTCAATACCTGCGGCGTCCGCTCTCTCGATGGCAACCACGACGGCGTACCGTGTGAGAAGCTGTGCCGGTGAAGCAGGGAAAGCCTGGACGATTGGCCGGTATTGATTAACCCTATTCCGATATTTTTCAAGGGGAACCCCATTGCTACCTCTGAGCCCACAAAAATCAATCTCTCAGGCGAAGATTCGAGAGGAATCGGATCTTTCCCTTGAGGGGGTCATCCTGCTGGTCTTCGGACTCTTCGCGTCCCTCTTCGGCTGGCTTTTGTTGGGGATTCATACGGGAGCATTGCCCTATAGCCCGGACAGCATGTACGGCCTGTTTCTGGTCCTGGTTTCCATCCAGGCCATCACGATGGGCAAGACCCCGTTCGGCGATCTTCGGCGTTCCTGGATGGTGATCTTCATCGGGATCGGCACGGCCGTCATTGGGATGATCGCCTGTTTCATCCCGGGACCCCTGACCGGGCCGGTGCGGATTCTGGTTGGATTGCTGCTGGCAGGGGGAGGAGCTGCCCTGCTCTTCCAGTTGTTCGTTGCCGAGGAAAAAGCACGAACGTGGATGAACGGTCCCAGGATACTGCGTTACCTGACCCTGGCCGCCGTGCTCGTATATGTGCTCTCGGTGGCATCAGGCCTGGTGACGCTCTTTCCCGGCATCACGACCCATCCGCAGACGGCGGTCCTCCTCATCCTCTACGGCGCCAGCTTTTTCTTCCTGGCCTGGAGCATCCAGCAGGTCGGCAGGCAGTATCCTCCCAACCTTGCCAAAAAGACTGCTCTAAAACCACTGGAGCCGGACACTGTCCGCCCGAGCGTCGGTTTTTCCCTTTTCCGGGCGGCCTCTCTTTCCCTGCTCCCGGCCTTGCTCGTCCTGCTGGCCGTCCTCCTCACGCTTCTGGGGATGCTGCTCTTCCCGGTCAACCTGGGAATCCTGCCGTTCTCCCCGGATGGTCAACTCGGCCTGCTGGTGGTCCTTATGGCGATCCAGACGATGACCATGGGAGACACTCCGGTCGGTCAGTACCCACGCTCGTGGTTGATGATCCTCATCGGAAGCGGATTTGCCGCCCTAGGAATCTTCTCGTGCATCGTCCCGGGGCTCCTGACCGGAATGATCCGTACCCTTCTCGGCGTCCTGAACCTCGGCGGGAACACGGTAGTCCTGGCCAGGCGATTTCTGCCGCTGCTGCGAGAGCAAAAGCTCCCGGAAGCCGAGACGGGTACGTTTCCCCCCCTCCTCAAGAAAATGATGCTCGTTCAGACGGCGCTCAACCTGGTGGGAATCCTGTTCGGGCTGTCCATGTTCCTGCCGGGGTTCCTACCGGGTCTGGTCAATGCGGGAATCGTCATCATCAATGGGCTTCTCCTGTTCCAGTTGGCCTACATCCTCCACCAACTCGATCAGGCGGCCCAAGACGCCAGCCGGCGGGATGCCCAGTCCAGTGAAGCGACCTTTATGTAATTAACCGGTTTAAAGGAGTGACAAGGTGTTTAAGATCACAAGATTACCGCTAATGGTGAGTATCCTTAGCTTATGGGTCTGTCTGCTGATTCAGGCAAATACCGGTTTTGCCTGCACCCGTATCCTGTGGAATACGAACAAGCAAGGGGTTTTTGTAGCCAGGACCATGGACTTCAGTTCTCCTTTCGGAGAGCGGATCGTCGTTTATCCTCGCGGTATGAAGATGAAGGGCATGCCGGGCGAGAATCCCGCAACGTGGGTTTCAAGGTATGGGATTGTAGGCATCCTTCCTTATGATCTTGTGCAAACATTATCAAAAAGTTTGCCGAAGAGCCTCGATCCGCTAAGCAGCGGTATGCCGCGGGAAGTAGGGATCACGGATGGAATGAATGAAAAAGGACTTGCAGCCCATAAACTAGTCTTAGCATCTTCGAAATATGAGAAGCGTGATCCGAGTACGCCGGGATTATCCAGCGGCATGTGGATCCACTATATGCTTGGCAACTTTGAAACCGTGAAAGATGCCGTGGCCGGGCTTCAGAAGATTCAGCTTACCTCATTTGGTCAAAATGATATTCCAACGCATATGGCCATGGAAGATCCTACTGGAGATTCGGCCGTGATTGAGGTTATTGACGGCAAGATGGTGGTTTATCACGGGCAGGAACACCGGGTTATGACCAATGATCCTCCATATCCCGACCAACTGGCAAATCTTCAGCGGAACAGATCTTCAGGCAGCTCGGCCCAGAGTATTCCCGGCGGAATTGAATCTTCTGATCGTTTTGTGCGCGCCGCAACGTTTCTTGAAACCCTCCCCGACCCCAAAGACAATGCCGAAGCGGTATCCTATTTATACAGTGTGATCCGCAATGTCTCGGTTCCATTCGGGGCCATTTACCGATCACTTCCGGGAGCACAGACCTACCCCACCTGGTGGGCCTCAGTGCTTGACCTGACAAACCGGATCTACTACTTCAACGATACCCATAGCCTCAACTTCATCTGGGTGGACTTGAAAGCCTTGGATTTCTCGGCTGGAAGACCATTAAAATTTCTCGACCCTGGACGGACAGGCATCACGGGAGATGTAACGGAGAAGTTTTTATCGACCCCCTGACGAGGGGACTGCAGGATATCGCATAAGGATGCTCCCTGGCTAAGCCGGTGAGTTCGAAGGCCGCCCAGAAAGAGGGGGGCCGCACTTCTCTTTCGGCTTCATCGGGGCGCACCTGAGTACTTCCTCATGCGGGGGTATAGAAGCACAAAGGAGACAAGCATTAATTAACTGGGGCCTTTTGGCTCGCTGACGATTGGCTGTGGATTGAAACGACAAAGGCGGAAAAAACTATGGTTGTGCAAGATGGATTTGCCGAGCGCTTCGGCGATCTGGTGGGACGGGGAACACAGGCGGCGATTTATGCCCGGGACGATATCGCCGTCAAGGTTTACATTGCGGGCTATCTCAAAGAATCCGTATTTTATGAAGCGACGATGATGGCATTGGCAGAAGCGTCCGCGATTCCTATGGCCAAACCCTATGAAGTGCTGAACGTCGACGGGCGGTGGTGCCTGAAAATGAGCCGGGTCACCGGCCAATCGGTTTCCGAAAAGATGTTGGGCGAACCGCACCGGGTTCAGGAGATCATGGACGATCTGGTGCGGCTCCAGATGACTATCCATTCCCAGCGAATCTTCATGCCGGTGCGGCTGAAGCCCAAATTGAAGTGGGCAATCGCCCACAACGGGCATCTGGATGCGGCCAGAAAGCGTACTATTCTCGCCCTATGTGAAAAAATGCCGGATGGGGAAGCGTTGTGCCACGGCGATTTCCACGCCCAAAATGTTCTGTTCGATGACGGGGTATACTGGGTAATCGACTGGATGGATGTGGCCAGCGGAGAGCCTTTGCTGGACGCATGTCGCAGTTACGTCGACTATGCGATCAGTAGCGAAGAAATCGCCGAGCTTTATCTGACAAGGTATTGCGCCGCCACCGGCGCCAAACGGGAAGAGGTGCTCCAATGGCTGCCGATCCAGGCGGGCTACCTGTACGGGGCGATCCCGGACACATTCAACGCCGCCCTGCTGCGGATAATGGACGGACAACGGTAAGAACGGCAGACGAGTCCTAACATGCCGTGCCGATTTTTCTTGATCACTGACCGAAAAATCGGCACGGTCGGCGTCCCTGACACCCTCCACAACAGGTGGCGGTCTACCCCCAGTCACCACGAAGGCTTAGGTCGACTTTTGGTCCGTTTGCTACTCAGACCCCAATTTTCAACCCCCGCCCCGTCAAATCACACGACCCATTCGCCGCTCCGGCGCTTGCGGGCCACGTTCAACAGGTACTCGTCGTTCCCTTTCGCGGCCTCGGGATGGAAGCAACACTTCGCGCCACTGACGTCGCCCTCGTCGCCGAGGACCAGCCGCTCGTTGTTCGCCACGCCGGCGAGGATCGTCCGGGCCGACTGCTCTGACGTTTGCGCGCCCGGCGGCGGCGCTACGCCGCCCGCTTGCCAGATCGCGGTCGCCGTCGTGCCCGGCGTCGCCGAGATCACCTGGATGTTCTCGTCCCACAGTTCGTAGCGCAGGGCGAGCGTCAGCCCGTTCAACGCGGCCTTGGTGGCGGAGTACATCGTCTGATAGGCCATCGGGGAGAACGCGATGCCGGAAATGATGTTGACGATGCGCCCGCCGCCCTGGGCGCGCAGGATCGGCAGCACCGCGCGGATGCCATACAGCGCCCCATAGAAATTCAGCGCGAACGCCTTCTCCCAGTCCTCATTGGTCTGCGCGTCGAAATGCCCGCCGAGACCAGCGCCCGCGTTGTTGAACAACAGATCGATGCGCCCGCCGCCGAACTCGGCAGCCTTTTGAATCATTTGCTTGACGTCGTCTTCCCGCGTGACGTCGCAGTGGAGCCCGAGCACCTGGCCGGGATAGACCGCGTTCAGCCGCGCGGTCTCCCGGTTCAGGTTCGCGGCGTTGACGTCCGCGAGGGCGACTTTCTGCGCCCCGTAGGCGAGCATCGTCGTCGCGAGGGCCAGGCCGATGCCCGACGCCCCGCCCGTCACCACCGCGACTTTATCGGCATAAAACTCTTTCATAATCCGCCACCTTTTATTCGCTATCGTTTACGGCAAAGCTCTCGCTTCGGAGTTGACCAGGATGACCCGGCCCCGGCTGCGGATCGCGTTCCCGACTCCGAGGATCGGCAGCGCGGACAATCCCAGAATGATGGGGGCCTGGATGATGTTCTCGCACCCGTCATATTCCGTCCAGGTGAGCTTGGCTTCCCCATGCCACAGTTCGTCCACCTGGGCTTCGGAGGGATAGAGCACCGCATGACTCAGTGCCGCGCCGCCGCCGCTGACATGGGGGAGGTAGCGCCAGCCAAAGGCGTTAACCCGGCGGGTGGCCTGGTTTCTGGCGGCGATCTCGTCGGCGCCGGCCGCGGCCCGATCCCAGAAGTCCAGCTTCACAAAGGTGGTCCCTTCGTAGCTGGCCCGCACAAACCAGTGGTCTTCCCAGCGCCGCGCGATGGAGATATCCGCGAATATCTTGGGCATCCCGGTGTCTTCCCGTCCGGAAAGGATCGGATCGGTCTTGTCTTCCCAGAGCACCAGCGGATAGAGGCCCGTCAGTCCCTCGTCGTTGCCCAGGTAACGGACGGGCACGCCGAACTGCAGGATGCGGTACTCGCCGTGCGACATCCACTCCACCTCCCGGCAGTTGTTGTACATCACGTTGACGACCGGCTCCAGAATCTCGAAATCCTGGGGCACGAACGGCGCCAGCGCGTCCAGGTCGGTGGTGAGGTCAGCACTGAGAACGAAGACGTCGCCATAGAGCGGATCCATGGCCTTGCCGGCGGGCATCCCCCGGAAGTGAACCGGCATGTGGTAAGAATAGCCTTCTTTGAATTCGAACCGGCCTTTCATAACAGGGCCTCCTATTAGTTGGGTAGCGGTCGGGAATCCGCCCGTCCTCGGCGCGTCGGCCCTGCGGACACCCGCCGCCGACCGCCAGGTCCAAGGCCAGCCCGACCTCGAGGGCCGCCCGGTCCACGCCGGTCTGGCCGCCGCTAATGAGTTTATGGAGCATCGAACTGTCCTGATCTCATAATATCAAGAAGAATTAAGGAGATTTTCCTTGGCTGACGATCCCGTGCCCCACGGGCAACCACTCACCGCGCTCCCGCGCATCGCCTCTCTCATCGACGGCGAACTGGCGGACGGCCAAGAACACTACGCGACCCTGCTGTCGGTGCGCGACCGGCCCTATGTGCTCGACGACGCCACCGTGGAACGCACCATCAAGCTGCACGCCGAACAGCGGGATTTTCTCGGGGTGTTCGCCGAGCAACTCGCCCGCTGGCGCAACGAACAGCCCACGGATGCGCAACGCCGCGAACTGGACCGGCTGGAGGGGCAACTCCAGCGCCTGCGGGCGGTCCTGACTAACATCCTCGGACTCGCCGAGGAACTCCAGCAGGGCACCATCGAACAGGTTCTCGCCAAAAGCGATTTGGAGTTGGGCCTCGAAGCCCTGCGGCGCGGGACGAACGGGCGCTGATGCGCGCTGGCCAAACCCGCACTTTCCATTCCCTGCGCCTCAAACCCCAACAGCGATCAGCCGTCTCGTGGAACCGATGGTTCAGCAATAGCGGAGTGTTTGTGGCTTGCGAACACATACGAGAAGGGTATCGCAATCAGATCGCCGACCACATAAGTTGCGAAAATTACTGCTGTCAGAACGGCGTAGCCTGGAACTCGCCCCGTCGCGAGCAACGGAGCGACGGCCCCGACGAACCACACCAGCTTGTAGCACAACTGCAGAAGCAGGACGGGAACAAACTTGAGTGGGTCTCGCAATCCGAAAACGGAAAGGATACCGAAGGCGAGATACACGCTGGCCACGATGCTCAGCGCAATCGGTTCGTCTCCCGGCCAGTGGAATATCGCCTTCATCCGCTCAGGGATGACGAGAATGGCCAGCCCGCATCCACCGGCTCCAAAAATCGTGTACAGGTACATGAACCGAAGCCAGCACCATCGAATATTATGGATGTCACTCATGCGAATACTCCCAGCATAGATTGTTCCCGTCTCCTGGCCGCTGCATCGAGTTCTTAAGCTGACGGATGGATGCGCTTGCCAGGCTCATTTAACGCTGGCGAATGGCTTGCCAGCAGGCGTCCGACCACCAGAAGTTGGACACGGCAAACAGCGTGGCGCGAGCCTCTTGCAAGACGGCAACGGCGTCTTGGGTGAAATTGTATCCGACGACAACCAGTGGATCGGGAACGTCGCCGAGCCGGGCCAGCAACCGTCGCGCCGCGCTGGCGGAAACGACAGCGGCGGAAGTGGCCGGGAAAACGGCGAGCGTGACCGGCGAAGCGCCGAGCTTCTTGGTATCAATCAGCGGTCGAAAGAGTGGCGGCAGGCGAGCAGGAATCATCGCCGGCGAAATGGCGGGGTGGAGCGTGGCTTTCATCGAAACTGAAACAGCGCCTCCAAACACCGGTGAGCCGCCGCATACACCCCCGGCCGTTGGCTCTCGCGCGGGCCGGCGACGTT
>ERZ795055.3837-NODE-3837-length-10790-cov-4.849651_pt1 | contig 10790 bp, 10 predicted proteins | sample MGYA00375139_ERZ795055 | MGnify/ENA primary metagenome ERZ795055 (study PRJEB30184, sample SAMN05720283) | anaerobic digester metagenome | isolation source: active sludge of municipal wastewater-treating anaerobic digesters | place: USA | collected 2015-01-23 ...
GGATGACCGACGTATTGGCGCTGAACTTCCTGATCCGGTCGGCATAGCCGCAATACGGCTCGAAGATCTCCGCGTGCGAGATCGGCTTCTCGCCGTAGATCTTCTCGATGATCTGGTTCTTCTCCGCGAGCGCAGCCTCGAGCTTGCGCTTGAAGACGTTCCGGTCGAGCAGGTCGACGAGCCTGATGCCTGACCGCGAGAACTTGTCCATGTACGCGGGCCCGATGCCGCGGCCGGTGGTGCCGATCCGCAGGGCGCCCATCTTGGCCTCCTTGAGGAGGTCGAGCTTGCGGTGGTACGGAAAGATGATGTGGCACGCCTCGCTGATGAAGAGGTTCCTGTCGACGGAGACGCCTTTGGCGGCGAGCTCGTCGATCTCCTTCAGGAGCGCCTGCGGGTCGACGACGACGCCGTTGCCGATGATGCAGACCTTCCCCTTGTGGAGGATGCCCGACGGTATCAGGTGGAGGATGAACTTATCCCCGCCGATCTTGACCGTGTGGCCGGCGTTGTTGCCGCCCTGGAAGCGGGCGATGACATCGGCTTGGGCGGTCAGGACGTCGATGAGCTTCCCTTTCCCCTCATCGCCCCACTGCGCCCCGACTAATACGACGTTTGGCATGCTGATCCCCTTCTTTCATGCAGAGGGGCACGTCAATGCGTGCCCCTGTGATCGCTTACGTGATCGCGGAGTTCCGTGCTACGAGCTCCGAACTTCTTTCGTGAAGACTTCTTTTATCACATCTTCGACGTCTTGTACAAACACAAAATCGATTTCTTTTCTGACGATCTCGGGGATGTCCGAGAGGTCGCTCTTGTTGTCCAGCGGCAGGACCACTTTCCTGATCCTGCTGCGGTGCGCTGCGATCGCCTTCTCCTTCACGCCGCCGATGCGCAGGATCTTGCCGCGCAGGGTGATCTCGCCGGTCATGGCGATCCCCTTCTTCATCGGCTTCTTCAAGAGCGCGGAGATGATCGACACCACCATCGCGATCCCGGCCGAGGGGCCGTCCTTGGAGATCGCGCCTTCCGGGATATGGATATGCAGGTCGGTCTTGCGGTAGAAATCCTCCGGGACGCCGAGCCGCTTCGCCATCGCGCGGATCACGGTCAGCGCCGCCTTCGCGCTCTCTTTCATCACGTCGCCGAGCTGGCCGGTGAGGATCAGGCTCCCCCGGCCGCTCACCATCGTCGACTCGACGTAGATGATGTCGCCGCCCACCGGCGTCCAGGCCAGCCCGACCGCCAGGCCGCTCGGCAGGTTCTCCTCGACGCCGTTCTGGTGATATTTCGGGTTGCCCAGGTAGCCGTGCAGGTTCTGCGCGGTTACCGCGACAGTTTTCGACCCGCCCTGGCGCTTTACCGGAGAAGATCCCGATTCGACGACGTCCTTCGCGACCTTACGCGCCACCTTCGCGAGCTCCCGCTCGAGGCCGCGGACGCCCGCCTCGCGCGTGTATTCGCGAACAATCGACTGGAGGGCTCCGTCGTTGAACTTCAGGTCCTTCGCGGTCAGCCCGTTCTCGCGGACCTGCTTCGGGACGAGATACAGCTTCGCGATCTTGAGCTTTTCGAACTCGGTATAGCTCGATATCTCTATCACTTCCATCCGGTCCCGCAGCGTCGGGTGGATGTTGTCCTTGACGTTCGCCGTCGTGATGAACATCACGTCTGACAGGTCGTAGTCGACCTCGAGAAAATGGTCGCTGAAGGCGCCGTTCTGCTCGGGGTCGAGGACCTCCAGGAGCGCGCTGGCCGGGTCGCCGTGGAAATCGCGCGAGAGCTTGTCGATCTCGTCGAGGAGGAACACGGGGTTCTTGTGCTTGATCTTGCGCAACGACTGGACGATGCGCCCCGGGAGCGCCCCGACGTAGGTGCGCCGGTGGCCGCGGATCTCCGCCTCGTCGCGGACGCCGCCCAGCGAGATGCGGGTGAACTTCCTGCCGAGGGCGCGCGCGATCGACTTCGCCAGCGAGGTCTTCCCCACTCCCGGCGGGCCTGAAAAGCAGAGGATGCTCCCCTTGGAATTCTTGGTCAGCTTCCGGACCGCGAGGAACTCCAGGATGCGCTCCTTGGGGTCGTCGAGGCCGTAATGGTCTTCGTCCAGGATACTGCGGGCGTGCGCGAGGTCGAGGTTGTCCTCGGTGCGCTCGTGCCACGGCAGGTCGAGCAGTATGTCGAGGTAGTTCTTCACCACCGCGTATTCGGGGGTCATCACGTTCATCCGCGACAGCCGGGCCAGCTCCTTGAGCGCCTTCTCCTCGGCCTCCTTCGGCATCTGCGCCTTCCTGATCTTCTCGCGCATCTCCTCGACCTCGCCGAAGCCGGTCTCGCGGCCAAGCTCGCGCTCGATCGCCTTGAGCTGTTCGTGGAGGTAGAAATGCTTCTGGCTGTCCTCGATCTGCTTCTTGACCTGGTCGTTGAGCTTCTTCTCGATCTCCAGGATCTCGAGCTCGACCGTCAGAAGCTCGACGACGCGCTTCAGCCGCTCCGCCGGCGACACCAGCGAGAGGAGCCCCTGCTTGTCCCTGATCTTGAAATACGAGTTGGACGCGACAAAATCGGCCAGCTTGCCGGGGTCCTCGATCTCCTGCATCACGCCGACGATATCCTGCGGCAGCTTCGCGCTCAGGCCGACATATTTCTCGAACAGGGTGCGGGCGCTGCGGATGAGCGCTTCCGACTCGGAGGTCCTCGCGCACCCCTCCCCGACCCCTTCGATCTCGACGGAAAAATATTCGCGGACGTTCAGGTACCGCACGACCCTGACGCGCCGTACCCCCTCGGTAAGGAGCTTGATCGATCCGTCGGAGGCGCGCATCGTCTGCAGGATGCGGCAGAGGGTGCCGACGTCGTGGATATCCTGCGCCGCGGGGTCTTCCTGGGCGGCGACCCGCTGCGCGGCGAAGACGACCAGCTTGTCGTCGAGCATCGCCTCTTCGACCGCCTTCACCGACCGGGGCCTGCCGACAAGGACGGGCACGACGGTATGAGGGAAAACGACGATATCCTTGAGGGGAACCAGCGGGACGGTCTTTTTCTGCGTGTTGATGTCGAGGGTCTCGGACTTCATTATTATCTAAGGTGAATAGGGGAATGTAAAAAATGTCATTCTGAGCGCAGCGAAGAATCTCACAACTTATTGCTTCTGCCTGAGAGATCCTTCGCTTCGCTCAGGATGACAGGTCTGCTACAAACCTTATCCCGTATCCTTAAGCTGTTTTTTTCTTTTTAACTTCGATGATCTCGGGATGCTTCCCGCCGTCGATCACCTCGTCGGTGATGACGATCTTCGCGACGTCGTCGCGCGAGGGTATCTCGTACATGATGTGCAGCATGATGTCCTCGAGCAGCGAGCGGAGCGCGCGCGCCCCCGTCCCCTTGGTGACCGCCTTCTTCACCAGCGCCCGAAGCGCCTTGTCGGTGAACTCGAGCTCGACCCCTTCCATCTCGAACAGCTTCTTGTACTGCTTGGTCAGCGCGTTCTTCGGCTGGGTCAGGATGTGGATCAGGTCGGTCTCGGTCAACTCGGTGAGCGTCGATACCACCGGGAAGCGCCCCACAAACTCGGGTATCAGCCCGAACTTGAGCAGGTCCTCCGGCTCGACGTGCGCCAGGATATCGCCGATATTCTTCTTTTTCAGCCCGCGCGCGTCGGCGCCAAAGCCCATGACGCGGTTTCCCATGCGCCGCTGGACGATCCTCGGCAGCTCGTTGAAAGCGCCGCCGCAGATGAAGAGTATATGCTGTGTGTTGACCTGGATGAACTCCTGGTGCGGATGTTTCCGCCCCCCTTTCGGAGGGATGTTCGCGATCGTCCCCTCGACCATCTTGAGGAGCGCCTGCTGGACCCCTTCGCCCGAAACGTCGCGCGTGATCGAGACGTTGTCGGTGGTCTTGGCGATCTTGTCGATCTCGTCGATGTAGACGATGCCGCGCTCGGCGCGCTTGAGGTCGAAATCGGCGTTCTGGAGGAGCTTCAGGATGACGTTCTCGACGTCCTCGCCGACGTAGCCCGCCTCGGTGAGCGTCGTCGCGTCCGCGATGGCGAACGGCACGTCGAGGTACTTGGCCAGCGTCCGCGCCAGGAGCGTCTTGCCGCTGCCGGTCGGGCCGATCAGGAGGATGTTGCTCTTCTCTATCTCGACCCCGGAGGTGTCGACCGCCGAGTTGATCCGCTTGTAGTGGTTGTGAACGGCGACGGCGAGGCGCTTTTTCGCCCCTTCCTGGCCGACCACGTAATCGTCGAGGAAACGTTTCACCGCCGCCGGCTTCGGGACGGCAAATTCCTTTTCCGGCGTCTCCTTTTCCTGCCGGTCGCGCACTTCCTTTTCGAGGACGTCTTTGCAGAGGAGCACGCATTCGTTGCAGATGTAGACGCCGCTCGGGCCGGAGATCAGCTTCTGGACCTCCTCCTGGCCGCGCCCGCAGAACGAGCACTCGGGGAGAAAACGTTGTTTGTCGTTGTATTTAGCCATATCCGCTCGCGAATGGCCAATGACCAATTACCCGATGACCAACAATGTTTGTATGGCAAACACCACGTTGGACATCGGTTCACTGGACATCGGACATTTATTTCTTTACCGAATCAACCACCTGGTCGACCAAACCGTACTTCATCGCCTCGTCGGCCGACATGAAGTAGTCGCGGTCGGTGTCCTTGGCGATCGCTTCCATCGACTGGCCGGTGTTGTGCGCCAGTATCTTGTTCAGCTCCTCTTTCAGCCGGCTGATCTCTTTCGCCTGGATGTTGATGTCGGAGACCGTTCCCTCGACGCCGCCCCACGGCTGGTGGATCATGATCCGCGAGCGCGGGAGGGCGTAGCGCTTGCCTTTCGCGCCGCCGGCCAGCAGCACCGCGCCCATGCTCGCCGCCTGGCCGACGCAGTAGGTCGTCACCGGGCACTTCAGGAACTGCATCGTGTCGTAGATCGCCATGCCGGCGGTCACCGACCCGCCCGGCGAATTGATATAGAGGTTGATGTCCTTGTCCGGGTCCTCCATCTGGAGGAAGAGCAGCTGGGCGACCACCAGGTTCGCCACGTTGTCGTCGATCGCCGTCCCGAGGAAAATGATCCGGTCTTTCAGGAGGCGCGAATAGATGTCGTACGCCCGCTCCGACCGCCCCGTCGTCTCGATAACCATCGGAATAAGAACCATGCGAATCCCTCCGTTCCTTTATAAAACGATTTGTTACTTTTCGGTGACCTTCGCCTGATCGATAAGAAGCTTCACGACCTTCTCTTCGCGGATCTTGTCCTTGATCGTGTCCAGCTTGCCTTCCGTCACGAAATACTTCTTCACCTCGAAATAGTTCTTGTTGAGCCGCCCCGCGATCCCCTTGATGCGCTCGTCGACCTCGGCGTCGGTCGCCTCGATCTTCTCGGCGTCGGCTATCGTCTCCAGGATGAAGTAGAGCCTCACCTGGTTCGCCGCCGCCGGCTTCAGCTCGTCGCGACGCTTCGCCTCGTCGAACACCTCCGCCGCGGCGTGGTACTGGTGTCGCTCCTTCTCGTCTTTGAGCATGTGCTCGGCCTGCCGTTCGACGAGCTCCGGCGGGACCTCGAAGGTCGCCTTGCTCAAGAGAAACTCGTTGATCTTGCCTTCTTTGTGCATCCGCTTCATGTCGTCGTTGTAGCGCGACAGCTCTTCGCGGATCTTGGTCTTCAGCTCGACCAGGTCCTTCAAGCCGCCGCCGAGCTCTTTCACGAACTCGTCGTTGAGATCGGGGATCTTCTTCTCCTTGATCTCCTTGACCGTGACCTTGATCATGGCTTTCTTGCCGCCGTATTCGCCCTTCTTGAAATGCTGCGGCAGCGTCGTCTCGATCTCTCGCGCGTCGCCGGCATTGGCGCCGACAAGCCCCTTGCCCAGGTTCGGGAAGTACCCATCTTCGCTGATGTCCCACAACAGGTCCTTGCCGCTGTCGATCGACTTCCCTTCGACGATTATATCGTGGTCGAGCATCGTAAAATCGCCCATCTTCACCGAACGGCCGCTCACCGGCTCGAACCGCGCGTTGCGCTCCTGGAGGTTCTTCAGCGCCGCGTCGACGTCGGCGTCCTTCACGTCGGCCTTCTTGATCTCTATCTCGATGCCTTTGTATTTCGGCAGCTTTATCTCGGGCCGCACGTCGACCTGGGCCTCGAACTTGAGCGGCTTCGACGGCTCGAACTCGACCTTGTCGACCGCCGGCGGCAGGACGGGGTTGAGCTTTTCCTGCTGGACCGCCTTGGCGTACGAGTCGGGCAGCAGCCGCTTCAGCGCCTCGCTGTGCGCCTCGTTCTTGAAATGGGTCTCGACGACCGCGCGCGGTATCTTTCCCTTGCGGAACCCGGGCAGGTTCGCCGACTGGCCGATCTCGCGGTAGACGTCCTCGAACGCCTTCGCCACATCTTCCACCGGCACCTCGATCGTCAGAAGCTTTCTGTATGAATTAACATCCTTAACTGTAACTTTCACAATACCATCTCCTTATGAAAATGTCCTTCGCGGCCGCCGCAAGCGTCGCGATCCGTCCGGCAACCGAGCCGGAGAATAAAAATCGCCCTCCCGCCGCACTCCTTGAGGGCGCCGAAATATGTAATCATAAACAGGCGGGAAAGTCAATCTGTTAAAGAATAAATGGGCGCTGTCCCTCTTTATTCCTCTCGCCAATATCCCGTCTGCTCAACATCCGTCGGCACGACAGGCAGCTTGAGGGAGACGCGGCGCGGGGCCGCGAGCATGGCGTGATCGTAGGGGCTGCCGGCAAGGACTCTGACGGCCCGCCGGCACGGGATACCGCCGGACGGATACTCTCCAGCGGCGCTGACCATGAAGCTGTTCGAAAAGAACGAGAACCCTGCCGTCTGCGTATCCCCGCCGGTCCAGCGTTTGGGCGACAGGTCGGCGTTCTCCATGATCGCGCGCACATCGTTCTCTGTCAGATAATCCTGCAGCTTCAGGAACGCGTAAAAACAATGGTCGCTGCAGTCTGGGTCGGTCGAATAGAGAACGCCGAACGGCTGTACCGCGCGGCGCGCGACGATCGCAGACGCGAGACGGCCGTATACGTCCGCCCCGGGGATGATCGGCCGCAGGACCGCGCGCAGGACCGCCGCGGACGCGGTGTTGATATTGACGGGGGCCTGCAGGCCGGGCGAACGTACCGCGCGGCTGTTTATCCAGGAAAAGACCGTCAGGTCGTTGCGCAGTCGCCGCATGCCGTACGACGGATCTTCGACCGAGAGGCCGAAGAGCTCGTCCGTCACCCCTTCGACGCCATGCAGGCTGTCCGCGGAGCGGAAGATGTTCGCCGTGCGGACCATGATGATCGCCGCCGCGATCGCGGCCGCCTTATCGTCCGGAACCCCGTACTCGACGAACAGCCCCTTGAGCAGCGGGAGCGACGCGGCGTTGATATTGACCTTGCCCGATTCATCCTCGATCGAGATGTCCGTTATGCGGGAGCCGGCGAAGCTCAGCGGCAGCGCGACGTACTGGCGGGTGCGCCACGGCTCGGCGAGCGTATCGACGCCCGCCGTAGTTTTCAGGCAGATATAGTCGATCATCACGCCGCCCTGTTCGCCGCAAACCCTGGCGCGCAGCCTGATGCCGTCGCCGTCCCTGCCGACGATCTCCTTCCACCCGACCGTCCCCGGCAACGGGTGATACGACATCGCGAATCCGGCGTGCGAGACGGTGTACTCCGCGAGCGGGACCCAGTCTCTCGACTCCCCGGCCGCGTATTCGATCATGAGGTGCGGCGCCGGCCCCGTTTCGCTCAGCCGCCGGCAGTTGATCCCGACGGCGGCCCCCGCGATCCGCGAGCCGATCATGTTATAGGCCTGGTGGAAGCCCGAAACCTCGACCATCTCGCCCGCCATCCGCAGCGGATAGGCGCCGTCGTCGGTATTCTCATATTGGCGGACCCGGTCGGGGCTCCCCTGTCCGCCGACGGCGGCCACCGGCCCGTCCGGATCGAGCGAGGCGCTCAGTGAATAGCCGGGAGCGGCGGGGCTCTCCGATTGCGCCGCGACGATATCGTCGCACACCGCGCGCACACCGATCTCCGCGCCGCTTTCCGCCGCGGAGAACGCGGCTGCCGCCGAACGCCTGGATCCCATCATGCCGTCACGCGCAAGCATCAGCGACCCGACGAAGATGATCGCGAAGCCGAAGGAAAAGAGGAAGAACATGAGCGTGAAGGCGGTAATGCCGGTTTGGTTGTAATGATGTGTCTTCATGCAGGATTCTTGAGTTTATTATTGTTCGAGCGAGCGCAGCGAGTCGAGAACTATCTGATAGCCCATTGCCCTAATACTTCTCGACTTCGCTCCGCTCGAAGAATACATATCTTGCTCTCGATCCCCGCTTAAAACCTGCGGGGATGACATGAATCTTGAATGTGTCTCACTCCCTCAGCATCCTCGGGCAGACCGTCAGCTCAGCCGTTTCGGGACGGTCGCCGGAGACCGCCGTCAGCCGAACGGTCACGAGCCGTATGTCGCTCCTGTCCGGCGACACGCGGGGTGTGTCGATCGCTGTGCCCTTCGCGTCGCGATAGACGAAACGGAAGCCGGCGAGGTCTTGCAGCAGCGTTTGTTCATTATGGCGCAGCGTCCCGCCGGCGAAGCGGTATGACACCGGGACGCCGCCGCCCGCGATAAAAGAGAAGGCCTGCGGCGACGCGCACTCTATCGAGGCGTCAGACCGTATCGAGCGAATATCCCTCTCCATGATCGACGCCGCGATCCTGACCGGCTGGAACGCATGGCCGGCGTTGCGCGACGCGGTGAACGTCGTGATCCCCAACGCGAGCGCATAGATCACAACGCTCCCGACCGCCGTGATCGCCACCGACGTCACGAGAGCGTCAAAGATCGATGAGCCTTCTTTTCTTTTTTTCGGCGGAGCCGCCGCGTCTTTCTTTTCCGACTTCTTCATATCCCGTCTCTATTCAATTCAATGAGCCCTATTGCCGCCTCGTCCTGATGCAGGATAGTTCGGCGAGAGGCCGGCCGGCGAGGGAGACCGATACGGTCACCTTCTTATAGGGAGTGGGGACGCCGCTCGCCGCATCCGGCGCCGACGGGCCGTTCACGTAGGATACCCGCGTCTCGCACGCATACCCCTTCATCTCTCCGTCGGCATTCGCGAACGGCGCCGCAACGACGTCATCGAACGCCATGCCGCGAACCTCCTCGATCCTTCCCTTCGCCAGCTCGACAGCCCGGAACTCCGCGATCCGGGCGCGGCCCGAACGGGAGATATCGCGTATCATCGCCGTGAGCACCGTCACCGCGCCCGCGACCAGGACGATGAAGAGGAGAAGTCCGACGACGGAGAAACCGCGATTATCATTCCTGGTCAACATACGGCTGCTCATAGTAATGACCCTTCGGCGCTCCGGAAAAAGCGCCCTACGACCGCCACGCATACCCCGTCTGAGGATCGACGTTAACGGTGATCGTCCCCGCCGAGGAGGTTACCGACACCGACGCGCGCTTTTTCAGCGGCGCGCCGCCGGCGCCGCACGGCACCCCGGCCCCTGCCGCGAAAACGAGCTCGCTACCGCCGCCGTCTTCCGCGAAGGCTATCTTGAACCCCTTATACACCCCCGCGGTAAAATCGATACGCCAGGGAAACGCTTTCGTGGCGGGATCGCGCACACCCGCGCGCTTTCCGCCCTCGTACCGGCATATCGTATAGCGGGACCTCGCCGGCTCGAAGGCGATACCGTACGGCACGTCCGCGTAGATCGCCATCTCCTGGCAGTACCGGACGTCCGAGAGCACCCTGTCGACCGCGCTGGCAAGCTGGAGATGCCTGAAAGGCGAAAAGACAAGCGCGGCCGCGACCGCGAGCACCGCGAGGACGACGAGGACAGAGAGGAACGTGATGATCGAAAAACGCGTTTTCTGCGTCGAGGATGTCACTTGAACGACCCGTCGCTGCTTTTATATGTGTATATGCCTTTATTCGGCCCTGTATAGGAGTTCCCGGCCTTGGTCCAACCCGAGGCGACGGAGCCCTCTACCATGACGCCGCCGAAAAACCGGTTCGCGATCGTCGCCTTGCCGTCCCGGGCGTCGTCAAGGGCGGTCGGAAAAGGAGGCACGCCGGCCTTGCCTTCACGGTCCCGACGGTATGTTTCGATCCCTTCGCGGACGCTGACGACCGTTGAACGTTCCGCACGGATATTTTCCTGGACCGACAGGTTATAGTAGATCGGGACGGCGACGACAGCGAGGATACAGAGAACGACGATAAGGACGACCAGCTCGGTAAGCGAGAAACCGCGTTCGGTAGACAGCCGCATGATATCCTCCTGTGGACGGCTATTGTACACCTGAAACTCCGAAATACCACGCAAAATATCCTTCCTCTGTCTCAATTATTGCACTACAATAAATCCAACAATAGTCCGCATATCGCAGCGGCAGGAAAGGTGTCTATGGACAGGCGTGAATTCATGAAAAAGATGGCCTTTGCGGGGGCGGGCGTGTCGCTGATGGGCGCCGGAGTACTGCGCGCCTTCAAACCGGGAGACCTCTTCGCCGAAGAAGGGTGCCGGATCGCGCTCGCAAAGGGCGCGGATACCGCGTCGATCGTGAAGAAATCCGTCGAGGCGCTCGGCGGCATGGGGAAGTTCGTCTCCCGCGGCGACGTCGTCATGCTCAAGCCGAACCTCGGCTGGGCGCGCTCCCCCTCGCAGGCGGCGAACACCGACCCGACAGTCCTCAAGACCATCGTCGAGCTCTGCTTCAACGCCGGCGCGAAAAAGGTCAGGATCACCGATAACG
>ERZ795055.3845-NODE-3845-length-10776-cov-4.464322_pt1 | contig 10776 bp, 5 predicted proteins | sample MGYA00375139_ERZ795055 | MGnify/ENA primary metagenome ERZ795055 (study PRJEB30184, sample SAMN05720283) | anaerobic digester metagenome | isolation source: active sludge of municipal wastewater-treating anaerobic digesters | place: USA | collected 2015-01-23 ...
GCTGCATTGAAATTTTCGTATTCCAGTTCGCCAATTTCGCCGCCATCCATGGTATAAGCCCATTCGGCTCCGAATTTTTGAACATCAAAATGATCGGCCCCCTGACCAATTTCTTCGTCGGGTGTAAAACCTATACGTATTTTTCCGTGTTTAATTTCAGGATGTGCAATCAGATATTCCATGGCCGAAACAATCTCGGCCAAACCGGCTTTGTCGTCGGCGCCAAGTAATGTAGTTCCGTCGGTAACAATAATATCCTGCCCTTTGTATTGCAGTATTTCGGGATATTTCTCAGTTTCTAAAACAATAAGTTGCTCATCGTTTAAAAGAATATCATTACCATCATAATTTTCGACAATACGTGGTTTTACATTTTTTCCACTCATATCCGGACTGGTATCCATGTGAGAAATAAATCCAATGGTTGGAATGTCTTTGTCAGTATTAGCGGGTAAAGTGGCCATAATGTAGCCGTTTTGGTCTAAAGTAACCTCTTGTAAACCAATTGTTTTAAGTTCTTCGGAAAGATACTTTGCAAAAATCATTTGCCCGGGTGTGCTCGGTGTCATGTTGGTTTTTTCGTCGGAAGTAGTAGTAAAGCTTACATACTTCAAAAACCTGTCAACTATATTCATGTATTTTTTAGATTTAAAAATTAGGTTGCAAAATTACTTAAAAATTCGGTAATATTATACGAAAATCAGGTTAAATCAATTCATTAATAAATTCGGCTGAACTTCAGATTTGTAGTTCAGCCGAGAAATATATGTTACATACCAGAAATTTACTTATTCTTTTTTCTCAGGATAGTTTTTCTTCATAAAATAATAAATATCCTGATTCAGGTTGCCAACCATTGTAATCAACTTATTTACATCACCAGCATCTTGTACATCATGTTCCAATCGGATTAAAATTTCTACAATCTTCTCATCATGAATCATTTGCATAAGAGGTAAAAATTTATGAGCTACCGATTTTATTGTTGCCCAATCGTTTACTTCATAGGCTTTTTTAATTTCTGATAATTTTACAATGTTATCTCTCATGAAAACTTTAAGTATTTCATGCGCTGCTTCCTGATCATCCTTCACAAAATCTATCAACGAATGAATTCCTTTATTGTGCGATTCATACGATTGTAAATTTTCAATTGATTCAATTTTAATGTTTTTATTCGAAGTGTGTTTTATAATGGTTTCAATTAAAAGTTTAAAAATTACCGGCTTGGTTATGAATGTAGTGAAGCCGGCAGCAATGAACTTTTCTTCGGGAATATCGGTACGAGCTGAAAGTGCAATGACAGGTATTTGGGAATAGTTTGAAATACCTGCAATCCGAATTCGTTTCACCAGCTCAAAACCATTAATATCAGGCATTTGAATGTCGGTAATTATAATGTCAAATTGATTTTGCAGCAACAAAGCATACACTTTTTTCGAGTCAATGCATGAAGTTACTGTGGCTCCATTTTGTTCTAAAAGCTTTTGGTAAACATTTAATAAAACAATGTCATCGTCGATAAGTAATACTTTAGCCGATATTTTTACGGTTTGTTTGCTCTGAGTTTCGGGTACCAGATCAACCGAATGTTGCGAACTGCTTACCGGAATATATATTTGAAATTCGGAACCTGCACCGTAAGTTGAATCAACACTGATTGCACCTCCCAACAACCGAACTAGTTTTTTTGTGATATTTAATCCGAGTCCGAACCCTTCCACTTTATGTGAGGAATTTTGATTGTTTATCCTGTTAAATTCTTCAAAAATACTTTCTTTATTTTCTTCTTTGATACCAATACCTGAATCTTTTACCGAAATTATTAAGGTGTTTTTATCCGGATTAATGGAAGATGTAATATGAATACTTCCTTTTTCAGTAAATTTTATAGCATTGGTTATCAGATTGTTAATTATTTGTTTGATAACAAATGGATCGCTTTCGAAGACTTCAGTCTTATCCAGATTGTTGGAGTTTACAAACTTCAAACCTTTTTTCGAAACTATAGGTACAAAACTCAGGTAAATATCTTCCATCAACTGAAAGGGCGAGAAAGATAAGAGATTGATTTCTGAAACACCTTGCTCCAATCGATGAAAATCCAACAATTTGTTTACCAGATCCAGAATATGTTCTGAAGAGCTGCGCATATTGTCTAAATGCACTTTTTCGGAAAGTGGCATGCTTTCTTTTGAAAGCAATTCTACATGGCCAATGATTGAACTTAGAGGTGTTTTTATATCGTGCGAAATCATAAGGAGCAAACTTTCGCGTGTGCGTAACAAATCTTCGGCATATTTTTTACTTATTTCCAGTTTGTCCTTGTACTCCTTAATTCGGTTAATGAAAAACATACTCAGGATGATAAAAATAATGAGAGTGAAGAGTGAAACGAATGCAATGCCAAACACCAATTTTAAAGATCTCTTAAGTGCTTTTTCTTTTTCTTTATTAAGATCGACCATCAATTGTCGCTCTTTTTGATCTATTTCATATAAAATACGATTTATTTGAAATGATAATAATTCATCGTAATATAATATATTTGTCTGTCGAATAGATAATTGCGATATTAGTAAAGCGTTTTTCTTCGTATTTTTCAGATTTATTTTGCTGAAATATTGAATTACAGTATCAGTCAAAAGTTTTGCCGGAAGTATGTAAGTGGAATCGATTTTGGATTCTCCTTTTTTAGTGATAATTTTTGTAGAGTCTTTGCTATCAACAAATACATCGCGTACACGTGTTAAAAAACTTCGTTTCTTCGAAAACAGGAACGAAGTATCAGCTGCAGCATCAAGATTTTTTTTAAATAAAATATTTAAATTACTTTTATCTATATTTGATATTTTTGTTTTGGTAATTTCCTTTGATTCAGGAAATTGTTTGATGGTATCAAGTAATAAAATTATATTATAAAGATTCTTTTCTTTCTCGCCCAGATAATATTTGACACTATCAATTCTGACGTGTATGTATTTATCAGTCGTGCTGTTTTGCAGTGAATCAATAAAAAGTAAAATTCTTTTATTTTTTGTAATATATTCTAATTTAAGCGAATCATTATCAGTGTTATCGGTAAGTATCGCATTCCTGATACATTCTGTTTCGTACATGTAAACCAGCGCATTACTTACAAGTTTCAGTTCATTCCGCTCTTCAAAAGGATTTTTTTTGGATGAAAAACCAACCAGTTCGCGGTATAGCATAACTGCACTGAAAATTGCAAGTACAAATAAACTAATATATCCAACAAGTACAATAAGTTTGATATTGCCAAAAAGTGTAGTTTTAGCCATTCAATAAATCGTAGAGTTTTAATTTTACAAATAAAGTTTTTGTATCGATGCCAAGTATTGATGCTGCTTTCGGGATATTATTAATTGAAATACGTAAAGCATTTTCAATTCTTAATTTTTCTTCTTCATTGATGGGTAATGCTATTTTTTTACTAAGTTTCGACCTAAAATGATCAGGAATTATTTCTTTTGTTATATAATCGCCTGTTGCAATTAAAGTTAACCGACAGACAATATTTTTCAGTTCGCGTATGTTTCCGGGCCATTCGTACTCCGTCAGAATGTCTAATGCTTCGGGTGTATAGTCGAGAATATTTTTTTTCAAAACACTATTCGAAACCTTCAGGAAATGCCTTAGATACAGCTGAATATCATTTTTACTATCGCGCAACGAAGGTACATCAATAATAAATTCGCTAATCCGATGGTACAAATCGCCTCTGAAGTAGCCATTGTTCACCGCAAAATCTACGTCTTCATTCGTAGCTGTTATAATTCTGATATCAACTTCAATTTCTTTCTCAGAGCCTACTTGTTTGAATTTATTTTCCTGAAGCACCCGTAATAATTGTACCTGAATATTAACCGGTAAATTACCTATTTCGTCCAAAAACAATGTCCCTTTGTTGGCACTCATAAAATACCCAGTTTTATTGTCAATTGCGCCGGTAAAAGCACCTTTTATATGACCAAAAAAATCACTTGCAGCCAGTTCCTTGGAGATAACCCCACAATCTACTGTTACAAACGGCCCTGAAGCATATTTGCTTTTTTCATGAATCATGCGGGCTACGTGTTCTTTCCCAACTCCGCTTTCGCCTCTTATAAGTACTATGAGGTTTGTTGGCGCTACCAAATCAACAAAATCGTAAAGTTGTTGATAAGCCTTTGAACTGCCTTTTATGTAGTTTTTTTCGAAATTTGATTCATTAACTGTAGAAATTTTATCTGTTATTTTTTCTTTTTTCTTTGATTCTTTTTGAGGAGTTTTCTGTTTGGATGCTTCGTTTATTTTGTCGAAAAGTTCTTCGGGATTAAATGGTTTTGATATGTAATCGTAGGCTCCTAATTTAATAGAAGTAACTGCCGATTGAATGTCTGCATATCCTGTCATCATAATTACCACAATATCAGGATATTTTGATTTTATCCACTCAAGGATAGTGATGCCATTAACTTTCGGTAAACGTAAATCGCAGATCACAACTTCAGGTAACTCCTCAAAAATTCTCTTCTTTGCATCCGAAAAATTCGTCGTAGTCCTAACGATGTAATTTTTTTTAGTAAACCACACTTTTAACAAATGTGAAAAAGTTAAATCATCTTCTATTATTAAGATTGATTTCATGTATATCATTAAATTTTAATTAATAGTAAAATTATAAAGGTAAGTAAGCAAACAGCGGTCGAAGATAATCATTTTATTTTGATTTTTATTGCAATGTTTAATAAAAAGTTTACCAAACTTGCCCTAAATCCAATGAAAATTCAAATAATTGGCTGATAAATTTTAAATTAAAATAATTATAAATAAAAGCTAATTATCACATTGTATTGTGTTTAAATTCATAATGTTGTTATTGTACTTTTAACTCTAAGAATGTATCGAAATATATTTCAAATCCGATTTAAAATATTTAATTTATTCTTGATTTATACGGAATTTTTTATATTTAGTTTCAATTTTCGTTTTATACTCAGCCTAATCATATTTTCTACGATTTTTTCTGGCAACTAAGTATATTTGCTCAAATAACTTTTAGAACAATTAAAACTACATTTAGTTTAATCATTAATCCGCAAAATTTTTGAAAATTATTTGGATATATAACATTAATATATTTAAATACAATGTTGTCCGTTAAAAATATTTTGATTCTTCGCTTCGCTCTGAATGACAGCGTTTTGAAATGAATTTGGTTGGGAGAGGGTGGATTGGCGGCGAAGCCGCCAATCCACCCTCTCCCAAATATATAATTAACTGATTGTCATCTCGAACGAAGTGAGAGATCTCAAATTTTCCCCTTTATAAAATGTTAACCAGACAACAATATATTTAAATATTAACACTATCTTTGAGATTAAATTTTTATTCTACCATTTAATTTATGTCTGAATCCAAACGTCTCCAAGTAGTTGATGCCCTCCGTGGTTTTGCAATCGTGTCTATCATGCTGTTACACAATATCGAACATTTCGATTTTTATTTTAAACCCGAAAGCCTTTCCGCATGGATGATCTCGCTTGATAAGGGAATCTGGGACACTTTATTTTTTCTGTTTGGCGGAAAATCGTATGCAATTTTTGCTTTGTTGTTCGGACTTACATTTTTTATTCAGTCTGATAATCAGGAAAAAAAAGGTAGAGATTTTCGGGGTCGATTTGCCTGGAGGTTGTTGTTATTACTTGGCTTTGGACTCCTGAATTCAGCCTTTTACGAAGGTGATATTCTTACCATTTATGCCATTTTAGGTTTTGCGTTAATTCCTGTTGCTCGCTTTAGTAATAAAACTGTTTTTTGGATTGCAATTGTTCTGATGTTACAACCTTTTGAATGGTTCAACGTAATCAACGGATTTCAACATCCCGAATTGAAAATGAACGATCCGGCTTCGTGGGCCTATTTTGGAAAGGCCGGCGAATACATTACCGGTAATTCAATTGTAAATACATGGATTGGAAATCTGACCAATGGTAAAATAGCCGTTATTCTCTGGACATGGGAAGCAGGAAGGGTATTTCAGACAATTTCGCTTTTCATGCTGGGGATGTTAGCCGGTCGCAAATCATTATTTAATGCATCAAATGAAAATAAAACTTTCTGGACGAAAACACTTATTTTTGCTGCTTTGGCATTTATACCACTGTTTGTAAGTAAAAATAATATTTCAAATTGGATCTCAATTGATTCTATTAATCGCCCATTGGAAACAATTGTCTCTTCGTGGTCGAATGTCGCTTTCATGCTGGTATTAGTTTCAGGATTTGTTTTACTTTTTCAAACCAACACAGCGCATCGAATTCTAAATGTTTTTTCTTCTTATGGAAAAATGAGTATGTCAAATTATATCATGCAATCCATTGTAGGAGCATTTATTTATTACGGATTTGGACTGGGTCTTTACAAATATACCGGTGCTACTTATTGTATTATGATTGGTATCGTTTTGGCAATTTTTCAGGGTTTTTTCAGCCATTGGTGGATGAAAAATCATAAACAAGGTCCACTTGAAACTATCTGGCATAAATTAACTTGGATGAAAATCGGGAAAGACTGACACCGCATTAAAAAAAATCCTTGTTTTTAAAAATTCAAATATAAATATTACATTTAAAATGTACGTGATGTAATTCAATTTATTTTGAATATGGGTTGAAAAAACATGAACAATTTACATTTCATTTTGTTAATAAAAAATATATATTGAGTAAGATAAACACTTGGTATGTATTTTTTTTATATTTGTAGATGAAATAATTACAATTTGAATAAAATTACAATAAATATGGTTTTCGATAAAGAAATGATTGAGCAGGTTTATGCTGCATTGCCCGGAAAAATAGAACTAATTAAAAAAACACTACAACGTCCACTGACACTGACGGAAAAAATTCTGTATTCTCATCTGTCTAAAGATGAGAATCTTAAATCCTATGAACGTGCCGCAGATTATGTAAATTTTTCGCCCGACCGTGTGGCTATGCAGGATGCTACGGCTCAAATGGCTTTGTTGCAATTGATGAATTCCGGACGAAAAACAGTGGCTGTTCCTTCAACCGTACATTGCGATCACCTTATACAGGCTCACATTTCGGCCAAAGTGGATTTGGCAGTTGCTAACGATACCAACCGCGAGGTGTACGATTTTCTGAGTGCAGTTTCCAATAAATTTGGTATAGGATTCTGGAAACCGGGAGCAGGTATTATTCATCAAGTGGTGCTCGAAAACTATGCTTTTCCCGGTGGAATGATGGTTGGAACTGATTCGCACACAGTAAATGCAGGCGGTTTGGGCATGATTGCTATTGGTGTAGGAGGTGCTGATGCTGTTGATGTTATGGCCGGTCTCCCCTGGGAACTGAAAATGCCGAAACTTATCGGTGTTAAACTTACCGGTAAATTATCGGGATGGGCTTCACCAAAAGATGTGATTCTGAAATTAGCCGGAATACTTACCGTAAAAGGTGGAACAAATGCTGTAATTGAATATTTTGGTGAAGGAACCGAATCAATATCGGCAACCGGTAAAGGAACTATTTGTAATATGGGTGCCGAAGTAGGAGCTACAACTTCTATTTTTCCATTTGACCAAAAATCAGCAGCATATCTCGATGCTACAGGTCGTGCAGAAATTGCTGCATTGGCACTAAAAAATATAGAACATTTACAGGCTGATGCCGAAGTGGTGGCAAATCCTGAAAATTATTATGATCGACTTATTGAAATAAACCTGAGTGAATTGGAACCTTACATTAATGGTCCATTTACGCCCGATTTGGCTTATCCGATTTCGGAATTTGGCAAAGTAGTAAAGGAAAAAGGCTATCCGCAAAAAATGGAAGTCGGATTAATTGGTTCATGTACCAATTCGTCGTACGAAGACATGACACGTGCAGCTTCAATCGTGAAAAAAGCGAAAGAAGACGGATTACAAGTTCAGGCACAGTTTATTATTAATCCCGGTTCGGAACAGGTGCGTTACACCGCCGAACGCGATGGAGTTTTGGCTGAATTTGAATCGGTGGGAGGAATAGTAATGGCCAATGCCTGTGGACCTTGTATCGGTCAGTGGAAACGCGAAACAGATCAACCTGAACGGGCAAATTCAATCATTACTTCGTTCAACCGTAATTTTGCAAAACGGGCTGATGGTAACCCCAATACGCACACATTTATCGGTTCGCCCGAGATTGTTGCTGCGTTGACTGTTGCCGGTGATTTGTGTTTCAATCCTTTGACCGACACATTGTTAAATGATAAAGGCGAACAGGTTAAATTAACCGAACCAAAAGGATTTGAATTGCCATTACTTGGTTTTGATGTGAAAGATGCCGGGTATGTGGCTCCAGTTGAAGATGGAAGTCAGGTACAGGTAAATATTAATCCTGAATCGAATCGTTTACAGGTTTTGGTTCCTTTTGCTCCCTGGGATGGAAATGATTATATCGATCAACCGTTGCTGATAAAAGCGAAGGGCAAATGTACTACCGATCATATTTCGATGGCCGGACCTTGGTTGCGTTTCCGTGGTCATTTGGATAATATTTCCGACAATATGTTGATAGGTGCTGTAAACGCATTTACCGAAAAAACAAATGCAGTACTCGATCCTGAAACCGGCGAATATATGGCAGTACCGGCTTTGGCACGTAAATATAAAGCAAAAGGAGTTGGTTCAATCGTGGTTGCCGAAGAAAATTACGGCGAAGGTTCAAGTCGCGAACATGCAGCAATGGAACCTCGTTTTCTGAATGTAAAAGCGATTCTGGTAAAATCATTCGCCCGTATTCACGAAACCAATTTGAAGAAGCAAGGCATGTTAGCATTAACATTTGCTGATAAAAATGATTATGAAAAAGTACGTGAAGACGACAAAATCAGCATATTGGGATTAAGTGAATTTACACCCGAAAAGAATATTGTGATAAATCTTAAACATTCGGATGGAACGAGTGAACAATTTGAGGCTCAACATACTTATAATAGTGCACAAATTGAATGGTTCAGAGCCGGAAGTGCTTTGAATGGTCTTGAATAATTAATATAATTCAAAAATTGTAATTAGTAAATAATAAAATATATAAATAAGTTTATGGCAAACGAAAAAGAATTTCTGATTTATAAATTATCGGAAACAATCAAATCAACAAGTCGTATCGACAAAGAATTATTCACCCAGTTGAATGTGAAACGCGGATTGCGTAACGAAGATCATACGGGAGTTGTTGCAGGTTTAACAAAAGTAGGTGACGTTGTTGGTTACGAGCGTTTGCCTGAAGGTGGTTTGAAAGCAATTCCGGGTAAATTATTTTACCGGGGCATTGATGTTGAAGATCTCGTGAATGGATTGGTAAAAGAAGACAGACTTGGTTTTGAGGAAACAGCATTTTTATTGCTTTCAGGATATTTGCCTGATGCTGAGGAATTAGCCACTTTCTCAACGATTCTTACTGATTCGATGGCATTGGAGCAAAAAATGAAATTGAATATCATCGACCTCGAAGGTCAGGATATCATGAATATTTTAGCCCGTTCGGTGCTCGAAATGTACACTTTTGATCATAATGCAGATGACATTTCGCGCGATAATCTGATTCGTCAGTCAATTGATTTGATTTCGAAATTCCCTACCATCATTGCTTATGCATATAACATTTTGCGACACAGTCAGCAAGGTCGTTCGTTGCACATTCGTCACCCGAAAGAAGGAGCTTCCATAGCCGAAAATTTCTTGTACATGATGAAAGGTCCGGGCAACTACACCGAATTAGATGTTAAATTGCTTGATTTATGTCTTATTTTACATGCCGAACACGGTGGTGGTAATAACTCTACATTCTCAGTTCGGGTTGTAAGTTCAACATTGACTGATACTTATTCTGCTATTGCCGCCGGAATTGGTTCGTTGAAAGGTCCTTTACATGGTGGAGCTAACATCAAAGTAAATCAAATGTTCGAGCATTTAAAAACAGCCATTAAGAAATGGGATGATGTAAAAGAAATCGATCTTTATTTCAAGAAAATGTTGAATAAAGAAGCTTATAATAAAACCGGATTGATTTATGGAATCGGTCACGCAGTGTATACTGTATCAGATCCACGTGCATTGTTATTGAAAGAAATGGCACGGAAACTTGCCATAGAAAAAGGTATTGAAAAAGAATTCGCTTTCCTCGAATTGCTTGATGCACGTGCAGTTCATGCTTTCATGACCTTCAAGGGCGATGATATCAACAAACAGGTTTGTACCAATGTTGACTTTTATTCGGGATTTGTGTACGAAGCCATGGGACTTCCAACCGAAGTTTATACTCCGCTGTTCGCCATGTCGCGTATCACCGGTTGGACTGCACATCGCATCGAAGAACTTAACTTTGCGAGCAAACGTATCATTCGTCCTGCTTACAAAAACGTGGGCGATAAACATCCATTTATTCCATTAAATAAAAGATAAATAAATTTTGGCTACAGACAACAGATAACAGAAAAAAGGTAAAACTCTTAATGAGAAAAACTTAATCCTTTTGACTGTTATCTGTTGTCTGTTGTCAGTTATCAGAATAACATGAACAAAATTAAAGTACAAAACCCGGTTGTAGAACTCGACGGTGACGAAATGACCCGTATTATCTGGTCGTTTATTAAAGAACAATTAATACTTCCTTATCTTGATCTGGATATAAAATATTACGATTTAGGTATTGAAAACCGTGATTTAACCAATGATGAAGTAACAGTTGATGCTGCCCATGC
>ERZ795055.3853-NODE-3853-length-10770-cov-4.339151_pt1 | contig 10770 bp, 9 predicted proteins | sample MGYA00375139_ERZ795055 | MGnify/ENA primary metagenome ERZ795055 (study PRJEB30184, sample SAMN05720283) | anaerobic digester metagenome | isolation source: active sludge of municipal wastewater-treating anaerobic digesters | place: USA | collected 2015-01-23 ...
GCCGCCACGCGAGGGCGCTGTCTGGTCATGCCTCGGCATCGCCGTCGCTACCGCCATCATGGTCCTGGGCGGCCCCGAAACCGGGACCGGTGCCTACTCGGGAGCCTTCGCCGCCCGTTTCGCGATCACCGCCATCCTGATTACTGGCGGCATGTTCTGGTCGGAGGTCGCGCTGCGTCGCTACCAGGAACAAACGAGTACGCAGAGGAACGCCATCGAGGCCGAAAGCGCCCGCCTGAAAGCGGAGATCGCGCGGCGTGTCTCGCTCGAGGTCGACCTGCGCGTGCTGGCCTCGACCGACGCCTTGACCGGCCTCATCAACCGGCGCGCCTTTATGGACCGGTTCTCGCATGAACTGCTGCGCAGCCAGCGCCACGGCCCGGCGCCGACCTTGCTGATTCTCGACATCGATCACTTCAAGAAGATCAACGACAAGCATGGCCACCCGGCTGGCGATGCGGTGCTTGCGCACCTCGCGCATCTGCTCAAGAGTAGCCTGCGCAACGTGGACATCGTCGCCCGCATCGGCGGCGAGGAATTTGCCGTCGTACTGGTCGAAACCAATGCCAAAATGGGGCAACCGGTTATCGAACGTCTCCTCGACCGGATTCGGGAAACCACTGTGGTCCTGGCCGGCGGAACACCGCTGCATTTCACCGCCAGCATCGGCAGCACTGAAATCCTCTGGGGTGACACCATCGACGCGGCGATCCAGCGTGCCGACGAAGCCCTGTACACCGCCAAGAATGGTGGCCGCAACCGCCACTGCCAGCGCTAGGACAGAACCTTACAGGGTAACCTGGGCACCCAGTTCGACAACCCGGTTGCAGGGAATCCGGAAGAAGGCTGTCGGCGAACCGGCATTGCGGTACATGGCGACGAAGATCCGCTCCCGCCAGAAGGACATCTCCGAATGAAACTTGGGCAACAGCGTTTCGCGCCCGATGAAGTAGGTGGTGTCGAGCGCGTTGAACTCGAGGCCGGAATCCGCGCACAGCGTCAAGGCCAGCGGAATGTCCGGTTCATCCTTGAAACCGAAGTGAACGCTCACGCTCCAGAAGTTGTCGCGCAGTTTCCTGACCTTGACGCGGCTGCCCTCCGGCACCCGGGGAACATCGGAGAACTGGGCGGCAACCACCACCACCCGTTCGTGCAGCACCTTGTTGTGCATCAGGTTGTGCAGCAGCGCATGCGGCACGGCCCGGACATCGGCGTTCAGGAATACTGAGGTTCCGCCAACCCGGGTCGGCATCGACGCCGCAAGCGATTCGAGAAACATCGAAAGTTCGAGGCGTTCACTCCTGATGCGCGCGGAGTGCAGCAGACGCCCCTGTTTCCAGGTCGCCATGGCAATGAAGATGGCGATGCCCACAACCGGCAGGACCCAGCCGCCCGGTGAAACATTGAGGGTGTTCGCTACCAGGAAGACCAGTTCGATCGCCAGGAAGCTGCCGAAAAGCCCGCCGGCCCTGCCCCATCCCCAGTGGCGAGCAATAACCACGGCGGCAAGCAGCGAGGTGACCATCAGTTCTCCACTCACCACAATTCCGTAGGGCGCAACGAGATTGTCCGAGCTCCCGAAGCCGAGGACGAGTATCGTCACTGCCAGCAACAACCCCCAGTTCACCGCCGGCAGATAGAATTGCCCCTTGTCGGCAGTACGCTGAACTTCCATCCGCGGCATGAAGCCGAGCATCATCGCTTGGCGGGTCAGCGACGAGGCGGCGGAAATGACTGCCTGCGCGGCAATCGCCGAAGCCGCCGTGGCCAGAGCGATCAGCGGGAAGAGCGCCCAGCCGGGCGCCGAAAGGAAGAAGGGACTCCTCGCCGCCGCCGCGTCGTCCAGCATCAACGCGCCCTGGCCAAGGTAATTGAGCGCGAGTGCCGGCAGGACGAAAAGGAACCACGCGCCACGGACAGACTTGGGGCCGAATTGGCCCATCCCGGAATGGAGCGCTTCGGCACCGGCCACCGCAAGCACCACGCCGCCCAGCGCAACCAGGGCCAGCAACTCGTGATCGATCAGGAACCCGACGGCGTGCGCCGGGTTCAATGCGATCAGGATGGCCGGGTGCGCGAAAATACTGTTCACCCCGAGCAGCGCCAAGGTGGCGAACCAGAGCAGCATCACCGGCCCGAAGAACCTGTCGACCACGACGGTGCCGTGGCGCTGGACGTAGAACAGGATGAACAGCACCGCCAGCGTGACCGGGATCACCACGGGTTCGAGGGCCGGGGCTGCCACCTGCAGACCCTCGACGGCAGAGAGAACCGAAATCGCCGGCGTGACCATCCCGCTGGCGAAGAACATCGCCGCGCCGAGAATACCGATAACCACGACCGTCCTCGCCTGTTTCGGCTTGCCGTTGACGGCGCGCAGCGCCAGCGTGATCAGCGCCATGATGCCGCCCTCGCCGGAATTGTCGACGCGCATCAGGAAGGTCGCGTACTTGACCGAAACGACGATGACCAGCATCCAGAAATACAACGACAGGCTGCCAAGAATGTTCGCTTCGTTGACCGGAATCGGGTGGTTTCCGGCAAACACCGCCTTCAGCGCATAGAGTGGAGCCGTCCCGATGGTGCCGAAAACAACGCCCAAGGCAGCCAGCGCCAGCACGGCCATTTGTTTGCCGGTTGCATCCCCGGAGTCGAAGTCACTACTGCTCATCATTCCCCCCTGGATCATCAGCGCCCAGACCACTCGCTGGAATCCGAACCTGCCAGGCGACTCCAGGCGCTAACCGAAAATCCTGTGCGAGCGAACGGATATGCGACAAACCCGTGGCCTTGCCATTCCAGCCCGGCCCCCTCGCGGGCAACGCAATGATTGTACCCGCTCGCCTCGCTCCAGGTCATCAAACCCGCGGTCGAAAGCAATTCGGAAACCAAAAAGACTGCGTCGCCGACCACTCCCCCGGTCCGGCGCCGGTTGCGACACCAAGGACCGGCAGCCCCTGTCGTTTCGCAACCAGCGCCTTCGGGAAACCCGCTAGCGGCCAGGCGGAAGATCTTCCGGAAAGAGATCGCGCAGGCGCCGAAAGTCCTCGTCGCGGTCGACGTCCCACAGAGGCGGAAACTCGCTCCAGCGCCAGCCGATTTCGGCCAGACGTTCGCGGGTCTGGGCCATTACCCTTCCGCTACCCCAGTCGATGTCGGCGAACACCCGCCGCGCCGGCTGGCGCATGCCGATCAGCACATAGCCGCCGTCCTCGGCGGGAACCACCGTCGCATCGTCCTGATCCAGACTGGCGGCGGCCCGCCTCAGCAGTCCGGGAGTCAGCACCGGGCAATCTGTCCCGACCACCAGCACCCCCGCCGGCGCCGGCGAACCGACAACGGCGGCATGCATCCTCGCCCCCAGGTCGCCAGGCGCTTGCCGGCGCAGGACGACCTGCCCGCGACTGCCACAAGCCGAGAATTCAGGATGGTCGACATCCGGCGCGCACCACAGCGTCACCGGTCCAACGTCGGCGGCCAGGGCGGTGGTCACGATGCGCGGCAATAACCAACGCTGCAACGCCGCCGCCCCTTCAACGCCAAGATGGGGAATCAGTCGCGTCTTGGCGAGCCCCGGTACGGGCGCCTTGGCCAGGATCGCCAGGCCGATCCGGTTCCCGCGCTCAGCGTTCATCGGGAACATGGCCATACTCACGGGCGAGATCGGCCGGGCTCGCGCCGAAATGGAAACGCAGGCGCAGCCGCCACATCATCAGGATGGTGCGCAGCAGGCCATTCTTCTCCCAGCGCCGTCCCGACGTCGTCACCTTGTCCGTGAGGCAGGCCGGCCACGCGAGCGCGCGCAACTCGCGCGACAGGACGATGTCCTCCATCAGCGCAATCTCCGGGAAGCCGCCGATGCGCCGGAACGCTTCGCGCGTGACGAAAATGGCCTGATCGCCGGTGGCAATCCCGGTCAGGCGCGAGCGCCAGTTCATCATCAGGGCGACCAGCCCCAGACCGCGCAGCGACCCGTCGATTCTCACGTCGAAGCGTCCCCAGGTCGCCCCGTTTGCCAGGGCATCGGCGACGACCGTCAATGCCGCTACCGGCAGGCAGGTATCGGCGTGCAGGAACAGGAATACATTACCTTGGGCCATCGCCGCCCCGGCGTTCATCTGCCGGCCGCGCCCCCGGTCCGCCGGGATGATCCGGTCAGCCAGTCCCCCGGCCAGACGCTGCGTATCGTCCACGCTGCGGCCGTCGACGACGATGATTTCGGCGCCCGTCCGGCGAAAATCCTGAAGCCGTTCAAGCAACCGCACGATGCCGCGGGCTTCGTTCAACACCGGGATGATGATCGAGATGCCTTGGCCGCTCATCGGACTCCCCGCCTCATGATCCCGGATCCGCAACGCCCGGGCCCAGCCATGAGCAGGCGCGCTTCACTCCGGCGCTTGCCACAGGGGCGTCAATTCGCCGTTGCCAACACAAAATCGGGGTTTTTGTCCGGTCGACCGCGACCGGGCGCCCCAACAGGGCCATGCTCTTGTCGGCGTGCGCCTCGATTGGTCGAGAAATTGAATTACCTCCGACGCCAGGTATGGAAACGTTCAACCCAAGCCAGCAGGCGTTCCGGCGCATGCGCCTTCTTCCAGTTGCCGGCCACGTACTTGTTGGCTTCGGCCAGGGTCGGGTAGATGTGGATGGTACCGAGGATCCGGTTCAGGCCGATGCCCTGCTTCATCGCCAGCACATATTCGGCGATCAGGTCACCGGCGTGCTCGCCGACGATGGTGACACCGAGGATCCGGTCGTTGCCGGGCACCGTCAGTACCTTGATCAGGCCATGCGCTTCGCCGTCGGCGATGGCGCGGTCGAGATCGTCGATGCCGTAGGTCGTCACTTCGCAAGGGATGCCTTTCTCCCTCGCCTCCAGTTCGTTCAGGCCAACGCGGGCAACCTCGGGCTCGACGAAGGTGGCCCAGGGAATCACCGAGTAATCGGCCTTGAACTTCTTAATCGGGTCAAAAAGCGCGTTGACCGCGGCATACCAGGCCTGATGCGCCGCGGTATGGGTGAACTGGAAAGGGCCGGCGACATCGCCGGCGGCGTAGATGTTCGGGTAGCTAGTTTGCAGGAATTCGTTAGTGTCGACGGTGCGGCCGGTCGGGATGCCCAACTCCTCGAGGCCGAATCCCGTCAGGTTGGCGGCACGGCCGACAGCGACCAGAACGGCATCGAAGGGAATACGGACCTCCTGTCCCTGATTGTCGGCGATCAGGATCCTCTCGCCGTTCTCGATGACGAATCGCGCGGCGCGGTGATTGACCAGCACGGCGATGCCCTCGGCGCGGAAACGCCGGGCGACCATTTCCGATATTTCGGGGTCCTCGCGGATCAGGATGCGCGGCGCCATCTCCACTTGCGTCACCCGGGCGCCGAAACGGGCAAAGGCCTGGGTCAGTTCGCAACCGATCGGGCCGCCGCCGAGGACGACCAGCCGCCTGGGCAATTCGCGCAGTTCCCAGACGTTGTCCGAGGTCAGAAAACCGACTTCCTCGATGCCCGGGATGGGCGGCACGAAGGGGCGCGCGCCGGTGGCGATGACGATGCTGCGCGTCGTCAGTCGCTGCGTATCGCCATCGGCGCGGGTGATTTCGACTTCCCACGGCGAGACGATCCTCGCCGAGCCGTGCACGACATCGACGCCGAGGCCGCTGTAGCGCTCGGCCGAGTCGTGCGGCTCGATCGTCCTGATCACCTTCTGCACCCGTTCCATGACGGCGGCGAAGTCGAAGTCGGCGCGTGCGGATTCGATGCCGAATTCCTTCGAGCGCGCCATGTGCGACAGCAGCCTGGCCGAGCGGATCAGCGCCTTCGACGGGACGCAGCCGGTATTGAGACAGTCACCACCCAGCCTGTGCCTCTCGACCAACGTCACCCTGGCCTTGACGGCGGCTGCGATGTAGGCCGTCACCAGCCCGGCGCTGCCGCCGCCGATGACGACGATATTGCGGTCGAAGCGCGCCGGCTTCTTCCATTTGGCGTATACCGGGTTCCGGCGGATCGCCTCGACGATCCGGCGGGCAATCAGCGGAAAGATGCCGAGCAGCGCAAACGATCCCAGCAGCGCTGGCGACAGGATCCCGGAGAGCGATTCGAGCTTGCCCAGTTGCGTGCCGGCATTGACATAGACCACCGTGCCGGCCAGCATGCCGATCTGGCTGACCCAATAGAAGGTCCGCGCCTTCATGCCGGTCAGTCCGAACAGCAGATTGATCAGGAAGAAGGGGAAGACCGGCACCAGACGCAGGGTGAACAGGTAGAAGGCGCCCTCGCGACGGACGCCTTGATCGATGGCCGTCAGGCGCTGGCCAAAGCGATTCTCCACCCAGTCGCGGAGCAGGAAGCGCGACATCAGGAAAGCCAGCGTGGCGCCGATGGTCGACGCGAAGGACACGATCAGCGTTCCCCACAACAACCCGAACACCGCGCCGCCGGCCAGCGTCAGCAAGGCGGCACCGGGCAGCGACAGCGCCGTCGCCGCCACATAGACGAGAAAGTAGATGACGCCGCTCAGCAGCGGTTGCGCCGCCTGAAAGCCCTGGATGGCTGCTTGTTGTTCCTTGAGCGTCCGCAGATTGAGGTACTGCCCGAGATCGAAGGCAAAGAACGCGGCAATCGCCAGGCCTGCGGTCAAAGCCAACGCCAGCTTGCGAAATTGCATGAGTTGCTTCCTGAAAAGTCACCGGGGATTGTAGAACCCCTGCATGCCCATTAGTCGGCGGGGTTGCTCGATTCCTTACAGTTGGGCGTCGATTTCGACATCTGTTCGGGCATCGCGGAAGCGTTGCATGGTCTCGAAAGTTCCGGCCGGAACGCTCTACGAGTGCCTGTCCGTTAGTGTAGTACGGCGCGATTGGTCTCGGCCTCTTGTCCTTTGGCGTGTCCAAAACATCCGAGTTCAACGGCAGCTAACTTTTGACTCAGGAGACCTTCAGCGCTGTCAGGAATCGGACTGCGGATCGGCCACTGCTGCCATTGGCGTTCTGCGCCACCAGCGGCTGCAATGCGCAGGTCAGCAGCCGTAGGCGTTGAATTCGGCCCGAATGAGCGGTTGGAACTCAAGGCTACTGCCGCACACGACCCGCTCTGCCGGTCGCGCCGTCGGAGGTTTAACGGCAGCAATCTGAGCGTAGCAGTCGATTAACGAGGTTGCTTAGGGGCAGCACGTCGAACCTCTCGGACTTGGTGCAGGACGGTCTCCTGCGGCCGATCAACCGCGAGTTCGGCAAGGCTTTTGCCCCAATCTCGCGGATTGTCGGGGCGGGAAGTAAACGTCGCCTTCGATGCCGGTTGCGCCGACCCCGCGACGGTGCCCCGTCTCAGTACCACGCCCCTGCATCGCTACACGAGGCGCCCAGTGTGCGCCGCGATGACATCATCAAGACGCCCGGCACCCTGAGATGACTGAACATCAAGCGTTCTGAGCCCACCAACCAGGGTCGTGCAAAGCGCCTGAGCAGCGGCTCTCAGCTCAGAACCTCGAACTCCATGATGTTGAAGTTCGACTTTGTGACGCTGTCGCCGAAGCAGATCCAGCCGCGGCCGCGCAGCGGGACCTCCTCGCGCTTCAATACGATCTCGGGCTCGCCGTCAAACAACACGAACGTCCCGTTTGTACTCTGATCTATCAGTACAAACTTGTCCCGGCGCCATTCGATCCGCGCATGGCGGCGTGAGGTTCGCTTGCCGCCTACCACGACCTCACAGACGTCGTCGCGCCCGACGGCGATGCCACCTCGATTCGCGTCGAGTATGATCTGCACGCCACGGTACTGAAGCATGAGCCGGGTCGAGAAGGCTGCCGGGCGCGGGAGGTTCTCAGCGATGACAGTCACATCACCCTGTTCCTGCCAGATGATCTCGAAGATCCGGATTTCCTCCAGCTTGCCCTTGACATTGAGGCTGTCCAGGGCACGCGAGGCCTTACGCAGTGCGGGCGGTAGAGCGGCGATGGTGTCGGCAGTAGTCAAGATCTGTTCGGGTTTCGCCAGCGCGGTCACGCCCGCCGCGGTGTTCACGGTGTCGCCGAAGTAGTCGCTGCCCTCTTCCAGGACCGGCCCATGATGAAAACCTACCCGGATGCAGAGCTTGACCCCCGCGACGAGCGGAAGGTTGTCAACCTTCATGTGTATCGCGCATGCCGCGTGCATCGCAGCCGTGGGAGTGTCGAAGGCTGCCATTACGCCGTCGCCCATGGACTTGACGATGCGCCCGTGCAACGCCAGCGTCGCTTCGCGCATGCAGGTCAGACACGTCTCGACCGCGCGCAGCGCCTGGGCATCGCCCAGCTTTTCGTAAAGGGGCGTGCTTCCGGCTACGTCGGCAAACAGCACGCACAAGGTTCTACGCTCGGTGGTCATTGACCTGCTTGGTTCAGTGGTTCGTCGGTTACGATTGCGCTCAAGTCGTACTTGGTAATGATACCGCAGATCTATGCTGACTTCATTTCTACGCCTGTGAACGATCCGCGACGAATCCGGCTGACTCGCGATCGGAGGAGGAGGTTTTTCGGCCGGCAGAATTGCCGACCGCCCTCCGGCTGGGCGCTCGCGCCCGCGCCGCGACTCGCTGGACCCTAAGTATGCCGAAATCTGAACGCAACACAATAACGGGGCGCTACGCGCCAGAACAACCTCAAGAACCTTTCGCTCGACACCCCGCTCACCGAGCTGATCGTCGTTACCGGGGTGTCGGGTTCGGGCAGTCGACACTGGTGAAGCACATGCTCTATGCCGCATTGCGCAAGAGCAAGGGTAAATCGACCGACGCCCCGGGCGCCCACCGGGCGCTGCGCCGCCAGGACCTCGTCGATCAGTCGCCCATCGGCAAGACCACTCGTTTGAATCGGGCCCGCGATGTCGCGACCTTCGACGCCATCCTCAAGCTGTATGCTCAACAACCCCTTGCCAAGGAGTGCAAGTACAGCGCCAACGTCAGCAACGTGGGCGAGACCTGCCATTCAAAGGCAACAACGCCACTGGTAGCGGTGGCCGAGGTCCTGAAGTAGGTCATCTGGCGGGTTTCGGAGCGGAACCGCCGCTCGTGGCCGTCAGTACACGCACACGTTATCGCTCCCAAGAGCCATCGCTGCTCTTCCTATCCTTTGGCGAATTACCTCTGCCACGCTTGCAGTCACAAGCGCGCTGCCAGTGAAATCCTGACTCAGGCGGCGGCTGACAACTTGCTCGGGCGAATCAGGCTTTCGGCGGGGATGCCGAATTTTTCATGCAGGCGCCAGATCATGTTGAGGGTCAAGGGGCGCTTGCGGGCGAGGATTTCGTAAACCCGGTTCAGGCGGCCAATGGCCGGCACCAAGTCCTTCGGGATCAGCCCACCTTGCTCCATACGGAACTTGATGGCCTCGACCGGATCGGGCAGGTCGATGGGAAAGTTCTTGGCCTCATACGCCTCAACCAGGGTCAGCAACACTTCGAAGCGATCCCCGTCAGGCGTGCCGGGTTCGGGTTCGTCGTCGAAATACGCCGACACCGCACGCAATGCGTCCTTGTAGTCGGCCTTGGTGCGAATCGGGCGAATTTCCATGTTAGTGCTCCATCTCAACGGTTTCGGCATCAATCGCATCGTACTCGCCATGCGTGCCAACGAACTTCACGTACACGGCCTGGTAGCGGTATGCCACCGAGACCACCAGACGATAGTCATTGCCCTTGATGTTGAAGACAAACCGGCGGTTCTTTAGAACGCCGGCGCTCCGGTATTGATCCTTGATATCCGCTGGCTGGCGCCACGTCGCCTTCTTCACCTCATCCACCCACGATTTCAAAGGCTGCTCAGCATCCCGATTGTTTTCCCAGAAGGCTCGCACGTGGCTGACGGCAACGATTCGCATGGGACAACGTATAGTCCCAATATGGGATGTTGCCAATATCCCATCGCGCTTCGCAGAACAATCAGGCTCCGATCAACAACCAAGGAGTCTGAGATGGAAACCATCCACAATCGCGAAGCCTGGAACAAAGGCAAACTCGTCGGTCAGAAACCGCCCCTCAAGCCGAAGGACATCAGGGCCATTCGCATCTATCTCCAAAATGCGAAGCCTTTCAAGAATGAGTTGGTAATGCTGATTCGCAGCGTCCGGCGCCACCCACAGGCTGGCCTCGAAGATGTAAAGACAAAGCATCCGACCGCGTTGCGCTGCTGCGCAGAGCGCGGCATGGTCGACTGAACGCTGGTCGCGCTTGAACCAGACGACGCCATAGTTGGCGAGGTTCGGAAGCAATTTCAGATCAGCCACTGAGCGTTTTCGTTCGTCATGGACAAAACAATCCTTCGGGTTCGCCAGCGAGCGATGACTTGATGATTTTTTCCTCCAAATACGAGGCTCGGAATTCCCCCTGCACTCTGCAATCAAGAGGACACGAACTTCCGAACCTGGCTAGCGAATCTAATTGAGAACTTATTATAAAGGTCCGTTGTCCTAAACAAAAATTGGCATTTGTATCAAAAATTCAATCAACAAAGCTCGTTGCCCGTCAAACAACTTTGCGCAGACGAGGAGAATGACATGCAAAAAATCGCGTTGGTAACAGGTGCTGCGGGCGGCCTCGGACGGCAAGTTGCCAACAAACTGTCCGAAGACGGCTGGGATCTGATCGTCGTCAGTCGCCACGCTACTCACCTGAGCGACGCTTTTGGCGAGCGCTTTCTGCAGATTGAGTCGGACTGCTCAACCGTTGCCGGTGCCCGGCTGATTTTCGAGATCGCCAAAGACAAGGGGATGATACCTACGGCACTGGCTCA
>ERZ795055.3854-NODE-3854-length-10769-cov-4.655031_pt1 | contig 10769 bp, 9 predicted proteins | sample MGYA00375139_ERZ795055 | MGnify/ENA primary metagenome ERZ795055 (study PRJEB30184, sample SAMN05720283) | anaerobic digester metagenome | isolation source: active sludge of municipal wastewater-treating anaerobic digesters | place: USA | collected 2015-01-23 ...
TTAAAAACTAAAAATTACCCTTCAAATTACTCATTTGCAATAGCTAAAATTACTACATAAAAAGTCAGTTTTTAATCCAAAAACACTCCAATAAGTAAAACTATATTGAATTCTCATGTTTTTTACTCCTACAGAAAGTTAAATTGCTCAAAACAGACACTTTCCTCCGGAATCAATCAACAAAATTGTGATTATATCTAATATTTTAGTTGTGTCCATTAGCTTCAAACTTGCATAAATCCAATCTATTTATAACCGCTTATAATACTGCAAATAAGCCATTTAACATGTTGTTAATACAACATGTTTACATTATTTCTATATTTACATTTTTTGTAATGTGCTAAATATTCATCTGGTAATTCATTTTTCCCTTTTTATATAGTTCGATATCCAAATTAAAGAATACATTTGACCCCAAGTAAAAGTTTAGTGTTTCTTTTTGAAGAATTACACATCCACAAGCCTGATTCCCAGTCAAACTTTTAAAAAAATGTGTATTTCTTCCTTCATTTGAAAATTTATAACGACTACATAATAAATTAGAAAAGAAGACATAAATCAAATCAAATCACATAAATCCAATTAAAATTATTAATCCTTTTAAATTTAAAGTTATGAAAATCAAAATTACTTTATTCTTTATTGCTGTATGTGCATTTTGGGGGGTTCAGGCTCAAAGTGTGAAAATCAACAATAATTTAACGATTGAAAGCGATGGAACCATTGTTACCGATGGAGCTGCAACGACCTGGGACGACTTAATGGTTTACCCCGATGCGACGACTAGAAGTGGAAGTAATCCTCCAACCTGGTCAGGTAAATTTGCTGGAAATGGCACTTCACAAGGCGTTTATTTGTGGATTTTTGACAAAAGCCAAGAACAGGAAGTGTATTTTACTATTCAGATACCGCATAGTTATAAACTTGGAACTACTTTGAAACCACATGTGCATTGGACAACTTTGGCCATTACACCTTCAAATAATGTAGTTTGGGGGCTTGAGTATACTATAATGAAAATAGGTGGTACATTTAGTTCAACCTCTACAATACTTACCTCAAATACTATTATTTCTACAATCACACCAACAGGCACAAAACAACACTTAATCACAAGTCTTGGTGATATTGTAAGTGGAACTGCGCCCAACGATATTGATATTAGTACAGTTTTAGTGTGTAGGTTATTCAGAAAAGCAGCAGATGGTTTAGATACTTTTGACGATCCGGCAGGTCTTTTAGGCTTTGATATTCATTTTGAAAAAAATACAGATGGAAGTCGTAATGAATACCAAAAGTAGTTTAGTTACTTATTATTCATTCTTGTTTATAATTAAAAAATTTAGCATTGAACTTCAGAAAAAAAACAAAACATGAAACATTCAAATGCAATAAAATATTATTTCCTTTCAATGTGTTTTTTCGTACCACTTTTTGCGAATTCGCAAGGTATCGAAATAACATCGGGGGGAAAAATTGAAGTGACAGGTGCAGCTTCAATAGAAATAATTGATGGGAGCTTCACGAATGATGGCACATATACTAAAGGAACAGAGACTGTTACCATGTCGGGCACAACCCCAAAAAGTTTATTGGGAAGTGCTGGTTTTAATATAAACAACTTGGTTATCAATTCAACAGGTGTAATATCTGCTGCAAGCAACCTTACAGTTGAAGCTCTTTCTGTAAATCCAAATGCAAAATTAACACTGAATACGGGAAAATCTTTGGTGGCGACAAATTTAAATTTGTTGTGTACTTCAGGGAATCAAACCGGTACATTTGTTAATTTAGGAAATGTAAATGCAACCAATGTAAGTGTTCAGAAATACCTGGAAACCGGCAGAAACTGGTATATTTCAAGTCCGGTAAAAAAGGCTACAAGTAATGTATTTTCGGCAAACACTTTAAAACCATTGTATTGGTATGATGAAGCCAATGGAAGTAGTGCTACTCTTAACTGGCCAAAAATTACAAATACGACAACTGATCTTGTACCAATGAGAGGTTATTTATGTAATTTAGCGGGAAGTGGAATTGTTACTTTTCCGGGTAATGCAACTGATTCGTTAAATTCAGGCAACCAATCAACTACGGTGAATCGCACTACGGGACAGCTAAAAGCAGGCTTCAATTTAGTAGGGAATCCATATCCATCTTACGTAAATATCAGAACAGCAACAAGAACAAATTTGGGTTCAACGTATTGGTACCGGTCAAGAAATGCTGCGAATACGGCCTATATTTTCGATACCTATAACATTGCCATGCAGAATGGAATCAGCCTAAGCGGTAAAAGTCTGACGAATTATATTCCTCCATTGCAAGCTTTTTGGCTTCAGGTAGATGCCGGAAAATCAGATGGAACATTAAGTTTTATTAACACAGATTTAAGTCATCAGGATATTTCAAATAATATATTCAGAATACCGGGTGTTCAAAAATCGAATGAAAATTTACTCCGGCTGATGATTACAGATGGAACAAATAACGATGAAGCTTTAATTTATACCAATTCAAGTGCATTGCTAGGTTATGATATTTACGATTCTCCAAAAATGACCAATGCAAATTCAGCCATTCCTGAAATATATACGAAAGCGATAACTGAAAAATTGGCAATAAATGGAATGAATGAGTTTCCTCTTGATACTGAAATTCCTTTATTTTTTACTTCGTCGAAATCCGAAAATTATAGCATATCTGCTACTGAGAGTAGATTCTATGAAGTTAAAGCAATATTACTGGATAAATTGACAGCTATTCAATATGAAATTAATTCTGGGTTTTCTCATGAATTTACATCAGTGCAAACAACAGATAATAATAGGTTTAGCTTAATTTTTAAACCTAAAAACTCACCATCAGCTGTTGAAATTACAGATAGTGATAACGAAATATTAATCTATAATGGAATTGACAATAAAATTAATGTTCTGAATAAAGGCTCCCGGAACAACCTGACAATAAATGTTTATAATGCATTGGGACAGAAACTGATAAGTAATAATGCAAATTGTATTTTAACAACTATTGATTCACAACTTAAATCCGGTGTATATTTGGTACAGGTAAGCAATTCAAATTTCAGTTACGTAAATAAAATTAAGATCAATTGATTTTATTGATATTTTTTGAATTCATAAAACATTCCGCATCGATGCTTATCGGTGCGGAATAAATATGTTTGAAAATTTATTTCCATTTGTTCAAAAAATAATATTCTTCATTTCGATTTCTAAATCTCCAAATTCAATCATAGCATTAAACAATCTGATTTTGCTGTAATTATTCAAATCATCCACCCTGACATCACCTTCAGCAATAATTTTATTTTCTAATAATTCGGCTCTGTTTACGCCATAAATAAGTGGATTTCGGGGTGTTATCCAGTTTTCGCCATCAAACAAAGCAATATTACAATAAGAAGTATCGGTCAAAAAATCCTCTTTTACCAGCAATACATCATCACAAATTCCTTTTTGCAAAAAAGCGTCATTCAGTTTCTCGCGATTTTCGGATTTGAAAAAAGTCGATTTTAAATCGATTTCAACAAGTTTAAGCGTTTCAATAGTTCGCATTATGTATGGTTGAAATTCAATCGATTGAATTTCATTAGTAAACCCAATCCGACATTTAAATAACCCTTGGACAGGGAAATTTGATTTGGAAAGGAATTCTTGCAAACTTATAGCAGGCGTATCAGGAAAATAGGTTTTCTGCACATAATCCATCCTTGCCTGATGGTACGATAGACGTTTAAATTCGCCATCGTTCAGCTGAATCGATTCAAGAAATCTGCACATAAATTTTTTGTATTAATTCATCATATTCACTCTTCAAATCGCTCATACAGGTTATTCCACCTCCACTTTTAAAAATCAATTGTTCATTTTGCTGTTCAATAAAACGTATCATTACTGCTGAATCGAGGTTTTCACCATCGAACCAACCACAAACACCGGTATAAAATCCGCGATCGTATCCTTCAGCATTTTCGATTATTTCAAGCGTTTTTTGTTTGGGAGCGCCACAAATTGAACCTGCGGGCAACAACGAAAATAATATATCGCCGGTTTTCGAATAATAATTTTCGGGTAAACTTCCACAAATTTCTGAGCTCACTTGCAGTAATTCCCCTTTATTGGTCACTAATTTATCAATGTAGCGATAACGCTTTACGTGCACATTTCGGACAACAATGCTTAAATCGTTTCTGATTAAATCCACAATGGTTGCATGTTCGGCTTTTTCTTTCAGGTCGTTGATGATTATGGTTTCGGCATTGGGAATGGCTGCGTCAATTGTACCTTTCATGGGAAAAGAAGAAATTATACCGCTTCGAATTTGAACAAAAGTTTCCGGCGAAAGTACGGTAAATTTATCTTTAAGCCACAATTTGTATTTTGCATTACCAAAATTATATATCTCTGATAATGTGAGATTTGTATTAACTTCGGCAGGCTGAGTTAGATTCACCAGAAACGAATTTCCACGTTTGATTTCATTTACTACCGAGTCAAATTTATTTTTGTACGATTCGTAACTAACCGGTTTTGCATTCCATGTAAATGATTTATTTTCGATAGATGTACTTTGGTCGTTGGTACTGAATCGAATGAAAGTGTCATTTATTTCATCCTGTTTGATTACATAACCATTTTCGGCTTTATAATCGATAATAAACAAAAAAGGAATCCGCTTTTCGGAGAACAAATTGATTTGATGTATCATTTGTATCCGGTCAAGCATTGGATATGGAAATTCTTTTTTCATTTGATTTTCTGCGAATTAACGTCTGTTGATTACCTCTAATTTAAAAAAAGTCAGATTCGCAACAAAGCTGGTCTGACTTTTCGATGAGGTATTTCTCCAAATTATTTCCTTTGTTTACTCCGGTGAAATTTTCCCTTGCCAGCAGTAAATTTTTTATGACCAAACCGGTGTTTTTCAGGTTCGTACTCAGGCGCTTCGCCCAGTTCCTCAGGCATTGGTATTTTGTAAATATCTTTTTCTAAAAAATTTTCAATCTGTTTGAATTTGTACTGTTCTTCTTCCGATACGAAAGTGATGGACATTCCTTCGGCTTTAGCCCGCGCTGTACGTCCAATGCGATGCACATAATCTTCGGCGTCGTGTGGAACATCATAATTGATTACCAACGAAATATCGTCAATATCAATACCGCGCGAAACAATGTCGGTAGCCACTAAAATATTGACCCTGCTGTTTTTAAATTCGTGCATGATATGCTCACGCTGCGATTGATCAAGGTCGGAATGCATTTCGCCCACCGAAAGTCCCATACCGCGAAAAGTTTTGGTAATTTCTTTCACTTTTATTTTCGAACCCGAAAACACAAGTACTTTATTGGGTTCTTTGTCGGCAAACAAATACCGCACAATATTTGGTTTCTGAAATTCGTGACAAATATAGGCCGTTTGCATAATTGATTCAGGCGGCTTCGATACAGCAATTTTCACCTCAAACGGATCGTTCATTATGGTTTTAGCAAGCAAGCGGATTTTAGGAGGCATGGTAGCCGAAAACATAATGGTTTGCCTGTCTTTTGGTAAACGGTTTACAACCAGCATTATATCATCGAAAAAACCCATATCGAGCATGCGATCGGCTTCGTCGAGAATGAAATATTTTACATGCGAAAAATCTATGTCATAAAGATTGATATGAGAAAGCAATCTTCCGGGTGTGGCAATAACCACATCGGCGCCTTGTTGCAAACCACGACGTTGAACGTCCCAGGCTTGCGAATCGTTACCACCATAAACAGCCACCGACGAAAAGGAAGTAAAATACGAAAACCCTTCCATTTGCTGGTCAATTTGCTGAGCCAGTTCACGTGTAGGAGCCATAATAATGGCATTTACCTTGTTGCCGGCATTCGGTTCAACCTGCAAATTATGTAGCAAAGGTAAAATAAAAGCAGCCGTTTTTCCGGTTCCGGTTTGTGCACAAGCTATTACATCACGTTTTTGTAAAATAACAGGTATAGTTTGCTCCTGAACCGGAGTAGCTTCTCTAAAATTCATCGCATCCAATCCATCCAGAACGGAATCGCAGAGCGGAAGTTCATCAAATCTCATTTAAATATTTGTTTTTAGACTACAAAGGTACTCATTTTCCTTCTAATTATTGTTGCGTCGAAGTGTTTTGGTTATCAGCGGCTTTCACATCATCGTTGGTTATGGTACGCTTGGCTTTTTTAACCTGTTCTTTCATTTCGCCAAAACTATAACTTACATTCAATCCAAAATAACGACCGGCCATCACCACATCTGTAGTTTGATAATATAAATTTGTTTCAGATATTGAAAGCAATTTTTTTGTTGACTCGAAAGGATCCTGTACCCGCAAAGCAATATTCAGTTTCTTTTTCAGGAAATCTTTGGCAAGCGATAAAGTTGAATAATGAAAAGCCGGATTTTTTCCCTGCAACGATATTCCGGGTGAATAATATCCACCATTGAGATTCAGTTTAAGCTCCCACGGCAAAATAAATTGAGCACCACCCGACAATGTATATCTGATGCCGCTGTTTTCAATTCCACTTCCATCATTGGTAGCCAACTTCAGATAAGTTGCCTGACCATTTGCATTCAATCTAACGGCTTTATTTAACATTACATTTCCGTACAGCGAAAGACCTGTGTTGCTGTTGTAGCCAATGTTTTTGTAGGTGGTATAAATTACTCCGGTCGATTGAAGTTGACTAAGTCGCTCGATTGAATTATTTGTAAATGAAGTAAATAAACTTGCATTGAAATTAACTTTTGGTGTAAATTGTCCGTAATTTAACGAAAACGAATTATTAATTTCGGGATCTAAATCCGGATTTCCCTGCGTAATGGCCTGCGGGTTTGAATCGTCGATAAACGGATTCAAATAAGAAATGCCCGGACGACTTATGCGCTGATTATAAGTAAGTCGCAAATTCGACATATCGTTTAATTTGTAAGTAACTGCCGCTGAAGGCACAAAATTCGTGAACTTCACACTGAAATCTTCAGCCGGAGATTCAATAAATTCAACCTTAGAAGTGGTGTGTTCTAATCTTACGCCTCCTTTCAAACTTACTTTCTTTAATTTCAGCGTATAACTTCCATACGCACCCAGTATATTTTGGGTGTGATTCATGTCTTTTGTAGCCCTGCCAGCAATATCTTCCCAATCGTTAATTTCACCGTTGAACTGCCTGTACGAATTCTCACTGTTATTTAAACGCAAAATATACTTTGTACCCAGTTCAAGTGTATGAATTTTATTAAAAGGCTCTACATAATCAGCCTGAAAAGTATGCTCATTCCCTTGTGCGATACTCGCAATTCGTTGCTTCGAATTAAAATAATTTTTTAAAGCCGTAAATTCCGAATAATTATCGGTATTGTTTGGTGTGTTGCTCAATTTATACGAAAGCGTAAATAGCTGGTCGGGCTTTTTGAACGATCGTTGGTAATCCAGAGTAGTTTCCACACCGCCCCAGGTTCCTGTAGCTTCAGTATATTGATTGTAAGCCATCAAAGTATCCCGTTGATCATTGAATGTGCCTGTTTCGGCAGTAGCTTTTACATTGTGACCACCACTATGACCGCCAATACTTAAACTGATCAAATTCAACGAATCAAATTCGTAACTGGCTTCGATATTTCCATAAAAGTAATGAATTGCCATATCCTGCTCACTTTTTTGATTCATATATCGGGACGATGAGGCACCGGCTACGTTTTCGCGCTTTACTTCATAATATTGGTTGGGCTGAATATGCTTATTAAAATTCAGATTCGATGTTATCCCAAATTTCTTTCTTTTAGTTGAAAAATATAAACCTCCTGTGTAACCACCTTTTGAATCGACACCGGTACGTATAGTTCCGGTATAACCGGCCATAGCACGTTCAGTAACTATATTAATGATGCCGCCAAGGCCTTCAGCTTCGTATTTTGCACCCGGATCTGTTATAACTTCAACAGTTTTGATACTCGAAGCCGGCATGCTTTTCAACACTTGCGAAGGATTAGTTGCAGTCATTGAAGACGGTTTTCCATTCACATACACTTTAAAATTTGATGATCCTTTCAACTGAATATTATCTTCACCGTCAACTGTAACTAAAGGTACTTTGCGAAGCATATCCAACACATTGGAACTTTGCGATTCGGGATCGGATTTGGTATCGTACGATATTTTATCCAGCTCTACTTTTACCAATGGTTTACTGGCCAGCACAGTTACTTCCGATAATTTGGCATCAGAAACCGACATATTTATTTTTCCAAGGTTCAAAGTCTTTTGATTGGACACATTCACTTTTTTGATCAGTCTCCGCATTCCCACCGATTCAAAAGAGATGAAATATGTATCCGTATTTTTTAAAATCACCTCAAAATTTCCGTTTAAATCAGCGGCCATTCGCTTCAGATAAACAGCAGGTTTATTAACCGACGATACTGAAATAGTTACATAAGGAATTGTTTCACTTGTAATTGAATCGACCAAAACACCTTTTACTGAACAGTTTGTTGCGGAATTATCAGTTTGTGAAAACACATTTAACGAGATGCTTAAACTCAATAATAAAGTGAACAGAAAAAAAATTCGTTTCATAAAATTTAATTTTAATTGTAAATACAGAAATAATAAATCAACACAATAATTTGAATAAAAAACTTTCAAAATTACCACAATTTTTCATTAAGAAATGAAATATCAAATTAATATTTACAAAAAAGTCGAAATCCGTTTGGATTTCGACTTTTTCTGCGGAAGCTCAGATTATAGCGAACGAGATGGAACGAATCAGAAACAATCCGGAATTAAGCCATTTGGTGAAGAAATAAGATCTTTGATAATTATGTTGAAGTTGTATGTCAATGAACTGCATTTTTCTATCAGATTAAACGAATACAATCATTTCCACCAACTGTAAAAAATAATCTGTAGACCATATATCCAGTTGTCTTGAATCTTTAAGAAAAGGTTTCACATCCGCTTTTATCATTTCCATGTTTGTGTTGGATATCTTTTCTTTAAGTAACTTTTTGAACGATTCAGTTGTCATTTGTTCCAAATTTTCAGATTCAAATTGACGTATTCGTTCACAGAAGTGAGTAAAGTCTAACTGAATATTATTTTTCACATACCACTCAAAATCATACCAGTCACGTCCTTTTACTCTCGCATTCCACTTTCGGAAAAGCAGGGCGTGCATTTTACCCGCATATAAACTCGGCATGGTATAACAACGGGTCATAAATGAATAAGGCAGCAAGAGTAACCTTGACTCCGTTGAAAATCCTAAAGGTGGATTTATATCCAATTCTAGTTTTATTTTTACGCTGCGTTCCGTACTGAATTGCAAATTGTAAATGGCTGTGTCATCTTTAAGGAAGGCAGATTCAATGTTTGATTGATTTTTCTTCTCCTTTTTGTTGATAATAACCTCTCTTCCAAGTGCGGTGAACTCATTTATTATTGGCTGAAAGTAGTCTTCCAGCATGAATTTTTTGTTTGGTTGTAATAACGAGAAGTCCATATCTTCGGAAAATCGTTCGAGCTGATGAAAAATTCGAAGACATGTACCACCATAAAATGCTGCATGTTCAAAGAATCCACCTCTATAAAGTCCTGCCAATGCAATCTGCTGCATTACTTCATGCAAGGCGTTGGTATAATCATCATTCGTTTTTATCTCGTAGCGAGATAACATGGTGTCAAATACGTTCATTGTTGCAGTATTTTATAAAGTAATGTGAGTTCTCTTTTTTTCTTGCTTACTGCGATGCATTCTTTGATAATTTCCACATCGTAATGGTCTATTGCCGATAAATTAATTCGCATATCTTCTTCAAGATACACTTGCATTGCTTTAACCGATTGCAATTTTAATCCGGCAGTTTGCACAATCATATCGCACATGGCTTTTTCAGGACTTGCAATTAGATAAGCGTATTCATTATTCACAATTTCTTGCCGTACACCTATTGAAAAATACGCTTTGGATGTGCCAATATAGTCAAAGTCTCCAAGCGGAGTTGAAAAATTCCGACTTCGCTTGATGGTCAAGGAACTGACGGTATGAACCCTTTCGGGTATCAGTCCATAAAATGAAAGTGCAGTTTGAAGGGATACGTAAGACGGTCCATATAAATGGTTCGCAATCAACTCCTTTGATAAGGGTTTGTTTTGCAACTTTGGTGCAACAACAAAGAGTCCGCGCTTCAAACGAATCAAGAATTCTGCTTGGTTTAACGAAGCTCTTTTATCCTTAGGTGACTTATAATCATTAAGTACACCTGTCAATGTAGCTGTGTCAAAAGGAATAATTCCAAATTGCTTTAGTATATCCATATTTGCCATTTATATTGATTTTTAAATATACAGGACGCAAATATAGTGATTTTTGCACAGATAATCGAATAAATTCCGATTATCTGTGCAAAAATAGCTTTTTAGAACTAAATTACAAGGTAGGAAGATGAAAAAACCCTACAAAACGTTGATTTTGTAGGGTTTGTCATTTTGGTGTCGCTTTTTGGCTAAACCTATCTGCGGAAGCTACGAGATTCGAACTCGTGGTACGGTTGCCCGTACGTCAGTTTAGCAAACTGGTGGTTTCAGCCACTCACCCAAACTTCCTTACTTCGCTTTTGCGGGTGCAAATATAGGAAGTAAATTTGAATTTACAAAACCTTTTTTAAAATTCATCGTCGAATATTTAAGGTTAAAGGCGGTTGTACCCGAAAATGAGC
>ERZ795055.3859-NODE-3859-length-10765-cov-5.023903_pt1 | contig 10765 bp, 11 predicted proteins | sample MGYA00375139_ERZ795055 | MGnify/ENA primary metagenome ERZ795055 (study PRJEB30184, sample SAMN05720283) | anaerobic digester metagenome | isolation source: active sludge of municipal wastewater-treating anaerobic digesters | place: USA | collected 2015-01-23 ...
CCATTTTTCTTCTTCAACAGAGATACGGATATCCGGCCGAACATCGCCCGCCTCAATCCCAAGATGAACCAAAAGCTTTTTCCAGGCTTCAACCCTGTGGATCTTTTCATCTTTCAGGCAAATAGCATCCGTCAAAAAATATCCGCACACCTTCCAACCATAGCCAACCCTTCTTTTTCCTCCGGTGAGAAATAACAAAAGATTATTTCGCGGGTCTTTCCGGGCATCAAGGACCAGGTCAAACTTTTCCCGGCGCAACTCCATGATAAGCCGCATTATCCCTTTCCAATCCCAGCGCCAGAAGCGGTATTTGCCTGTAAAAGCGGTCCATGGAAATTTAAAAATAAAAAACCGGCTGATCTGCCGGTTTTCTTTTAAAATATCTGCCGCATGCTGCTGGCACAACACAGAGATCCGCGCCTCCGGAAACTTTTCCCGGAGCGGCGCAAGGATCGGGCTCATCATCACCGCATCCCCTATGCCCCAAAGCTCAAGGATGAGTATTTTTTTCGGCAGAAAGGCCATCGTTTTGACATCTTTATAAGCCATCAGAACCGACCATGAATAAACGTTTTAAAAACCCTATATGCCCTTTTTAACAACCACACAAAAACGGCCTTTAAATTTCTTCCAAAGATCCACATCAAATGCCGTCGTCCTTTAAAATAAAAACGCATGACTTTAACATTGTGATCCAACCCGTGCAAATGGGCCAAAACAGCCGCACGGTGCTGTCCATCCCTGATAATATCCTGCCCCTGGAACAGAATAATATATTGTTCCTCATGCGGATAACCGTTCTTTTGAATAGACTCCAGGACCGCTGACAGCCTTTCCTCATTGTTCATTCTGAAATAATGATGCTGTTCATATCGGCAAAATGAGTTCTTATCCCCTTGCAGCCATTTATACGCCGGAGCCTCCGCGACCGGAAAAAGCTTAAGAAAATTCAGGCCCCCGCCGTAATTGGAATGAACGATGCATTGAAGGCTCGATAACCGAACCTCTTCGATTTTAATTTCCGCCAGGTTCAAAAGATCGTTTTCGGCGCATTCTTTTAAAAAATGTTCATCAAAATTTTCCACTCTGTAGCCGGGCAAAAGATCAAGCCCGTTCAACGATTCCCTGATCATTCCGGCAAATTCCAAAAATTCTTTGACCGTAAAATCGATCCGCATGTCATTCATATGCAAATGAACAGCCTCGCCGATATTATCTTCGATCACGAACCTTTTAAATGTTCCAGCAAGACTGCCGGCGCTATCAAGCGTTTTAACAGATGGATTGCTCATTTTAATAATCCCGGAAAGACAGATGCCCGTTTATAATATTCTCAAAATCCCCCTTTTCCATGCTCCTCAGCAAATACGGGGTGTATGCAAAAAACACTTTCTTCAGCTTTTGTTCCACATCGCTCTTGTCCACTTTGGAAAGAAGCGTTTTCAACCGCTGAACATATCCATGTTCGAACCTTCTCTTATCAAATACCGCCCTGGCGACCAGCGTTACGAACTCATCCGCATGGCCCAAAGTCCAATAACTGAATTGTTCATTGCTTCGATGAAGCCTGCGGTTTTCCCATGCCGCCTCCTGAACACTTTGATGAAGAGGTATCCATTGGCCATCATCCAAACTGCGAACAGCCAATTGAAAATTAAGGTCAAAAATGATCCCGCTGGCTCTCTGATACTGGAACTCGAACCGGTCAACACCATATAAAAATGTGTCTTTAGACGACGGATGGCGTATCCTTTTATAACCATGCTCCCGAAAAAAACTTTTAAAACTCCCGTAGTCTTTTTTTCGAATTAACAGATCAATATCTTTACCGGCCTTCAAACAGGCCGGCAGTTCATCATTAATATTGCGCATCAGAACATACTCCAAGCCGCTGTCATTCAGCGCCTTGAATATTGAAATAATTTTTGAAGCCTCAATAAAAATCATGGGATATTCTTAAGATTTTTCAGGTTCTTTTCTGCGTTCAAGATCGATAAGGCGTATTTAACATATTCCTTCTTTTTCAGCTCAAGTCTGAAATTTTTGGATTGAATATGGATTTGCTGGCCCTGAGGCTCCACGACCGGACGGTTCAATTCGATCTCAACTGTGGAACCAAAAAACTCACCTTTTGATAAAGTTTTTATTTTTTCTCCCATCTCTACACCTTCACCAATCTTAAGGCCCTTAAGGGCGTGTTTAATATGGATCCGAAGTTCGATTTCATATCCGGAACACTTTTGGAATCCACCTCACATTCAACAATTTCATATTCAAACCCTGCAGATTCCGCCGCGGAAATAACCCTTGAGCGAAAATTGGCAAGATCATATAAACGAGCGAAATGCCCATCATCATCCGCCCCCGGAATAGACGCGGTCCGATCGATGACAACGGTTGAATTTTCATCAAATTTCTTTCGTGTGTCCACGTTCCAGCATTCAACATATTGATCAACAAGAAATAACGGGATAATCACCAGGGACCCGCCCTTTCTCAGGATCCTGTGAGCCTCTTTAATGAATCCCACATCCTTATCGTCTTGAAAGTGCTCAAATGCGTGATGGCAGGCAATCCTGTCAATGCTCGCATCCTCCAGTTGGATCGCCGAGATGTCTCCCCCAACGATCTTGATCCCCTCTTCCGATTCTTTTATTCCATCATAAATATGATCGGTCAAAAACAGCCGCTTGGCCGACGTGTTCGCTCTTACAGCTTTCAAATAATAAGACCGGCCGCCGGCCGCATCTAAAACGGCATGCTCGTCCTCGATCCCCAAGATGTGGGCGGAAAAAAAGAACTCCAATCCCTTTTTGTGATGTTCGCATGCGAATTGGCCAAGCCCTCCTCTTACCAACCATTGTTCGACCTCTTCATAAGAGACATTCACTTTGACCTTTTTTATATGCTCAATTTGGTCATAACGGATCGGATGGACCATCTGATCAATAATTTTATTCCAGCTCTTTCTGTTTAAAAAATGTCGCAATGCTGTTTTTATTTTCATCTTCATTTGAACCGCTTCGCAATGCTTATTAAACTAAATCGCCTTCGAGGCCCGAATATAAACAACCATTACGACCACCGCCATCGCTACGGAAGATATGAGCATCCCTAATACAGCTCCTGACACGCCTCCCCTTGCCGCCAAAAAAGTCCCGAAAGTCAGAACCAGAACACCCGTCAGCATATATGCCCAAAAAATCTTTTCCGTGCATCCCATCACACGTAAGGCGTTGTTAAAGACCTGGGTAACTCCTAAGATAACAGGAATCGAGCCTGCCATGCCTAATAAATGAGCATATCCGCTATAACCATTCCCATAAAACAGATTAAACAGTGTCCCTCTTGCACAATAAAGAACCAGCCAATAAACAACCGTACACAAAAAATAAAAAATACCGGCAAGCAGCATCTTCTTTCGCAATTGACGGACCCCGGCTGAATGATAGGCCTTAGCAAACATCGGCAAAAGAAATATCGCGATCGCCGTGTTAAAGCTCACCATGGGCAGGATAAAGTTCATCACCGCCCTAAGCGCCGCGCTTGCCTCAAGGCTCAGCCACAATGGCAGGATCAAATAATAAATATTATCCCTCAACCACACAACACCGTAGGTCGCCACCATCCACTTTCCGTATTGCCAATGTTCAGCAACGACCATTGACGATTCGATCGGCCCGTCCTTTAAGCGGATCCTGGCATCGAGCATCCTTTGCAGAAAAAGACCCGTCAAAGCACTCACTAATCCGACAACCCCAAAGCCCGTCAATGGCGAAAGCGCCCCAGCCTGATAAAGAGCATAAAGCCCTGCAGTCATCAGGACCAGATAAAGAAATCCGCCAACCGCAGAAAAGAACGGTTCTGAATGCACATAAAACGCCCGGCGCAACAACCAGACTTTTAAAATGAATGGCGTTGAAAGCACCAACCCCAATAATGCCTGGGCCAATTGAACATTCCCAAGCCGCCAAAACACTCCGGACACGATCAACAATACAAAACTCACTGCGGCCGTAATGATCCAGTGACCTGAAATAAGGGACCTCATGTATTTAAAGAACCCTGTATCATATTTCCCAGCGCCGAAGACAAGCATCGGCTCGATGATCAGCGCAGTATAAAACGTGCTTAACAACAGAAAGATCGAGAACCCCACCGCGAAGGCGCCATATTCCGCAGGTGTAAGCCAGCGGGCAAGAAGAATGGAAAGCAGAAAATTCGATCCGGCAAAAAGTGCCTGATCAACAACAGCCAGGCTCCCCTTCCCTGTCCAGCGCAGAACGTTCTTGACCCCGAATCTATTTTTTAATATTTTTTCCAACGGATGTTCCTAACCCAAAAACTTCTTTTATGATCCGCCACAAAAACTTCGTGTTCCCAACTAAATAGCGGCGCCACAGCCTCCGCGGCTCGCAGCACAGACGGAAAAACCACTCCAGCCCGCAGCGCTGCATCCACACCGGCGCCCGGGGCTTGACCCCGGCTAAAAAGTCGAACGCCGCCCCGATGCCGATCAGGACCGGCGCGTCCAGGCACTCCCGATGTAGATGGACCCAAACATCCTGCTTCGGAGCGCCCAAACCCACCCAAACAATATCAGCTTCCGCCGCATTGATCTGGGCGATCGTTTCTTCCGATTCCAAAACAGCCTTTGAAAAATACGGCGGCGCGATCGCGCCACAGATATTGATCTCCGGATTCATCTCCTGCAGACGGGACCGAAGCAACGCCAGCGTGTCCTGGTCCGTTCCATAAAAAAAATGCTTAATGTGCGTGAAGGAATAATCCGTGCAGATCTTGCGCATCAGGTCCGGGCCGCAGACCCGCTTGGCCTGACGGGCGCCTTTCATGCGGGCAGCCCAAACAACAGGCATCCCATCCGGCACAACAAGGTCCGCCCCGTTGACAAGAGCCCGGTATTCCGGATCTTCTGACGCCTCCACGATGGTCGAGACCGGAGCTACACATATCCGCACTCCGGTCCGTTCATGGATCCAGCGTCTGATCCGTGAAAGCGTCGAACTCATGTCGATATCATCGACCGCGACACCCAAAACCGGTACTCTTTTTCGTTCTTCTGACACGGTTTCTCCGCCTTATGAATTTTTTAATTGCCGGTATTCCTGAACTGTCTTTTTCACGCCATCCCGCAACGGGATCTTCGGGCTCCAGCCGAGCTCCCGGATCCTGGAAATATCCATGCACTTTCGCGGCATGCCATCAGGTTTTGACGTGTCCCAGACAACCTTGCCGGCAAAACCGCTTTCCTCATGCACGATCTCGACCAGCTCCCTGATCGTCACATCCCTGCCCGAACCCAGATTGATATGCCCGTCCTGATGATAATGTTCCATCGCGAACAGGATCCCGTCAGCCGCGTCATCCACATGCAGAAATTCCCGGCGGGCGGAACCCGTCCCCCAGACCTCGACATGGTCTTTGTGGCTGTAGGCCGCATCCACGAATTTTTTGACCAGCGCCGAAATGACATGCGATGTGTTCAGGTCAAAAGAATCATTGGTGCCATAGAGATTGCAGGGCATCACGCTGATCCAGTCCAGGCCATATTGCCGGCGGTAAAAATCCACCATCTTCATCCCCGCGATCTTGGCGATCGCGTATCCTTCGTTGGTCGGCTCCAGCGGCCCGGTCAGCAAATATTCCTCTTTGATCGGCTGAGGGCATTCGCGCGGATAAATGCATGAGCTCCCCAAAAAGCACAGCCGCTCAACGCCATTCAAATACGCCTCATGGATCACATTGGTCTGGATCGTCAGGTTCTCACGGATGAACTCCGCTTGATGCTCCATGTTCGCCTTGATCCCCCCGACGCGGGCGGCGGCCACGATCACGACCTCAGGCTTCTCTTTGTTAAAAAGATCCCGGACCGCACGCTGATCGCAGAGATCAAGCTCCTTGTGCGTCCTTAAGATCAGCTGTTTTGCCCCCCGCTCCTTCAAGCGGCGGACAAGCGCCGATCCGACCATCCCGTTGTGCCCCGCGACATAGATTCGATGTGTTTTTTGGATCATGGCAGTTAACCTTTTAAAAATTCTGTTAAAGTTTGAATAACGTGATCCAGCTTAGCGTCCGTCAATCCCGGATAAACCCCGATCCAGAACAGCCGGTTCATGACCCGGTCGGTGTTCTCAAGGATCCCGAAAACACGGCGATCGATATCCAGATAGGCCGGCTGTTTGATTAAATTTCCGCCGAACATCATGCGGGTCATGATCCTTTTGGACTCCAGAAACTTCACCATCTCATCCCGGGAAAACGACGCCTCTTCTTTAACGAAGATCGGAAACCCGAACCAGCTTGGGTTAGCGTCCTTTTCCCAGCGCGGCAAAAGCAGAACATCTTCGAATGGTTTTAAGGCCTCATAAATGGCCTTAAAGTTCTTCTGCCGGGCCTTCACGAACGACGGCAGTTTCTTAAGCTGCGCGAGCCCGACGGCCGGCTGCATATCGGTGAGCTTCAAATTATAACCGATGTGGGAAAATACATATTTATGGTCATACCCCAACGGCAGGTCCCCGTGTTGCTGATTGAACCGCTGCTTGCAGCTGTCATCATGCCCTGGCCCGCACCAGCAGTCACGGCCCCAGTCGCGGAAAGACGCGAGCGCGCGTTTTAATGCCGGATGGCTGGTGACCACGACCCCGCCCTCTCCCATGGTCATGTGGTGCGACGCGTAAAAACTCCCCGTGGCGACATCGCCGAAACTGCCGGTCAATTTATTTTTATATGTGCCCCCCAGGGCGTCGCAATTATCCTCAATGAACCAAAGATGATGCTTCTTACAGACCGCCTGAATGCGCTCCAGCCCGGCAATATTCCCCAGCGTGTGAGCGACAAAAATCGCCCGCGTCTTTGGACCGATCGCCTTTTCCATTTGATCAAGGTCAATATTATAGGTCCCAAGTTCCACGTCGACAAACACGGGCTTCAATCCATTTTGCAAAATAGGATTTAAGGTCGTTGGAAACCCGCAGGCCGTTGTGATCACCTCTTCCCCTGGCTTTAAACGGTTGGCCCCCAAAAGCGGCGAGGTCAGCGCGCTCACAGCCAAAAGATTGGCGGATGAGCCTGAATTGGTCAACAGCGCGCATTTCACCCCCAAAAACTGCGCGTAACGCTCCTCGAACTCCGCGGCAAAACGGCCCGTGGTCAGCCAGAAATCCAACGCCGAATCCACCAGATTGACCATTTCATCCTCGTTATAGATCCGCCCGGCGTAAGGGATCAGCGTCTTGCCGGCAATAAATTCCTTTTCCTCTCCGGCCCGGTAAAATTCTTTGACCTTCTCCAAAATTTCTTTTCGCAGTTCATCTTGCCGTGACACAGGCGTCTCCTATTGTTTAAAATATTGACGGTACCAATCCAGGGACCGCTGAATTCCTTTTTCCAAGCCCACCTTCGGGCGCCATCCAAGAATCCGGCGAGCCTTGCTGGAATCCAGAAACTGTTCAGGAATCTCGTGCTTTGCCGAATTCAAGACCTCGAATTTCAAATCACCGGCAGTTACTTTATCGATCATTTTAAGAAGCCCAATGACCGACAAGGGCTTTTCATCGCTTAAATTAAACGCCTCCCCGAAAAGCCTTCTTTTGCGCATCAATTGGGCGAATTTCAAATACCCGTCAACGATATCATCCACATATACATAATCGCGCACGAATTTTCCGTTGCTGCGGACCCTTAAAGTCTTCTTTGTGATGGCGCAGCGCAAAGCGTCAGGCACGATCCTTGAAAAATTCAAATCCCCGGGACCGAAAATATTTCCGCAGCGGGTCACCCCCACCGGAAGGCCGTATGTATTCCAATAGGCATAGCAGATCAGGTCCGCGCAGCTTTTAGAGACATCATAAGGATGGCTTCCCTGCAAGGGAGTGGTTTCCTGATACGGCAGCTTTTTTTGAACGCCATAGGCCTTATCCGTGGAAGCGACGATGATCTCATCGACACCACCCAGGAACCGGCACGCATCCAGGAGCGTCCATGTCCCTTCGATATTCGTTTGAAACGCTTTATGCGGATTCTTTAAACACGAGCCCACCAGCGATTCCGCCGCCAGATGGAATACCGTCTGGACCTTATATTTTTTTAAGATGTCGCGCACCAGCCGGGCATTGGCGACATTGCCCTTAAGCCCAACAAATCTCCTGCGGTCTTCAGCCTTCAAAAATCCGTCCTTCGGCTGCCGGCGGATGTCCAGGCCGGTCACCTTCGCGCCCAAGGCGATCAATTTCAGGGTCAAATGCGCGCCGAGAAACCCTTCGTGACCGGTCACAAGAACGCGTTTATTCTTCCAGAAACTCATGCCCATCATTTCACCAAACTTTCCAAGGCGGGTTGTTCTCTTTCCACATGGTATTGAGCAATTCCAGCTCACGGTAAGTATCCACGCACTGCCAGAATCCGTCGTGACGGTAAGCCATCAACTCACCTCCCTGCGTCAGTTCCCTCAAGGGCTCCGCCTCCAGGATGCAATCTCCGTTGCTAAGATAATCCAGGAATTTTCTTTGAAAGACAAAGAACCCTCCGTTGATCAGGCCTTCACCAACCTGGGGTTTTTCGTGAAAATGCTCGATCTGCCCGGTCACTGAGGTCTTCACTTCGCCGAACCGCGATGCCGGATGGACCCCGGTCATGGTCCCGATCCGGCCATGGCCCTTATGAAATTCCACCAGCTCTCTGATATTCACGTTGCTGACCCCGTCGCCATAAGTGGCCATGAACATGTCCGTGTCAATGTAGGGTTCCACACCCTTGATTCGCCCGCCTGTTCCGGCCGCCTCACCGGTATCCACCAGCGTAACGTTCCAATCGACTTCTTTATGGCCGGTGTGAAATTTGATCGTGTTGTGTTTTCCCAGGCAGACCGTGAAATCATTGTTCATGGCTTCATAGTTCAGGAAATACTCTTTGATCATCTCGCCCTTATAGCCCAGGCTCAGGATAAAATCCTTGAATCCGTAATGGGCGTAAATTTTCATGATATGCCACAGGATCGGCTTGCCGCCGATGGTGACCATCGGCTTGGGACGGAATTCCGTCTCTTCCTTCAGGCGCGTCCCGCGGCCGCCGCACAAAATCACAACCTTCATCTTGTCTTTGGTGAACATCGTTCTATCCTTCCGTTCGTTCCGAGATCCCCTCTATGATCTCCTCCACTGTCCGCTCCAATGTGTATTGTTGTTTCCACCGCGGATACTGGTCCTGAAATTTCTTTAATGACGAAATATACCAGATATGGTCCCCGCTGCGATTCTGCTCAACGTATTCGCTTTTGAATGTCCTGCCGGTCAGTTTTTCCGCCAGGGCGATCGCCTCTAAAACCGAACAGCTGTTCTTCCTCCCGCCGCCGATGTTGTAGACTTCTCCGGATTTCGGGTCCTCATAAAAATGCCAGAAGGCGCTGACCAGATCCGATGAATGAATATTATCCCGCACCTGTTTGCCGTGATAGCCGAAGATCCGGTATGTCCTGCCTTCTAAACAGCACTTGACCAGATATGCCAGAAACCCATGCAATTCCGCCCCTGAATGGTTCGGGCCCGTCAGGCATCCCCCTCGAAAGGAGCCGGTCAACATTCCGAAATACCGGCCGTATTCCTGCACCATCACATCAGCAGCCGCTTTGGACGCCCCAAAGAGCGAGTGCTTGCTTTGATCAATACTCATATTTTCATCGATCCCGTCAAAGAACGGATGCCCTTCCGGAAGATCGAACCGTGTTTCGAATTCGGCCAGCGGCAGACGGTTGGGCGTGTCCCCATAAACTTTGTTCGTGCTGCAGAAAATAAAAACAGCTTTCGGCGCGTAGCGGCGGGTCAATTCCAGCAGATTCAGCGTTCCCGTGGCATTGATATGAAAATCGGTCAGAGGTTCTTTGGCAGCCCAATCGTGCGAAGGCTGGGCCGCCGTGTGAATGACCAGCCGGATATCAGAAGAAAGTCCTTTATAGACCTCTTCCAGTTTTGAAAGGTCACGGATATCCAGATCATAATGTGTGTAGTTTGAGAATTGTTGAAGACGTTGGCGCTGCCATTGGGTCGTGCCGTCCTCTCCAAAAAAGTAACGGCGCATATCATTATCGATCCCAACGACTTGAAAGTCTTTTGAAAGGAAAAACTCAACAGCCTGAGAACCTATGAGGCCGGCTGAACCCGTGATAACTGCAATATCTGCCATGTCTCCCCCATATGAACCTTTAGGCCTTTTATATTACCATAATTTTAAAATAAGTATATATATAGTATGATTTTATCCGCCCACATGTTATAATGCAGCAAATTTGAGGAAATCATGACAAAAGTCCCCGAAATATTCAGCCAAAAGGCAAAAACATTTTCCTTTGAGCTCTTTCCGCCCAAGACGGAAGCCGGCTACCAAAAGCTTTTGGAAACGATCGGCCGTTTGGCCCAGCTTAAGCCGGATTTTATCTCCTGCACCTATGGCGCCGGCGGTGGAAACCGGGAAAAGACGCTGGACATTGCCCAGCTTATCCAAAGAGATCACGGCATTCCTTCTGTGGCGCACTTAACCTGCGTGCTCAACACAACGGCCCAGATCCTGGAGATCCTCAAGGATATCCATACCCGAGGGATCAAAAACATCCTCGCGCTGCGGGGTGATCCGCCTCTGGAGCATCCGGACTGGACACCGGGACCCGAAAACTTTAAATACAGTTTTGAGCTCTGTCATTTTATCCGGACACATTTCAAAAGCGCATTCGGGATCGGGGTCGCGGGATTTC
>ERZ795055.3863-NODE-3863-length-10757-cov-5.076154_pt1 | contig 10757 bp, 6 predicted proteins | sample MGYA00375139_ERZ795055 | MGnify/ENA primary metagenome ERZ795055 (study PRJEB30184, sample SAMN05720283) | anaerobic digester metagenome | isolation source: active sludge of municipal wastewater-treating anaerobic digesters | place: USA | collected 2015-01-23 ...
AATCACCGTTGCTAATCCTGTAAGCATTAAAAGAATAGAATTATATCCCTTCAAACGGACTGAATAACTTTTTTCACCTTTTCCTGATAGCAGCTTCAGGTACCTCCTGAGTTTTAAAACAACTATCAACTGTGATACAAAAACTGTTGATATAAATCCGTAAAGAAATGTAAGCGGCTTCATTGCAGGTGTAATGGCATCTGTTTGGACTGCCCCTTTCCAGACAGAATTAAGAGCTGTTACAAGCAGAAAATTAACAGCAATACCGAGAATAACTCCGGCAAGGGCCCCTGTGACTGCAATTAACAGGGTTTCATAAATTGTGATTTTACCTATGAGTTTGTTTCTGAATCCAAGTGCATGGAAAGTCCTGATCTGGTCTTTTTTTGAATCAAAATATATTGATATTGTAATTGTCAGCAAAATAACACATGACAGAAGTATGAAGAAGCCGAGGCTCATAAAAAGTGTTCCGAAATCAACACCGCTTACGGCAGCCTCAATACCTGATTCACGTACATCTGATATTGTAAAGCCAGCATCAGCCGGATCAATTTTCCCTCTGAGTGCATCAAGGATGGTTTCCGTCCCGGTTGTTTCCGGGAATCTCAGTGCAGTGGCTATTCCGAAGTTATTACCCCACAGCTTTTTACCTGTTTCATAGCTTATAAAAGCTTTTGGGGTTCCTTTATATAAATTCCAGTATTCTTCATCTTTATCCCTGATTTTATCGATTAAAACAGGAATTCCCGCATCCCATGATGAGCATGATGCGCTGCCTGAAATACCCGGAAATTCGGGCATCAGAAAGGGATCATTAAAAGCGGGTTCTGAACCTGTAATTCCTTCTACATAAAACTTCTCCGACCGGGTTTCCAGCCTGCTTCCCTCAGGAAAAAACCACGATAAAGTAAGAGTATCTCCGGCTTCAGCATTAATATCAGCTGCCAGCCATTTGTTAATAAGGATTGAATTTCCTCCTGAGGATGAAAAGACCTTGTCGCTGCTGCAAATAAAAGAATACGGCGTTTCGGCTGACTTTCCTGTAATGCTGTTAGCAAGATAGGTAAGTACAGGATATCCCTTGACGTATGATAATATACTGAATACCAATGAACTGTCAATAAATATCCTGTCGGATATTATCTCTGTCTCCTTTGTTGCATCAGATTTTCTGATTTTAAATCCGATATCAGTCAGTGTGAGTTCCGTTTTCAGTAATTTATATAGCAGAGAATCGGAGAGACCTGTACTATAAGCGGCAAGTAATCTGTTACATCTACCTGAATTTCCTTCAGATAAGCCTGTATCCTCAAGGTTCATAAAGATATTCATCGGTGGGATCTGGCTTATCCCAAGGGAAAAATTGCCAGCCATTTCAGCTTCAATTATCCCTGATACAAGAAAAACTTTTGAGCTGGTGCCATTCTTTCCTGGTGAGAAAGGAGCATTTTCCGGAATGGGATCAGCCTCCCTGAACCGGATAATTATTTCATCTCCCTCTTTAATCCCAAGGTATCCTGCAAGATTACCGTTCAGCAATACTCCTCCATCAGAAATTTTTAAACAGTTCAGGCCATGAAAATCAAAAAAGGCAGAATCAACCCCATAGATGCTTACATTAAGAGCTGTGGCGCCATTTGAAAAATTCTGGCAGTAGCCCGTTGTTTCAAAAACAGGTACTGTGATAAGATTATGGTTATGGTTAAGCCTTCCGGCAAGAGTAGGATCGAAGAACCGTTGACCTGTCCCTGCAACAAGATATGTATTTCCCAGCTTTTCCTCCGAATTTCTTTTCAGACTTTCACGAACGGAATCGCCTGTCATCAGCGAGCCGGTTATAATGGCCGCAAGCAGGGCTATTATGAGAATATTATTCAAATATTCCCGCTTGCTGAACAGGAAGGATTTAACAGTAAGTCTGAAATGATGATTTGACATACTGATCATTATATCAGTCGGTTAGTTTGCCACTCTCAAGCTTAAGATGCCTGGTCATCTTTGCTGAAAGATCCAAAGAATGAGTTGCAACAATAAGAGTTATTCCCAGATCCCTGTTGATCTGCAGAAGAAGGTTCCCAAGAATATCTGCATTTTTTGCGTCAAGAGAACCGGTCGGCTCGTCGGCCAGCAAAACTGACGGTTTCCTTATCAGTGCTCTCACAAGGGTTGCTCTTTGTGCTTCACCACCTGAAACCTGGAACGGATATTTGTTTTCAAGTTCTTTTATACCAATACGTTCCATCAGCTCGCTGCAGAAATTTTCCTTTTCGGCCAGTTCCGACTCACTGATCGCTGAGGAGAAAAGGGGAAGCATAATATTGTCCAGTATTGTCAGGTGTTTGAAAAGGAGATGATCCTGAAAAACAAAACCAATGTTCCTGTTACGATAATCAGACAGTTCATCAGGCATAAGGTCAGTCAGCTTCCTGCCGTCGAATTCCACGTCGCCTGAATCGGGTCTGTCGAGTGTGCCGATAATATTCATCAGAGTGGTTTTCCCTGATCCGGATGGTCCGGTAATTGCAATAGTATCACCTTTCTGAGCACTGAACGACAGTCTGTCAAGCACAACACCTCTTGCAGGATACTTTTTTGAAATGTCTGTTAACTGCAGCATTGGAGAATTATAAATTGTCAATTGTACTTCTGTACATTTTTTCAAGTCTTTCTGACATTCTGCCCAGCGAAAGCTCCGATCTTACTCCGGCATAGCCCTGTTTTCCAAGTTGCTCCCTCAGGGATATGTTCTTCATAAGCTCAGTAAGTGATCTTGCCAGGGTTTCAACATCATCAGGCTCGTATGTGATTCCTCCTCCCGTGTTCTTAATTATTTCAGGAAAAGCGCCTGTTGACGGCTGAACGACCGGCACACCGGCAATGTTAGCCTCAAGAAGATACAGCCCGTATCCGTCATATTTTCTTACAGGCACACTTATAATATCCACTGAATGAAAGAATTCAGCCTTTTTATTCCCCTGAAACTCAGGGAATATCCTGACATCCTTTTTAAAACCATGATCCCTGATTTTTTTTATCTGCGAAAGAACAAAGGGTTTGTCGTCAGAAGTAAATCCACCACAGACATTCAGAGTCAGACCCGGAATTGAGTTTTCTTTCTTCATCAGAATAAAGGCATCAACAAGCTTGTCAAAACCGTTATGGGCGTTTACCCTGCAGAAGTAACCTATAGCAGGATTTCGTGTTTCAGGCTTATCTGCCTGCAGGTTTTCCGGATCAAAACCAAGCGGAATAACATCTATTTTCTCTCCGCTCAGGCCTGTTTTTGCAAGGAACATATCTTTGTAATACTGACTGGGAGTAACAAACCTGTCGACATAAACAGCCTCCTTTGCAATGAGTTCCCAGGCTCTGCTTTTAAATGGTTCAATCATGTCCTCAATCCAGTCATCTTCATTTAGAAGAGAACAGACAACCTTTACATCAATATGGTTTTTCAATTGACGGGCAAGTCCGAGGATTAGGGCATTAGACAGATGTATTACATCAGGCCTGCCATTTTTCTCAAGATATTTTACAAGTCTTTTTACCTCATGCTGCTTGAAAGCATTGTCACCTTCAATCATGTTAAGTGTCAGCTCCTCAAGACCTTCTGTCCTTGTGGTTCCTGACATTCCGGAAGCAAGTTTCAGGAATATGGGAGAATCAAAGAACTTGTCAAGAAATGCAGGCATGTTTTTAAACAGAGCCACCTTTTCCCTCAGGTACATTGAAATGGCTCCAAAAAACACATTACTGTCAAATCCAGTCTCGGTATTTGACTTCTCAGGCGGGAGATACAGGGGAATAGCACTTGCACTTATTCCACCGGCTCTTTTAATTGCCCTGAGGAACAGCATGTCGCGATAGCAGTTTCCACAGTAAAATGAACCACCTGAACCGGTAATCAGATATACGATTTTCATATTATCTCTTTGTTCCAAATGCCAGGATTCTTCCATCTTCGGTCAGAAAATAAAACCTGTCCTTTGTTACAACAGGTGAGCTGCTGATAGGAGAACCTGCATTAAAGCTCCATATTTTCTTACCGCTCTTAATATCAAGTAAATAAATATTTCCGTCAGTACTGCCGAAAATTACTTTTTCCGGTGTCATCACAGCAGAACCAGTGATCGCACCTTTTGTCATATACTTCCATAATTCCCTTCCGGTGTTCATGTCGAAACAATACATGTATTTGTCATCATTGCCTATAACAACATATTTGTTTCCTACTGCAGGTATTGCAACAATCGGTCCTGCATTTTGTGTTGCACTTGCCTGCCATAAAACCTTTCTATCCTTCAGGTCAACACAGTACAATTCCCCGTTATAGTCACCAAAACATGCTGTTCCTGAATAAATTGCCGGTGAAGCAGCTATATATACCCCAATATTTAAAGTATCTGTTTCTCTTCCTGTTAAAACATCCGCAACCCTCAGAATACCATCACATCCTCCGAAAATGACCCTGTTACCAAATACTGAAGGAGTTCCGTTAATATAGTTATCGGTCTCAGCTTTCCAGATTAGTTTTCCGGAAGCCGGATCAATACAGTGAAGAAAGTAATCGTAGCTTCCGAATACAATACCTGACCTGCCCGAAGCCTCCCAGTAATTAGCCGATCCGGCAATCTTATTATCAGTCTTGTAAGTCCATAGAATCCTGCCTGTTCTGCCGTCAACAGCTCTTAAACTGCCGTCGCCGGAGCCGGCATATACTTTTCCGCCGTAAAAGAGAGGGGGAGCCTCAATTGCACTACCTGTCTCGCAGCTCCACAATATTTTACCGGCATCATCCATTGCGAAAACAGTACCTTTTTCATTTCCAAAATATATAACGTTCTGATTTAGTACAGGTGATGATTTCGATCTAGCTCCGCTTGCTGATTTCCACAGGAGCACAGGCTTATCAGGTATTTCAAAGTCAGTAAAACCTGAAAGTGAACTTTTGCCTCTGAATACAGGCCAGTTATAACTGGTTGCCTGGCTAAAAGCAAGCTGGGATATAAAGACAAATAAGAGACACAAACATCTCATATAATGTGTTTTATGTTATCTTCGACAAAGCCCCTGTGGGACATACTGATATATATTTCTCTGCAGTTTTTCTGTCAATGCTTTCAAAACTGACAGTCAGCGGCTCCGAGATAAGAGTAATAAACCCCCTGTTGACAAAGCAAAGTGAAGCATTTTCCTTACTCTCGTCGGATACCCTTACGCACAGCCCGCATTTTATGCATTTTGCATGTTCAAATATGAGGTTTGCCTCCTTGTTTATCTTCTTCAGAACAGGGGCATTAACCATTTTTCCCTGAGGGTCCTTAACATTCAAAGTTACAGAAACATCCCGTAACCTGCAATCATCTGCAGCCCGGCAATCGCAATGCATGCAGTTCACAGATTCTGAAGCAGCTGCCCTCAGGTCGCTTATCTCCCTGCATCTTGCGGCATCTTCAGGAACCTCCTTCATCCATTCCTTCTGCTCATAAGCTTCAAGCTTTCCTGTTCTGGATGAAAATTTTTTCCTTACCGGATTGATAATTTTCTGCTTATCCTTAACATCAATCAAGCCGGCAAAATCTTCAGCAGGTTTACCATTTATGAAGGTATTGTATACAAATAGCATGAGATTACGGATCGACACTGCTTCATCGATTTTCTTCCTCCGGCAGGCATTTTCACAGTAAGCAGGGCAGTCAGTACAGACAATGTCATTAGTCGTTACTTCTTTTGCAGCAAGTTCAAGAGCCGCATTTATGTCTCCTGCCTGAAGATGTCTGTTAATCAGCGGAATATTATAACCTGCAGGGCACACAATACGGCAGGGAGCCTCACATTCTGCCCTGTGTTCGGCAAGAAGCATTTCAACTGCCTTTTTCCGTAAGCGGATAACATCATCACCGGATGAGTCAATTTCTAACCCGTCGCGGACCTTTGCAGTACATGAAGGCATGTAATTATTTGTCATTCTGTCTTTTACCACACAAACCATACATGAGGAATATGGTTCTACATCTTCCCTGTGGCAGAGCGTTGGTATGTAAATGCCGGCTTTTACAGCTGCATCCAGAATTGTCTGCCCTGCTACAACATCCAGCTCAATATCGTCAATTCTTATCTTCATTCAGACTTACAATTTCTACTGCTCCCTCGGGGCAGACAATCCTGCAATTATCACATTTTGTACATTTTGCAAGATCAATGCTGTGTTTTTCATAGGGTTTGAAATCAATTGCCTGCACAGGACATTCCTGATAGCATTTGGTACATCCGGTACATTGATCTGTTATAACATATTTTACAAGTTCCCTGCATTTTTTCGCATGACAGATTCCCCTTGTGTGCGCCTCATATTCCTCCCTGAAATATCGCAGACCTGTCAGAACAGGATTTGGCGCAGTTTTCCCCAGTCCGCACAGGCTTCCGTTCCTGACATCATGGCTCAGACGTTCAAGTTCCTCAATATCAGCCATTGTAGCCTTGCCTTCACTAAGTGCAGTGAGAATATTTAGCATCTGCTTTGTTCCAACCCTGCAGAAGGTACACTTACCGCATGATTGTTTATGTGTGAAAGAAAGGAAATACTTTGCAATATCAACCATGCAGTCAGTATCATCAAGAACCACTAGTCCTCCTGATCCCATCATTGCACCCATTTTTGACAGTTGTTCATAATCGACAGGAGTGTCGGCCAGACTTGCCGGGATACAGCCTCCTGACGGGCCGCCAATCTGCACTGCCTTGAAAGTTCTTCCTTCACCAACACCATTACCTATGTTCTCAACTATATCCCTTATTGTTGTACCCATCGGGACTTCAATAAGGCCACCTTTTGAAATTTTTCCGGCTAAGGCAAAAACCTTTGTACCCTTGCTTTTTTCTGTTCCGATATTGCTGAAAGCCTCACTGCCATTGTTTATTATCCATGGTACAAGTGAGAGTGTTTCAACATTGTTAACAAGTGTGGGCCTGTCCCTGAATCCCTTTTCAACAGGGTAGGGAGGCCTGAAGTGCGGATATCCGCGTTTGCCCTCCATGGAGGCTATCAGGGCAGTTTCCTCACCACATACAAAGGCTCCTGCACCTTCAAAAATGCTGATATTGAATCTGAAACCATTTTTATTTACTTCAGTTCCAAGTATCCCATGGCTATAACATTTTTCAACAGCATGTCTTATCCTCATGACAGCAAGAGGGTATTCAGCCCTTATGTAAAAGATACCTTCATCTGCTCCAGTTGCATAAGCGGCAATCAGCATGCCTTCAATAATTCTGTACGGAAAAGATTCCAGCAGCATCCTGTCCATAAAGGCGCCAGGGTCTCCTTCATCACCATTGCAGACAACATATTTCGGTTTGCCCGCTGCCCTGGAAAACAACCTCCACTTCAGTCCGGTTAAAAAACCTGCACCCCCGCGACCCCTGAGACCGCTTTTAAGTATATTTTCAATAAGCTCCTCAGGAAGACTTTTCCTAAGGACTTTTTCAAAAGCGCCAAAGCCTCCAAGCATCCTGTATTCCTCATAAGATTCCGGTGACTGGATTCCGCTGTTAAGCGTGGCCAGGTGCATCTGAAGGTTCAGAAAGTTATTCAGATGCTTTTCCCGCACTTCACCCGGAAGATTGACAGGACTGAATATTTTCTCATCTGAAACGAAACTGTCAGCCAGGTCATTAATCCCGTATAATAATCTCTTGTTAAGAGAGGAGGGCCTTATATGCTTGAGAAGAATTTCTTCCACCTGTTCCTTTCTGACATTTGTATACCGGTGATGGCTGTTATCTTTTGTTACAATCTCCAGCAGCGGAGTCTGATTGCATACTCCGACACAACCTACCGGTTTTACTTTGATTTTTAGATCATAACCTTCCTTAATATCTGTAAGATTAGTCAGAATGTCCCTGCTTCCACCGGCAACGCAGCATGAGCCCAGGCCAATTCTGACCTCAGCTTCAATATTTTCATCATCATCGTCATTTCCGGCAGCTTTCTCTGAATGGCTTCCTGATAAAAAATCACTTATTATCTCTTTTGCCAGGTTAGGCTTAACATGACCATAAGTCTTTCCGTCTATCTGAATTACAGGTGCCAGAGTACAACATCCAAGGCAAGCCACTTCTTCAACAGAAAACAGGTTATCCTTTGATATGTTTCGGGACTCATCAATCCCGAGTTCTCTCTGAAAAGCCTCAGATATCAGCTGTGAACCTTTTACATGACAAGCGGTACCTGTACAGATCTTTATAGTATGTTTCCCTACCGGCAGATGCCTGAACTGTGAATAGAAAGTTGAGACCCCGGAGATCTGACCCGGAGTAATATCTGTCACCTCACAAATATATTTCAGGGCATCGGAGGGCAGATAATTTAATTTCTTCTGCACCTCCTGCAGTATAAGGATTACATTTTCCTTCTCCCTGCCGGTAAAGCCAACAACCTCATCAACAGCCGATTTTATCTCTTCAGGGCCGATGCTGTTGCTGCAATTGCATCCTGTGCCTTGTATCTTATTATCCTTACTCACTTGCAGAAATACAGTATAGATTTTCTCTTCCTCTTATATAAATCTTTTTATCGGAAAAAGCTGGTGTACAATCAACTGCCTCTCCGAGGGCAGTCTCAGAAAACTGTTCAAACTTATTTGCAGCCTTTACAACAAATCCGCGTCCTGCCCTGTCGATCATATACACCTTATTATCAGCTATAACCGGCGAGGCATAGAAGGGATCGGCAAAAGTATGAGTCCACAAGGTATCCCCCTTTTGTGCATCATAGCAGGCAACATCACCGAATCCTGTTGCTATTACAAGTATTTCATCATTGGCTACAGGACTTGAAACATCGGAAGTATAAGCATTATCTTCCCAGGCTATTGCAGCTCCTGAGCCGGGTTTTACGGCAGCAAGCTTCTGATAATCTGTAACTGCATAGACCATTGAACTGTTAACTGCAAGTGAGGGTGCAACATCGCCCGAAAGGCAGTTTGCAGACCATAATTCCCTGCCATCATTTGGATCATAAGATGAAACTGAAGGATTTCCATTAATAACTACCTGCATTTTGCCATCAAATTCAGCAAGGACAGGGGAGGACCAGACCGGATGCCCTGTCCTCATAGTTTCCCATTTCAGCTTGCCGCTTTCAATATCATAGCCCCTCATAGAAAGTCCCTTATTTGATTCGTGCTGTACAAGAAGAGTGTTTTCATGAATCAGAATCGAACTCGCATAACCATACATGTTCTCGAATGAGGTTATATTCAAAGCCCATTTTCTGTTGCCTTCATGATCATAACAGACCATATTGGCATTTGCAAAAATGGCACATACATAATTTTCATTTACTGCAGCAGTAGGGACTGCAAGCCCCGATTCAGCATCCATTTCAGGGATTTCCGAAGGCTCTCCTTCAATTCCTGAAGCTGTGCCTTTCCAAAGTATTTCACCTGAATTCTTGTCAATGCAATATATTTCACAATGGTTTTCCACAGCCCCTGTTATGAAGAGCTTATCTCCCCAGATAACAGGAGAGCTCTTACCCTGGCCTGGTACTTTAAGCTTCCATTTTATGTTTGTTCCGGTTTCACCGTTCCACTCAACAGGATAACCTGATCCTCCAGCAATACCCTGACTGTTATGGCCCCGGAAAAAGGGGAAATTGACAGCATCAGGAGAGGAACCTTCACTACCTGTGCTTCCGTTTCTTTCGTCAGAATTTTTTGCAACTGCCTCTTTATCTGTTTTATCACTCAGGTCTGGCAGGGTGTTTTTAAGCAACATAGCCGAACCAAGGGCAGCTACTGTTATAAATGATGCAGATATTATCAGTATCCTCTGACCCATTCTGTGCTTTTTCGAAAGATCAGGTTTGTTTCCCGGAATTGATGGCTGTACTTTATCTCCGGCAACCAGCAGTCTGTTGCAGATAATGAAAATAACAGCTCCTGCAAGCAACAGATATGATCCTGTTTCCACCTGCCTGCGTGTGGCAAAATATGCTTTTCGGGCCATCAGATCCATTGCTCGCACCTGTTCTATTTTTGCAGCATTCTCAGGATCTTTGTCATATTCTTCCTTAAGAGATACATATGCGGGATTATCTAGAGGATTTATTGTTTTCAACTGTATGAAACTGAAAAGCATAATGATGGCAACAAGAATTGAGAAAATCCCAGCTATATTGCCCGTATTCTTAATTATATCCTTATCTTTTTGAGTCAGTCTTATCATTTTACCTGGCTTTTAACTTCTACCGGACAGTATCTGAAACATCTTCCGCAACTGTAACATTTTCCCTTATGTGGTAAATATTCTGTCCTTCTTTTTTTTGTTGTCATCGTTACAAGGGCGGCACCAAGAGATAGTCCCAGAAAGATGCCGATCCAGGGAGATGCTTTTCTGAACCTTGCTATTACAGCCTTTTCACTTGCAAAAAGCTCATCCTCTGTCTGTCCCGACTCTTTAAACGCTTTGGCAGCGAGAGACAGAGCTTCAACACCTGTTTCCTTTTCAACACGTATTTCCTTTGCCAGCTTCACATCCCTGTGAATACCAGCCAGAAATGGAGCGGTGTTATATAAAAGCAAAGCTCCGGCAAGGGTAAAAACAGGAAGCATTAAAACATATCTCAGAAAAATCTTCCTTGATTCTGCAGGATTTTCCTTTACCTGATCATGATTGGAAGGAAGAATAGCATCATAAGGGCAGGCATCATTTTCACACAGCCGGCAGTTAATGCATTCTGCAGGAGTTAT
>ERZ795055.3885-NODE-3885-length-10714-cov-5.139507_pt1 | contig 10714 bp, 10 predicted proteins | sample MGYA00375139_ERZ795055 | MGnify/ENA primary metagenome ERZ795055 (study PRJEB30184, sample SAMN05720283) | anaerobic digester metagenome | isolation source: active sludge of municipal wastewater-treating anaerobic digesters | place: USA | collected 2015-01-23 ...
TTCCTTGAAATGGCGTTCGAGTCCCTTCTGGCCGTTGGGCGATGTAATAATCCCGGCCTTCGGGGCGATTTTTTTCAGCATCGGAAGCGATCCGGAATGATCCATCTCGACGTGGTTCGAAACGATGTAGTCGATTTTCGAAGGATCGACGATAGAGGATATCCTTTCGATCATTTCGTCGAAAAGATAGTGTTTGACCGTGTCGAGCAGCGCGATCTTTTCATCGATCACGAGATACGCGTTGTAGGTCGATCCGCGCTGGGTCAGATAACCGTGAAAATTGCGGAGGTCCCAGTCTATCCCCCCGACCCAGTATATATTTTCAGCGATTCTAACTGGCTGCATTATGAATCCCCCTTGATGCATGTTTATTCAGATTAAATATTGGCCTTTTTTTATGCAAGAATTAAATCGGCCTTGCGAACTCCCTGAGCTTTGAAAGGACTTCGTCAATGTGCCCCTTGACCGTCACCTTGTTCCATGCATGGGCGACTTTACCCTCAGGGTCAATCAAAAAAGTTGATCTGACCACGCCCATGCTCTCGCGCCCGTACATTTTTTTCTTTTGCCAGACCCCGTAGTCGGTGAGCGTTTTCTTTTCGCTGTCGCTCAGGAGCCTGATCCCGAGCTCGTGTTTCAAGGCGAATTTCTTGTGGCTCTCGCATGAATCCGGGCTCACACCCGCGATCTCGGCCCCCAGGTCCCTGAAATCCGCAACGCTGAAAGAGAAATCGATCGCTTCAACCGTGCAGCCCGCGGTATTGTCCCTTGGATAAAAATAGAGAACCAGCCATTTCCCGCGGTAGTCCTTCAGGGATGCCGGGGCGCCGTCCGCGTCTATCAGGGTGAAATCGGGCGCCGGGCCGCCAATTTTTATTTGATTATTTTCCATATACGATGGTCTCCTGTCATTATTGTTACCATGAAAATAAACGATAAATACAACCGAAGCTTCATCGGCATCCATAAATTAATCAAGCACGATATTGAGCGCCGTCTTGAATTGTTCTCGCAGATATGGGAGAGGGGGGACGACATGGAGCTCTTCTACGAGCTTGCCTTCTGCCTGTTCACTCCCCAGAGCAGCGCATTCAGGAGCCAGGAGGCGATCGACATTCTCAAAAACGGCGCGTTCGGCATGAAAGCGGGCTTCGAGGAGTTGAGCGATATACTGCGGATCGTTCGGTTCAGGAACAACAAGGCCCGATACTTCATGGAGGCCCGGTCGCGGTTCGTGTCCGACAGCCCGGGTTCGCTGCGCAGGGAGCTTTCGATGCTTCCCGATGCGGCGGGGAAACGGGCATGGCTTGCGGGGAACATCAGGGGATACGGCCTGAAGGAGGCCAGCCATTTTCTGCGCAACATCGGTTTCGGCTCGGATCTGGCCATACTTGACAGACACGTCCTGCGGAACCTCGTCAGGCTGGAGATATTGAATGAAATCCCGGCCTCGCTTTCACGGCTCCGGTATGAGGCCATCGAAAGAAAAATGACCGAGTATGCCGGGATTTCGGGAATCCCGATGGACCACCTTGACTTCGTGCTCTGGTACAATGAAACCGGACGGATTTTCAAATGACGATGAATTTATCTTGACCGTTGCGGGCGCCGGAACCATAATTGATGTCCTGTGCAACTCACTTGACGACAACTGGATTCTGATGGAGGACGTTATGGGCAATTGCAGGACCACCTATATGGGGCTTGATCTCAAGACCCCGATTATTGCCGGGAGCTGCGGGTTGACCGGCTCGCTGAAGGAGATCGTCGCGCTTGAAAAACATGGCGCCTCGGCCGTGGTGCTCAAGTCCCTGTTCGAAGAGGAAATTCTGACGGAGGCGGGCTCGCTTGCAAAATCAGCCTACGACACCTCATATGCAGCCGAAGCGGGCGCATACATCGACTACTATGTAAAGCAGAACCAGATCGGTGATTATCTCGACCTGATAAAAAAAGCCAAGGACTCGGTTTCAATCCCCGTGATCGCCAGCATCAACTGCCTCAACACCGGCGAGTGGGTCAAATTCGCCGAAAAAATCGACAAGGCCGGCGTCGACGCGCTCGAACTGAACATATTCTTCCTGCCGTCCGACACGAAGATGAAGGCGGAGGATATCGAAAAAAGGTATTTCAGGATAGTCAGGGACGTGAAGCAGCTCACTTCAAAGCCCGTTTCGCTCAAGCTGAGCCCCTATTTCACCTCCCTGGCCAGGACATTCAAAGAGCTGTCTGATGAGGTCAACGGCCTGGTGCTTTTCAACCGTTTTTTCAACCCGGATATCGACATCAATAAAAAACAGATAATATCCGCCGGGGTCTGGAGCTCCCCGGCCGATATCGTCATGCCGCTTCGCTGGATCGGAATCCTCTCTGACAAGGTCTCCTGCGACCTGGCCCTCTCATCCGGCGTGCTTGACGGTGCGGCGGTGATCAAGGGCCTTCTCGCCGGGGCCAGGGTCGTGTATGTGGCTTCTGCGCTGTACCAGAGCGGAATCACGATGCTCGGCCGCATGGGCGAGTTTCTCGCGAAATGGATGGATGACAACAATTACGAGGCGATCGACGAGTTCCGAGGCCTGTTGAACCAGAAGAACGTGCCCGACCAGGACGCATACGAGCGGGGCCAGTTCATGAAGTTTTACTCGAGCCATAAGGAATAGGGCGGCTAAATGTCCAGCTTCCTGACGAAATCCGTCAGCAGCCGCACGCCGTAACCGGTCGCGTTTTTCGGCCGGTATCCCCGCTGCTTCGAATACCACGCGGTGCCCGCTATATCGATGTGGGCCCATTTCGCCTCGTCGATGAAATTCTTGAGGAACACCGCGCCCATTATCGTACCCGCGTTTCTTTCGGCCGACATGTTGCTTATGTCCGCGATGTCGGATTTCATGTTTTCGTCGTATTCGGGAAACAGCGGCAGCTCCCAGAGCTTCTCTCCGCTCGTTTCGGACGCGCTCTTCAGCATCCCCCTGAGCCCGTCGTCGTTGGACAGGAACGCGGCGGTGATCTCGCCGAATGCCACGATGCACGCACCCGTCAGGGTCGCAAGGTCCACGACGTATGCCGGTTTCAGCTCCCTCACGGTATAGGACAGTGCGTCGGCGAGGATGAGCCTTCCCTCGGCGTCGGTGTTGCCGACCTCCACGGTCTTGCCGTTGTATGCGGTGAATATGTCGCCGGGCCTGTATGCTTCGTTCGATATCATGTTCTCGGTCAGGGGCATCACGGCATAGAGGTTTTTCCTGAGCTTGAGTTCCGCCGCGGTTTTCAGGGCGTACATGACCGCCGCGGCGCCCGCCATGTCCATGCGCATGGTCTCGATGTGGCCCGACGGCTTCAAATTCACCCCGCCCGAGTCGAACGTGATGCCCTTGCCAACGAGCGCGCAGTATTTTTTGCTTCCGTGATCGCCCTTATAGGCGAGCACCACGAGCCTTGGCTCGATTTTGCTTCCCCTGTTCACGGCGAGCAGGAGCCCCATTTTTTTCTTTTCGATCTCTTTCTTGCCCAGCACCGTGCAGGTCACCCCTTTTATCGAGGCGAGCTTTCTGGCCTGCGCCGCGATGCTAACCGGGTTCGACTGCTCGCTGGTTTCGTTGACGAGGTCGCGGCAGGCGAGAATGTTCGCCGAGATTATTTCGGCCTCCCTGAGGATCGCAGCCGCGTTTTTGACGTCGGTGATAAAGTGCGCAGCTTTGAGGAGCGGCTTCGCCTCGTCGGCCGGCACGTTCCTGTAACGGTCGAAGCTGTAGTTCGCCAGGCTGAGGCCCTCGGCGATGGCCTTCAGGGAAAAGTCCCCGGCGGGGGATTGGCCGGACGGGGGAGCGGCACATATTTCGGTTACGCCGCAGTCCCGGCACAGGCCGACAACCGCAGAGGCTGCGTTGCGCAGGGACTCCGCGGTCGCTTTTTTCTCTTCGCCGATCCCGCACAGGATCGCTTTCGCCGATGATTTAGGCGCGTAGAGGTATGTTTCGGATTGTTTCCCCTTGAAATAAGAAAGATCGGCGCCGTCGAGAAGACCGGAAAGGTTCCGGGGAAGGGCCGGGTTGCCGGAGGAAACCCATTCCTGGGAGACGAATATGACGCAGACATCGGTCTGCCGCAGCTTTGCATCTTTTTTATGGACGGTCAGTTTCATGCACGGTCTCCTGTTCCCTGATATGCTCGGCCATGAGGTAGTCTTTACCGGCCGCAGTTTATCAGAAAAAAATCATTCGCGCGCGATTGTCCAGCAGTTTTCGCCGTCAGCGAGGGAAAACCTGAATATGCCGGCCGCCGATTTTCCGAAAAGCTCGACGCGGAAAAAGCCGTCGGCGTTTTCAACCACCCGGTATTCACCCTGGTCGAAAATGTCGACCCGGCCCCTGTTACAGCTCACCGGGCCCTCGTAGGTCAGGTATTCCCTGCGGTGGTCCTGTATCTTCAGGGCGGTGATCCGTTCCCCGCGCACGAACGCGCCGATGTCGCGCTCGTCGATCCTGAACGTCGAAAGGGCCTCGCCCCGTTCGAGCATGAGGTCGTAATGGTCTGGAACCGTGGAGTGGCGGTGTATGACGAATTTCATGCCAGGTCGAAATCGATCCTCATGAGTTCTATGTCGACTTTTTCAAGCCGAACTTCGATGCTGTCGCCGAGCCTGAAGCGCCTTCCCAGCCTGCGGCCCACGATCGTGAACTCGTCCTCCTTGACGATGTAATAGTCGTCGGTGAGGTTTCTCATCGGCACGAGCCCTTCGATCGGCGTCTCGACGAGCGCCACGAAAAAACCGAAGCCCGTGATGCCGCTTACGACCCCGGAAAAGACCTCTCCGACGCGGTCGATCAGAAGGCGGCAGGATTTCAATCGCACCATGTCGCGCTCCGCCTTCTGGGCCACGCGCTCTGTATCGGATGATGTCTCTCCGATTCGTTCGAGCTCGCCGACGGAGTAGGGCGGCGGGGACCCGGCGAGCAGGGACTTCAGGCAACGGTGCACCACGAGGTCGGGGTATCTTCTGATCGGCGAGGTGAAATGGGTGTAGTCCTTGAACGCCAGCCCGAAATGGCCGAGCGGTTCAGGGCCGTAATAGGCCTGCATGAGCGATTTCAGTATGACCAGGTTAACGACCTGTTCGTATTCTTTTCCTGCGACGCGGGCGAGGATTTCCTGGAGCGCCTCGCCCGAATCACCCTCGGGGAGCTTTATGCCCAGATGCCGCAGGAAATCGCGGAGCGAAGTCATCGACTCATCGCTGATACTCTCGTGGACCCGGTAGAGGGTCGGGATACCCTTTTGGGTGAGGGCCCGGGACACGGCCTCGTTCGCCGAGAGCATGAACTCCTCGATGATCATGTGGCTCATGAGGCGCTGCGCGAACGTTATGGCGCTGACACGCTCTCCGTCGTAGAGAATTTTTTCCTCGGGAAGGTTCAAATCCAGGCGGCCCTTTTTCATCCGCTTGTTCCTGAGTATCATGGCCAGGTGCTGCATGTCCTTGAGCATGGAAACTACTGTCGGATCCCCGTCCCCTGACGAGAGCATTTTTTCAGCGCCGGTGTAGGTCAGCCTGTGCCTGACTCTGATCACGCCCGGATGAAACGCACTCCCGGTGAGATTCCCGGAGAAATCGAGGGAAAGCTCGGCCGAAAGCGTGAGCCGGTCGCGGCCCTGTCTGAGCGAACACAGGTCGTTCGAGAGTATCTCGGGCAGCATGGGGATGACGTCGCGGCCGATATAGTAGCTCGTGCCCCTTTCGAGCGCCTCCCGGTCGAGCTGCGTGCCCTTCGCGACATAGGACGACACGTCCGCGATGTGGACATGCAGGAGCCAGCCTTTGGGCGTGCGCTCGAGCGATACCGCATCGTCGAAGTCCTTGGCGTCCTCGCCGTCAATGGTCACGGTCAGGAGTGCGCGGTAGTCCTTGCGCGGAATCGGATATTCAACCGGCGAGGGCGATCCTTCGCCTACGCCCTCGAGCTCAGGGTATTCGCCGTGCGGGCCGGGCAGGCCGTGCTTCAGCGAGATCCTCTGGAAATCGTAGGACTCGTCCTGGACCGAGAAGCGCTTGAGCACAGCGCAGTGCGGCCTGTTGTTGGCGGTCCCGCCGTCGAGCGACACGAACGCTGTATCGCCCTCGTCGATTTCGGGCCCGCCCCTGTCGGCGCATACCTCGAAGCCGGGCTGGTCGATGAGGTCGAAATAGTAGTGGTTTTTGGTCTTGCGGACGAGGCGGGCGGCGTAGCTTTCCTTGCTTCGGCTCGTGACCGAGGCGACCGCGGCATAAAAGAATCCCCTGCGGAACTCTACGAGCCTGGCCTGGACACGGTCGCGGTCGTGCGCGAGCCCGGTGTCTCCTTTTTTTACGATGATTTCGAGGCCTTCGTCGCAAATGAGGATGGCGTGCCCGGTGGAGTTGATCCGGATCACGGCCTCGAACGTGAATGGGCCGGTCTTTTCGTATCTGCCGCGGTGGCGTTTGAGAAAACCGGCGGAGGCCAGGGCGTTCAGCGTGTCATCGGCCCGGGTTATGTCCTTGCGCTGGACGCCCTTTTTTTTTTCTTCTTCGGCGAGGGAGCCGGCGCGACCGCGTTCAGGAGGTCGTCCCTGGTGAACCCGTCAGGGAGTTTCTCGATCCTCTGTATGACTGCTTTCGATGATACCGGCATTTCCAGGCGCGCCTGTCATATCCCCTGTTCGGGAGACTTTTCTTTCTTCTTGATGTCTTCTATCTCTGATCTTTTTTTATCTATCTGGCTTTCAAGTTCCGAGATTTTCTTCGCGCACGATTCTATCAGGTCGCCGTTCAGGTCGAGCCTGCTTTTTTTCGCGCGCTTCATTTCCAGAACATGGGCGCCGATGTCGGCCTTGTTTTTTTCTATGTCACCCTTGAGCCTGGTGATCTCTATGTTGAGCCTGGCGATCCGGGTGTAATCCTCGGTCTTGTTGACGAGCATCGACCCGAATTTTATAAAGGTGTCCCCGGCGTCCTTTAGTATTCCCATCAAGCCTCCTTTAGTCCTGGACCATGAGCGAGAGCGATTCGATCAGCGGGGGATCCTGTGTCGCCATGACGTCCAGTATGTCCTTGTACATTCTCTTCTTGTGCTCGGCGAAAATTTTGCGCTTTTTCGTGAATGATTTGGCGAACGCGAAGGATTCGTTCCTCAGTTCGTCCAGGTCGCGGCAGGCCTTGACGATGACATGGTGCTGCTCGAGCTCGGGAGCGGATGTCCTCTTGCCGGTCAGGTACATTTCCTGGAATTTATAGGGAGGAATGGCCTTCTTGCACCAGCCGAGCATGCCGGGCAGGAAGGGAATGTTGATATCGACTTCGGGGAAGCAGAAATACCCCCTGTCGGAGCGCATGAATCTGAAATCGCATGCGCAGGCGAGGATCGCGCCGTTGCCGAACGCGTGCCCGTTGATCGCGGCGATGACCGGCATCGGAAACGTCAGGCAGGTCTTGAACACCTCGTTGGTCCGGTACATGAAGTCCTTGATCGACTGGAGATCCTTTTCCTGGAATTTCTTCATGAGCCATCCGAGGTCGACTCCCTGCGAAAAGTTCTTCTCGTCGTTCGAGGTGATGATGACCGCATGGATATCCTTGTCGGCCAGTATTTCATCGAACGCCTTGAGCATCGAGTTCGCATAGTCAAGGTTCTGCCTGTTTTCCCCGTTGGTAAGGGTTATCGTCGCGACAGTTTCGTTTTTTTCCCAATGTAGAATTGACATAGTCCCTCCGATAGTTCGGATTATTATTTCGTATTTGTAGAATTGAGAGCGGGTTCGTACCGCTCCCAATTCAATATGATGCTATTTGTATTCCCTGAGGGTGCTGGCCGCAATGACAAGCCTCTGAACTTCGGAAGTACCCTCGTATATCTCGGTGATCCTCGAATCCCTGTAGAAACGCTCGACCGGATAGTCCTTGGTATAGCCGTATCCGCCGAAGATCTGGATCGCCTTGTGGGTCGCGCGGTGCGAGACTTCGGAGGCGAAGAGCTTGGCCATGGCCGAGTACTTGGAATAGCGCTGGCGGTCGCCGGTCTGCATGTAGTTGGCGGCCTGGTAGACCAGGAGGCGTGCGGCCTCGATCTCGGTGGCCATGTCGGCGATCATCCACTGGATTGCCTGGAAATCGGCGATGGGCTTGCCGAACTGCTTTCTCATTTTCGCATATTCCGCCGAGGCGTCGAGCGCGGCCTGGGCGATTCCGAGGGCCTGAGCGGCTATCCCCACGCGCCCGCCGTCGAGGGTGTGCATCGCGATCTTGAATCCGTCGCCCTTCTTGCCGAGTATGTTGCCCTCGGGGATCTGGCAGTTGTCGAACACGAGCTCGGTCGTCGATGAGGCGCAGATGCCGAGCTTGTCCTCGGTCTTGCCGACGCTGAATCCCGGGGTGCCTTTTTCGACGATGAAAAAGGAGAGGCCCTTGTGGCCGATGCCCTTCTCGGTTACTGCGGTGACGACCGCTATGTTGGCCACGCCGCCGTTGGTGATAAAGTTCTTGGTCCCGTTGAGGACCCATTTGCCGTTTTTAAGCTCGGCGGTCGTCTTGGTGCCTGCGGCGTCGGAGCCCGCTTCCGGCTCGGTGATGCCGAAGCAGCCGATCCATTCGCCTGTGGTCAGGTGGGACAGTATCTTTTCCTTGTGCTCGTCGGTGCCGAAGTAGTATATAGGCGAAAGGCAGAGCGAGTTGTGGGCCGAAACGATGACGCCGGTTGATGCGCATCCGCGGGAAATCTCCTCGACCGCGATGGCGTAGCTCAGGTAGTCCATGCCCGCGCCGTTGTATTTTTCAGGATATACGACGCCCATGATCCCCATTTCGCTGAGCTTTTTGACGTGCTCCCAGGGGAACTCGTGCGTCCTGTCATAGTGCTCCGCTTTCGGCTTCAGCTCGTTTTCGGCGAAGCTCCTGCACATTTCACGTACCATCTGCTGTTCTTCTTTAAGTTTGAAATCCATACACACCTCGTTAATAATAATGATTATTGCGCGATCGCCCCTGGCGGCGGCCGTCATCCAATGAACTTCGAAGAATCTGTTTTATATAGGCTTAGAATACAATCGGAGATTATTATTCATTTTGTCAAGGTAATAATGGCCCCCGGGCGCATAATATGGCGCCTCTGGCGGATAGAAAATTATCTTGCAATATATCGCGCTCTGGTGTTCCATCGGCATAGATCATTTTCGGGGGAGCTATGATTACGAGAAAGATTCTGATTCCGCTGCCGCTCGTTTTCCTGGTATCATGCTTTCTTTTCAATGTGACCAGCATGAACCAGGGGGATTACTCATTCATCAAGAAGGGAGAAGGGGTGGGGCAGGTCTCATATAAAATTGATGAATTCGGACTGGACGATCTCACCTGCCAGGTTTTCGTCTATGACGACAAGATATGCCTGGTGGACAATGTCCTGGGCCGGATCCAGGTGATGGACCCAGAAGGAGAAGTGGAGCTGATACTCGGCGCCACGGCCAATACCGCGGGGCGCGAAAAGATAACGAAGAAATTCAACTTCGGCACCATCGGGACCCTTTATATGGACAATGAAGGGACGCTTTATGTACAGAACATCGTTTCGAACCAGGGTTCGGGCGCTGATTTCTCTCCATCGTATATTCTCGTATTCAACAGGGACGGGCAGCTCCAGTACACTCTCGGCCAGACCGGCGCGGGAGCGATGCCTTTTTACCAGATCGAGTATCTCGACGTGGATTCCGACGGAAGGCTTATGGTCATTTCAAGGACCTTCGATTCGTGGAGCGTGTACAGCTTCAAAGGGAAAAACCGCAATTACATGGTCAACCTCAACAAGCTCGACTTCACCGAAAAAGAGGACAACGACGTCTATACCGGCAAGATCGAAAACGTGAAAATGTACAGCTCCGGAGACAGGTTCCTCATTTCGGTCGATTTTTACCAGGGCCTCAGGCTGAAGTACCGGAAGGTGTTCGTGTACTCGGCCAGGAAGAACAGGATCGAGAAAACGCTGCTGAACATTCCAGACCCCAAGAACGTGCTGTTCTCGCTGGTCGACGACAAGCTCATCTACTTCTGGAACATGGACAGCGAAGTCAAGTTCGCGGTTTATAACCACGACGGGAACATCGTCAGCAACATCAAGCTCGAAATCGCTCCGGGGAAATTCTATTACTCGAAAATAATCGAGGACCGGAAAGGAAACATCTACTCGTATCATATCGGAAGGGACGGCATACAGGTGCTTCAATGGGAGTAAAACGATGAAGGCGGTCACCGGCGCAGAGATGCGCGAAATCGACCGCATCGCCATCAATGAACGGGGAATCCCGGGCAAGGTGCTCATGGCCTTTGCCGGAAAGTCCGTTGCCGACCATGTTCTCCGAAAATATCCATGCGCAAAAAGCGCCGCCGTTTTCTGCGGCACGGGCAACAACGGCGGCGACGGGTTCGTCGCAGCATACTGGCTCGCAAGAAGCGGGATCGATGTCCGTGTTTTCATCGTCGGCGATTCCGCAAGGCTCACGCCGGATGCGGCCGTATACCTCGGCGTATGCAGAACTTCGGGAGTCCCGGTCGAGCAGACCGTAGAAGGGGCCGCGCTCCCGGATTTGATGAAATGGGGCGTGATCATCGATTCCATGATCGGCACCGGATTCAGCGGAACGCCCCGGGGCGCGGCGGCCGCGTTAATCGGCGCGATCAACGCCCAGCGCCCGCTTCCCGGAAGGCCGCCGGTCG
>ERZ795055.3886-NODE-3886-length-10714-cov-4.293930_pt1 | contig 10714 bp, 12 predicted proteins | sample MGYA00375139_ERZ795055 | MGnify/ENA primary metagenome ERZ795055 (study PRJEB30184, sample SAMN05720283) | anaerobic digester metagenome | isolation source: active sludge of municipal wastewater-treating anaerobic digesters | place: USA | collected 2015-01-23 ...
AAGTCTTTTTGCTGTAGTAATGATTTGCCTTTCCTTAGCTACAGGTTGTAAACTTAAAGTAGCCAGTTTAGCAAAGTCATCAAGCCAAATATATGTATCTTCATAAAGGTCTATTGCTATATCTCTATCTTCTGTAGTTAAGTGTAAATCAATATTATTAGCAAAAGCATAAAGAGTAGTCTTAGAATCTTCTATAACTCCCTGTCCCATTATCTGTAGGTTAGAGTCGAGTCCCCCATAGGAAAGATATTTTTTAATAGCTTGAGTCAGCTCTGATAAATCTTTTTGAGTATTCTTTAATGAGCTATAATCAGCATAGTAATAGTTATTTGATCCTAACCCAAATAGAGTATAATAACTTTCATTAGGTATTAACTTCATTCTAATACATTCATGGATATATTCATACCCTCTTTGGTGTTCATCCCCTCTAGGAATAGGAATAATAGTGTTACTATCTAAACTTATTCCTATATATCCTACTGAATCATACTCACCTACTTTTCCACCATTTGACCCAAACAGTATTTTAGCTTTCCATTTTTTTATGTCTTTGAGACTCTTTGTGTATATAGCCTCTAATTTATTAGGGATAGTAAACATTAGACTATGCTCCTTATACAACACTATTTATCATCCACAAGGACAGCTTCTTCCATCCAGAAGGATTTACTTTCATAGCAATAATAATATTATCCATCATTCTATAATCGAGTCCAGCAACACCCTCTGATATTTCTTGCATATATTCAAGTGCTTGCATTTTAACTTTCATATCAATATCAGGACGATATGTAGCTAAAGAGGACTTCATTTTATCTAGCATTTCTTCATTAGAAAGAGAAATTTCTAGTACAATAGAGCGAGAAGCTACAGCACTATCAAGTTTAGGACTATTAGAAATAAATACTACACCAGAAGAGAAATCAAACTTTTGAGGAACATCTGCCATACTCTTATTTTTATTTCTATTTACATCAATATACTTTACTTCTCTCACAGGCTTATTCTCTAATACAGCCTTAAAAATATTTGCAGAATCCTTGAGCTTTAAAACAGAATCGAAGTCATCAAAAATTAACAGGGTGTCTTCTCTATTATTCCACAAAATTCTAATAAGGTCATCCATTGTTTTAACACCACCTTTATAAATCTTATAGGTGGCATTTAATCTATCTAAAGTGTTTACTACTTGATATGATTTTCCAGAGTTATGCACTACTATTCCATTTGCTACAAAGTTTGGTTGTCCTTCATCTTTCATTGTTATATCATAAGTTTTTTCAATTCCCTTTTTACTTATACTTATGATTGTTGAATATTCAGCTACAGCCTCTTTATTAGCCAGAACACTAATAAGAGTGTGTTCCTTTAAATGGGCTTCCTTAGAAGTTACTAAAAGGTTTGTAATAGAGTCATTTGTGCAATCTCCATCTTTATGATGAACCTCATATCCTTTCCCAATATATTTAAGTTCTTTAGCCTTAGCTTCATCATGTCTTAAAATGTCTATAAATTCAGGGATAGAAAGATTATTCATATCTGCTTCTAAGACAGCATAAGCATACTGTAGTCGTTTATAATCAAAACCACCTATTACTTGTTTCATAGCATAAGGATGATAGGGACATGAATAAATAAATCGTCTACCTTTCTGTCTTCCATTTCTAACTGGATTTTCTGATTGTACTAGAATTAAGTCTCCTACTGATAACTTACTAAGGGGTAAAAAGTTTCCATCCTTAATGAACTTATGATCTTTTGTAGCTTTAATAGTTTTGCCATTAGAGAGAACCACTTCAAAAACTTCTTTCTCTCCTGAATAAGTGATAGCCTGAATAGGTTTATATTCAATAAATCCCTTTTCATTATATGATTGAATCTGAGTTTCATATTTTGAATCCCAATACTTAAAACCATGCTCTCTTTTTATTTCTCCCTTACCTACCTGATTAAACTTAATATAAGCTTCTTCTAAGCTATATTCTCGATTTCCTAGTCTATTAGACCTTTTTATTTTAAGCTTAGTATCTCCTGATAAGCAACCGGGGCTACCATAAACATAAATACTCTGTAAGTATCCATCAGCTAGTTGTTCTAATACTCCATCAAAGAAATCAAACTTTTCTTTCCAAGTAAGTGATTCAACTACATCATCAAATTGTGCGGCTAAAGCCGGGTCTTTAATCTGACTTTCTTTACTCCCTTTCTTTCTCACTTTGAAGGTTTTATTAGTCATACCACGAGCTAATAGATATTGTTTAACAGCTTTAGTAAAAAGATAATACTTAATAGCCTTATAGTTAGGCTTATCACTCACCCAATCACCCCAAATACCATTAAAAATATCAGCCATACTATTCTTTTGTAGTGAGGATAGAATAGACTTATCTTCTTCAACCCATTTTTCAATAATAAGAGCAACACCATCAGGGCTTGTTAAATCGCTTCTCTCTTTTAGTTGAAGCTCTTTTTTAACAGCAATTTCAACAGACTCCTCTAATGCTCCTTCATCAGCTTCACCATCATCAATAAGGTTTTCAGTAATTAGGTCAATAATCTGGACAATATTCATTCCATTAGTATCGACAGTATAGGAAGGTGCTGAATCGTAACCATTAAGATAAATGTCAAAACTTTCGATAGCATCACTACCACTTAAAAGAAAGTTTATCTTAATCATCAAGCCATTAGACATAGCTCCTAAAAAGCCAGCAAACTTTCCATAGCTATTTTCATACTCCATAGGAATATCAGAAAAGGTAATTGAACTTCCAATCTTTCTACCAAGAATGTTCCCTAGTTTTTGTACGATGGAAGCCGCACTACCTGATTTAAAAGCTTCTAGGAACTTTAACTTAGCTCCTTTTTTAAGCACAATACCTTCAATGACTTGACGATTAGAGAGAATAATAGACTCTTCTTTCTTTTCTAGTGCGGTCTTAATAGCATCCTTATAGGCACCCCATAGTTTACCCATTTCTTCTCCACCTAGTTCCTCTGCATCTTTTCCAGCTTCTTTAGCTACTCCTGCACGAACTTGAAAGAAAATGGCTTGAGCTTGCTCCTCATTGTCCATTCCTTCATTCTTAGCATAAGTAGTAAACTGGCTAATATCTTTTTTATCTTCTTCTTTTTCTTTCATTACTTGCTCCTTTTTGCTATTACTAATAATCTTTTTGAATGTTCCCATAATGTATTCATAATCCTCTTTATTTTTTGAAGACTCTTTAGCTATATTCCAGTATTCTTTAGCCTTAGCTTCTGAAACTCCCTGCTTCTTTGCATATATCATCCAAGTTTCTTTATCAGTATTAGGCATTATTATTCTCCTATCTTATATAGTTAGGTTTTATTTTTTATTATACCTCTCTTTATAAGGTATAAAATGACTCCAAGAGTATGCTTATCAAAGAAAGGGTAGCTCCCTGCATCAGCATGAAACTTATCTTGCGTTACAGGGCCATATAGACAACTATAGGCATGGCATAGAGGTTGAATACGAAAATAAAAATCAGCCATAATTCCCCTTTCCTGACTATTATAGTCTCCGACCGATATATACTTACCCTTCTTTTTAATAAGCTCTATTGCTTTATTATATTCTACCTTATCTAGCTTACCTGTTTTTTTATTAGTATACTTTTTCTTTAACTTCTCTCTAGTAGAATGATAAATAGTTTTTATTTTAGACTGTGGTGGAGTAGAATCCCATTTTTTATTACTCCCAACTCTCCACATTACTTTTGATTCAAAAGAATATTCTCCTAAAATGTCTTTTTGCAATACCAGAACTAAATTATAGGTATGCTTAATAGTCAATTGACGAGAAGCTTTTTTACTTTTCTGTCGTAGGTATTCTCCATATTGCGGGGCAGACCATGAAACAATCTCTAGCTTTTCATCAGGTGTAGAAAACTTCCCCTCTTTATTTTTCTTGTAAACTAATCTATTAGTAACCTTAATTTTGGAAGGTAGAATATCCCTATCCATATTAGTAAAGCGAGTTTTTTTATAAAGATAGGTATAATCCCATATTTGTTTAAAAGAGGGAGTTTGTAAAAGTATTGCAGGAAGTGGCATATATAAATAGTTAGAATAAAAAAAAGGACAGGCTATTAACCTGTCCATGAATACTAATACTAAAGTCTACTTAGGCAATTTCAACCTTGATTTCAGTATCCTTGCTTTTATCCTTTGGGACAGTTACAGTAAGAACACCATCAGCAAGAATAGAGTTCAGCATATCCTTATTGACAGGCTTATCAAAGAAATATGTTCTACTAGAGGCTTCAACAAGGTCGCTCCCCTTATTGATACTAATGGTAAGACTTCGCTTTCCATTTTCCTCCTTATAGAGAATTTCAATGTCTTCCTTCTTTACACCAGCCGCGAGAGTAGTAATGACATAGGCATCCCCGGTGTCATCCACAAAAGACTTGGAAAAGCGAGTGGGCTTCTTATTCAGAGAGCCACGGTCATTCAAAAGTTCAAAAGTACCATAAACTTCTTCCATAAGACTTGTAATAAGGTCATCATAATCAAAAACTTTCATCCTTTTTCTCCTTAATAAAGCAAGAATTGTTTAACCCTTCAACGAAGCGGTTTAGGTAACAGATACCTATTAAAGCGTACCCATTAAGACATTCAAGTCATAGGCATTCCCTCCCATAATTCTATTATCGGTAGTATACTAAAAATAGTTAATAATGTCAAGTCTATTCTGTAAACTTTTTTGGATTCAAATACATTAAGATTAAGAAAATTAAAGAGCTAGAAGTAAATGTACCTAATAATCTATCAATATAGAATAGGGCATAGGAGTAATTATCAAAAAAGGTAGCATTAAATAAAGAAATAATATATCTAAAAAGTAGAATACAAGATAGAGTAATAATCTTTTTTCTATGCTTAGGGAATATTTTGGGTAAATATATTAAGAAAAATGTTATTGTTCCTAAACAATAAAGGTCAATAACTACTTCAGCTTTATTAGAAGCGAGTAAAGAAATCTGTTGCCCAATATCGAATAGAGATAGTAAGGAAAAATAGGGATGATTAAAAGCTGTAACCAAAATAAGGAGCAAAGATAGAGTCATACCAAAAATAAAATGAATACTTAATTTAGCAATCTTAAAATTCATAAGTTTCTTAAAATGAGTTTGAGCTAATACAAATAAGCTAAAGAACCAATAAGAAAATATAAGAGCTACATGACTATACAACACCATTCCAGAGTTATACTCCCCATATATAAATAAACCGTAAAGAGAGGTATGATAAATCCATAAGCATATAGAGGCATAAAGCAAGTTAAATTCATCCGTTCTTGGTAAGGCTTCAATAAAGTATTTTTTCCCTAGCAAGAAAATACTAACAGAAATAGCTAAAATAGGTAAAGCATATTGTATATGACTAGGAATATCCAACATTTTACTTACTACTCCTACTGGCATTTTCTAGCCCTGTAATGTTCATAATTTCAGTATCAAACTCTAAAGTTTTCTTTTTATAGTCAGCTTCATGCCTAAAAGCTAGAGCACGAGCTTCAAAGAATATTTCCTTTAGAATACCATAAAAGGCTTGTTCATATTTATCAAAGGTTTCTACGACATTAGAGATTGGAGGGATAATGTTATCAGGAAGAGTATTGATAATATCAATACGCAAATTAGTAAGAATTCTTTTAATATGGTCGCGGCAGTATACTTCTTCATAAGATTCCTCTGAATAGCTCATTAAATGCTTTTCCTTAAAAGCTTGCTTTAAGTCATCTAATACTTTATTCTTTATTATCTTACTCATAAACTCTTGAAATATCTCGAAAGAAAATTCAGAGCTATTTATATTATCAAGTTGCATACTAAATATCTTATTAGTATAGTCTTTTAATAAAATATTTTTTATAGTGTCAGTTTTAACCTGTGCCATGTTCATTTGAGCACGAATAAGATAAAACTCTTTAACTTTACATATCTCATACCCGAATCGTATTGATTTAGATATTACTAGATAAAGTTCATTTCCAAAAGAGGGTGTCTCTTCTATACAAGAGGATAGAGAAACCTTTTTTTCTTCTTCTGATAAATTACTATCCATTTCTTTTTTATCAAGGTCTATCTCACTTCCCTCTTTTGAATCTTTCCCTTTTCCACCAAATTCAAAAGTTACACCATCTTTTCCTACATGACTCTTTTGAGGTTTTAGCCATTTAATAAAAGAGCCGAGAGCAAAAAGAAAAAAAGAAAACGCTAACAAGAGTAGCAGTAGGTCTAAACCTTTTGTAAGTGTCGGTTGTAAAATCCAGTTGTTAATCATTCTCATTCTTCCTATCGTTTTTAATATTGTTTTTTAATAGATGACGCATTTGCTGAATAAAGTACAGAGCTAAAACTATTGCTATTCCAGCATCAATAATAACTTGAAAGAGTTTTGTTTCTAAAGAAATAAACTCCAGTCCATATAAAAAGTAGCTTCCTCCAAATAAAAGGCATAGAGCAAATAGTCCCTTATCAGAGTTTCTTCTTTTTTTAAGCTTAAAGAATATATAGTAATATACTCCTATTGCAAAAAACTCCATGACAATTAAGCTGTATAATAGAAAGAGGCTCATATTATTATCCTAGTAGAAGGGGTAGTTCCTTCCCTTTGTAGACATTTGGGTTGACTGATAGTGAACATCAGTTAAAAGAATAAATGGTAAATTAGGTGTTCCACCTGTAATAGTTGGAATAGAAGTAACTCGTAGAGCAATACCTATTAGTCCGTCAACTTCTATTAGATTAGAGTCAAGTAAAGTAGCACTACCTCCGGGGGTAGACAACTGGAACTCATTAATAAAGTGTCCATAACGAGGATGGGTAGTAATGCTTGTTATTGGAATTGTCATGTCATATTGCTTTTCTACTGTAAATATATTACCAGCTTGATTATATCCTTTAGAGTAAGTAAAGAACCATCTAATACCTAAGTTACCAGAAATTGCAGTCCCATTATGACTCCAATGAGCATGGAGGTAAAGATCAGTCCCCGGTACATAATCGTGCTGAATGTGGCAAGTAACATTATCAATAACGTCTCCTGTAGAAAAGGCATAATATTTAACAGCACCGCCACGGAAAGCAGAAAGAGCGGGGGCTTGACCACCACCTACTCGTGGAATTATTTCACCTATTAAATCTCTCCAGCCATAAGTAGGGCTTGCAGGGTCTACCATGAATCCTGTTCCTGATTCTCGTGGCATTACAATATTTCCATTTCCCTTTACAGCGTGTTTTACTGCTCCCGCACCATTTAGTCCTTCAAATATATTATCTGTATCAGCGGCGGTTCCACGCATTACTTGAACAGCACCACCAGTTGAAGTTGTAGTAATTTGTGGTCTTAGAGAGTTATCATAAGCCTGTTGTAGAGTAGTAGTAGCAGAACCACCAGAAAGAGAAATATCAGTTACACCGAAACGTCCAGCTTCAAAGAACTTTGCATTTTGAAGATTTGTTTCTCCACGGGCTACAATAAGGAATCCTCTGAATAAACCGTTTTCAGCAATGTTAGCTTCTGTAACAAAGCTTTCGTTAGACATAGCTTGAATAGCTTTTGCTTCTGATTTATATAAGTGCTGTCCATATTGAATACGAACAAGGTTAGATGGGAATATAGTAATATGCTGGATTGTATAAGGGTTATTAGCAGTAACAGCGGTCAAAACCCCATTTAAGTCATAATTATTTGGGTCTATACTATTAGTGTTAGCATATTCAGTTCCATTTTGAAGTCTATAACGAATTGTGCTAGGTGCAACTAAAGCTGGAAGTTCAAGAATATGTGGGCTGTCAGCACTTGTAGTAAAGTTAGCACCTTTCTTGAATATTCTACCAACTGATTTATTTATTTGTAAATTAGCACCATTAGCGGAAAATATGTTTCCTGAAATATTAAAGTTTCCTAGTCCAGAAATAAGATCATTTACTTGTGAAGTAGCAGAAATAGAAACATCAGGAAGATTATTTACTACGTTTACTATTGTTCTATTAGAGTGAATTGCCGCTCCTAAAACTATTAAGCTTCTTCTTTCCTCGGGGGTGAATCCTGTAGTCTTTTGAACTACATTTGAATCTTTATCAATAGCAATATAAGTAGCATTTGCAGTAGCAATATTAGTAATAGCAATGTTAGATAAACCTGTAGGAAGATTTATTTCATAAAGAATAGGACTAGCAGGATTTGAGTTATCCACTACAATACCATAACCAGCACTTATGTTTATCATAGTAGGATCGGCATTGACTGATAAAGCCATTCCCGATTTTAGACCAGAGCTTAGTTCATTATAAAGTATTCTATTTGTTATTGCTATTTCGTCGTCAACATATTTTTTAGTAGAAGCTTCCATATCAGCATCAGGAGTAGGGATAATAGGGCTATCAATAAATGTTTTTATTCCTGCAATTGATTGGTCGCCAGTAAGAGCTACAGTAGTAGAGATATTTGCTTTTAGGTTTAGAGCATTTTGAATATCAGTTTGATTAGAAAGAGTTCCAGTAAGTGTACCCCATGTAGCAGAAGCAGGGGTAATTCTAGCCCAACCATTTTGGGTCTTTACTGCAATATCATTCAAGTTCCATGTAGTAATACCACCTAGATTAAAAGTTCCGGGTACAGAAACTACATAAGCATTTTGAGCTTGAGTAACAGTAGTAAGGTCAGGGGTATTAGCAGTAGCATTCCAGTTTCCTTTTATTTCATAAGGTGAAGAACTTCCACCAGAAGCATCCCATATTCCACTCATTATCTATTACCTCTTATTGAAACTTGAATATTTTCAGTAATAGAAGTATTCTCTATTACCAAAAGGTTTGGAGCATGAAAGTATAAGGAAGGAATGGCAAAAGTTAAACTTGCATATCCAACACCATCAATTTTAATGTTTTCTAATGTAAGGTCAGAAAGAGTAGTAGCAGGGAGTTCAATAAATTCGGTGCTATTTACAGAGCTTCTTATTGAATATTGCGCTCCTGCATCAATCTTAGTAGAAAGGACACATGAGCTACAAAGCCCACTTATCTTTATAACTTTTGTTTCTGAGTGAGCAACATTAAAAGTAATGTCGGAAGTTAAAGCATAGTCAATAGTAATCATTATTTCTCCTGATTATCGTCATCACAATAATCTTTTATTGCATTAGAAATAAGACAATCTAGTTTTTCTTTTACTAAAAGTTCTACTTCTTGTCTAATATATAGTTCCATTAAATAAAGTATTCTATCTATAACATCATCTTGAAGTATATTTCTTTGAGATTCTAAATGAGTCATTTCTTTTAAATACTCTTTTATTTGTCTCTTTGTTTCAGACATTGATTTATAGTTTTTTTGTACTTCCATATTTATATAGTTATGAAAAAAGGGACACTTTATAGTGTCCCTAAAAGGAAAGTAAATAGTTAAAGATTAGTTAATAGCTTGAATCCTCTTTCGTTTCATATAGTTTGTTACTTTAAGTAGAGCCTTTTTAAGATTCATCCTTCGAGGGTCTTCCGTGTCGGGATAAGGCTCATTGTAAACCTTCCGAAGATTTTTGATAGCTCCAACCCTATCCCCTCGATTAGCATAGGCTTTCCAAAGGTTATCCTCCTTCCTACCGAAGCCAACATAAACAATGTCAAAACAAAGAATTTTCATAGGTACTCCTTTACTCTGCATCTTCAGGAATATATACATTTCCATTTTTAAACTCAATTCTATTTATAGGACAGTTTTCGGAAGTTATTTCTATTGAGTCGCGTACCCTCTTAAACTCTACTGTTCCATCGGTTCCACAATGATAACCATAATCATCTTCATAGAGTAAAGGACAATTAAAGCAATTCTTTTGCATAGAAATCTCCTTATATCCTTTTCTCTTCGATGAAGCGAGAAACAGAAGCTTCATTCTTGACATACCAGTTCAAGAGAGACTTCTTATTAGTATAATCTTTTTTAGGCTTAGAAGAAAGTTCTTTAACAAACTTCCAAGCTCCATAATCAGAGCACCAACGATTTCCATAGGTTTCACGATACCAGTTAAAAACTTTCTTTACCTTATCTTCATAAGGAAGTCTAATGACTTCAACTTCCTCAAGAATCAGAAGTTCCTTGGCTTTCTTCTCATCTTCCTTCAAGCGTTCAACAGTAGAAATAAGAGCATTGTAAAGACTCTCATTGTAGTCCTTAAAGTGATTGATACACTCGGAACCAACTTGGGCCACCTTTCCTTCCGGCCCGTCAATCTTATACAGGTAGCGGATAGGATGCCCGCAAACGCACTTTTCAGTAGAACCTTTACCAGAGTCTACCACGACACCAGAATGATTCCAGTTAGCGACATCCCCAAGTTTTTCTATGAAAGTATGGATGAAATCAGCTTTAGCAGTCAAGGTGTCGGCCTTCATTTCTGTCTCCTTAGAGGACATTGTAAGCGTCGTAGCAAACAGTCTCAAAAAGCTTGAAGTGCTCTTCAGGAAGGCCAGACTTGGCAAAGAGGCTAGGAACCATACCCTGAAAGGTATCCAAGCAGTAACCCTGATCGGTGGCATAGCGACAAGCCTGATTGATAGGGCCAAGCTTGATATAAAGGTCAGTTCCCTCAATGAAAATCTTGGGGTACTTACCAGCTATAAGAGCATCGCAAGCGGCATAGACCATTCCGTGCCGAGTGTCATCATCCTGCTTCACTG
>ERZ795055.3889-NODE-3889-length-10710-cov-12.132332_pt1 | contig 10710 bp, 13 predicted proteins | sample MGYA00375139_ERZ795055 | MGnify/ENA primary metagenome ERZ795055 (study PRJEB30184, sample SAMN05720283) | anaerobic digester metagenome | isolation source: active sludge of municipal wastewater-treating anaerobic digesters | place: USA | collected 2015-01-23 ...
AGAGCGTTGGTGTGAAGAACGTGCTTGCCAAGTCAAAGGGCTCATCAAACCCCCACAACCTTGTGAAGGCTACCATTGCTGCCCTGCTTGAACTGCGTGATGCCAGCACAGTGGCAGACCACAGGGGAGTGACTCTGGAAAAAGTATTTAACGGTTAGTAATATTCAATAATCATGGCAAGAATCAGGGTAACCCAGATAAAGAGCAAGATAGGCCAGCCCGAGGTACAGAAAAGGATCCTCGCGTCACTGGGTATCAGAAAGATGCACCAGACTGTCGAGCACGATGATACCCCTCAGATAATGGGTATGGTCAACAAGCTGAAACACCTGGTCAAGGTAGAGAAACTCTAAGGTATTAACAGCATTATATATTTACTATGGACTTAAGCAATTTAAAACCGGCCCCCGGTTCGGTCAAAAGAGAAAAGCGCATCGGACGAGGTGAGGGATCAGGCCACGGAGGCACCTCAACCCGCGGCCATAAGGGCGCCAAGTCACGCTCCGGCTACAGCAGGAAGATAGGTTTTGAAGGCGGCCAGATGCCCCTCCAGAGAAGAGTACCGAAATCGGGATTCAAGAATATCAACCGCGTTGAATACAAGGGCATTAACCTTAGTACTCTCGAGGCTCTTGCTACAAGGCTGGATACCGAACTGATCGACTTCCAGACACTGCTCACAGCAGGTCTCGTGAACAAGAACGCGCTGGTGAAGATTCTCGGCAAGGGTACGCTTACAAGGAAGCTTGAGGTTCATGCCCACGCTTTCAGTAAGTCGGCACAGGCAGCAATCGAAGCAAGTAAGGGAACCGCAGTTAAACTGTAAGGCATGAAATTCATTCAGACAATAAAGAACATTTTCAAGATTGAGGATCTGAGAGCCAGGATCCTCTTCACTCTTGGCATCGTTGCGCTGTACCGTCTGGGTAAATATGTCACACTCCCCGGCATCGATCCTTCAATGCTTGAGAACCTGAGAAGCCAGACCTCTTCAGGTATTATGGGCCTTCTTGACATGTTCTCCGGCGGAGCCTTTTCTCAGGCATCAATCTTCGCCCTCGGTATCATGCCGTATATCTCGGCATCAATCGTTGTCCAGCTACTCGGCATAGTCTTCCCCTACTTCCAGAAACTTCAGAAGGAGGGTGAGAGCGGCAGGCGCAAGATGAACCAGTATACAAGGTATCTGACTGTGGGTATTCTTATCCTGCAGGCTCCCACATACCTGGCAAACCTGAATGCAATACTTCCTCCCGAGGCATTTGTGATGCCCAGTGCATTCTTCAAGATCTCCTCGGTGATCATCCTTACTGCCGGAACGATATTCGTCATGTGGCTCGGTGAGAAGATAACAGACAAGGGAATTGGCAACGGTATATCACTCATTATTATGGTTGGTATCCTTGCGCGCTTCCCGGTCTCATTCATCTTTGAAGCCGGACAGCGTGCAAACGGGTCAGGTGGTTTCGTGGCCCTGCTGATAGAGATAGTGTTCCTCTTCGCAGTGATCGTCGGATCAGTCCTGCTCGTTCAGGGCACCCGCCGGATCCCGGTACAGTATGCAAGACGCATCGTCGGCAACAAGCAGTACGGAGGTGTAAGACAGTATATTCCCCTCAAGGTGAACGCAGCTGGCGTAATGCCAATCATCTTCGCACAGGCGATCATGATGCTGCCGGTAATCTTCGCAGGGTTCAGGGAATCAGGCTCAGGATTCGTTGTTGCATTTACAAACATGTACGGATTCTGGTACAACCTGGTTACCGCAATACTCATCATCCTCTTCACCTATTTCTATACCGCAGTGACAATCAACCCGGTACAGATGGCTGAAGACATGAAGAAAAACGGTGGCTTTATCCCGGGCATCAAACCCGGACGCAAGACGGTTGAATTCCTTGATACAATCATGTCAAGGATAACCCTGCCGGGTTCGATCTTCCTTGCAATAATAGCCATACTCCCCGCCTTTGCCGTCAACTTTGGCGTCAGCGGTGAGTTTGCACAGTTCTTTGGCGGCACTTCGCTCCTCATCCTTGTGGGCGTTGTGCTTGACACTCTCCAGCAGATCGAAAGCCATCTGCTCATGCGCCACTATGACGGCCTTATGAAGTCAGGCCGCGTGAAGGGCAGGACCGGAGCCGTGTCGGCTATGTAATTGATTGACGTTCTTTGATGATCTATATTAAGACGGATGCAGAAGTAGAGTTTCTGAGAGAAAGCAATCAGCTGGTCTCGAAGACACTTGCGGAAGTAGCCGGGCATATCAGACCGGGGGTGACAACCCTGCGGCTTGACGCAATTGCCGAGGAGTTCATTCGTGACCACGGCGCTCTGCCGGCCTTCAAGGGCTATGCCGGTTTTCCGAATACACTCTGCACATCTGTCAATGACGAAGTGGTCCACGGGATACCGTCAGGCTACACACTTAAGGATGGCGATATAATTTCGGTTGACTGCGGTGTGATACTGAATGGCTGGTATGGCGACAGCGCCTACACCTTCGCCGTCGGCGAGGTGAAGCCGGAGGTCATGCGCCTGATGGAATTCACAAGGGCATCGCTTGAGGCAGGCGTCAGGGAAGCTGTATCGGGAAACCGAATCGGCGATATCTCTTACGCCGTACAGTCAAAGGCTGAGAGCGGAGGTTACTCCGTTGTGCGTACCCTGGTGGGACACGGCATCGGGAAACACCTTCACGAAGGACCCGAAGTCCCGAATTTCGGAAGACGCGGCTCTGGCACAAGACTTGAAACAAACCTGGTCATCTGCATAGAACCGATGATCAATATGGGAACAAAAAGCACACGCGTACAGAGTGACGGGTGGACAGTCAGGACAGGTGACGGCAAACCGTCGGCACATTTTGAATACGCTGTTGCGGTCAGAGAGGGGAAACCCGACCTGCTCACAACATATGAATTTATAGAAGAAGCATTAACAAAGAGGTAAGTATATGGCCAAACAACCATCAATAGAGATTGACGGAACGATCATCGAGGCGCTATCAAACGCGATGTTCAGGGTCAGGCTCGAAAACGGACATATCATCACCGCCCATATCTCCGGCAAAATGAGGATGCATTACATCAAAATCCTCCCCGGTGACAAGGTGAAGGTTGAAATGTCGCCCTATGACCTTACCAAAGGAAGAATAACATTCAGGTTTAAATAGAAATAAAATACTGCGATGAAAGTAAGAGCATCAATAAAAAAACGCTCCGCCGACTGTAAGATAGTCAGGCGTAATGGGCGTCTGTATGTGATAAATAAGAAAAATCCCAAGTTCAAGCAGAGGCAGGGATAAATTTGATTAACTTTGCACTTCAAATTAAAAGAGGTATATGGCACGTATTAATGGGGTAGACCTACCGAGGAATAAGCAGGGCGAAGTAGCTCTCACTTATATCTATGGTGTTGGGCGAAGCACTGCACAGAAAGTGCTTGACAAGGCCGGCGTAGACCGCCAGATGAAGGTCGAGGAATGGAATGACGATAACATAAATGCTATCCGTCAGATTCTCTCGGAGAATTATAAGCTGGAGGGTGAACTTCGTTCCGAAACGCAGCTAAATATCAAGCGACTGATGGATATCGGTTGCTATCGCGGTATCCGTCACCGTATCGGACTCCCGGTCAGGGGCCAGAGCACCAAGAACAATGCTCGTACCCGCAAAGGACGCAAGAAGACCGTGGCAAACAAGAAAAAAGCTACTAAATAATTAATCTATGGCAAAGAAGACTGGGACATTAAAGAAGAAGGTCGTTAAGGTTGAACCCGTGGGACAGGCTCACGTTCATTCGTCATTCAATAATATAATTATAAGCCTTACCAACAGCACCGGCCAGGTAATCTCCTGGGCCTCTGCAGGCAAGATGGGTTTCAAGGGTTCGAAGAAGAACACCCCGTACGCCGCTCAGATGGCCTCTGAAGAGTGCACCAAAGTGGCTTATGAACTTGGCCTCCGCAAGGTAAAGGTATATGTCAAGGGACCCGGATCAGGCCGTGAATCAGCTATCCGTGCCATCTCAAACAGCGGCGTGGAAGTGACTGAAATCATTGACGTTACCCCAATGCCTCATAACGGATGCCGTCCGCCGTCACGCAGGAGGGTTTAAAAGGCTCGTATTAACACATTACAAAACGATAAACATTTCAATCAATGGCAAGATATACAGGACCCAGATCAAGAATAGCCAGGAAATTCGGAGAGCCCATTTTCGGCCCTGACAAATACCTCGACAGGAAGAATTTTCCTCCCGGCCAGCATGGTCTGACCAAAAAGAGAAAAAAGACATCGGAATACGGTGTTCAGCTTCGCGAAAAGCAGAAGGTGAAATACACGTACGGCCTTCTTGAACGCCAGTTCCGCAATACATTTGAGAAAGCAGCATCTGCTGCCGGAGTAACAGGCCTGGTGCTTCTCCAGCTTCTGGAGTCACGCCTTGACAACGTGGTCTACCGCCTCGGCGTAGCCCCCACAAGGGCAGCAGCACGCCAGCTTGTATCACACCGTCATATTACAGTCAACGGCAACGTAGTCAATATCCCCTCATTCCAGCTTCACCCGGGAGACATTATCGGCGTACGCGAAAAGTCCAAATCACTCGAAACAATCGTTGATTGCCTCGGCGCAAACCGCCGTTCAAAACTGGCATGGCTCGAGTGGGATGATACACAGATGGCCGGAAAATACATGAGTGTCCCCGAACGTTCCGAAATCCCGGAAGATGTCAGGGAACAGCTTATCGTTGAACTATATTCGAAGTAATTAAGTAATAATATTCATATGGCCATATTAGCATTCCAGAAACCTGACAAAGTAATATTACTGGAAGCGGACGACCAGTACGGAAAATTCGAATTCCGCCCGCTTGAACCCGGCTATGGCATCACCGTGGGTAATGCCCTCAGAAGAATACTCCTTTCCTCGCTGGAAGGATTCGCCATCACCACAATCAAGTTGGAAGGCGTTGACCATGAGTTCTCGACAGTCACAGGTGTGATGGAGGACGTTACCGAAATCATCCTGAACCTGAAGCAGGTACGCTTCAGAAGAATGGTTGAGGATGTGGATAACGAAAAGATTGTTGTCAAGATCTCCGGACAGGAAGTGTTCAAGGCCAGCGACCTCAACAACGCGCTCAGCAGCTTCGAAGTGCTCAACCCGGAACTTGTAATCTGCCGCCTGGAACCAGATGTCAAATTGCAGATCGAAATCAATATCAGCAAGGGCAGGGGATACGTGACAGCCGAGGAAAACCAGCCGGTTGAAGCTGAATTCGGTGTGATTGCAATTGACTCCATCTTCACGCCGATCAGAAACGTAAAATATTCAATTGAAAACTACAGGGTTGAACAGAAGACCGACTACGAGAAACTGATCCTCGAGATCACCACCGACGGTTCAATTCACCCCAAGGACGCCCTCAAGGAGGCAGCAAAAATCCTCATCTACCACTTCATGCTCTTCTCAGAAGACAAGATCACTATTGACTATGAAGACAAGATGGCAAATGAGGAGTTCGATGAGGAAATCCTTCACATGCGCCAGCTGCTCAAGACAAAGCTTGTTGACCTCGACCTCTCCGTGAGAGCACTCAATTGCCTCAAGGCAGCTGAGGTTGAATCACTCGGTGACCTCGTCAAATTCAACAAGAATGACCTCCTCAAGTTCAGGAACTTCGGCAAGAAGTCACTCACCGAACTCGACGAGCTCCTTGAGACTATGAACCTCTCATTCGGGATGGATGTGGCGAAATACAAACTCGACAAAGATTAATAACAGGTAAGGACAGAGAGAAATGCGACATTTAAATTCTTTTAACCACCTTGGAAGAAAAAGTGCTGACAGGAAGGCGATGATGGCCAACCTGGCGTCATCCCTCATTCTTCACAAGAGTATCACCACCACTACAGCCAAGGCACGTGCACTGAGAACATACGTTGAGCCCCTGATTACAAAGTCAAAGGAAGACTCGACTCACTCACGCAGGGTGGTATTCAGTTATCTTGAAAACAAGACTGCCGTCTCCGAACTCTTCAGGGAAGTGGCTCCGAAAATTGCAACCCGCCCCGGAGGTTATACAAGGATACTTAAGACCGGATCACGGTTGGGTGACTCTGCTGAGATGTGCATCATAGAGCTGGTAGACTTCAATGAGAACATGCTGGCAGCCGAAGGCACAAAAGCCAAGGCAACACGCAGCCGCCGCAGCCCGAAGAAAAAGGCAGCTGAAACTACCGCTGCAGTGAAGGGCAAAACCGCCAAGGCAGAAGCCGCTGCGGAAGAAAAAGCTCCTGAAGCTGAAGAATCAAAAGAATAGCAGATCATGCTAACATACGGAAGGGATATTGTCTTTGTGGCCGTATCCCTTTTTTTCTTATATTTGGTATAATTCAATAAAACATAAAGTACAATGAGTCAGATAGTTAGTGTTCATGCAAGAGAGATCCTTGATTCAAGGGGCAATCCGACCATCGAGGTCGAAGTCATAACATCCAGCGGTGCATCCGGCAGGGCAGCAGTCCCTTCAGGGGCATCAACCGGCGAAAACGAGGCTCTCGAGCTTCGCGACGGCGACAAAACCCGTTACCTGGGCAAGGGCGTTCTCAAGGCAGTGCATAACGTAAACAACGTTATAGCCGAGGATATAATGGGAATGGATGTCACAAACCAGATTGCAATTGACCAGAAGATGCTTGACCTTGACGGCACGCCTACAAAGAGCACCCTTGGTGCAAATGCAATCCTGGGAGTATCTCTTGCCTGCGCCAAGGCTGCAGCAGCATACCACGGGCTTCCCCTCTACAGGTATATCGGCGGAACAAATGCACGCGTACTTCCGGTACCGATGATGAACATTATAAACGGCGGAGCTCACTCTGACGCACCAATTGCATTCCAGGAGTTCATGATCCGTCCCAAAGGCGCCGCTACATTCGCCGAGGGCCTCAGGATGGGAGCAGAGGTGTTCCACTCACTGAAGAAAGTGCTCAAGGAGCGCGGTCTCAGCACCGCAGTTGGTGATGAAGGCGGCTTCGCACCTGCTCTCACTGGCACCGAAGATGCACTTGACAGCATCATCAAGGCTATCACCGCCGCCGGTTACAAACCTGTCACCGACGTTGCCATTGCTCTCGACTGTGCAGCAAGCTCATTCTTCGAGAATGGTGTTTATGACTATACCAAATTCGAAGGCAAGAATGCCAAAAAGCTTACCTCTGCACAGCAGGCTGATTATCTCACAGCGCTGGTTGAGAAGTACCCCATCATTGACTCCATCGAGGACGGAATGAGCGAGGGTGACTGGGAAGGTTGGAAGATGCACACTGACCAGCTGGGATCAAAGATCCAGATCGTGGGCGACGACCTTTTCGTCACAAACGTGGAGTACCTCGAAAAGGGAATCAGCCTTGGTTGCGCCAACTCAATTCTTATCAAACTGAACCAGATAGGTACACTTACCGAGACCCTCAACTGCATCGAGATGGCACACAGGGCCGGCTATACAACAGTCACATCACACCGCTCGGGAGAGACTGAAGACTCTACGATAGCTGACGTGGCCGTCGCTACCAACTCGGGACAGATCAAGACAGGTTCGCTCAGCCGTACCGACCGTATTGCAAAGTACAACCAGCTTCTCCGCATTGAAGAAGAACTGGGTGCAAATGCAGTTTACGGCTGCGAAGGCTGATACTTGCCTCCACCTTTGTTAAAACTCCGCCCACGCGGAGTTTTTATTTTTTATATTTGTACAAATCTGTGTCTTAATGTCGTTTAACGGTCTTGCTCAATTCGCCGCATTTCTTGAGTCACGTGGCCAGCTGGCACGCGTCACGTGCCCGGTCAATCCTGTGCTGGAGATTACCGAGATAGCTGACAGACTCGTCAAACACGGTGGCAAGGCCCTTCTCTTCGAGAACACAGGCACAGGATTCCCGCTGCTGATAAATGCCTTCGCCTCTGACGGCCGCATGGCTGCAGCAATCGGTCGTAACTCACTGGATGATGCCGGAGAGGAGATCTTTTCCGTAATTGAATCGTTCAGCCAGGCACGCGGACTGTCAGGAAAGCTGGCACGCCTGCCGGGAATGCTCAGGTTTCTGACACTCTCACCCCGCAGAAAGAGGGGCCGCGGCGAGTGCCAGGAGGTTGTTGAACCGGTGGCTGATCTCGGCAGACTCCCGATACTCAAGTGCTGGCCGCATGACGGCGGACGGTTCATAACCCTGCCACTTGTGCACACAAAACACCCTGAGACAGGAAGGAACAACCTCGGCATGTACAGGATGCATGTCATGGATAAGGATGTGACAGGAATGCACTGGCACAGGCATAAGACAGGAGCGCGCCATCTGGACGCCTGGAAGAAAAGAGGAGGACGGATGCCCGTAACGGTCACTCTCGGCGGTGACCCTGTTTATACATATGCAGCCACGGCACCGCTTCCTGAAGATATAAGCGAATATATCCTCGCAGCCTTCCTCCGCCGTAAGAGGGTGACGCTTGTCAAATGCCTTACAAATGATCTCTGGGTGCCGGCAGACTCCGACTTCGTGATAGAGGGATATGTTGATACAACAGAGGACACGGTAACCGAAGGTCCTTTTGGTGATCACACCGGATTCTATTCCCTGGCCGATCTCTACCCGAGGTTTCATGTCACATGCATCACCCACAGGAAGAATGCCGTCTACCCCGCCACCGTGGTAGGAGTGCCGCCTATGGAAGACGCATGGATGGGCAAAGCCACAGAAAAGATATTCTTTGCACCCATAAAGATTGCAATTGCCCCCGAGATACGCGAGCTTCACATGCCCGTCTCCGGTGTGGCCCATAACCTTGTTATCGTCAGCATCGACAAGACCTATCCAGGACAGGGACTGAAAGTACTCAGCGCCCTCTTCGGCGCCGGTCAGATGATGCTCAGCAAATATATAATCGTGGTCAGCAGCCCCGTTCACGTTACCGACTATCGCGCTGTGGCTGAGGCTTTTTTCGCCAATGTGCGGTTTGAAACAGACCTTCTCCTTACCAGGGGACCACTTGATGTGCTTGACCATTCCTCAGACAGGTTCAGTATGGGCGGGAAGCTGGGTATTGATGCCACTGTGAAACTCGCCGAGGAGCGTACAGCAGAGGCTCATTCTGTTCCGCTGCTCCTTCTCACTGATGACGAGATCACCGGAGATGTCGTCATCGGCATGCAGACACTCGCAGACCACGCTCTTCCGGTTGCTGTTCTTATAATCCGGAAGCCACCGCAGGGACTTGACATGCATCGTCTTGCCGCATCCCTGCCCACGCCTCTGACAGCCCCGGGTACTGTAATCATTGCAGTTGATGAAGGTGCTGATGCAGATGATCCTTCAATGCTCACCTGGCTGGTGACCGGCAACAGTGATCCGGCACGTGACCTGTACCATCTTACTGGCGGAGCTATCTTCATCGACGCCACCTCAAAGACACACTCACTCCCGGCTTTCCCCAGGGAGTGGCCCAATGTTGTCTGCTCAGACATGGAGACGATCGAACTTGTTAACCGCAGGTGGAAAGAATACAACCTCGGCCCGTTCCTGGAATCACCGTCTCTCAGGCTTTTACCCCTGCTAAGGCCGGGGGATGCATCCGTGGAGACAGTAAAAAGCGTTGCCGGGTGAACGGCATTATGCCATCGGCCCTGTTGACTGCCATGGCAGGCGGACTGAGAGACAATCCGGCCATCAATTATGGCATCGCGGTATTCATTGTTGTTGCACTGATTTACCTGGCTATACTGCAGTTCTGGGTACTCCTTCGCACCAGGAAGCACCTTGCAGAGCTTAAGGGAGCCTACAATGAGATCGAGATCCAGCGTTCGGAACTCCAGCTCCGTAACAAGGACCTTACTGACAGCCTCAATTACGCACAAAGGATACAGGCAGCGCTCCTGCCTGCGGAGCATCACATACGACGCATTTTCCAGGATTATTTTATCTATTACCGCCCCAAGCATATTGTGAGCGGCGACTTCTACTGGTTCAGCGAACGCGATGACAAGTACTTCATTGCGGCAGCCGACTGCACCGGCCATGGTGTCCCCGGTGCTCTGATGTCAATGATAGGTCTGGAACTGATCCATAAAATCATCAATGATCTGAAGGTTGATGACAGTGACCAGGTGCTGCTTACGATGAACCGGGAGCTGGAATCGGCCTTCTTTAAGGAGGAGAGCGGAAAGGCAATGATCAAGGACGGGATAGAGATGAGCATCTGCATTATTGACAAGAAGACCAAGGTGATGGAATTCTCGGGTGCGTTTCTGCCGGTATATATTGTACGTGATGACAAGCTTATTGAGATCAAGGGCGACAAGAAGAACGTTGTGCAGTCATTCGCAATGGTCTCATTCAACCGCAGCACATTCACACTGCAGGAAGGTGACCTTCTCTATCTTTTCTCGGACGGGTATGCTGATCAGTTCGGCGGTCCTGAGAACAAGAAGTTCATGTACCGCCGTCTCAGGCATATTCTTCTTACAATCAGCAAATATCCGCTTCCGGACCAGCAGCGTATCCTCGATGAGACAATAGACTCCTGGATGGAGGGTCATGACCAGATTGACGATATGATGATTCTGGGTGTCAAGCCTTTCTGAGGCATTGGAGTGATGCCTTTCTGAGGCATTGGAGTGAAGCCCGACTGAGGCATTGGAGTGAAGCCC
>ERZ795055.3897-NODE-3897-length-10693-cov-33.026697_pt1 | contig 10693 bp, 9 predicted proteins | sample MGYA00375139_ERZ795055 | MGnify/ENA primary metagenome ERZ795055 (study PRJEB30184, sample SAMN05720283) | anaerobic digester metagenome | isolation source: active sludge of municipal wastewater-treating anaerobic digesters | place: USA | collected 2015-01-23 ...
CCATCGCCGCGACGCCGGCGGCAGAGCCGATGATCAGGATCGAGCCGCCGGTGCCGGCGCAGTAGGCGAGGAATTCCCAGAGGAAATGATTCGTCGGGTACTTCGCGAGGTCGTACATACCCATCGATGCGGCGACCAGCGGCACGTTGTCGACGATCGCGCTGACCAGGCCGATAACCAGCACGATGAGGTCCAGGCGGCCGATGGTCTGGTCGAGCCATTGCGCGAGAGAGGACAGGATGTGCGTATGCTCGAGTGTGGCGACGGCGAGCAGGATGCCGATGAAGAACACCAGCGAGCTCATGTCGATCTTGCTCAGGGCATGGGCCAGCGTCAGGTGGTTCTTGTACTCCTCATCCTTGTTGCGGTGGATCAGATCGCCAACCAGCCAGAGGATGCCGAGGCCGAACAGGATGCCGAGGAAAGGCGGCAGGTGGGTGATCGTCTTGAATGCCGGCACGGCGATGAGGATGCCGAGGCCGAGGAAAAACATCGTCTTGCGTTCGAACTCGCTGGTCTGGAGGCCGTGGTCCATCTCGATGTGTTCGGGTGAAACCACCGGCCGGCCGCGGAGGACGTAAGCGGTGATGCTCAGCGGCACGAGCAGGCTGATGACCGCCGGTACAAAGACGGAAGTGATGATGTTGATCGAGGTGATCTGGCCGCCGATCCAGAGCATGGTCGTCGTTACGTCGCCGATCGGCGACCAGGCGCCGCCCGCGTTGGCCGCGATGACGATGATGCCGGCGAAAAACAGCCGGTCGGGGCGGTTCGACAGCAGCTTGCGCATCAGCGAGATCATGACGATGGTCGTCGTCAGGTTGTCGAGCAGGGCGCTGAGGAAGAAGGTGACGATGCCGACCAGCCACATCAGGGTCGACAACTGCTGCGTCTTGATCCGCTTGGTGATGACCTCGAAGCCGTTGTGCGCGTCGACCACCTCGACGATGGTCATCGCGCCCATCAGGAAGAAGGTGATCTGCGCGGTCGCCATCAGCGATTCGCCGAGTTGATGCGAAATCAGTTCGTGGTCGGCGGTGGACAGCGCATAGATGGTCCACAGCAGGCCGGCGCCGATCAGCGCGGAGGCCGATTTGTTGATCTTGAGCGGATGCTCGAGCGCGATCGCGGCGTAGGCGATGACAAAGACAATGACTAGAGCGGTCAGCATCTCGAAACCTCGTTGCAGTTGATGTTGATTTGAAGCGGGCGCCGGATATTAGCATTGGCCAGGCGTCTGGCCGCCTGTGGAAAACCCTGAGTTGAGCCGAGCATGTCGATCAGCAGGGCCTAGATCTCCTAGCGGACGAGCGCGCTGGACATGGCGATCACCGCCACGCCGAGCAGGGTCAGCGCAAGGAGGATTAAAGCGGGTGGGATGCCAGCCGGCCCGCAGCCTTGGCTGCCTGCGGAAGCCCTTGCCTGAAGAAGCGAACACTCGATTTGACACCCTTAAGCCCTCTGTATCACCTAGTCGTAGAAATAATGAGTTCAACTCGACGCATCTTTCGGCGGCATTCCTGAGATTGGCAAGCACTTGAAATTTTCTCGCCACCAATGACCTTTTTCTTTATCTGCGGAGCTTTAACACCAGATTTTTTTAAGACTGTGCCGACTGACTCCACTCGTGCGTCGGCCACCGCGAGGTTGAAAGAGCTGCTTCCATTGTCATTGGCATGTCCGATCAGCGTGACGTACATCGCCTTGTTGCTCTTCAAAAGGATGGCGATATGTCGCAGCTTGTCTCTTTCCCGCTCATTGATGGTGCTGGAGCCTAGGGAAAAGAAAATGCTGTTCTTTTCATCAACTTCGGCTATTGCATTTTGTTCGGCTGCGCTTGTCGTTTCTGGCGGTTGAGCGTTGGTCTTGGCCTTTGTAAGTGGCTCCGGGGTGGTTACTACCTGAATTGGTCGTTCAGGTTGAGAGGTCGAACCACATCCAAACATAAGAAACATGGGGAGAAACAGGCCCAGTGCGCGGACGCGCAGACCCCAGGATGCTGGGCCCTTAGTCATTAACAATTTCCGCCAGTGGCATAGCTGCGAACGCCTCATCTTTGCCATGTAGATGACCAATCAATTCATCTAGATTGATATGCAATGTTTTTAGAGCAACGTCCGGTATCGCCGCGAGGGCCTCGGGCAGAACACCTTCCGCGGGTCCAGGTAATGCAGCGATGGCTTTTCTGCCCTCGACAGCCAGACAAAGCCCAACGCGTCGCAGATCCTTCCTTTGCTTTCTCTTGACGAGGCAATCTTTGGCCACCAGTTTCTCAACCAGCTGACTGCACGTCGACTGGTGAATGCCTAGCCGAGCGGCCAACTCGGTAATGCCGATTTCCGGAGACCGCTCAACTTCCTGGAGAACCCACATCTGAGAACCAGGCAGACCGCAGGATTCTTCAAGTTCCCGGAAATACTGGCGCATGGTTCCATAGATCACTCGAAACTGTTGCAGAACCTCAAGCGTCAAAAGGGGGATAGTGTCATTCATTGAAATGATCGGTTGCACTAATTTGGGGCTCAAATTATATTGCTAACCAATGCAGTTTGAGCTGCTGTTACAACAATCCTTATCGACAAAGGTGTTAGGGGGCTTTGCCCCCTTTTTTATGTTTAACTCGATTCAACTCTTTGGTCTGGTGTTGCTTGGTGGATTGGCCGCCGGAGAGGTGTCGAGAAGACTTTTCGCCTTGCCAAGAACGACCGGCTACGTGTTGTTCGGGCTGCTGGTTGGTCAGAGCGGCCTCAACTGGGTGACGCTTCTACACATCGAATCTGCGCAGCTTTTCATCGACCTGGCGCTTGGCTTGATTCTGTTCGAACTAGGCTACCTGGTTCCGCGCATTAACTTCGAGAACGGTCGCAATCGATTGCTGACGGGCTTTGCCCTTTCGCTAATGACTGGTTTCCTGGTATTGGTTTTGTTTCGATACTGGGGTTTTTCAGCAGGTTCTGCCTTGTTTGCAGCGGCGCTTTGCGTGGCCACCTCGCCCGCCATCACCATTGCCACTTGTAGTGATGTGGGGGCCAAAGGAGAGCGTACCGGCTTGCTTTACACGATGGTGGCAATCAATGGTGCCGTTGCCTTTGCGGCGGTGGTGTTGCTTGTCCCGTTCTTGATTGACAGTGAGCCGATGAGTGGATTCGCCCGCGTAAGCAGTGCGCTGGGAAGCATCATCGGCTCGATAGTTCTGGGCGGGGCCTGTGCCGGATTGGTTCTCATGGGGGCAGACAGATTGGAAAGGCAGGCTGAACACCAGCATCTTTTGATTCTTGGCACCATCGTGCTTGGTGTCGGTACTGCGATTTATTTGGATGTCTCGGTATTTCTGCCCATGCTGATTTTTGGCATTCTGGTTAGCACTATCGACCGTGATCGTAAGGTCATTGCCATTCGAATTGCCAGTGACGCCCGTGTATTTCTGGTCATTACTTTCGTACTCGCTGGAGCAGCACTGGATATTGCCTATCTTCGTGACTATTGGCAGGAAGCGATTTTGATCGCAGTCGTTCGATTAATCGGGCAAATGCTGGCCACACTGATTTCGCGCAAAAGCGTTGGTCTGACAGCCCGTGAGAGCTTTTTTCTGGGTATCGGATTACAACCGATGTCGAGTATCGCGCTGGTGCTTCTGGTCAACACCCAGACGCTCTATAGCGGCATGGATGCCAAGCTGGTTGGTATGCTGATGGCAACTATCCTACTAATGCAATTGTTGGGCCCATTGGCGACACAGACGGCGATCAAGGGATTCGGCGAGGCGACTCGACTTCGCTCCTCTACCAACACAGGTGTGCCGGCAGAAAAAAATGGAGGCAAATTATGAGCAGACGCCCATTGCGTATCGGGCTTTCGGCCCGAATTTATCATCCGCAACCGGGGGCTACCGGGCTTCAATCGAAGTCACTGCAATACCTAGAGCAATCGGTGGCACATTGGGTCATGTCCCGGGAAGTTATGGTTTTCATGATCCCCTCGGTTAGCGGCGACGGCATCGTGCACCGCAGCAGCATCCGCCTTTCCGACTATCCACAGTATCTGGATGGGCTGGTTTTGCAGGGCGGTGCTGATATCAGCCCGCAATGCTATGGCGAGCATGCACTGCAAGCGGAGTGGGCGGGTGATCGTCTGCGCGATGCCTATGAAATGGAATTGCTTCACGAATTCATGGAAGCCGGTAGACCGGTGCTTGGTATCTGCCGGGGTGCCCAACTGATCAATGTCGCGCTCGGCGGCACCTTGTATCAAGACATCGCTACACAGTACGAACAGCCGGAAGTTCATGTGCACGATGATTACGACAGGCACGCCCATAACATCACGTGGGAAGCCGGCAGCGGACTGAGCAAGCTGTACCCCGAGTTGGGCGGCGGAAAGGTGATTTCGATTCACCACCAGGCCATCAAAGTCCTGGGCAAGGGTCTGCGTGTCGAAGCTCGTAGCGCAGAGGATGGCTTGATTGAAGCCATCCGCCTTGAGGGGAAGCCTTATGTGCTGGGGCTGCAATGGCATCCTGAGTTTCACCCGCCCGGCAACCCTGATTTGCTGAACTGCAATCCAATTCTTGACGAGTTTCTGAGTGCGGCGCGAGGGCGGCGATGGTGATTTTTGATTCTTTTGTGCAGTTCACCGCAGCAAAGCACTTGGCATGATCGACAGGATTACTTCGCCATTACGTGCCATCTGGGAAAGCTTACTCGAACGCCTGTTTTTCCTGCCCCCGTTTCCTGAGAGCATCGATTCGCTGGCCCTGTTCAGCCTGCTGCTGGTCGTCGGCCTGCTCATCGGAGAGTGGTTGCACGCCCATGTCAGGTGGCCGAAAGTAATCGGTTATGTGCTGGCTGGCATCTTGTTTGGTCCTTCATTGCTCGGCTGGATCAGCATCGAGGCACTGGCGCAGGCGCGACCAATTGCCGATGCGGCGCTCGGTTTGCTGATGATGGAGGTAGGGCGGCGTCTCGATTTGAGTTGGCTCCGCCGAACCCCGGAATTGTTGCGCAGCACCTTCGCTGACATCACGCTATCGTTTGCCCTGATTTTTGTTTTTGCCCTCTGGCTGGTCGGTCTGACCCCTGCCTGGGCGGCTGCCACTGCGGCCGTGACCATGGCCTCAGCCCCGGCTGTTGTCCTGCTGACCATCGAGGAAGCCAGGGCGCAGGGACTGGTGACCGAACGCATCATCCTGCATACAGCCATTGGTTCCGCCGCTTCCTTTGTCGCCTTCGCTTTCGTGCTCGGCATCGTTCATGCTGAACTGAGTGAGGACTGGCTGAATGCCATTGTGCATCCGCTATGGGTGGTCGCTGGCGCATTGCTGGTTGGCGGTATTGGAACCTGGCTGGCGCTGGGTATCGCCAAGACTTTACCCAAGCGTTCTTTGGCACAGGTTTTTGTATTGGTTGCCTGCGCCCTGCTGGCCGTTGGCATCGCGCGCATGCTCGCCGTGCCGGTCTTTTTGACCCTCTTCCTGATGGGCGTTCTGCTGGCTTCCCGTGACCGGCAACAAACCTTGCGTTACACCGAGTTGCCCGAGGGGCATTGGCTACTCGCCATCGTACTTTTTGTCATCGTCGGCGCTTCCTTGCCCTGGCAGGATTTTACCTGGCTGGCCGGACTGCAGGCGCTCGGATTGCTGCTGGTGCGCGCTGCGGCCAAAGCCGGGGCGATGGCTTGGTCGGGAGGCAGCTTGCCTTTGCCCAAACGCCTGCTGGTCGGAATAGGTATCCAGCCACTGTCTGCCACGGCCGTATTCATGGCCTATGAAATCGCCAGTCTTTATCCGGAAGTCGGGCGTTCGGCCCTGACCTTGCCCCTGTTCGCGGCAGCCATGATGGAACTCGTCGGCCCCGCCCTGTGCCGATTGGCGCTGCAGAGGTCGGGCGAGTGCGAGAGCGGCGACCGCAGTCGAGGAGGTATCGCATGACCACCAAACCATTGGGCGACTTCAAGGACAGCGCCGCATTTTCCCTCGGTGTCGAACTCGAACTGCAACTAGTCTCGAAGCGGGATTTCGACCTGACGCGGGGCGCGACCGACCTGCTCGGCAGCCTCGATTACGACGAACGTTTCGGCGAGATCAAGCTGGAAATCACCGAAAGCATGATCGAAATCAGCACACTGGCGCGGCCGACCGTCGATGGCATTGCCGCCGACCTCGGTGGCCTGCGCGACACCCTGCGCGAGCATTGCGAGCGGAACAACATCGGCGTCTGTGGTGGCGGCACGCACCCTTTCCATCATTGGCCGGAACGGCGCATTTGTCCCGGCGACCGCTTCAACGAGCTTTACCAGCGCTATGGTTATCTGGCCAAGCAATTTACCGTATTCGGCCAGCACATCCATGTCGGGTGCACTTCGGCCGATGACGCCATCTGGTTGACTCAGGCACTCGGCGTCTATGTGCCAGCCTTCATCGCCTTGTCTGCCTCCTCCCCCTTTGTCGATGGCGTGGACAGCTTTTACCAGTCGGCCCGGCTAAACGCTGTTTCAGCCTTTCCGCTGAGTGGACAGTGCCCGCCGCTCGGCAGTTGGCAGGAATTCACTGAACACTTTGCCTTCCTGCAAGCGTGCGGCATCGCGCAGGGCATCAAGGATCTGTATTGGGATGTCCGCCCGAAACCGGAATTCGGCACAGTTGAACTACGTGTCTGCGATACGCCGCTGACCATCGAACAGGCGACCTCGCTGGCTGCCTTGGCCCAATCCCTTTCGCGCTGGCTGTTGCGCACCCGTCCGCCACTACATGCCGCCAAACAGGCCCATGTTGCCCGTTACAACAAATTCCAGGCCTGTCGCTATGGCCTGGAGGCGATGATTTCCGATCCGGTGGACCTATGCCAAATCCCATTGAAGCAAACCCTGGCCAACTTGCTGAAAGAGGTTTCGGAGGACGCCCGGGAATTGGACTGCGCACACTGGCTGAGCCCGCTCAAGCAGGCGGTCGCCGAGAATACGGGCGATGCAGCCTGGCTCCGAGCCAGAGAAAAGCAGCATGGCAATCTGAACGATGTGGTTCGCGATGCCAGCGAACGGCTGATGGGCAAAAACAATCAAATCCAGGAGAAGACACGATGATCCGCCGGTTGTCTGCAGCCTTGTTGTCACTGTTCGTTACCACGGGCACATTGGCGGCGAACTCGACCTGTCAATTTGAGCAGGTGCCGGTCGGCGCGCAAAAACTTGGGCCCTGGATCGACAAGAGTAACTGGCTGGCCATTGATAACCAGCGCCTGAGTTTGCAGGCCGCCGAAGTATTCATGCCCACTTGGCGTCTGGCTCCTGCGAGTAATGGGCAAGCCGTTGCTATAAAGCATCGCCCGATTGATAATTTTCAGATTATCGATCCCCTTGATGGCAGCCGGCGCGACCTTGGATTTCTGCTCGATAGTCGTCTCTATGCTGACGGTCTCGTCGTCCTGCGCAACGGTCGTGTCGTTACAGAACGCTACCGTAATGGGCTGACGCCTGACAGACCTAGACTCTTGCTGGAGGCAACTCGTCCGTTACTCAATCTCCTTGGAGCAATGAGTGTCAGTCAGGGCAAACTTGCCCCCGACAAGTCCGTCATTCGTTATCTCCCCAACTTGGCTGCCTCAACCGGTCTGCGCAAAATGTCGATACAGCGTCTGCTGGATAACGAGGAGCGTCACGCTTGGATACCGGAGGAGCTTGATGCTTGGCGCCTGGCAAGTGGTTGGATATCGAATCAGGCAGGTAACAGCATCCGTACCTGGCTGTCTCAATCAGGGCGCTGGAACAAACCTTTGACTGAGCGGGAGGTCCCAGTATTTGGCATGTCACCGGATGACGACTTGTTGGCCTGGACATTGGCAGAAAGTAACGCCATGCCACTAGCCCGACTGTTCTGCGAACATTTGTTGAGCCGAACCAACCCGGAGCACCCCGTACTCTGGGTCAGCGACTCGCAAGGGATCGAATTGGCGTCCGGACTAGGTTTGTCTTTGCGGGATTTTGCGAAACTGGGTCAATTACTTGTCGAGGCACGCAGCAGTCGCAGCCGCGCCAAGATTCCCGGCTGGTTCATCGAGACTCTGGTTGCTTCATCGGGCATACGTTCTACGGAAATCAAGGGGCTGGTCAAGGGCAGCGAGCAACGCTACGGGTTTGTGCACTTGGGTGGGGCGCAAAATAGGGTAGCGCTGATCGGTGCGCATGGGACCAGTCTGTATATCGACTTTGATAAACGCCTGGTTATCGCCCTTTACGCAACTCGTCCCGGAGAAATCACACCTGCAACACTGGCGTTGCTTGAGCAAGTTTGGAAAGCTATTGACCGAGCAATTGCGTTGCCGGAAAAAGGTGGAAATTCGTGAGCCTTGATAGGCTATTTGCTTACCGAACTCCGCTTTGAATGGAGAACGAAATACGGGCAAACTCAGCCGATTGAGCTGCATGCATTACGTCGATAACACTTTGATGCGATGCCTTGGCATCAGCATTGATGACGATGAGGGCATCCGTGTTTGTACCTGCACTCGATTTCAGCGCGCTCGCGACTGTTTCAATACGGTTGTCAGGTAAGCTGCCGTTCCCCGCATCTCCCTGCCGACCGGCTGGTAACCGGCGCATTGCCGACCCAGACTGGCATGCAAACGAATGTCCGGACTGGCCGAGTTGAACGCGTAGACTGCCCGATAGGTTTCAGAGCGGAGCGGCCGTTCAGATGGTTGGTTTTTCGGTACGTCGAATTACCACTCTTGGCTGAACCCGGACCTCCTGTCTGCTCATCAGCGTCCGATCAAACCTCGATTTTCACGCATTGCCTCAGCCCAGCATGTCGATCAGCAGGGCCTCGATTTCCTGGCGGCCAAGGGCGCTGGCCATGGCGATCAGCGTGAAGCCGGGCTTGAGCAGGAATTCCTTGTCCGGGTTGAACTGCCAGTTGCCGTTGCGCTCGCGGGCGGCGAGCAGCACGTAGTTGGCGCTGCGCAGCTTGAGCGAGCCGATCGGCTTGGGAATGAAGGCGGCGGGGATCGGGATTTCCTCGATGCGCAGGTTCTTTTCCGATTTCAGCATTTCGTCGAGGAAGGAAACGACGTGCGGGCGGATCATCGCCGAGGCGATGCGCATGCCGCCGGTGAAGTCGGGCGAGACGATGGCGTCGGCGCCGGCCTTGCGCATCTTTTCGGTATTGCGCGTTTCCTGGCAGCGGGCGACGACGCGGATGGTCGGCTTGAGCTGCTTGGCGGTGATGACGATCATCAGGTTGCGCGAATCGTCCTCGGTGATCGCGAAGATGCCCTTCGCATCCTCGATGCCGGCCGCCAGCAGCATGTCGTCGTCGCTGGCGTCGCCCTGCAGGTAGAGCATGCCGGGATTCCGTTCGCGGAAATCCTGAAGCCTGTCGTGCTCTTCGTCGATGGCGACGAAATGGCGGTTGGTGGCTTCCAGTTCGTGCGCGATGTTGCGCCCGACGCGGCCGAAGCCGCACAGCATGTAATGGCCCTTGAGTTTGGTGATTGCTTTTTCCATGCGTCGTCTCCGCAGGCTTCCATTGAGGTCGGTTTCGAGAAGGGCGACCGTCACGATCGAGAACAGCATCGACAGATTGCCGGCGCCGAGGATGCCGATGATGACCGTCAGGATGCGCGCCGGCTGGTTGCTCGACATGTCGATGATCTCGCCGAAGCCGATGGTGGCGACGGTGATGAAGGTCATGTAGAAACAGTCGAACCAGGAGTACTTGCCTTCGGTCAGAAACATATAGCCGACGGTCCCGAAGATGTGAACGGCGACCAGCAGACCGAGCGCCAGCCACAGCAGGCGGACGATGTAGCCGATTTGCGAGGTGTTGATCACCGCGTCGGCAGTGCCGCGGGGTCGTTGATCGGCACCGACTGGGTCATGAAGATGACCGCCTTGCCGCCGTCCATGTTGGCGTGCAGGGCTTCGATCAGCGGCGGATTGACCGGCGCCTCGGCATCCCACTTGACGATGAAATTGGCGCCGGAGCCGCCCGTGGCATCGTTGAGTTCGACGAACAGTTCAAGCGTGCCCAAGGGCGGGATGACGACCGGCGTCGGCGTGCGCTCGCCGAGCAGCTTGCCGTGAGTGTCGTAGTAGCGTGCCGAGAGAATGCGTAGTGGGCGCCGGCCGTCGGTGTTGCGGATGCTGACCAGCGCCGAGAGCAGCACTTGCGACGCCTTGCCGCTCTTGCCCAGGTTGCCGTAGAGCATGTGCGAGTAGATCGGCAGGTAGATGGTCTGCCCGGCGCTCAGCGCACGGACTTCCTGGGCGTTTGCTGCGGTCAACGGCCAGAAAAGGCCGAAAATGACGGCCCACGTGCAACTGCGGACTGTTGTGCGTCCTTTCATGGTGGCTCTCCCCTTTTACCAGTCCGTCCAGTCTACCGGCATCATCGGGTGTCCGCGCAAGACCTTTTCGCTGAAAACCATCCCCGAGCCGGGTTCGCCGATGCGTCCGTCGCGGTAGATGCGGGCGAAGATGGTGTCGGCCTGCGTCGCCTCGGCCAGCACGATCAGCACGTCCTGCTCGCCGGAAAAGAGCTGGCCGGTCTTGAGCCGCCGGTTGCCGACGCCGCGCGCATGGTGGTGCGAGATCGACAGCACGCCCGGCATTTCGGCCAGCGCCGTGACCAGCTTGCGGCCCATGCCCGGCGGCAGGATGGCGGTGATCAGCTTCTTCTCGAGCTCGCGGCCGATGTGGGCGA
>ERZ795055.3898-NODE-3898-length-10692-cov-4.858607_pt1 | contig 10692 bp, 20 predicted proteins | sample MGYA00375139_ERZ795055 | MGnify/ENA primary metagenome ERZ795055 (study PRJEB30184, sample SAMN05720283) | anaerobic digester metagenome | isolation source: active sludge of municipal wastewater-treating anaerobic digesters | place: USA | collected 2015-01-23 ...
ACATTGGCTCTTTTGGACGGATGTGATGAAAGCGTCAAACTTGTCAGACGCAACATCCCGCGATTTGAGATTTTACGCGCTGAAGACGTGACGGCATACGATATTATGCGTAATAAGACGCTTTTAATGACAAAAACAGCGTTCGATAAAGTAATGGATCGAATCAATAAATAAGAGCAAAGACATGATTACAAGCTACGATATTATTCAGACATTGGTCCGGACCGAAAAAAGCTCAACCTTGGAGCCCCAGAGAAAGTATGTGTTCCATGTTTCTCCCCGGGCTAACAAAGGCGAGATCAAAAAAGCTGTCGAAGAGATTTACAGTGTTAAAGTTGCTGCGGTCAATATCATGACAGTGGTGGCCAAGCGCAAACGCGTTCGCAGCGATTTCGGCTATACAACGCCTTGGAAAAAGGCGGTCGTTTCTTTAAAAGAAGGATATTCAATCAACGTAACTTAAGGATCAAGAGCCGTGGGTATAAAAAAGTTTAAACCAATAACAAACGGGTTAAGGCACACAGCGATTTCTGATTTTGCTGAGATCACGAAATCCAAGCCCGAAAAAGCATTATTAACTCCTTTGAAGAAGTCTGGCGGCCGAAACATGTACGGTCGTATTACGGCCCGGTATCGCAGCGGTGGACACAAGAGAATGTACCGGATTATTGACTTTAAGAGAAGGCGTTTGGAGGATGTGGCAGATGTGGTGGCGATCGAGTACGATCCTAACCGTAGCGCGCGCATTGCTTTGATCCAGTATCCTGATCAGGAGAAAAATTATATCCTGGCCCCCTTGGAGTTGAAGGTCGGCGATAAAGTTGTCAGTACGCGAGAAAATGATGTTGAGATCAAGCCAGGCAATTGCATGCCTTTGACAAAGATCCCGTTGGGAATCGCCGTTCACAATATTGAACTTCAGCCTGGAAAAGGTGGGCAGATCGCCCGTTCCGCCGGAACGTCGGCACAGCTGATGGCTAAAGAAGGAGGGTTTGCTCTCTTGCGGATGCCATCCAGTGAGATTCGAAAAGTTCCCGTGGAGTGCCGTGCTACGATCGGTCAGATCGGGAATGTCGAGCACGAAACTATTTCGATCGGCAAGGCAGGCCGTTCCCGTTGGCTGGGGCGTAAGGGTCATGTCCGCGGGGTTGCCATGAACCCGGTCGATCACCCTCACGGTGGTGGTGAAGGAAAGGCTCCTCAGGGAAATCCTCACCCCGTTACGCCATGGGGAAAGGCGACCAAAGGTCTTAAAACAAGAAAACGACGTAAATATTCTGATCAAATGATCGTTAAGAGAAGGACGAAGTAATATGCCACGTTCGATTAAAAAGGGTCCGTTCGTTGATGAAGCGCTTTTACAAAAGATCAAGCGCATGGAAGAAACAGGAAGAAAAGAGCCAATCAAAACTTGGTCACGCCGGTCTACGGTTACGCCAGAGTTTGTTGGATATACAGTCGCGATCCATGATGGTCGTAAGCATGTTCCGATCTACATTACCGAGAACATGGTGGGATTTAAATTCGGCGAGCTTGCCGCAACCCGCACTTTTCGTAATCACGGTGGGGTGAAAGCCAAGAAGGCGCCGCAAAAGACATAATGATCTAAAAGTGGTGATTGAAGAATGATTGCACAAGCAAAAGGACAACATATCAGGGTTTCTCCGACGAAGGTCAGAAAGGTCATCGATCTGATCCGGGGAAAGGACGTGGTAACATCAAAAGCGATCCTGTCGCAGGTTCCGAAAGGAATCGCGGGCAGGGTTCATAAGATCTTGGATTCAGCGGTCAGCAATGCGAAGCAAAAGGGCCTGGAGGAAAACCAGCTTTTTATTTCGAAGATCACTGCTGATCAAGGGCCATCATGGAAGCGTTATCGTTCGGCTCCATTCGGCCGGGCGTTGGTGATTCTTAAACGCACAACACATTTAACGTTGGAATTGGATCTGATCACTAAATAGGAGTGGCTTAAGTGGGACAAAAAGTACATCCATACATTCAGCGGGTCGGGATCAATAAAAATTGGCGCAGCCTCTGGTATGCCGACCGAAAAGATTATGCCAATAACGTCAAAGAGGATTATAAGATCCGTGAGTTCATTCGTAAGCGTTTTGTTCACGCTTCTGTTTCGTACGTTAACATTGAGCGTATGGGTGAACAAGTGAAGATCAAGATCGCTTCTGCCCGTCCTGGGGTCATTATCGGGCGCAGAGGCGCGGACATTGACCGCCTCAAGGGCGAGCTTGCCAAGATCACTCCCCGAGAGGTGTCTGTGGACATCATTGAGATCAAGAATCCTGCTCTTGATGCGCAGCTTGTAGCGCAGAACGTTGCCTTTCAGTTGGAGAAACGCGTGGCGTTCCGCAGGGCTGTCAAGCGCGCTATCGATCAATCCCGTCAGGCTGGTATTTTGGGGATCAAGATCGCGGTGGCAGGGCGTTTAGGCGGAGCTGAAATGGCCCGTCGGGAAACATATCATGAAGGTTCGATACCGCTTCAGACCCTTCGGGCTGATATTGACTATGGCTTCACTGAGGCGATAACCACGTATGGACTGATTGGTGTCAAGGTCTGGTTGTACCATGGGGAAATCATTCCTGAAAAACAAAAGCCCGCTCAGCCGGTGCAGAAACAGAAGTAAGCTTGAAAGGGTTTCGAGGGAGAATACGCAATGCTTCAGATGCCAAGAAAAGTAAAATTTCGTAAAGCTCAAAAGGGCAAAAATCGCGGTGTAGCGACGCGCGGTGATAAATTAACGTTCGGCGAGTATGGTCTTAAAGCATTAGAGAACGGGATCATGAAATCCAATCACATGGAGGCTTCCCGTCTGGTGATCGTTCGTAAGATGAAGGGCGCCGGTAAGCTTTGGGTCAAGGTGTTTCCTCATAAACCGGTCACCAAAAAACCGGCGGAAACACGCATGGGAAAAGGAAAGGGTGATTTGTCACACTGGGTCTTTCCCGTCAAACGGGGCAAAGTGATCCTGGAGCTGGGTGGTATCCCGGAGGATTTCGCAAAACGGATTTTCCGCTTAGTCGCTTTTAAGCTTCCGTTTAAGACGAAGTTTGTGACACGAGCTCATCATTGATGAGGATCGAACAAGGAAGAGACATGATGAAATCAAAAGAATTACGAGATCTAAATACGGCCGATTTGCTTCAAAAGGAAAAATCTTTGAAGAAAGAGCTGTTTGATATGAGATATCAGCGCAAGGTCGGACGTGTTGAAAAACCGGCGCGTTTTAAAGCGATCAGAAAAGATATCGCACGAATTTTAACGGTCTTGAATGAAAGAAAAAATGATGGAAAATAACAGAATTAATAGTCGACGGGTGTTCATAGGTGAAGTGGTGTCCGACAAAATGAACAAGACTCGGGTTGTGCAAGTTCGTACATCCGCCAAGCACGAAAAATATCAAAAAACGATCCGCTCCGCCCAGAAGTTCAAGGCTCATGATGAAAAGAATGAGTCAAAACAGGGTGATCGCGTGAAAATCATGGAAACTCGGCGTTTGTCTAAGGATAAGCGCTGGGTGATTATGGAAGTTATTAAATAATCTGAGGGTGAACAATGCTTTACATGAAATCTATTTTGGATGTTGCAGATAATTCTGGGGCCCGTACTGCTTCGCTGATCGGTGTTTTGAACAGCAAAGGACGTGTTTGGGCTCAGGTTGGGGATATTGTCAGAGTCAATATTAAGGAAGCAGCTCCTGACGCGGCCATCAAAAAAGGTTCGAAGGCCAAGGCTGTTATCGTTCGAACGAGAGCCCCGATCAAACGGGCTGACGGGACGACGATCCGTTTTGACAGCAATGCGTTGGTTATTATTGACGATGCCGGAAACCCAAAAGGGACTCGCGTTTTTGGCCCGGTGGCCCGTGAGTTGAGAAACTTAGAGTTTATGAAAATCATTTCTTTAGCACCCGAGGTTGTTTAACAATGTTACGGATCAAAAAAAACGATATAGTGGCCGTCATTACCGGCCGTGATAAGGGGAAGACAGGCAAAGTGCTTCGAGTGTTTCCGGCTCAGCAGAAGGTTCTTGTCGAAAAGATCAATATGGCTAAGAAGGCCCGCAGGAAGACCCAGCAGGACCAGACGGGCGGGCTTGTTGATATCGAAGTTCCGATCCATATTTCCAATGTGATGCTGATGGATAAAAAGACGAATAAGCCAACCCGTTTCGGGGTAAAAATTTTAAAAGATGGCTCACATGTCCGCGTTAGCAAAAGAAGCGGGGAAGAGCTTTAATAGAGGAGTGCGCAGAGGTGGTCCCACGATTATTAGAGAAATATAAGACAGAGATCGTTCCAAAACTCACGGAAAAATTTGACATTAAGAATGTCATGGCCATGCCGCGGCTGGAGAAGATCGTGATCAATATGGGCGTTGGTGAGGCGATCCATGATATCAAGATCCTTGAAAGCGCTATGGCGGATTTGGCTGCTATTACGGGCCAGAAGCCGTTGATCAGGAGATCCCGTATCGCGATTTCAAATTTCAAGCTTCGCGCCGGCCTTCCTATTGGCTGTAAAGTCACGTTGCGCGCGGCCAAAATGTATGAATTTTTGGACCGTCTTGTCAATGTGTGCCTTCCTCGCATCCGTGATTTTAACGGCGTTTCCAGGAAATCATTTGACCGTTTCGGCAACTATTCAATGGGCATCTCAGAGCAGGCGATTTTTCCTGAGATCGATTCAGGTCGCATTACCCGGGTTCAGGGGATGGACATTACGTTTGTTTTCAACAATAAGCCTCAAGAACAGACCATGGAATTGTTGAGTCTGTTAGGCATGCCTTTTCGCAAGGCGTAAAAGTTTTTAAGAAGGGACGTTAGAAGTCTTATGGCCAGAAAAGCAATGATCTTGAAATCGCAACGTAAGCCGAAATTTTCAGCTCGGCAATACAATCGTTGCAAGCTTTGCGGGCGCCCGAGAGGATATCTGCGCCGGTTTGGTTTGTGCCGTATTTGTTTCCGTGAGTTGGCATGGAAGGGAGAGATCCCGGGAATCCGAAAGGCCAGCTGGTAAGTATCCATTTAAAAGAAACCGATGGAGCAGAGGAAAAGCAATGTCGTTAAGTGATCCAATTTCAAACATGTTAACCAATATCCGGAACGCCATTCAGGTGAAAAAGGAAACAGTGGATATCCCCGCATCGAAAATGATCGGACATATTCTCGAAATCTTTAAGGCGGATGGTTACATTGAAGATTTCCGGTTATTGAAGAACAATGTTCAGGGAACGTACCGTGTATATCTGAAATATGATAATAAGAAACCGGTCATCATGGGTTTAAAACGTGTTTCAAGACCAGGGCTGCGCGTTTACGCCTCTGGGGATAAATTGCCACGCGTTTTAAATGGTTTGGGCACCGCGGTCATCTCGACCTCAAAGGGGGTCTTGGCGGACCGGGATGCTCGTAAACAAAAAATCGGCGGCGAAGTCGTTTGCCATATCTGGTAGGAAATGAATTATGTCTAGAGTAGGAAAAATTCCAGTTAAAGTTCCTAAGAATGTCAAAGTATCCATTCAGAACAATACGGTCCTGATGGAAGGCGCCAAAGGCAAGATCACATTGGATCTTCCTTATGGGATCAAGGTTGAGCAGAAAGATGATGAGCTGATGGTTGCCCGTCTTTCAGATGTCAAGCAGGCGCGGGCCAATCACGGAACGGTGCGTGCGCACTTGAAGAATATGATCGCTGGTGTTCTTGAAGGCCACAAAAAAGAGCTCGAGATCCAGGGTGTTGGTTTCAGGGCCCAGATGCAGGGCAAGAAGGTGGTTTTTAACCTGGGATTCAGCCATCCGGTCGAGTTTGAGCAGCCGGAGGGGGTAAAAATTTCTGTTCCCAGCCAGACGTCGATCATCATTGAAGGTGTGGATAAGGCTGCTGTCGGTCAGGTCGCGGCAAAGATCCGTGATATCAAACCGCCGGAACCATATAAAGGCAAAGGGATCCGTTATATCGGAGAGAAAGTTAGACGAAAACAAGGAAAGTCTGTAGGTAAATAAGGCGTATGAGAACTCAAAACGATAGAGAAGTAAAACGGCTTGCTAAACATGAGCGCATTCGTAAACGCACCACTGGGACCGTTGAACGCCCCAGGCTGTGCGTTCATCGGAGCCTGAAGAATTTTTATGCCCAAGTGATCGATGACACGACTGGAAAAGTGATTTTCGGTTTGTCAACGCGCAATAAGGATGTTGCTTCTTCCTTGAATGGGTGCGGAAATATTGCCGCGGCGGCCCGTTTGGGAAAGATATTTGCTGAACAGGCGAAGACAAAAGGCGTTTCCAAGGTTTGTTTTGACCGCGGGGGGTATAAGTATCATGGCCGCGTGAAGGCTTTTGCGGATGCAGCCCGTGAGGGTGGATTAGATTTCTAACAGTCAATTTAAACGGAGTACAATGTTCCATGGGAAATGAAGAAAATAAAATTCCGTCGGATGAGGCCCAGACGAAGTCCTTAGAGCCTGAAAAACAGGGTGGAGATGCTGCTCGCGCACAGAAACCTGTTAAGAGGAGTGGCGGGTTTCGCGGTGGGAAGTCACGACGGAATACTGAGGAAGGCGCAGAGCCGGAAGGTGATTCTGCGGATGCAAAAAAACCGCTTAAGGTGGAGACGGAGTATATTGAGAAGGTTTTGAGCATCAAGCGCGTTACGAAAGTCACCAAGGGTGGCAAAAAACTTTCCTTCAGCGCTTTGGTGGTCGTTGGAGATGGTCAGGGCCGCGTTGGATACAGCATGGACAAGGCGGGAGAGGTCGCTACAGCGATTCGAAAGGCCATGAACAGCGCTAAAAAGCAAATGGTCAAGATCCCGTTGAAAGGGACTACGATTCCTCATGAGATTATTGGGGCTTGGGGCGGAGCTCGGGTTCTTTTAAAGCCTGCCGCAGAGGGTACCGGTGTTATCGCTGCGGGTCCTGTTCGCGCGGTTTGTGACGGGGCAGGTATTCGTAATATTCTGACAAAATGTCATCGTTCAAATAACCCGAATAATGTGGTCAAAGCCACCATGGATGGGTTAACTCGTTTGAAGACCGTTAATAAGGTATAGGATTTTATGCAAGTTCATAATTTGAAAGCTTCAGAAGGAGCAAGAAAAACCAAACGGATTGTTGGGCGCGGTGAATCATCCGGCCGCGGCAAAACCTGTGGGCGCGGGCATAAGGGGCAGAAGGCCCGTGCGGGCAGGGGGATTTTGGGGGGTTCAGAAGGAGGGCAAATGGCGTTGATCCGCCGGTTGCCTAAATTCGGTTTTAGAAGCCATCGGCCTGTTGTGTATCAATGGGTCAAGGTCGGCGACCTGAACCGTTTTAAGAAAAACGAAGTTGTAGACGCGAAGGCTTTAAGGGAAGCCGGTTTGATCCATAATATTTATAAGCCTTTCAAGATTCTTGGTAATGGAGAATTGAAGGTGGCTTTGGAAGTCAAGGCGACCAGTTTCTCAAAAACAGCCAAAGAGAAGATTGAACAGGCTGGCGGAAAAACGGCTATTTTTGATAAAACCACCCTTAAAAAACAACTCGCTGAAAAATAATTAACTTATGCTTTCAGCTTTTGCAAATTGTTTTAGAGTCCCGGATCTTAAAAAGAAGATCCTGATCACGTTGGGGATTATAGCCCTCTACCGCGTAGGGTGCTTTATTCCGACGCCCGGAGTTAACGGTTCAGTTCTCACACAGTATTTTGAGAGCATGAGCTCAGGCAAAGGTGGGACGCTCTTTGGCATGATGAACATGTTTTCTGGTGGTTCGATCCAGCGCATGACCGTTTTTGCTCTGGGCATTATGCCATATATTTCCAGTTCGATCATTTTACAGTTGCTGACGGCGATCATTCCCGCGCTTGAAAAGCTGGCAAAAGAGGGGCAGGCGGGTTATCACAAGATCAATCAGTATACCCGTTATGGGACCTTAGGGTTGGCATTCCTGCAGTCTTTTTTTATCGCGTTATGGCTGGAGAAGCAGGTCATTGAGGGGATGGCTGTTGTTAACAGCCCGGGATGGGGTTTCCGTTTGGTAACGGTGGCGACCCTGGCTTGCGGGACGATCCTTTTGATGTGGCTGGGTGAGCAGATTCAGGAACGCGGGATCGGAAATGGAATTTCTTTGATCATTACAGCGGGTATTATTTCATCCGCACCGGCGGCTGCGCAGATGTTGGCGAAATTGATGTCAGCTCAGACGGTCGGAGCGGATAAATTGCAGCCCTTTGAACTGGCCATGATGACAGCCTTTTTGTTTGCGGTTATCCTTGCGATCACGTTAATCACCCAGGCGCAACGGAAGATCCCTGTTCAATATGCGAGGCGTATTGTCGGCAGAAAAGTTTACGGCGGGCAGAGCACATATATTCCTTTAAAGGTAGACACATCCGGCGTTATTGCCATCATTTTTGCGCAATCAATTCTGCTTTTTCCGGCGACCCTTGCCAATTTTATTCCTTCGCAGGGATTCCAGACCTTTGCGGCAGCTATTACGAGAGGTAATTGGCTGTATTATTCGATCTATTCGTTGTTGATCATTTTCTTTTGTTATTTTTATACTGCCATCGTTTTCAATCCGATCGATGTGGCGAATAACATGAAGAAACACGGCGGTTTCATCCCTGGTGTCCGCCCCGGAAATCAGACAGCGGATTTTCTGGACTTTGTTTTGACCAGGATCACATTGGCCGGAGCGATTTTTATCTGTATTATCGCGGTCATGCCGGACTGGATCATGGCATCGTTCGATGTGCCTTATTTAGTGGCGTCATTTTTCGGGGGGACGGGAGTTCTCATCACGGTCGGTGTTATGCTGGATACGATGAAACAGATCGAATCACACCTTTTGATGCGCCACTATGATGGATTTATGAAATCTGGACAACTGAAAGGCCGACGATGAGGATCGTGCTTTTAGGGCCGCCCGGAGCCGGAAAAGGGACCTTGGCTGGTTTGATCAAAGAAGAGTATGGCGTTTTGCATGTTTCGACGGGAGATATTTTAAGGGCAGAGATGAAGAGCGGCTCGGACCTTGGCAATGAAATGAAGAAATATGTTGAGTCCGGCGCCCTTGTTCCGGATGAGGTGGTCACCAGGATCGTGGCCAAAAAGTTGAAAGAGTTGGACCTGACGCAAGGGATCATGTTTGACGGTTTTCCGCGCACAAAGCAGCAGGCACAGGATTTGGATAGGATTTTGAAGGAATTGGGATTTCCGATTGAGGCAACGCTGTTCATGGAGGTCGATCTTCCGGTCATTATTCAGCGTTTGACGGGCAGGAGAGTTTGTAAAGATTGTGGCGCGGTATATCATTTGACAAACATGCCGTCTAAAAAGGCCGGCGTGTGCGATAGTTGCGGTGGGCAGCTTTATCAACGGGCGGACGACAATGAAGAGACTATCCGTAACCGGATGGATGTTTATATGAGCAACACGGCTCCGGTCATTGATTATTATGAGGATCAGGGGAAGCTCAGACGGGTTGATGCATCACAAAAAACAGAGACGGTCGTAAAGGCACTGAGTGATATTTTAGAGAATTCAAATGGGTAATATCATCCTGAAAACGCCGGACGAGATCAAGATCATGAGAAAGGCCGGCGGGATATTGTCCAAGATTTTAAAGAAGGTTGCCGCTTCAGTTGCGGACGGGATCACGACCCGGGATATTGATCTTTTGACAGAAAGTTTGATCGTTCAGCAGGGGTGCCGTGCGGCATTCAAAGGCTATCGCGGATTTCCCGGTTCGGCTTGTGTATCGGTGAACCAGGAAGTTGTTCACGGTATTCCAGGAAACAGGAAGATCAAAAACGGCGATATTGTCAGTATCGATGTCGGCTTGATCTACCAGGGATATTATGCGGATACAGCAACGACTGTTGCTGTAGGGCCTGTGAGTGAGCAAACAAAAAGGCTGGTTGAAGTGACCCGGGAGTCCTTGCATGCGGGCATTATACAGGCAAGGGCTGGTCAGCATCTCTCAGATATTTCCCATGCTGTTCAGAAGCATGTCGAACATCATGGATTTTCAGTGGTTCGTGATTTTGTCGGCCATGGGATCGGGGCCACACTTCATGAGGAACCTGAAATACCGAACTATGGTCCGCCACACACGGGGCCCATTCTGCGAGAAGGAATGGTGTTCTGCATTGAGCCCATGGTGAATATGGGATCGTGGCAGACAAAGATCATGGATGATGGGTGGACCGTTGAGACAGAAGATGGGAAGCCTTCTGCTCATTTTGAGCACATGATCGCGGTTACGGCTGGAGGGCCGGACATCTTAACAGAGTGACCTATGGCAAAAGAAGAACTGATAGAGGTTGATGGGACGGTCGTGGATGCCTTACCGAACGCACGATTTAAGGTGCAGCTGGAAAATGGGCATGAAGTTCTTGCCCATATTTCAGGGAAGATCAGAATGAATTTTATCCGGATCCTGCCGGGGGATAAGGTGAAAGTGCAATTGTCGCCTTATGATCTATCAAAAGGGCGTATAACATACAGGGATAAGAAATGAAAGTTAAGTCATCAGTCAAAAGAATTTGTGGGAAATGCAAGATTGTGCGGCGCAATAATGTCGTGCGGGTCATTTGTGAGAACCCCAAACATAAGCAGCGCCAAGGTTAATTCTGTGTCCAACATTGTGTACGATCTAAGGAACGAAAAATGCCAAGAATTTTAGGTGTGGATAT
>ERZ795055.3901-NODE-3901-length-10685-cov-25.697836_pt1 | contig 10685 bp, 12 predicted proteins | sample MGYA00375139_ERZ795055 | MGnify/ENA primary metagenome ERZ795055 (study PRJEB30184, sample SAMN05720283) | anaerobic digester metagenome | isolation source: active sludge of municipal wastewater-treating anaerobic digesters | place: USA | collected 2015-01-23 ...
GCATCGACCCAGATATGCATGGGGAGTCCGGTGGTGGCTGGTCCCCGATGATACCTCCTGACCGGATCAGTGCAGTGGGATGACGATGGGCGAAACGCCGATGGTCAGCGCCGGTGCCGAACGCGGCACGTAATAGTTCGGTTGATAGACCGCCGCAGGTGGGCCGTAATACACCGGCGCCGGGGCGTAGTAGCGGGCGGGCGCGTAGACGACGTGCGGTTGCCCGCGATAGGCGTGGTGATGCTTGTGTCGGTGATGGCCGTGGTTGTCGTAGTGACGACCATCCCAACCACGGTCATAGCCGCGGCCGTCGGCAAACGCGGCGGAGGCGGAGAGGGAGAGAACGGCGCCGGTCAGGGTGGCGGCAAGGATTTTGGTCAGGGTTTTCATGTGGGTTCTCCTGTGGTTCAAGGTGCCGGCACACACTGTGCCGGACTGCATGATCGAAGGATAGCGGGGGCGTACCGGCCAAGCTGTTAAGATTTGTAAGCAAATGTAGACCGGCGTTGCGCCGTCGGATTTGGGATAATGCCTAACTTTTCCCGCAACGGCGACGCACCTGCCCATGTCCATCCAATGGTTCCCCGGTCACATGACCTCCGCCCGCAAGAAGGCGGCCGAAACGCTGGCCATGGCCGATGTCGTCGTCGAGGTGCTCGACGCCCGCCTGCCGGTGGCTTCCAGCAATCCGATGATCCACGAGCTGCGCGCCTTCCGCCAGCGGCCCTGCCTCAAGCTGCTGAACAAGGCCGACATGGCCGATCCGGTGGCGACCAAGGCCTGGCTCGATTATTTCGCCCAGCAGCCCGGCGTCAAGGCGGTGGCGATCAGCTGCAAGAAGCCCGGCGACGTGGCGCGCGTGCCGGCGCTCGCCCAGCAACTGGCGCCGCACCGCAACGATGCCGTCAAGCCGCTGCGCCTGATGATCATGGGCATCCCCAACGTCGGCAAATCGACCTTGCTCAACGCCATGGTGAAGAAAAAGGTCGCTGCCGTCGGCGACCAACCGGCAGTGACCAAGAGCCAGCAGCGCATCGACATCAGCTCGCGGCTGACTCTCTACGACACCCCGGGCATGCTGTGGCCGAAGATCGCCCATCCGGTCGACGGCCTGATGCTCGCCGCCAGCCATGCAGTCGGCGTCAATGCCTACATCGACATCGAGGTCGCCACCTTCCTCGCCGGTTTCCTGCTCGAGCATTACCCGGCCCTGCTGACGGCGCGTTACGGATTTCCCACCCAGGACAGCGATGCCGTCGCGGTGATCGAGGCCATCGCCAGAAAGCGTGGCTGCATCATCAAGGGACGCGGCGGCGAACTCGATCTGGAGAAGGCGGCGGCCATCCTGCTGGTCGATTACCGCAACGGTGCCCTCGGGCGCATCAGCCTGGAAACGCCCGAGCTGCGCGCGGCGCGCGCCAGCGCCTTGCAACAGCCGGTTGCGGTCGACCCCGAAAAAGAGTGAAAAACCAGAGGGTGGCGAACGCGCCCTAGGCGCCGCGCGGCCAGGTGACCGTGACGCGCAAGCCTTGATGGCCGTCGTTCGCCGCAAGGTCGAGGTCGGCGCCGTGCAACTCGGCGATGCGGGCGACGATGGCGAGGCCCAGCCCGCTGCCCTGCTGGCTTCCCTGATCCAGTCTGTGAAAGCGGCGCAGCACGGCATCCCGCTCGTGCGCCGGAATGCCCGGGCCGCTGTCGCCGACGCTCAGCCGGCAACGCCCGCCAGCGCAGGAGACGCCGACCCGCAGCGCACCGCCGGCCGGCGTGTAGCGAATGGCGTTGTCGATGAGATTACGCAGCAGTACCCCCAGCCATTCCGCCTGACCGACGACGATGCAGCCCGGCGCGGCATCGAGCGCGAAATCGAGGTTCTTGTCGAGAATCAATGGGCCGAGGTCGGCGCATGTCGCTTCGGCGAGCGTTCCCATATCGATCGGCTGTGGATTCGGCAGCCCGGATTCCGGGTCCAGGCGGGCCAGTTGCAGCATCTGGTCAATCAGGTGCGCGGCGCGGGTCAGGCCGCTTTGTAGTTGGCTCAGCGAACGGTCGCGTTCTTCGTCGTCGCGGGCGCGCAGGGCGACCTGCAACTGCGCCTGCAGCGCCGCCAGCGGCGTGCGCAGTTCGTGGGCGGCGTCGGCGGTGAATTGGCGCTCGGATGCGAGCGCGGTTTCGACGCGCTGGAACAGGCCGTTCAGCGCCTCCAGCATGGGGCGGATTTCTTCCGGGGCGCTCGCCGGGACCACAGGCTGCAGCTGCTGCGGCGCGCGGCTGGCGATCTGCCGGGCAATGCCGTCCAGCGACGCCAGCCCGTGCCGCGTCGCCAGCCAGACCCAGAGGCCGATCAGCGGCAGGCCGAAGAGGGCGGGAAAGAGCAGGCGCCAGGCGATGTGGCCGATCAGGTCGTCGCGGATGTGGTGGTTTTCGCTGACCTGCACCTGCAGGCTGCGGTCCTCGTTCCACTGGCTGAAATGGCGCCAATGGCCGTCCTCGCCGCGCGTTTCGGAAAAGCCGTCGGTTGCGGTCAACGCCGTTTCCGGGGCATTTTTCGAACGCATCAGCAACTTGCCGTCGGCGCGCCAGATCTGGAAGCGCAGGCGGCGCTGATATTTGTGGGCGACATCGCCGAAATCTTCGATGTCGTGGTCGCGGTCATGGGCGGCGACGGCGAGCAACGCCTGGGCAACCTGCGCCAGTTGGGCGTCGAACAGTTCGTCGACCTCGTGATGGGCGTCGACATAACTGAACACCATGGTCGCCAGCCAGGCGGCGGCGACCCCACCCAGCAACAGGCCGAGCAGCCGGCGGCGCAGGGAGAACCAGGCGGTCGTCACTTGGCGATGGTGTAGCCGACGCCGCGCAGGGTGCGGATCAGCTCGCTGCCCAGCTTCTTGCGCAGGTGGTGGATATGCACTTCGAGGGCGTTGCTGTCCGGCTCGTCGCGCCAGCCGTAGAGCGACTGTTCGAGCTGGCTGCGGGTCAGCACGCGTCCGGCGCTTTCGAGCAGCATTTGCAGCAGCGAGAATTCACGGCTGGAGAGTTCCACCGCCTGGCCGGCCAGCGTGACGCTATGGGCAGCCGGGTCGAGCGCGAGGTCGCCATGCGTCAGCAGCGGCGCGGCACGCCCGGCGCTGCGCCGGGTCAGGGCGCGAACGCGCGCCGTCAGTTCGTCGAGGTCGATCGGTTTGACCAGGTAATCGTCGGCGCCGGCATCGAGGCCGGAAACCTTGTCGCCGGTGGCATCGCGCGCGGTCAGGATGAGTACCGGCATGGTCTGGCCGCGGTCACGGGCGCGGATCAGCACCTCCATGCCCGAGAGGCGCGGCAGGCCGAGATCGAGCACGACGAAATCGAAGCTTTCCGCCTGCAGCGCCAGATCGGCGGAATGGCCGTCCTTCAACCAGTCGACCGCAAAGCCGGCCTGGCGCAGGCCGATGGTCAGGCCGTCGCCGAGCTGGGGGTCGTCTTCAACGAGCAGGATGCGCATGGCGGGATTCTATCAGCTGGCGATCCACCAGCAGGCCAGCGCCACCCAGACAAGAAGGAGCGCGGCCGCCAGCGGGCGGACCGAACGGATGGCGGCCTCGGGCGAGCCGCTGCGGTAGCCGTTCACCATGGCGCGCACCAGGTTTTCGCCATGCAGCAGGCTGCCGGTAAGCACCCCGGCGACATGGACGATGACGACTGTCAGCATGGCTGCCGCCAGTCCTTCGTGCACATCTTCCAGCCAGTGGCCGCCGAGATCGCTATAGGTCGCCCAGCCGGCCAGCCCGGTCAGGATGGCGAGGCCGAGCAGCAGCACGATGGCCCAGCCGCCGGCCGGATTGTGGCCGACATGGTGTGCGGGCTGCAGCCGGAGCAGGCTCAGGACGTAATTCCTGACCGCCGCCGGCGCGCGCACGAAATCGGCAAAGCGCGCATAACGCGAGCCGATAAATCCCCACGGCAAGCGGAATGTCGCCACCGCCAGTACCGTGGCACCGGCGAAGACATGCACCAGGCGGAAGGTTTCGCTGTCGCCGGTCAGCCAGGCGAGCGCGAAGCCGCCGACCATCAGCCAGTGCCCGAGGCGGACGGGCAAATCCCAGACGAGTATTTTCTGCATGCTTCTACTTTCCAATGTTGGGCATTGCGATGTCGTGTTCGCTGTATCTGCCGTCGGCCGCCCCGCGGTGGCAGGCTTCGCAATTGGCCGCCGACTTGACGCGCGGGTCGCGCCAGAGCTTTGCCGGCACCTCGCGGTGCTTGCGAATGAAACGGGGCGTGGTGCTGATGCGCGGCGGGTTGCCGGCATCGCCCAGCTTCACCGCGTTGCCGGCATGGCGTTGAAGAAAGTTGCTGATTTCGGCCTCTTTTTTGGGGTCGACCGCAGCATCCGAGCCGAAATGGTCGCCGAGGCCGGTCATGAGCCGTTGCCAGTCGCGGGCGGCGAGCAGTGCGGGCGGGTAGGCCAGGTGGCAACTGCCGCATTCCGTCGTATAGCTGGCAGGCGCGCTGGCGGGCATTGGCAGATGGTCGGCCAGCGCTGGGAGCGCAACGCCGAGCAGCAGCGGAAGAACCAGACGTTTCATCAGCGTACCTCGGTCATGTAAGCCACGAAATCCGCCTTTTCCGCCGGCGTGCAGGCGCGGCCGACAACCTCCCGGCAATTGCGGCCAAACCATTTTTCGACCTTGGCCGGGTCGCTGAAGCGCTCGCCATTGGCGGCGACCGCCAGAGGGCGGATCGTCTTGCCGGTAACCACATGCTGGCCGGCGTTCAGCGGGCTGTCGGTATGGCAACTGGTACATGCCGGCATCTTGTCGTTGTGGGCAAAACGCTGGCGGAACAACGTTTCGCCACGCCTGGCCGACGGCGTGAAGCCGGCCTGCTGTGTCGCGGCTTCGGCGGCGTAGATAGCGCCGATCTGCTGCGGTGTTTCGGCGTGGCCGGCAAGGCTGGCGAGCAGCAGGGCGAAGGCAGGGAAGGTTTTCATCGTCGTTTTCCTCGGGATCGTGGAAAACGAGTCTAGTGGCGCAGCCTTAAGGGTCTATTAGCCCAGGCTTAAGCCGAGGTTAACGTTGCGCCGGCGACAGCGGTGCGCCGTGGCCCGAAACTTCGCAGGCTCAGCCCGCGCGCGCCACCGCTTTGCGGAGTCGCTCGATCGTTTCCTCGACCCGGGCTTTTTTCGACACCTCGAGCCCAAGATTGCGGGCAATCGCATTGACTCTGGCGGCATTGAGCGGGATGCCGCCCCGATCGATCGCGGCAAGCAGGCGGCGCGCCTGCTCGATGTCCGACAGCGGGGCCGCTTTGGCCGGCAACAGGGATTTCAGCCAGCCCATCAATCCTTTTCGCCTGCGTGTCGCCATAAGCTTGCTCAACGTCAAAACCCCAAGGATACTTCGATCAGCCCGCTGCCAAGCGTATTCCAAGCGACCAAGGAGTCTCCTTTGCCCGACCTGCTACCCGCCATCGAAATCGAAACCGGAAAAAATCCGGTTTATTCCGTCATCTGGCTGCACGGCCTCGGTGCCGACGGTTCCGATTTCGTGCCCGTCGTCCCCGAACTCGGGTTGGGCAGCCCGCCCGCCGTGCGCTTCGTGTTCCCCCATGCGCCGCACATCCCGGTCACCTGCAATGGCGGCTACGTGATGCGCGCCTGGTACGACATCATCTCCCTCGAAAGCACCAGCCGCCGCATCGACGAAGCCGGCATCGTCCATTCGCGGGCAGCCATCCGCGCCTTGATCGCGCGTGAAAACCAGCGCGGCATTCCTTGCGCCAACATCTTCCTGGCCGGCTTTTCACAAGGCGGCGCGGTCGCCTACACCACGGCGCTCACCCACCCCGAGCCGCTGGCCGGCCTCGTCGCGCTCTCCACCTATCTCCCGTCGGCCGATCTGGTCGCCCGCGAGGCTAATGCGGCCAATCGGGCGATCCCCATCTTCGCGGCGCACGGCACCGATGACGACGTGGTATCCACGTTGCTCGGCCGCCAGGCCAGGGATTTCCTCAGCGAACGCGGCTATGCCCTGGAATGGCACGAATACCCGATGCCGCACGCTGTCTGCATGGAAGAAATCGAAGCCATCGGCGACTGGCTGCGAAAGCGGCTTGCGTGAGCGACGTCGTTTTCAGCCGCCGCAGCATCGCCGAAGCCGAACTGCCGATTTATGAAGGCATTGCGCTCGCGCAGGTAACGCTGGTCGATACCCCGGCGCTGGCTGCCGACGCCCGGGCGACGCTAATGGCCGCCGATGCCATCGGTTTCGATACCGAATCGAAGCCCACCTTCCTGAAGGGCGAAGTCTCGACCGGCCCGCACCTCGTTCAACTTGCCACCGAAGACCGCGCCTGGCTCTTTCCCATCACCCGCAGCGGCGACCACAGTGCCCTGCAAGCCATCCTCGCCTCGCCGCGCGTCCTGAAAGTCGGCTTCGGCCTCGGCAACGACCGCAGCGCCCTCAAGGCACGCCTCGGCGTCACGCTGGAAAACGTCCTCGACCTCGGCGAAATCCTGCGCGGCCCCGGCCACCGGGGAACGGTCGGCGCCAAGGTGGCAGTTGCCCATTTCTTCGGCCAGAAACTGCAGAAATCCAAGAAAACCGGCACCAGCAACTGGGCCACTCCGCGCCTGACCGAGCGGCAGATGCTTTACGCGGCGAACGACGCGCATGTGGCGTTACGGCTCTACAGGGCGTGGTTGGTGGGCGGGAAGCGGTAGGTATTGGGCTGGATTCGGCCAAAAGCGGGCCTACGGATTCCTTTCCACTAAGCAGACATTGCCTAGGTTCCGCCGTCTGACATATTGGTCTTGTTATACTGCCAGCCAAAATTCCAAGCGCCTGAAACACATGGGTTTAAAACAACAAATCCGGCCTCTCCAATACCAACTGGTATATGGACCCCGCGTCCGTATATTCCTTGTTAGGTCTTCCATATCCCATGCGCGCGTTCTCTATCCATTTCAACAAACAGGGAGTAATTCATGGCAACAAAAAGTGGCCCTAAAAACAAAAACTCATCACCTGTAGGAAAAATAACCAGGCCTGCCGCAGCAAAAGCAGCGTCATCGGTTCTCTCTAAATCCACCACTGGTAAATCATCTAAGTCCGCAGCAGGAAGTGCGCTTTCTCAAGTCGCGCCTAAGAAAGTAACAAGCACAACCGCTGCTTCTGCGGCATCAAAAGTACTTCGAGATGGGAGAACAAGTGTTTCAGCGAAGTCTGCTGCCGGTTCTGCTCTTGCGCAAAAGGCAGCCACCACCCCAGTTGCCTCACCGCGTAAGACACAAAGTACCGGCCCCCGAATTAAGAAATGAGCATCACAATTCTATGAATATCAATGACTATCGAGAAACTTATTACGCGTTAAGCGGAAAAGCGAGTGACGTTTGTCGGCAACTTGCTTTCGCTGGAATCGCACTGATTTGGATATTCAAGGAAGATAAAGGCGGCCCACTCGCGGTACCCGATGCACTGTTATTACCTGCCGCATTGTTTGTAATCGCCCTAGCCTTGGATTTAGTTCAATACGTCTACGGCTCCTTGGCATGGGGAGCTTTTTCGCGATACCACGAAGGGCGGCAGATTTCGGCGACTGCTGAACTTTCTGCGCCGATGTATATCAACTGGCCTACTCTTTTTTGCTTCTGGCTAAAACTTACTCTCTGCATCGTTTCCTACGCGCTCGTGCTTACGCATATCGCATCCTTGCTTTCCAAGGCCTGACTTGGAGTTCAACCTCGCTCCCTTCGGTCGCTGGGCGCTGCGCGATAAGGCCGCCCAGCGCCGGCTAGCTCTACGTTGAACGGCTGCTTTCTCAAAGCTCGAATTTCCGCTTCGGGCACGAAACGGCCAGAAATAACGCTGAAAGCCGCCAATTTTCCGAAATGAAAATGCAAGGGTAAATTCGGCTATCGACTTCAATTGGCCGATCCGAAGTATTTCAGGATCGCCACCGTGTTCAAGATTCAAGAAAGCCAGCCTAATGCCAGATTTCACACCAAACCTTTCCCTCCTCGAAACCCGCGTCCTTGGCACATTGGTCGAAAAACAGCGGACAGTGCCCGATACTTATCCGCTTTCGCTCAATTCGCTGGTGGCCGGGTGCAACCAGAAAACCAGCCGCAACCCGGTGCTGGAGGCCGGCGAGCCGGAGGTTCTGTCAGCGCTCGAAAACCTGAAGGAACTGGGTTTGGTTGCCGAGGTCAGCGGCAGCCGTGTCGTTCGCTTTGCGCACCATCTGGAAAAGGTGCTGGGCGTGCCGACGCAGGCTTCGGCGCTGCTCGCCGTGCTGATGCTGCGCGGTCCGCAGACGGCGGGTGAATTGCGCCTGAACTGTGAGCGCCTGCACAAATTTGCCGATATTTCGGCGGTCGAGGCTTTTCTCGAAGAACTCGCAGCCCGCTCGGACGGCGCGCTGGTGGTCGAGTTGCCGCGCTTGCCGGGGGCGCGCGAGAACCGCTGGAGCCACTTGTTGAGTGGGCAGCCGGCTAGCGAATCGCCAGCCGGCGGGCGGGGTACGGCTGCTTCTTCCGGGCGGGAGACAGACGAACTCAGGGCGCGTGTCGAGTCGCTCGAAGCCGAAGTTGCCGCGTTGCGGGAAATGGTCGAGCGCTTGCTTGGCTAAACGCCGACCTGGCGATTCGACATGAGCCGTAAGGCTTTATAATTCGCCGCTAATTGATCGTCGTGGCCGGGCGCGGCCATTGCGATCGACTCGGTCATCGAATCGAGAGTCTTTCCGGCCTTGGCATCTCGCGTCGTTGTTTTCATGCCGGTGCGAGACTCGCTTTTGCCTGCGCCACCAACCTTTTTCACCCATTAGAGAAATGGCAACCATGTTTCCGGCTAGCCGCGGCAATTCAGTGCTATGGGCACTTTCACTGGCCCTGTTGCTGGTCGCTTCCGTGGTGGGGCGTCCCGATATTCCGATCGACGAAACGCGTTATGTGAGCGTGGCGTGGGAGGCATGGCTGGGCGGCGACTGGCTGGTCATGCACATGAACGGCCAGCCCTATCATCACAAGCCGCCACTGTTGTTCTGGCTCATCGGCCTCGGCTGGTCCGTCTTCGGCGTCAGCGACTGGTGGCCGCGGGCCATCAGTGCGCTTTCCTCGCTGGCCTGTGTGCTGCTGATAGGGCGGATTGGTTCCGCCCTTTGGCCGGAGCGCCGGGAGGTGCCGGCAAGCGCCGGCTGGCTGTTGCTGACGAGTCTCTATTGGCTGCTGTTCAGCACCTCGGTGATGTTCGATATTCTGCTGGCGGCGTGCACCTTGGCTGCGCTGCTCGGGGTTCTCGATGCCTGGCGGAACGGCGGCTGGCGCGGCTGGTTGTGGTGCGGCATTGCGCTCGGGCTGGGGGTGTTGGCCAAGGGGCCGTTCGTGCTTCTTTTCGTGATTCCCGTTATTTTCGCCGGGCCATGGTGGGGCGGCGAGCGCGCCAGAAGCGGGCAATGGTGGCGCGGTGCGTTCGCTGCCTGTGCGCTGGGTGCCGCGATCGCCCTGCTGTGGATCGTTCCGGCAGCGATTTTTGGCGGCGAAGAATTCCGCAATGCCATCCTGTGGCGCCAGGTTGCCGGTCGGGTGTCCGGCGAGTTGGCGCACCGCCAGCCGATCTGGTTCTATGCCCCTGCCGTGCTTGCGCTGTTCTTCCCCCTGGTCCTGAGTCGCCATGCCTGGGGTTCGCTGCTCAGGCAGGCGAAAAAGATCAACGACCCGGGAACCCGTTTCATCGTCTGCTGGACGATTCCTTCCATCGCGGCACTCTCGCTGTCCGGCGGGAAACAGATTCACTACATCCTCCCGCTGTGGCCGGCCCTGGTGCTGTTGCTCGCGGCAGGTTGGGGACGGGTGGAAGCGCTGGCGAGGGAGGGGCTGTATGTCTTGCCCATGGTTGTTGCCGTCCTGGGCCTCGCGCTGCTGATTTCTCCGCTGTGGGTCGGACAGCAGTGGTTCGCTGCCTATGCCGGAACTTCCTGGATGTTGGGTGGCGGGTTGCTGGTCATGCTGGCCATCGGCCTGGTGATCTTCAGCCGGCGAGAAAACGGACATCGCCCAAGTGTGCTGGCGATTTTTTCGCTGCTTGTCGCCGGTTCGCTGCTGCTTTTCGTTGTCCGCCCGCTGGCGCCGGCCTTCGACATGACGCCGATGGCGAAGAAATTGAAGCAACTCGAAACCGAAGGCGTGCAACCGGTGCACGTCAGTGCCTATAACGACCAGTTTCACTACTACGGAAAGCTGGAGCGTCCGCTCAGGCAGATCGGTCGCGACGAAGTAGAGTCGTGGTTTGCCGAACATCCGGAAAGCCGGGCTATCGTCTATCTGAAGAACAGCAGCGATCTCGCAAAGCTGGACGTCGAGTTTTCCCAGCCGTATCTCTCGGGTGCGGTGGCGTTGATCGGGGCCGCTTCGGCCAAGCCGTGGATCACGCTATGGAAGACCGGATCGGCCGCGAAGTGAGCGGGTAGCCCGGTTTGCCTGGCTGAGCGACCAGGTGTCGATTACGCGGGCCGCCGCCACAAGGGGTAGAGTCCGAGCAGGCCGAGTAGCGGGCCGGGCAGCAGCAGCCAGGCGATGCTGGTGCCCCAGTTGCCGATCCAGGCGGTGCCGAGTTGGATCGACAGCATGGTGATGGCGAAGCCGATCGAGTTCTGGAAGGCCAGCGCGCTGCCGACGATTTCCGGGGCGCAGGCGCGCGCCGAGA
>ERZ795055.3911-NODE-3911-length-10668-cov-3.962405_pt1 | contig 10668 bp, 10 predicted proteins | sample MGYA00375139_ERZ795055 | MGnify/ENA primary metagenome ERZ795055 (study PRJEB30184, sample SAMN05720283) | anaerobic digester metagenome | isolation source: active sludge of municipal wastewater-treating anaerobic digesters | place: USA | collected 2015-01-23 ...
GCGGCCTGGCGGGGAAGCCCCTGAAAGAGCTCACGTTCCCATCGAACTCGCTTATCCTCTCGGTGGTCCACGGCGGGGAAAACATCCTGCCGCACGGGAACCTCGCGATAGCGCCCGGCGACCTGGTGATACTCATCACGGAGAAGGCGTCGATTTCACACCTGGAAAGCTTTATCCAGGGTTGAGGTGCGTCACGGCATGAATTTCCCGATCCTCGCGAAAATCATTTCCATCCTGTTCCTGATCCTTTCAGGATTCATGGCCGTGCCCGCCGGCATGGCCCTCTACGCGGGCGAGCGCGCGTCGCTCGGTGCGTTCGCGGGCACCATGGCGTGCACGATCGCTCTTTCTGCGGCGACGCTGGTCGCGCTGAGGAAGAACAGGGCGGAGGCCCTTTCCGCCAGGGACGGTTTCCTGCTGGTCACGCTGAGCTGGGTGATGGCCTCCGTGATGGGCGCGATGCCGTTTTTCCTGTCAGGCAGCATCCCCTCGTTCACCGACGCGTTCTTCGAGACCATCTCGGGGTTCTCCACCACCGGCGCTTCCATCCTGACCGACGTGGAGGCCCTGCCGATGTCCATGCTTTTCTGGCGATCGCTCACGCACTGGCTGGGCGGCATGGGCATCGTGGTGCTCACGGTGGCGATACTGCCGCTGATGGGAATCGGCGGCCTGCAGCTGATACGGGCCGAGGCGCCGGGGCCCACCGTCGACAGGCTCACCCCGCGGATAACCGAGACGGCGAAACTGCTCTGGCTCGTGTACGTGGGCTTCACCGCGCTGCAGACGGTCCTCCTCATGCTGGGCGGAATGAGCCTTTTCGACGCGCTGACGCATGCGTTCGGGACGATGGCAACCGGCGGTTTTTCCACGAAAAACGCGAGCGCCGGGCATTATGATTCCGTGTATGTCGACGTAGTCATCATGGTGTTCATGCTCATTGCGGGCATCAACTTCACGCTCCACTACAGGCTGTTGTCCGGCAGGTTCAGTAACGTGTTCAGGGACAGCGAGCTGAAGGCATACCTGCTGATATTCTTCGCGGCGACCGCGGTGATAACTCTTTGCCTGTACGGCACGTCGTACCAGACGATAGGGCAGAGCGCCAGGTTCGCGTCCTTCCAGGTGGCCAGTATCATGACCACGACCGGGTTCGCGACGGCCGACTATGAGCGGTGGCACCTGCTGGGGCAGATAGTGCTGTTCGTGCTGATGTTCGTCGGCGGCTGCTCGGGCTCTACCGGCGGGGGGATCAAGGTGATAAGGCTGGTGGTCCTCTTCAAGCAGGCGCTGAATGAACTGAAGCTGCTGATACACCCGCGCGGCGTGTTCACGCTGAGGGTCAGCGGGAGCATGGTGAAGAAGAACATCGTCTATTCGATCTCGGGATTTTTCTTCCTCTATGCCGCGATGCTGCTCGCGATAACGTTTGTCGTCGCCTCCGCCGGGCACGATATCACTACCTCCTTCACGGCCGCGCTGACCACGCTGGGAAATATCGGCCCCGCGTTCGGAAGGATCGGGCCGACCGAAAATTATTCCTTTTTAGAGGATTACGTCAAGTGGGCGCTGTCGTTCTCGATGCTCGTCGGACGGCTGGAGCTGTACACGGTCCTGGTGATCTTCCTGCCGCGTTTCTGGCGCACGTGACCGCCCGCGTGGTGTGCTGCCAGGGCGAATGCTGGACGCGGACAGTCACTGCCCCATCTTGGACGCGATGTTCCGGTACTCTACCTCGGAAAGGTCCTTCCCCGGCTTCGTCCCGTCGACTGTGCAGTACGGCATGCCGTCCGCCATGTTCTTCATTGTGACGTCACCCAGCTTCCTGTCCAATGAATGAAGAACTCCGCGTTGCAACATGTTCCATTAGTATATTTTTACTATGAGCGTGCACGATAAAAAATATATCCGACTATGAAAAAATCCACCTATTCAGGTATACATTCCGGATAGAAATTTGCTATCGTGGCGGTTTTTCTTTATATTTAAACATAACCGATATTCGTTTTGAAAATAAAAAAAGTATCTGTTCGGGGGTGCGGGATGGGATACTGGATTGATATGAGTGACCAGGTGATGAGGACCATGGGGGTGAAGATGCATTCCTTTATGGGGGGATTTGATCATCTGGCGGGAAAAATCAGGAACGAGTTCTTATATCTCAGGGACCGGAAGGACCTGTACATGAGAAGCCGCGAGCTGCGCGGCGTCATCGCGTGTCTCGGCAACGAGAAGGATGAGTGCTATTGCGCACGGGGCCCCATCTACCGGAGGGACATCCGCGACGTGATGCACAGGGTCGCCCTCATCAAGGCTGAATGCCGCAGGATCCAACGGGAGATGGACGCCTGCCGCGGACATGGCCGTTGACAGCCGGATCCTATCATACCTCTTCTAACGCGCCGAGGCGGGTTGCTTCAGCAGGCCCGGCAGCGTATCCTTGCCGGGAGTATCGACTATCCTGATCTTCGGGTTGCCTTCGATGAAATGGTCGCGCGACCACTCCGTGATGAACAGTATCACGGGCCGCCCCTCCTCGTCTTTCCCGGTGACCGCCTTGTAGGGCAGGGCCTTCTCCAGAGTGTCGGCGTCCACTTCCGAGGCGAGCCAGCGGAGCGTCGTCCAGGGCATCATCTCCAGCCGCGATTCCGCGCCGTACTCGTCGCGCAGGCGGTACTGGAGCACCTCGAACTGGAGCGGGCCCACCGCGCCCAGGAGCGGCAGGTTGCCGGCGTGGCCGTCCAGGTGGAACGTCTGGACGATGTCCTCGGCCAGGAGATGGTCAAAGCCCTTGCGAAACGACTTGTAACTCGACGTGACCGAGTTGTGCAGGTAGGCGAAGCATTCCGGCGCGAAGCGCGTGATCTCCTCGAAGGCGATTGCCGGGTTGGAGCCGATGGTGTCCCCCACGCGGAACGGCGTGGTGGTGATGAAGCCCAGGATGTCGCCGGCGTAGGCCTCGTCCAGGGTCTCGCGCTCGCGGCCGAAGACGTTGTGCGCGCTGGAGATGCGTATCTCCTTCTGCATGCGCGCGCTGTACACCTTCATGTCGCGCTCGAACCTGCCCGAGCAGACGCGGGCGAAGACCATGCGGTCGCGGTGCATCGGGTTCATGTTCGTCTGCACCTTGAAGATGAAGCCGGAGAAGTCCGGGCTGTCAAGCGGCACGGGACCGTCGGCGGTCATCCGCGGCACGGGGCCCCCGGAGTGCTCCAGGAAACCGTTGAGCAGAAGCTCCACGCCGAAGTTGTTCGCCGCGCTGCCGAAGAACACCGGCGTGGTCCTGCCGCGCAGCACTTCCCCGCGGTCGAAACCGCCGTGCGCGCCGTCCAGCATCTCCAGTTCCTCGACTATCTCGTCGTACACCTTCGCGTTGAGCATGCCCTTCACCAGCGGATCGGACATGTCGTGGACGGATACCGGTGCCCTGTAGGCGCCGCCGGGCACCTTCTCGAAGAGGTGCACCTGCCGGTTCATGCGGTCGTATATTCCCTTGAAGGAGGGGCCGTTTTCCAGGGGCCAGTTGACCGGGAACGCGTGGAGCCCCAGCACCTTCTCCAGCTGGTCTATCAGCTCAAGGGGCGGAAGCGCGGGCCGGTCGAGCTTGTTCATGAACGTGAAGATGGGAATGCCGCGCTTCCGGCAGATTTCAAAAAGCTTACGGGTCTGGCTCTCGATTCCCTTGCCGGCGTCTATCACCATCATGACGCTGTCGACGGCGGTGAGCACGCGGTAGGTGTCCTCGGAGAAGTCCTTGTGGCCAGGGGTGTCCAGCAGGTTGAGCTGGAAATCTTTGTAGCTGAAGCGGAGCACGGTGGACGATATCGATATCCCCCGCTTCTTCTCCAGCTCCATCCAGTCGGAGGAAGTCTCCCTCTGCTTCTTCTTGGCGGTCACCGAGCCCGCGAGCTCCAGCGCGCCGCCGTAGAGCAGGAGCTTTTCGGTGAGGGTCGTCTTCCCCGCGTCCGGGTGCGAGATGATGGCGAAGGTGCGCCTGCGCGATATTTCCGTGTGCATGATGATACCGGTCCTTGTAACGCGGCCATGGTTACAGCGGTCCGGATTTTGTCAAGAAAAGACGGGGGCGCGGTTTTGTGCGATACCGCGGCCTCACGAGGGGCGGTTGATATCGTACAGGGCCTTGATGCCCTTCATCGTGAGGAGCGGGTCGATGACACAGGCGAAGCCCAGGTACCCTGCGAACCTGCGTGAGAAGCCGCCCGTGAGTATCACCGTGAATCCGCGCCGGTAGAGCGCCGATATCTTCCCGACGAAGCCCTCCATCATGGACGCCCATCCGTGGAAGAAGCCCGACTTGATGCAGTCGGCGGTGTTCCGCCCCATGATGGACGGAGGCGCCTCCAGCGGCACCTCCACCAGCTTCGAGGTCCTCTTCGAGAGTGCCTCCATGGTGATGCCCACGCCCGGCGCGATGATGCCGCCCTCGAAGGTGCCGTCCGCGAGGACTACGCTCACCGTGGTGGCGGTGCCCATGTCGATCACCAGGCAGTCGCCACCGTAACAGCGGCGCGCAGCCGCGGCGTTCACGATGCGGTCGGGGCCCAGCATCTCCGGGCGCTCGTAGTTCAGTGCGATGTTCAGCCTGATGTCGTGCCCGATTTCCAGCGCGGGCAGCCCGAACGCGTCACGCGCCACCGTGTGAAAGGCGCCGTTCACGGCGGTGACCACGCTTGAAAAGACGAAGCCTGATATTTTCTCCCGCGCGACATGGCCGCGGATAGTGTGCGCGAGGAACGCGGGATCATCGGTGCCGGCGGTGTCGTGCCGGAAAAGCTGACGCGGGATGATGGAATCGCGGCGGTACACGCCGACGCTGGTGCTGGTGTTGCCGATGTCGAAACCGAGAATCATGATCGGGGGAGTCCCCGTCGCGGGGCCGGGGAGGGCGGGCTCACTCTTCCTTGTCGGCCCGCTCCAGGCGTGATTTCAGCGAGTAGTAGGCCTTCTGGGCTTCCTTGCGGACCACCCGGTTGCTGTCCTTGTTCATGCTTTTCTCAAGTCCCAGCATCGCGTTGCGGTCAAAGATCTTTTCCAGGGCGCGGACGGCCTCGATGCGGACGTCGAAGTACGGATCGTCCAGGAGGCGCACCATCGTGTGGACCGCGGTCTTGTCGCGGAGCAGGCCCAGCGCCTTCACGGCCTCCAGGCGGATGTTCTTGAACTCGTCCATGCAGGCCTTCTGCAGAAGGGGAATCCCCTCCTTGATGCGCTTCACGCCTATCTGGATGGTGGTCTCGCGGCGGACGGCCTCGCCCTCGGTCATGCGCTTCACCAGGAGCATGAAGGGAGCGTCGCTCACGGCGTTGATCGCCTTCTCGGTGCCTATCTTTCTGAGCGCTTCCTGCGCGGCCTTCCTCACCTCGTAGTTGTTGTCGATGAGCGAGCCGATGAGCGGGTCGGTGGACGATTCGAGCCCCATGTCGCCCAGTGCCTTGGCGGCTTCCAGGCGAATGTGGGAGCTGCGGTCGTCCAGCTTGTCGATGAGGTGCTTCTCGGAGTAGAAGTCCTTCGTCATGCCCATGGTGCGGATCGCCTCGATCTGGACCAGCTGGCGCTTGTCCTGGAGCGCCAGGTAGAGGAGCTTCGATATCTCGGCGTTGTCGGTCTTCCCCTTGCTCGCGATGAGGCGCAGCGCCTCGATCTTGTCGCGCTGCGAGCCGTTCAGGATGATATTGCGGAGATTGCTGATGATGTTGACCCCGCCCAGCTCGCCGAACTTCAGCGTGGCGATGGCCTGCACCTTCGGGTCCGGGTCCTTGAGGAGCACTTTCAGTTTTTCCAGGATCTTTTCGTCTTTCTTGCGCGAGAGCGTCAGGAGCGCGGCGAGCCGGATATCGGCCTTGCGGTGGGAAATGAGCTTGAGCAGCCCGTCCACGTCGTCGTTGTCGATCAGGTTTTCAATGTTCGGGGTGAAGAGTCCCATGTTTTTACCCGGTTGAGAGATTCTGGATGATGACTGTTACAATAAAGTCATTTTGCATAGTTAAGGCCGTTACGTCAATTATTTATCACCCCGCGAAGTGATTAATTATTATTGGATGATTATGTGTATTTGACGCGGCAGATCCGCACGCGGGACGGCCGGTCACGCCTTCATGCGGAAGTCGCCGATGCGCTTGATGAGGCCGTCGGTCTCGACGCGGTTGAGGAGCGGGATGAGGTACTTGCGGCTGAGCCCCGTGGCGTCGCGGACCTCGGGAATGGATATCCTGTCGCGGCCTTCCAGGAGCGCCAGGACCGCCTTTTTCAGCGCCCCGTATTCGTCCCGGTGGAGGATGATATTGCCGTCCAGGCTTACCGCGAACCCCAGGCGGATGAGGTCCTTCACGGCCGCCTTCTGCCGTTCGTCCTCTAAACGCGTGAGCTCCAGCCCCTCGCGCCCCGCCGCGGCGAGAGACGTGAGCGCCTTCTTCCGGTCGGGAGGAAGCGTCTCCTCGGTGACGGCGCTACCGGAGAAGTAGCGCCCGTCCTTCTCGACGATGGGATCCGCCTTCATCACGCCGGGAAGCAGGAGTCGGATGATCTCCTGGTCGATGCCGGTCTTCCCGGCGAGCTCGGCGAGGTTGAGTCCCGTGCTCTCCGCTATCGCCGCGGCGATCTCTTTCATGGCGCGGGCGTGGAAGGCGGCGTCGATTATCATCCCCCCTTCCTTTTTGACGAGTCCCTTTTCAAGAAGCGAGGCCACGGTCTTCTGGATGTTCTTTTCGCTCTGCGGAAAAATGCGCAGGATCTCCGCCTCGGGGACCTGTTCCCTGACGCGGACGGCCAGCGCCGCCAGCTCCTCGGCCATGCCGGCGCCGGCCGACGCGAGCACTTCGCGGAGACGCTTTTTATCGCGCACGAGTTCGACGTCGGGAAGCAGCACCGTGCCGCCGCCGATGATCCGGAAGCCGCCGGGGTGGGTGATGATGAACGGTTCGCCAGGGTAGAAGTGCCACGGCTCGTCGAAGCGCACGCGCACCGCCTGTTCGCGCTCGCCCGCCCTTTCCGGATCGACGAGGATGATCTTCCCCTTGAGCGACGTGGTGCCGGCGATGATCTCGATGCCCAGGTTGTTCTTCAGGGCGCGCTTCAGGTCGATGATGGTGATCCGCGCGATGATCTCCCGCGCCGCCGTGAAGAAATTGTTCTTCACCACGATGTGCCCGCGCTCGACCTCCTCGGACGATATCCCGGCGAGGTTCAGGGCCGTGCGCTGGGAGGGGTTCCCCTCCTCGAGCTCGGCGTTGTGGCTCTCGATCTTTTTCACGCGGGTCTGCGCGCCCGCGGGCAGGAGCGTCACCGCGTCGTCGTCGTGGAAGGCGCCGTTTTTCAGGGTGCCGGTGACGATGGTGCCGTAGCCCTTGGAGGTGAAGACGCGGTCCACGAAGAGGTACGGCTTCCCGGAGTCGGCGGCCTTCGGGAGCTTCCGTATGTTCTGGAGGATGATCTCCTTGAGCGCGGCGATGCCCTCTCCGGTCTTCGACGAGACGCGCACCACATCGGCACCCTCGAAGCGCGTGCCGGCCAGATGTTCGCGCACGTCGGCCTCGGCGAGTTCGATGGTCTCCGCGTCGGCGGCGTCGATCTTGTTGAGCACCGCGATGATCCGCTCGATGCCGAGGAGCGAGAGCACCCGGAAGTGGTCCTCGGTCTGCGGCATCCATCCGTCGTCCACCGCCACCACCAGGAGCCCCACGTCCACGCCCCACGCGCCCACCACCATGTTGCGGATGAAGCGCTCGTGCCCCGGCACGTCGATGATGCTCACGGTGCCGAACTTCGGGTAGTCGATCTTGGCGAAACCGATGTCGATGGTCATCTCGCGCGCCTTCTCCTCGGGGAGCCGGTCGCAGTCGATGCCGGATAGCGCCCTGATGAGTGAGGTCTTGCCGTGGTCGATGTGTCCCGCCGTGCCGATGATGTACATCAGTTCACCAACCGGTTGAACGATTCGGCGATTGCCGGGAGGTCGCGGTCGAAGACGGTGCGGAAGTCGAGGACGAAGACTCCGTCCACAATCACGCCGGCGACGGGCACCGGGCCGGATATGAAGTGGTCGTAGACCGCCTCGGCGGAGAGTCCCGGTGCGTCGATGCGTACGCCGCGGCTCGGTATCTCCACCGCGGGCATGGCGCCGCCGCCGTAGGTGCTCATCACGTCGAGGGGGGCGATATGAGCGCGCGCCGCGGCCGGTATCAGCCTCATGAAGCGCGCGATGCGGCGGTTGATCTCCTGCGCGGACGCCTGTATCATCCCCCACACGGGAAGTTCGCCGTGGCGGCCGGTCGCGTAGGCGAGGAGCGTTTCCTGGAGGATGAAGTATGATATTTTATCCACGCGGATGACGCGCATGAGCGGGTTTTTCCTGAGACGCGCTATGAGCTCCTTCCGGCCGACGATGATGCCCGCCTGACCTGAACCGACGAGCTTGTCGCTGCAGAAGCAGACGAGGTCGGGTCCCTGCGCGAGCTCCTGGGTGATGGTGGGCTCGAAGGGCCGCGGGAGGCCGGGGTCGGCGACGAGGTTTCCGCTGCCGAGGTCGCGCACCAGGAGCACGCGTTCGGATTTGAGCGAGGCGAGCTCGCGGAGCGTCGGCATGGAGGTGAAGCCCTTCATGGCGAAGTTGGACTGGTGCACGGAAAGCAGCATCGCGGTGTCGGCGGTGACGGCGCGGCGGAAGTCTTCCAGCTCGGTGATGTTGGTGGTGCCCACCTCGACGAGCTTCGCCCCGCTCTGACGCATGATGTCGGGGACGCGGAATCCGCCGCCGATCTGCACCAGCTCGCCGCGGGAGATGACCACCTCGCGGCCCTGCGCGAACTCCGAAAGGATGAGGAAGACCGCGGCCGCGTTGTTGTTCACCACCAGCGCGTCCTCACAGCCGGTGAGGCCGCAGAGAAGCCGCTCGGCGAAGCCGCCGCGGCGGCCGCGCTTCTTTTCCGGGATGAAGTACTCCAGGTTGCAGTAGCCGGAGAGCTCGCTGAAAAGCGAGTCGAGGATTGCGGACGATAGCGGCGCGCGCCCGAAGTTGGTGTGAATGATGACGCCGGTGCCGTTGACGACGCGCTGGAGCCGCTCCAGGCGCGCGCCCTCGCACGCGGCAACGATCCGCTTCATGAGGTCTCCGGAAGTCAGCGCGGCATCATCACGAAGTTTCGCGCGGAAGGAATCGACCTCCGCGCGGACGATGGCCGCGAGCGTGTCGCGGCCGAGGAGCGCCGTGAAGGGACGGAGGGCGTCATCGTTCAGGATTTTATCAACCTGTGGTATGTTTCGGAGCGCGCCGGTATCGGACATGGGTTGCATGCGGATGGGGCAGGAATCGAACCTGCCGCTGCAATAAATTACAGCCTACGGTTTTGAAGACCGCGGGGGCCACCGGACCCCATCCTCATCCAGAAATTATTTTCACGACTCATTCTATCACGCACCCGATGCGGTTTCTGTCAATTATTTATTCGGCTGGAAAGCGCCGCTGGCGGCGGAGGAGTGTGACATATTACCGGAAAAAAATTTAACGCGGCGCGAGGATTCTTCGTACTGGAAATGTGAGTGATAATTCTGGACGCGGGGGGCTGCCATGAAGGTCGCGACGACGGTGAACATTGATCCGGAGGTGAAGCTGCTGCTTGACCGCGCGGCTGAAGTGACCGGCATGAGCCGGTCTGAGGTCGTGGTGCGGGTGATGAGGCGGGCGATAAGGGATTTCCGGCGGTTCGTGCAGTATGACCGCGCGGTCCGGTATCAGGAAAAGAATCCGCCGGTTGCGCGGAAAAAGTTTCACCTGTCACTGATCAGGCGTGACTACGAGTATTTCCTGGATTCCCGGAAGCTGTTCAAGTGTTCTGTGTCGTGGTTGGTGGTGTTTTCGGTGTATGAGTATCTTGATGAGGTGATAAAGACGGTTTTGGATGAAAAGTATAATGAGGATGCCGATAACTATCCATTTCTGAACTATCTTATAATGCCGGAAATGGTTGAAAACGTGGTGTGCTGGAAAATCTACTGGGGCCTCCCCCGAAAACTGAACCCGCAACCCCTCTCCGCGGGCTAAAACGGCGCGCGGAAACGGAACTCCCGCTCCCGCGCGCTGCAGAACTCAATCCTGGTAGATGCTCCTGTCCCCGCCCGGCTGCTGGGGCTGGGCCTGCTGTGCGGGCGCCTCTTGCTGCTGCGGTGCACCCTGGGGGCCCGCCTGCTCATCGTCCCGCTTGCTGAGCTCCTTGAGCCGCTCAATGGCCTTCTGGACTTCCGGCGCCTCGAGGTACTTCAGCATCGTCATGGACGCCGTGGCGAGCTTCTCCGCGGATTTCTGGAGCCGTTCGAAGTTGCCCTTCAGCTCTTCCGGCGGTTCCTTGGACTGCTTCAGCTCGGGATACTTCTGCTCGAACGATTCGATCCTCGGCTTCAGCTTCATGAAGCTGTCCGCGTAGCTGTTGATCGCCTTGGCGACGTCACCGGCGTTCTGCGCGTTCTGGATTGCCGTGATGTACGATTCCTGTATCGAGATCAGATCGTCAAGCGCTTCGTTGATGTCGCTGTACTTGCCGCGCTTGCAGCCCGCGCCGAAAAGCAGGGTGATGGCGGCGATAATCGCGATGTGTTTTTTCATCTATTCCTCCGGATCTGTTTCACGAGAAAGTTCCGCCACGGTAGCGCGGTCCG
>ERZ795055.3919-NODE-3919-length-10656-cov-4.166305_pt1 | contig 10656 bp, 7 predicted proteins | sample MGYA00375139_ERZ795055 | MGnify/ENA primary metagenome ERZ795055 (study PRJEB30184, sample SAMN05720283) | anaerobic digester metagenome | isolation source: active sludge of municipal wastewater-treating anaerobic digesters | place: USA | collected 2015-01-23 ...
TCGCCCTCCGGCCAAGGACTGGAACGACGTCCTTCGTCTCCGCCCACGCTGAACCCGCTGCCTCCGTTGTCTTCCACGCTCCGCGCTTTTCTGTTCCCTACTGGGAATCTGATCTCTCCTTGGAAAGGCAATCCCTCCGCCCGTCACCCACCTGGCTCAGTTCTCATGAGCACACCCGGGTCAATTTCCGTGAGCGGCGTCGCTGCTGGAGACCAGTGCGTTGTCCACCGCGGTCCGGTTGGTGGCAAATGGGGGAAAAACCGCGAAATGAATCCGGAGGCCGTTGCTCGCTCGACGCGGCATCGGGCGGCACGAGGTGCGCGGGGAACCAGGTTGCCGATGGCAACACCCGTAAGTTAAGTCCCTGAATGGTGTGTTGCTGCCGCTGTTTAGATGACGTGCTTGCGGACAAGTGCACAACCGTCCGCAAGGTCGCTTCATCGACACCCCGGCTGATCCGGACCCGTCGCCCGTTCGGCCAGCAGCAAGTCGATCCCGGCGTCAAGTTGTTGGGGCTCATGTAAACGCCGAGTCCCCATTGACCCGCTCGACGCTCTATCCGGTCAGTCGGGGACAAACCGGCGAAGCGAAGGCGGAAATGCTGCGAAAAGCCGAAGAAGCTGGACAGGGGACTTCCTCCCGCTGGCGGCATAGGAGTTGGCGCAGCGGTCCCTGACGCGGCGGGTCAGCTCAGAACACCACCTTCTTGGCCTGTTCGCGGCTGTGTTCGTCGCGCAGGTGGCCGTAGGTTCGCATGGCGAGCGCGCCGCCGTCTTTGTGGCCAAGCCAACGGCTGACCGTGGGGATGTCGACTCCGGACTCGATGCAGCGCGTCGCAAACAGGTGACGGAAATCGTGATGGCTCAACGGTGCAATGTCGGCAGCTTGACACGCGTTGCGCAAAGCCCGGCGGACCTCGTGGTTCTGGATGATGTGGGCGTCAGGGTCGCGGTCAACTCGGCTTTCGAGCAACGCCTTCGTGCTGGCGAAGAGCGGGATCGTCCGGATTTCGGAGTTCTTGGTGCGATGAATCGGGTTGCCTCGGATCGTCAATCGCTCGCTGGCGAAGTCGACGTCCGACCATTTGACGTGCCTGGCTTCATCGATGCGGCAGCCGGAAAAGGTCAGGAAACGGACCAGAAAAGCGCCCCGCGGGGAATGCTGGTCAAGATAGGCGAGTAGCGACTCGAATTGTTCTGAGGTCGGCAGCTTCAGTTCCTTCTGTGAAACCCGGGCCCTCTTGATCGGCGAAGCAGGATTCTGATGGCACCATCCCCTCTTCACAGCCAGGTCGAACAGGGCTCGCAAGACGGTTAGAATTCCGTTGAAACGGGTGGCTGAGTAACGATCGGCCAATCGCTTGGCGATCTCAGCGCACGCAGCCTGCGTGACCTTGTCCGCTGGCATGGCGAACAGTTCAGGGGCCGCACGCTCCAGCATCTGCAGGCACTCCTGTCGGTATTTCTTCGTCGACGGCTTAGTCGTGTAGTCGGAATCGGAGTGCTTCAAGATTTCCTCGGCGAGTGACTTGACGGAATCCGTCGGGGCGGAGGATAGGACGGCCTGACGTTGATCCTTGACGAAATCGCCAAGGCGAAGACGGGCGACGGAAATCTTGTCGGTTTGCAGACTCTTGCGGATCAGTTTGCCGCAAACCCGCACCCGCGCGTAGAAGGTCCCTGAGGGGACGTAGCGGATCAAATTGGCGTACTGGGTCTCGCTCCAGACCTTCGGACGCTTCCTTTCCGGTGAGGTCGCTTTGGTTTTCATCCCTCGGCCGAGAGGCCGTAAGGGACCCTATAGTAGCAAAACGGAGTAGTCAAACGGAGAATCGTTGGATTCGATTCGTTTCACAACTCCTTGATGATGCAGTTCTTAAGTGGAGCCAGTTGTCGGATTTGAACCGACGACCGACGGTTTACAAAACCGTTGCTCTACCACTGAGCTAAACTGGCCCAAGACGGCGCGCGGATTTATCGGTCATTCTCCACGGCTTGGCAAGCCTCGTCCGACAGCCTGGTTGCGCAGCCCGTTCCGACAGCCTGGTCCCAGGTTCGCTTCGATCTGCGATTCGGATGTCCGATTCGGATTGAATGCGCCCCTGGATTGGGGCAACTTGGATTCGACGGACACAGCGCGCAAGCGCCAAAACGAGAAACGGAAACAAATCGACGGTCCAATTGCCGCGGAGACAGCGCAGGCATTATGGGGAATTGATGCCCGGCGCGGATCGAGTGGCTCGTCTGGGAGCCGGCACACGGTTGCGAAAGGCAGGGGGATGTCCTCCGCGGCAACCGTAGCTGCCGACCATGAAAGGAACGAATGATGCGAAAAACAACGTGGTTCTTCCTGCGGGGCGCCCTGTGCGCCAGCTTGATGTGCGGTGCGGTCCATGCGCAGATTGTAGTCGACGATTTCGAGTACGCCACCGAGGACGACCTGTTGGCGGCATGGACACCGAGCCCCAACGCGGTGCTCTCGCTTTCGGAGGATGTCTCTTCGCAGTCGACCGGTCTGAAGGCGATGCGTGTGCAGTTCAACTTCCCGTCCACGGCGTGGGCGACGGAGACGATCAACGGACAACCATTGAGCGAACCCATTGCGATCGGCGACGCGCAGTACGTCACGCTGCGGGTCAAAGGCGACCCGGTGTTTGCGTCGGCCGATTTCCGGTACTTCTACGTTTACGCGTGGGACGTGTACGGGAACTTCGGGCGTTGGGGCGCGCCGATTCCGATGACATCCGAATGGGGAGTGTTCAACTTCAGCGCGGGCGGGATTGCGCAGCCCTGGAATTCGCCCGGCCTGCCCGATCTGACCCAAATTGTCCAGTTCGCCTTTTATCAGTACGGGAGTCAGGCGGCCATCGACCCCTACACGGCGACCGTCGAGGTGGATGAACTGGCGATCCGGGACGAACCGTTGACCGAGCCGGTCGTGCCCAAGGAGTTTGTCGTCGAGGCCTTCGAGTACGCGGACGATGCGGCGCTGGGGGCGGCCTGGGTGCCGAGCCCGAACACGCTCGTCAGTCTGTCGACCGCTGTGGCCCAGCTTTCGCCGGGCCAGAAGGCGCTGCGCGCCCGGTTGACGTTCCCATCGGGCGAATGGGCGACTCAAGTGATCCAGGGGCCCGACCTGGCCGCGCCGGTCTCGATCGCGTCCACTCAGTATGTCACGCTGCGGCTCAAGGGCGATTCCGCGTTTGCGGCGGCGGATTTCCGGGACTTTTATCTGTACGCGTACGACGGAAGCGGCAACTTCGGACGCTGGGGCACGCCGGCTCCCACGACCGCCGACTGGCAGGTGGTCAACTTCAGCGCCGGCAGCATCGCCAAACCGTGGGATTCCCCTGCCCTGCCCGACCTCGGGAACATCGTCCGGTTCGCGATCTTCCAGTACGGCAGCGAGGCGGCGATCCCCGAGTACACGGCGACCGTCGAAGTCGATGACATCATGGTCCGGCACACCCCGCTGATCGAGGTCGTGACCAGCGAGTACATGATCGACGATTTCGAGTACGCGACGGAGGAGGATCTGCTTGCCGCATGGACCGCGTCGGCGAATTCGTTCGTGGCCACGTCCGATGTCGTCTCCCCCGAGTCCGCGGGCCAGAAGAGCATGAGCGCGACGTTCAACTTTCCGTCGAGTGCCTGGGTGGTGGAGAACATCCGGGGCAGCTCGTTCGCGACCCCGATCGTGATCGGACCCAAGCAGTACGTCACGCTGCGGATCAAAGGCGATCCGGCCTTCGCGACGACTGATTTCCAGAGTTTCTTTGTCTATGCGTTCGACGCGAGCGGCAACTTCGGCCGCTGGGGTGCGCCGGCGCCCGCGACCGACGACTGGCAAATCCTGAACTTCCTGGCCGGCGACATTGCGCAGCCGTGGGATTCACCGGGCCTGCCTGACCTGGGCCGGATTGTCCGGATGTCGTTCTTCCAGTACGGCAGCCAGGCGGCGATCGAGCCTTACACGGCGACCATTCTGGTGGACGACCTGATGGTTCGGGACACCCCGCTGTTTCCCGCGCCGGCGCCTCTCCGGTCGTTGCTCGACGACTTCGAAGGGTACGCCGACACCATCGCGCTCGAGGCCTTCTACACCTATCAAAACAGCCCCGCCGAGCTCACGTCCACGGCCGCGTCTCTCCTGACACCGGCGCCGCAGGGGAACAAGGGTCTCGAGCTGGGCATCTACTTCGCCGCGGGCCAGTACCCGTGGGGCAGCGTCCGCTCAGCCATCGTCGAGCCATTCTCGTTCCCCGCCGACGGCGTGGTCACGTTGCGGTTCAAGGGCGACCCGGCGCTGGCCGGGGCGGCCGATGCAGGGACCTCCTTCTGGCTCACGTTCTACGACCAGGCAGGCGGCGCCGCGAGCTTCGTCACCGACGGCGCCCCCGTTGTCTCCGGGGAATGGACCACGCTGGAAGCGCGTCGAAGCGATTTCAGCAACGCGTCGGCCGTGGATTTCGGCAACCTGGTCCAGTGGCGTCTGCTGGTTCAGGCGCGCGAGGGCACGGCCGAATCCGAACCGGTCTACGCCGTGTTTTCGCTCGATGATCTGCGAATCGGGACTGAGCCCGCCGCGCCGCCGACACTGTCCGTCGGCCGCGACGGCAGCTCCATCGTCCTGACCGCGTCGGGCCTGACCGCGGGCAAGGTCTATCGGCTCTCGAGCTCGGCAAACCTGACCCAATGGACGCCTGGCGCCGAAGTCACGGCAACGGCCACCACAGCGACCTGGACGGTCCAGCCGACCCAGAACGTCGAGTTCTTCCGCGTTGCGGAGAAAACACCGTAGTCGCTGGAAGCGGGGCGCGGCGGTGGACACCGGGTCCACCGCCCCCCTGCGGCTTCACCCATCATCCGTCCCGCAAAGAGGGACATTCTCTCCCACGCGCCGAGAGGGTCGGGTCGAATGGACTCATGCAACTCGCGACTCCATCAGACGTGCGCATTGACAAGTGGCTGTGGGCGGTGCGGGTCTTCAAGACCCGCTCGCTCGCCATTGCCGCCTGCCATGCCGGTCGTGTCAAGATTGGGGACCAACGCGTCAAACCCTCCCGCTCGATTCATGTTGGCGAAGTCGTGACGGCACAGGTCGGCGAGATCAAACGGACGGTCAGAGTCCTGGGCCGAATCGAGCGAAGGATCGGCGCCGCGGCGGTGCCGCAGTTCATGGAGGATCTGACCCCGCCGGAGGAGTACGCGAAACCCCGCGAGCAGTACCTGGAGCCGCTCTTTCACCGGCCCAAAGGGGCCGGACGCCCCACCAAACGCGACCGTCGGATGATCGAGAAGCTGGGATCCCCTCCCTGCGCTTAACCCGCACGGCAGTCATCTTGCGAGGTCTGACCGCCCTGGGCACTGACGGGGTGCGAACGATGCGGGTGCGTGTCGGGGCGCGTTGGGCGCCAGGCCGCGCTGCCAGAGGTCGAAGTGGTAGAAGGCGGCGATGATGAGCGAATGGCGGATCCGGCCGGAGGCCACCAGGAGAGGCAAGGCATCGACCTTCTCGATCATCGTCACCACGTCCTCCGTGTGGTCAAACTCGACCTCATGCCGCCGCACGCAATTCTCGATGAGAACCGTGCTGGCGATGTTGTTCTGAATCGCCGGATTCGGGGCAACGCGTCCGATCACAACCGCGTTCTCGCCCTCGAAGCCTGTCTCCTCCCGAAGCTCGCGCACCGCGGTCTCGACCGGCGATGCGTCGTCGGCATCCATCACGCCGCCGGGGACTTCGAGTTCGACCGTCTGGACCCCGTGACGATACTGCTCGACCAGGATGATGTCTCGATCGGGAGTGAGGGCAATAATGTTGACCCAGCCGGGACATTCGAGCACGAAAAAGTTGTGCGCCTGGCCGGTGCGAGGCGAGCGCTTGAAATCCTGTCGCACCCGGAACACGCGGAAGTCGCCGAGCGTCTTGGATTCGAGTGTGGGCCACGGTTCAATCATGGGCCGAGGGTGTCGACAAACCGCCCGGCTGGCAATCCCGGTTATGTTCCAAGTCAACCACCGTCACCAATCAGATCAGGGATTCGGTGTCTTGCTCCCGCGGCTGTTTCCTCGGGGCTCGCCGGCAACCGGCAACTCGAAGCCGAAGGCGCGCAGAAAGAAGGTCCGGGGCGCATCGATTCGGACCGCCCGCCGGGTGAAGGGATCGGCATAAGCGAGGCTCACCGCCCGCAAAGCCAGCGGAAAGTCGTCCGGCATCAAGCCGGACTGAGGCGGCCCGTAGAGGGTATCTCCCAGCACTGGCAAACCATCCGCGGCGAGGTGGACGCGGATTTGATGCGTCCGGCCGGTCACGGGACGCGCCTCGATCAACGACCAGGTCCCCCTCTGCGCGTCGGTCTTCTGCTGCACGACGCGGAATCGGGTCTCCGCCGATTTGCCATCGCGGCGGCTGACGATGACGCGCCCGTGTCTCCGCGGATCGGGGGCCAGAGGCAGGTTGCACACCCAAGCGTCCCGAGCGGGTCGCCCCTGCACGACGGCGAGGTAAGACTTCTGCATGAGGCGGCTCTCGAACAGCCTGCCCAGGGCATCGAGAGCGCCGCGGCTCTTCGCCAGCAGCAGCACGCCCGTCGTCTCGGCATCGAGGCGATGCGCATAGCGCAGGAACTTCAGGTTGCGCGAGCGAACCCAATACGCGCCCGAGGCCAGGCACGAGAGCAACGCCGCCTGCAAGTTGCGTCCGGTGTTCTGCCAACTGACGGGCACCAGCATCCAGCCGGCGGCCTTGTCGATCGCCAGCACGGCGCGGTCTTCGTGGAGAATCCGCAGACGCTCACCATTGCTCAGCTCGATGAAGTCGGTCTTCCGCATCTGGTCAGCCCGCGCCTCCAAGGCGGCGAAACTCCGCTTCATCGATGATTCGCACGCCGAGCTTCTGGGCCTTGGCGAGTTTGGACCCCGGATCGGCCCCGCCGAGCACGAAGTCGGTCTTCTTGCTGACGCTGCCGCTGACCCGGCCGCCGAGGGCCTCGATCCGGGCCGTCGCCTGTTCGCGTGTGAGCGTCCCCAGTGTGCCCGTGAGCACGAAGGTCCTGCCGGCAAACGGGCCGCCTCCCGAACCGGCATGGAACGTCGTGGACTCGAAGCTTAGGCCCGCCTTGCGCAGACGTTCGATCAAACGCCGGTTCTCGGTGTCGCTGCACCATTGGCAAACGCTGGCGGCGATGATCTCGCCCACGTCTTCCGCAGCCGTCAATTGCTCCTGGCTGGCCCGCATGAGGTCATCGAGCGTCGCAAAACGGCGGGCCAGGGACTTGGCCACGCCCGCGCCGACATGCAGGATGCCCAGGCCGAAGATCAGCCTCGAGAGTTCGCGCTGTTTGCTCGCCTCGACCGCAGCCAGGAAGTTCCGGGCGGATTTCTCGCCCATCCGTTCGAGGGCGGAGAGTTCATCCAGACGCAAGCGGTAGAGGTCGGCGACATCCCGGACCAGGCCGTTGCGGACAAGTTGGGCCACCAGCACTTCTCCGCCACCCTCGATGTCCATCGCCCCGCGTGAGCACCAATGCTCGATCCGCCCGCGGATCTTGGCCGGGCAATCCGGATTGACGCAGCGCCAGACCACCCCCGCCTCCCCAAGGACCGAATCGCGCGACGCCTTCGATTTGCACTCGGGACAGGATCGAGGGAATTCGAACTGCTTCTCATGGCCGGTCCGTCGCTCGAGCACGACCCCGATCACGGCTGGGATCACCTCACCCGCCTTCTCGATGACCACCCAGTCGCCAAGGCGGATGTCTTTGCGTCGGAGTTCCTCTTCGTTGTGCAGTGTGGCGCGGCTGATGGTACTGCCCGAGAGAAACACCGGCTCAAGCTCGGCCACCGGCGTCAGAGCGCCGGTGCGTCCGACCTGGATCGTGATTGCGTTCAGGCGCGTCTGGGCCTGTTCAGCGGCGTACTTGTAGGCGATCGCCCAGCGTGGCGCCTTCGATGTGCTGCCGCACCGCGCCCGCAACGCGACGGAGTTGAGCTTGATGACGGCGCCGTCCGTTTCGTAGCCGAAATCGCGCCTCTGCCGATCCAGGCTCGCAATGGCCTCGAACAGCTCGTCGAGTGAACGGCACAGCCAGCGTGGCTGGGGCGTCTTGAGACCCAGCGCCCTGAGCCAATCCAGTACCTCGATCTGTGTCGCAGGCGCCCGGACGCCTTCCAACTGCCCGAGGCCGTACAAGACGATGTCGAGCGGCCGCGCCGCCACGATGCGCGGATCGAGCTGCTTGAGGGAGCCCGCCGTCGCGTTGCGCGGGTTGGCGAACGGCTCTTCCCCGGACGCTTCCCGCTCTTCGTTCAACCGCGCAAATCCCCCTTTGCCGAGGAACACTTCCCCCCGCACTTCGAGCACGCGCGGGACGGACTCCGCCGGCCCGCCAGCTCCGGCAGCGCTCGCTCCAAACAGATCGCCTTGCGTCGGGCGCCGGCGCTCCTCCCCGGTTTTCGCGGTCCCGCCTCGTCCCGACCGTGGATCGGGCTCGAGCCGCGGATGCGCAAGCAGCAGCGGCACGCTGCGGATCGTCCTGAGATTCGCGGTGATGTCGTCTCCCGTCGTGCCATCGCCGCGCGTGGCCGCGACAGCCAGTCGCCCGTTCTCGTATCGCAGGCTCACGGCCACGCCATCGATCTTGGGCTCGACGCACCATTCGAGCGGTTCGCCCGGCAGCAGCCTCTGGACCCGCCCGACGAACTCCTTTACCTCCGCCTGCGAATAGGTGTTGTCCAGGCTCTGCATCGGCTGCGCATGGCGGACCGGACGGAACTCGGCCAACGGCGCGCCGCCCACGCGCTGGGAGGGCGAATCGAGGGTGACGAGTTCGGGCCATTGGCGTTCGAGTTCGAGCAGTTCGTGATAGAGCCGGTCGTACTCGCGGTCGCTGATCGTGGGCCGGGCCAGGACATAGTAGGCATGGTCGTGCGCACGGATTTGGGCGGCCAGTTCGGCGTGGCGAGCTTGGGCTGAGGCGGCAGTCATAAAACAGAGGCAGGCATTTGGCGCGCGCGCTCGAACAGTCGGTTCCAGGCGCGGACCCACGGGTAAGCGCAGACGGATCGCAGCATGAGCCGTTTCACCTCGCGCCGGCTCACCTTGATGCGATGTCGGTCATCCAATACGTTTCCAGCGCGCAGGCGGGCGATGGTCCGAAGGCCAATCAGAATCGGCCATGCGCAGGCCAATCGGACGCGCATCTGCCCCGCAGGCAGCGCGTTCGTGTAGGCCCATCCGTCGGCCAGGCAGGCGCCGGCCAGATCGAGGTAATCCTCATAGAGCATGCGAAACCTGGACATATTTCGCGGATCCAGCAGCGACGCCGCCGTCAGGCCGTGCGCGGCGAGGCGATTCGAGGGGAGATAACACCGCCCCTGACGCAAATCGCGCGGAATGTCTCGGAGGATGTTCACGAGCTGCAAGCCCTTCCCGAACCGCACGCCGTTCGCCAAGAGGAACCCCTCGTCGACCCGCACCGCGGGAAACAGCCGGGCGCGGCAGAGATGCGTCCAGAATTCGCCAACACATCCGGCCACCCGATAGGTGTAGTCATCGAGATCCTCCTCGGACTCAAGCGCTGCCGGACGATCAGCACTGGCGCCTCGAAATCGACGCAGATCGAGTTCCTGGCCGCTGATGATCGTGCGCAGCACGTTCCGAATGAGCCGCCCGTCGCCCGGTTCGACTGAATCCAGCACGCCCAGGGCCTCGTCGGCGCGCACCAGGAGATCGCGTTCGGCTGGAGACCCCTGCCCCGCGCCTGCGTGGGCGAAAAACGACTCGAGGCGGACCGACCCCGATTTCGGGATGGCAATGCGGGTCCGCAGTCGATCGAGCGCCGCCATCCGCCCCTGGAAACTGACAATCTCCGTGTCGGCGATGGTATCGGTGATTCGGGCGAGCAGGTAGGCGAGACCGATCTGGGGCCGGACACCCGACGGCAACACGCGCAGCGTCCGGTAGAACGAACGCGATACGTCCCGCAACAGGCGGGTCAGCAGGTCCGGCGTGGCCATGACGGCTGAAAATCACAGCAGAACCGCGCCCGCGGCGGAAGCCCGGAGTTGAACCCGCATCCCGGCATGGGACAACAAGAGCCCGCCCCGTCTCACAGGGTGGGCATGCGAGAGTCACAGACGAACCAGGAATGTAAAGTCCACCAACGAGTCAACCGGGGCTCGCCAGACAGCGTGGCGTTCGGGCAGACTCATGCCGTGCGCGCGCGGTCACGGGACAAATGGAAGAATCTGGCAGGGATTGTTCTGCTGCCATTACTACTCTACGCAATGTTGCGCTGGTTCGAGCACAAGCAGGTCTATCACCCGACCAGGGAATGGATCGAGACGGGGCGCGCCCTGGGGCGTCCCTGGGAAGACCTGCGCTTGCAGACTGCCGACGGCGTGGAGCTGAGCGCCTGGTTCTTTGCGGCAAATACGAACTCGCCCCGATCGCACCTGGCATCGGTGATCTGCCACGGCAACGGAGGCAACATCAGCCATCGTCTCGACCTCTGCGAGGCCCTGCTCGGCACCGGCGTCGCCGTCCTCGCCTTTGACTACCGCGGATACGGAAAGAGCGCCGGACGCCCTGGGGAGGAAGGGACTTACCTCGATGCCCAGGCCGCCCACGCCTGGTTGAGGAAACGCGGCTTCG
>ERZ795055.3922-NODE-3922-length-10647-cov-12.792579_pt1 | contig 10647 bp, 7 predicted proteins | sample MGYA00375139_ERZ795055 | MGnify/ENA primary metagenome ERZ795055 (study PRJEB30184, sample SAMN05720283) | anaerobic digester metagenome | isolation source: active sludge of municipal wastewater-treating anaerobic digesters | place: USA | collected 2015-01-23 ...
CATCGTCTGGCACTGCTGCGCCTGCGGCACCGCCGGACAGATCTCGAACTGGCAAGGCTCGTTCTGGGACCTGAGCTGCGGCCTGCCGTCAGACTGAAGCCCGAGCCCCCTGTGCACGGCCCGATGGCCCGAACCCCTGCCGACGAGCTGGAGACCGTCTTGCGCCGCCTGGACGCGGGCGATCTGGCGGCCGCGCTGCTGCCCGATCCGGGCCGCCTGCGGCTGGCCCGCCCGGCGGGCATCGCGCCGCGCCGGCTGATCAGGCCGTGTCGTCCTGCGCCTGGTCGGCTTCGGCGCCCGGCACCCCCGCCTGCACGGCTTCGCGCAACGCGTCGATCAGCTGCAGCGGCCGCGGCTGGTCGAACAGCTCGCGGCCGCTGCCGCGGTCCAGCCAGTCCAGCGCCAGCAGCTCGTACACCGGCCGCCAGGCCTCGCCCGCGCGCAACTGCATCTGCGGGTTCGGAAAGTAGTGCCCGTTGCGGCTGCGCACCCACAGCCGGCGCGCCGGCTGGTAGCTGCTGTGGGCCTCGGCCCGCGCCAGCACCTGGTTGACATAGGCGCGCTTGCGGCGCTTGTCGGCCCACAGCCAGGCCGGCAGCTGCGACAGCACGTCGTGCAGCTGGTCGGCGAAGAAGCCCGCCGGGTACCGGTACGGCTCCAGCCGGCGCGTCACGCACAGTGACCACTGGGTCTTCAGCCCGGCCAGCATCAGCGTCAGCACCCAGTACTCGCCCTGGTGCCGCTCCAGCCGCACCAGCCGGCCGCCGGTCTGCACGTCGAGCACCGGCGGCGCCAGCAGCTCGAACACCGCCGGCAGCCCGGTCTTCGCGAAGGCGGCTTCCTGCATCGCCCGGCTCACCGCATGGTCCCAGGCGGTGTGGCCGAATTCGTCGCGCTGCGCCGGGTCGGCGCCCTTGGCCAGCAGCGCCTCGGCCAGCATCGCGTTGCCGGCCTGCGCCGCCAGCATCAGCGGCGTGGCGCCCACCGGTGTCGCGTGGTCGGGGCCGTGGGCGTCGGCCAGGCGCAGCAGGTCCTTGAAGTTCTTCGCGAGAAAGGGCTGCAGGTGGCGCTGGCGGGCGGCCGCCACCGTGCGCCGCGTCAGCTCCTCGCGGGCCGCCCAGCGATCGTCCCGAAAACCATAACGATCGGGCAGCAAGGTGCCCGCACCCCAGAACGCGCCGTCCTCCAGCAGCCCGCGGGCGGGTGCGAAGTTCACCGCGCCGAGCGCGGCCACCCATTCCTGTTGCCCATGCCAGACGGCATAGTCGAACAGGGTCTGCCTCGGCTTGTTGCTGGGGTTGCGCGGATCCAGCGCCTTGGGTGCGAGCGCCTCGATCAGCGCGCGGCTCCACGGCGTCCACGGCACCGGCTTGTGCTGCAGGAATGCGTCGCGGATCGCCTGCGCCTGCTCGGCCTTGCCCTGCAGCTCGAGCCGGCGCGCCTCTTGCGCCCATTCGTCCTGGCTCGATTTGGCCACCGGCTGCGGCGCCGCCTCGCCGGGCTTCAGCTCGAGCAGGCCCAGCAGCGGATGGCCGCCGTCCTGCTCGACCAGCGTCAGCGTCTCGACCGCGCGCGTCATCGCCACGTACAGCGCGTTGACGTGAAACTTGTACAGCTCGAGCGACTTGTCGCCCTTGTCGCGCGCGCGCCGGTATTCGAGTTCGTCGCCTGCCAGGTCGGCGCCGGCGACGCCGTCGCACACCTCGGCATAGGCCTGGCGCTGGCCCGACACCAGGTTGAACAGCAGCACGTGCGGGTATTCCAGCCCCTTGGCTTCGTGCACCGAGAACAGCAGCGGCGTGTGCAAGGCCTGGCGCGCGGCGGGCTTGTCCTCGTCGCGCAGCACGATCACCGCATGCCGCGCCGACTGCCGCGTGGCGGCGTCGAGCTGCGCCAGCGTCTTGTCCTTCGCGTCGAGCAGCCGCACCTGGCCGGCCTCGGGCGAGGTGCTCTGCACCAGGAAGTTGCTCTCGCGGTCGACCGAGCCGAAGCGCGCCTGCTTGATCTTGAGCAGCCGGTTCGCGAGCGCGGTGACCGCGCGCGTGTTGCGGAAGTTGGCCTGCAGCAGCTGCAGCGGCTGGCGCTGTGCCGCCTCGCCCGCCAGGCCGCGCCAGAACAGCGTCTTCAGCGCCGCCCAGCTGAAGAAGTTGGGGTGGACGATCTGGTGGCTGTCGCCGCACAGGATGAAGTGGCCCGGGTGCTTGAGCAGCGCGAGCACCAGCGCCAGCTGCACCGGCGTCAGGTCCTGCACCTCGTCGATGACGACGAAGTCGTACACCGGGCCCTGCGCGGCGGCGATCCCGGTGCGCCAGGCGTGCGCGACGAGGTTGCTGTCGTACAGCCCGGCTTCGCCGAGCCAGGCGCGGTAGCGCTGGAACAGGCCGTGCGCCAGCTCGCGCTGTGCGCTGTCCAGCAGGCTCTGGCGCGTGCCCAGCGCCTGGTAGTCGGCGAGCGACAAGGGCCCGTCGGGCTGCGCGCCGATCACGCCGCGAAACTCCTCGAACAGCGCCTGCGCATCCAGGTCGCCGAGCAGCCGCAGGCTCTGGCGGTGGCGCTCGCACCAGCCGGCAAATGCCGGCAGCGTCACCTCGCGGCCGCTCGGCACGCGCAGCGTCTCGATCAGCTCGCGCCAGCTGAGGAAGTCGACCTCGTGCTTCGGGTTCTCGAAGCCGTGCGCGGCGTACAGGGCGCGCGCGCTTTGCGCGAGGTAGGCCGACAGCGTCACGTACAGCACCCGGCCTTCGGCTTCGCGCAGCCGTGCCAGCGTGACCGCGGTCTTGCCCGAGCCGGCCGAGCCGATCACGACCAGCGGCGCCGGGTGGCGATAGGCCTGCTCCTGCGCGTCGTCGAACACGATCGGCTTGTCGAGCAGCTCGAAGCGGGTGCGCCCCGGGCCCAGCCAGCGCAGCGGCGCGGCGCCGGCGGCGAGTGCCGCGGCGTGCGCTTCGGCCGGCGGCTCGCGCTCGATGTGCGACTCGTCGACCGCCGCGCCGCGCAGGAAGCGCGAGCGTTCGTAGGCGTGGTTCTCGATCACCTCGAGCGCCAGGCACACGGTCTCGGGCCCGCCCTCGGCAGGCGCCCGCTCGACGCGCGCGAACTGCAGCAGCAGCCGGTTGGCGTAGTCGAGCTTGGCGCGGAAGTACGGCCCGGCGTGCAGCTTCTTCACGTCGGCCGAGCGGAAGTCGTCGGCCTCGATCGCCGCCTTGACCTTGTCGAAGGCCGCCTTGACGCGGCGCAGGTTCAGGTCCTTGTATTGGAGAACGCGCATGGGGATGGATCGAAGCGCAGGCCTTCGAGCAGGGATGTCGGGGCGGGCCGGCCCGCAGGGACCGGGATTGTCGGCGGCGCCGCGCCGTTATCGGCGCGCCGAGCCAGCGATGGCCGAATCGCCGCTTCAGACCCGCTCCGGGCTCATGCCTGGCTGACCAGGACCGGGCCTTTGCCATGCTGCGGCGATCAGTTAGCATGCCTGCATGGCCGGCTGCGGCCCGCTCGGGAACGAGAAAGCTCCTTCGGCGCCGCCCGCACTCGCGGCCCCGGAAGCCAAGGACCGCAGCCGCGCCAGCCGCCTCGTGCCGTGCCGCGCTTCGCCGGTGCCCCACAGCCGCATACAGCCCCAAGCCCCTTCCCGTGACTGCCAGCGCCCCATTCGCACCGCTCGCCGGCCAGACCGCGCTGGTCACCGGCGCCGCGCGCGGCATCGGCCGCGCCACCGCGCGCAAGCTGGCGCAGGCCGGCTGCGACCTGATCGTCAACTACTACAACAGCCACGACGAGGCCGAGGCGCTGTGCGCCGACATCCGCGCGATGGGCCGGCGCGCGCTCGCGGTGCGCGCCAGCGTCGGCCTGCCCGACAGCGTGGACGAGTTGTTCGACGCGATCCGCGCCGAGTTCGACCGCCTCGACATCATCGTCAGCAACGCCGCCAGCGGCGTGCTCAAGCCGGCGATGGACATGACGCTCAAGCACTGGCGCTGGTGCATGGAGACCAACGCGCTGGCGCTGAACCTGCTGGCGCAGCGCGCGCTGCCGCTGATGAGCAACGGCGGGCGCATCGTCGCGCTGTCGAGCCTGGGCTCGGTGCGCGCGATGCCGCACTACGCGTTCATCGGCGCGTCCAAGGCGGCGCTCGAGTCGCTGGTGCGCGCGCTCGCGCAGGAGCTCGGCCCCAAGGGCATTCGCGTCAACACGGTCAGCGCCGGCGTGGTCGACACCGACGCGCTCGCCCACTTCCCCAACCGCGAAGAGGTGCTCGCTTCGTTCTCGGCGCGCACCCCGGCCGGGCCGGTGCTCACGCCCGACGACGTGGCCGGCGCCGTCTACCTGCTGTGCCTGCCCGAGGCGGCGATGATCAACGGCGCGACGCTGGTGGTCGACGGCGGCTTCGCGATCTCGGGCTGATGCGGTGAGCGCGATCGATTCGGGCCTGGCCGGCAAGGTCGCGCTGGTCACCGGCGGCAGCCGCGGCATCGGCCGCGCGGTGGTCGAGCGGCTGGCCGGCGACGGCATGGACGTGGTGTTCTTCTACCGCGGCAACGCCGAAGCCGCGCAGGGCGTCGTCGAAGCGGTGGCCGCCGCCGGCGGCCGCGCCGAGGCGCTGCAGGCCGACGTGACCGACGCCGCCGCGGTGGCGCAGGCGGTCGAGCGCGTGGTCGAGTCGCGCGGGCGCATCGACCTGCTGGTCAACAACGCCGGCATCGTGCGCGACAACCTGCTGGCGATGCTGGAGGACGCCGACATCCGCGCGGTGCTCGACACCAACGTGCTCGGCGTGTTCCACGTCACGCGCGCGGTGGTGCCGCACATGATCAGCAAGCGCGCCGGCAAGATCGTCAACCTGGGTTCGGTCGCCGGCGACAAGGGCGGCCGCGGCCAGAGCAACTACGCCGCCAGCAAGGGCGCGATCCAGGCTTTCACCCGCGCGATGGCGGTGGAGCTGGCGTCGCGCAAGATCACGGTAAACTGCGTCGCGCCCGGCGTGATCGACACCGAGATGTCGCAGGCGGTGCGCGACCTGGCCGGCGAGCAGGTGACCCAGCGCATCCTGCTCAAGCGAGTCGGCAGCGCCGACGATGTGGCGCACGCGGTGTGGTTCCTCGCGTCGCGCTTTGCCGACTACATCACCGGCGAGGTGTTGCACGTGGACGGCGGATTCAAGATGGAGTAACCGATGACGAGCCCAGCGATCAGCGCCGAAGACATTGACGCCGTGTACCCGAAGGTCGCGCAGATCATCGCCGACGCGCTCGGCTGCGAGCTCGACGAAGTCAAGCCCACGGCGTCGCTGATCGAGGATCTGGACGCCGAGTCGATTGATTTCCTCGACCTGGTGTTCCGGCTGGAGCGCGGATTCGGCGTGAAGATCCCGCGCGGCAAGATCGTCGAGGACGCGCGCGGGCCGCTGGCCGAGGCCGAGTTCGAGAGCAAGGGGCTGGTCACGGATGCGGGCCTGGCGCGGCTGCGCGAGTTCCTGTCCGAAGTGCCGGCCGAGCGCTTCACGACGCCGCTGAAGTCGGCCGACATCCCGCGGCTGTTCACGCCGCAGACCTTCTGCAAGGTGGTCGTGCGTGCGCAGCGCGCCGGCGCCGGCTGAGCACCCGCCGAGGTCGGCCGAGGCCGCCTTGACCACCGACCGCTTCGCTGCCTTCTCCTTCGTCGACCGCATCAGCCTGCGCGGCGACGACGGGCGCGTCGAAGGCTGCTACACCGTGCCCGCGGGCGCCGGCCGCTTTCCGGCGTCGCTGATGGCCGAAGCCGTCGGCCAGCTCGCCGCCTGGTGGGCCATGGCCCGGCTCGACTTCCAGTGGCGCCCGGTCGCCGGCCTGGCCGCCGCCACCCGCTACCACGCGGCCGTCGCGCCCGGCCAGACGCTCAGGCTCGAGGCCGATGTCGCGCGCTGCGACGCCGAGGCGGTGGCCTACGGCGGGCGCGCGTACATCGACGGCCGGCTCGCGGTCGAACTGGTCGACTGCGTCGGCCCGATGCTGCCGCTGGCCGAGTTCGACGACCCCGCTGCGCTGCGCGCCGACTTCGCCACGCTGTGCGGCAGCGGCGCGGCCGCCGGCCGCTTCGGCGGCGTGCCCGCGCCGCAGATCGAGACGACCGAGGCCGCCGCCGGGCAGCAGCGGCGCGCACGGCTGCAGGTGCCGGCGGCCGGCACGCCGCTGTTCGCCGACCACTTCCCGCGCCGGCCGGTGTACCCGGGCACGCTGCTGCTCGACGCGCTCGCCGGCCTCGCACTCGACGTCGCGCGCGAAGCGCTGCCGGCCGCTGCCGGCACGATGAGCGTGCAGGCGGTGCACGACGTCAAGATCCGCAGCTTCACGCCGCCGGGCGTGCTGCTCGACCTGAGCGTGGACCTGATCGAGGCCGCCGATACCAGCGTGCGCCTGAAGCTCGGTGCGCGCGCCGAGGGCAAGGCGGTGGCGCAGGCGCGCATCGAGATCGGCACCGGAGGCACGCGATGACGGCGCGCCGCCGCGCCGCGATCACCGGCCTGGGCCTGGTCACGCCGGTCGGCAACGACGTGGCCTCGACCTGGGCGGCGCTGCTGGCGATGAAGAGCGGCGTCGCGCCGATCGCCAGCTTCGACGCCAGCGGCTTTTCCACCCGGATCGCCGCCGAGGTCAAGGATCTGCCGTTGGCCGCGGTGCGCGCCGCGGCCGGCGACGCGAAGCTGCTGAAGTTCGCCAACCGCTCGCACCGCTTCGCGCTGGTCGCGGCGGCGCAGGCGCTGGCCGACGCCGGCGTGCGGCCGACGGCGGCCGATGCGGCGCGCTGGGGCCTGGTGGTCGGCACCGGCATGATGGGCGTGACCTACGACGAGCTCGCGCAGGTGCAGGCCGAAGCCGCGCCCGACGGCCAGCTCGACACCCAGCGGCTGCTCGCGGCACAAGGCTCGGCCGCCGACCCGGTGGCCTTCTGCCGCAGCCAGAGCAGCGCCGGCGCGGCGCTGCTGACGCGCGTGTTCGGCATCCGCGGCTACCAGAGCTCGGTGCACACCGCCTGTGCGTCGGGTGGGCAGGCAGTGGGCACCGCGTTGAAGCTGATCCGCCGCGGCGTGGCCGACCGCGTGCTGGTCGGCGGCTTCGATTCGATGATCAACCCGGTCGGGCTGGCGGGCTTCTGCCTGTTGGGCGCGGTCTCGCCCGACAACGACACGCCCGAGCGCGCCAGCCGCCCGTTCGACGCGACGCGCAACGGCTTCGTGCTCGGCGAAGGCGCCGGCTTCCTGGTGGTCGAGGACTGGGCTGCGGCGCGCGCGCGCGGCGCGCGCATCTATGCCGAGCTGGCCGGCGACGGCAACTCGCTGTCGAGCTACCGGATCACCGATTCGCACCCGTCGGGCGACGGCCCGATCCAGGCGATGCGCCAGGCGGTGGCCGATGCCGGCGCAGGCCTGGACGAAGTCGACTACCTCAACGCGCACGGCACCTCGACGCCGATGAACGACCGCAGCGAATGCGCGGCGGTGCGCGCCGTATTCGGCGAGCGTTGGCCGCAGGTCGCGGTCAGCTCGACCAAGAGCGTGATGGGCCACCTGATCGCCGCGGCCGGCGCCGTCGAGGCCGCCGTGTGCGCACTCGCGGTGCACCACGCGACGCTGCCGCCGAGTGCAAACTTGCGCCAGCTCGACCCCGACTGCGAGGTCGACGTGATCCGCGACGCGCCGCGGCAGCGCGCGGTGCGGCTGGTGCTGTCCAATTCGCTCGGCTTCGGCGGCTCGAACAGTTGCCTGGCCTTGCGTCACCCGGACGCGACCGACGCGCTCGTCGCGAAGGAGGCCTGAATGAGGCCAGGTGCTGCTCGGTCGGGTAACGGCCCAAAGCGGCCGCAGGCCGCTTCGGGCCAAGGCCCGTACACACGGCTCCCCCGAGCCCCCTCCGAGAGGGGGCTCCAGCATGACCGTCGGGCCGGCCTTGCGGCCGGCGCAGGCCTCCAGCGTGCAGCTGGCGCGAGGGAGACACCACGGTCCGTCGGCCGGCAGGCCGACTCGTCAATCGAACTGGAGCCCCCTCTCGGAGGGGGCTCGGGGGAGCCGTGCATATGGGCCGTCAGGTCCAAAGTGGCCTGCGGCCGCTTTGGACCGAAAGTCGTCGTCGTCTCCCTGCAATTCATGGCTGACGCGACGCGCGATGGGGCAATCGAAATGAGTGCGCGGTGCCGCTTTCCGGCGATTCCTCCAGGGCCGGTCCTTGTGCATCCGGCTGCTTCGCCAGCCATGCTGCCGTCCGGCGTGAAAGCCAGCAGGCTCACGCTGAATCCGGCCCCGCAACGCGCAGCGCGAAGGCTCGCAGCATGAGCGACCCGCGCATCGTCATCACCGGCAGCGGCGCGATCTGCGGCGCCGGGCGCTCGGCCGACGAAGTGCTCGCGGCGGTGCTCGCGGGCCACAGCGCGATCCGCGCGGTCGAGAGCTTCGACACCAGCGGCTGGCCGGTGCGCATCGCCGCCGAGGTGCCCGAGTACAACGCCGCCAAGCTCGCCGGCGACCGCAAGCTGCTGAAGTTCATCCGCCGCAGCGACGTGTTCGGCCTGTTCGCCGCCGGCCGCGCGCTCGACCAAGCCGCTTTCGACGCCTGGCGCGGCACGCTCGATGAAGCGGCGGCCGCGAAGGCGGCCGATTCGACCGGCGTGTACGTCGGCTCGGGCAGCGGCAACTTCTCGAACCAGTACGACTACCTGCCGTTGATCGCGCAGGGTGCTCTGCCCACCTTCGGCCGCGAGCTCAGCGCCACCGTCAACCCGATGTGGCTGCTGACCGCGCTGCCCAACAACGTGCTCGGCCACGTCGGCATCCGCCACGGCCTGAAGGGGCCGAACGCCTGCATCACCCACCACAGCGTCAGCGGCCTGCTGGCGCTGGCCGAGGCCGCCGAGGCGCTGCGCGCCGGCGAATGCGCGCGCGCCCTCGCGGTCGCCCACGACGCACCGATCGAGCCGCAGGCGCTGCTGTACTACCAGCGCCTGGGCCTGATGTCGGGCCGCGGCTTGAGCCCCTTCGACGCCGAGCACGACGGCAGCGCGATGGGCGAAGGCGCGGCCGCGCTGCTGCTCGAAACCGAAGCCGCCGCGGCCGAGCGCGGCGCCGCGGTGCTGGGCGAGGTGCTGGGCGTCGGCAACGCCGGCGATGCGCTCGGCCTGCTGCCGGTGGACGACGAAGGCGCGGCGCTGCAGCGCGCGGTCGAGGCGGCGCTGGCCGCCTCCGGCCTGGCGCCGGCCGACATCGCGCTGGTGGTCGCGCACGGCAACGGCACGCCCAATTCCGACGCGTCGGAGGCGCGCGCGCTCGGCCGCGTGTTCGGCGCCGCGATGCCGCCGGTGACCGCCTTCAAGTGGGCGATCGGCCACCTGCTGGCCGCGTCGGGGCTGATCGAGGCCGCCGTCGGGCTGGCCGCGCTGCGCGCGCGCAGCGCGCCCGGCATCGCGACCTTGCGCACGCTCGATCCGGCCTGCGCCGGGCTGAACGTCGCCGCCGCAACGCGGCCGCTCGCCGGCGACACCGCGCTCGTGATCTCGCGCGGCTTCGGCGGCGACAACGTGGCCTGCGTGCTGCGCGCGGCGCTGCCGTGACCGACGGCGCCGCGCCGGCTGCGGGCGTGATGCCCGCGCGCCCGGCCGACGACCTGCCCGCAGCGCCGGCCGGCGAGCTGCCCGCCGCGCCGGCCGACGCGGTGCGCTGCGGCGTCGATACCGTCGAGATCGCACGCATCGAGCGGCTGCTGGCCGAAACCCCGGCCGAGCACCTGGGCCAGTGGTTCAGCGCGCAGGAGCTGCGCGACGCGGGCGTAGGCCCGGGCCGCGCCGCCAGCCTGGCTGCGCGCTTCGCCGCCAAGGAAGCCTGCGCCAAGCTGCTGCCGCGCGAGGTGGCGCTCGGCCTGGTCGGGCCGACCGACTTCGGCGTGGTGCGCGACGGCTACGGCGCGCCGCAGGTCGAGGCAAGCATCGCCGCGCAGACCGCGCTCGGCCGCAACCGGCTGCGCGGCATCCAGTTGTCGCTGACGCACGACCGGCAGCAGGCCACTGCGATGGCCTTCGCGCTGCCGCAGCGCGCGCAACCGTCGCGCGCCGCGCACTGGCTGTACCGGCTGCTGCCGTTCAGGCGCGGCGTGGTGCTCGACAACCTGCGGCGCGTCTACGGGGACACCGTCGACGAAGCCGAGATCGAACGGCTGGCGATCGGCCACTACGGCCACCTCGGCCGGCTCGCGTGGGAGTTCCTGCGCTACCCGTGGCTGCCGCGCGCGCGCAAGCTGGCGATGGCGCGGGTCGAGAACCTGGATCTGCTGCTGGCCGCCCACGCACAGGGCAAGGGGGTGCTGATCCTGACCGGCCACTTCGGCAACTTCGAGATCGCCACCGTCGCCGGGCTCGCGCAGTTCCCGCAGGCCCACGGGCGCTTCCACTTCGTGCGCCGGCCGATCCGCCCCGAGTGGCTCGACCGGCTGGTCACGCGGCGCTTCCGCGCCGCCGGCTTCGGCGTGCTGCCCAAGCGCGGCGGGCTCGACGCGATCCTCGACCGCCTCGCCGCCGGCGACCTGATCGTGTTCCCCTTCGACCAGCATGCGCAGCGCAAGGACGGCGTGCAGGTCGAATTCTTCGGCCACCCGGCCGGCACCTTCCGCAGCCTGGCGGTGATCGCGCTGG
>ERZ795055.3928-NODE-3928-length-10635-cov-4.400945_pt1 | contig 10635 bp, 7 predicted proteins | sample MGYA00375139_ERZ795055 | MGnify/ENA primary metagenome ERZ795055 (study PRJEB30184, sample SAMN05720283) | anaerobic digester metagenome | isolation source: active sludge of municipal wastewater-treating anaerobic digesters | place: USA | collected 2015-01-23 ...
ACGTCGTCCTTGCGGGTGTTGTCTATCACGATGAACTTCAAGTTCCTGTGCGGCTCCGGGTTATTGACTATGTCCTGCTCGAGCCCCGAGATGACCGCATCCATCTCGCCGGCGGTATCGGCGAAAACCGGGCGGAAGAGGACGACCTTGTGGTCGGCCGGTATCCCTTTCTCGGCGACGCTCTTCACCTCGTTCAGGATCAGGGGCGGGGTGAAAAGATAGATGAAAAAATGGATGATCAATCCGGCCAGGTTGTAAAAGAGGTAGGCGAACATCGGCACCATCAAGGCGGCGAACACAGCGCTCCACTGATAGCAGGTGTAATAGACATAGGTGCCGGCCAGAGTGACCGCCCAACGAAGGATCCTATACGGTATGATCTGATACAGGGGCGAATACGACAGGACGCCGGCATCGTGAGCCATACAACCTCCTCGGTCAAAAAGGGTTCCGCCTCCCACCTGACGCACAACAGTGGGGTGTATTATACTGCGGCAGATGCTAATTTCAAAACGAAAAGATACGGCCGGAACGCCCCCCTGAAAAGCGGCGCGGCTGCGCAAGCATATCGACAAACATCCCGCAGAAAGGGCAGCGGCGGCGGACAAGGCCGGAGACAGGCCGTTATCCGACATTACAACGTTAGCAACCCTTCAGTGAAGGGCGTCAACATTTCTACAGATGGGCGGGGAATGTTCCTGTCAGCACATTGCCATGCGAGCGGGCACGATGTCCCGGGCAATAGCGGGGGGATGAGCGAGCATTGGCGCATCGCGGGATTTTCCTCGCCGTGAAAAACCCCGCGATGCCGACAGGGACAATTCCCGCCCGTCACCCCTGGCTGAAGGGGTACCAGCGTTTAAGAACTTTCTTGACAACAATAGCTACTATGGTAGTGTTTTGTACTTTTTCGTGCTGCCGCGTCAGCATCGCGGCACTCTATTGTCAGGCGAAACACCGCACCATATAACTCAACGGCGAGATATATGAGGATTATTGCTAAGGATACCCTTGTCAACACGCAGGGGGTCCGCATTACAAAAATAGTCGTCACCTCCAAGCATATCGCGGCAAAAGCGCAGCCCGGCCAATTCGTCGTGCTCATGAAAGCCGAAACGAGCGAGCGCATCCCCCTGACCGTCGTCGATACCGATAAGAACGCGGGCACCATCACCCTGATATTTCAGGAACTCGGCTTTTCCACTAAACTCTTCGGCACGATGAATGCCGGCGACTCCTTTTACGCCGTCGTCGGTCCGCTCGGCCACGCGACGGAGATCAAGCGCTACGGCAACGTCATCCTCGTCGGCGGCGGCGTCGGCATAGCGGAGATTTATCCGGTGGCGCGGTCCCTCAAGAATGCGGGCAACACCGTCACCACGATCCTCGGCTCGCGGACGAAAGACCTCCTCATCCTGGAAAACGAGCTGCGGGCGCATTCCGACCACTTCTTCGTCACCACCGACGACGGCTCGTACGGCCGCAAGGGTTTCACAACGGACGTCCTGAAAGAGCTGCTTTCAAAAAGCGCCTATGACCTGATCTACGTGGTCGGCCCGGTCCCGATGATGCGGAAGGCAGCAATGACCACCAAGGAATTCAACGCAAGAACGGTCGTCTCCCTGAACGCGCTGATGGTCGACGCAACCGGGATGTGCGGCGGCTGCCGCGTCACCGTCGGCAACGAGGCGAAGTTCGCCTGCGTCGACGGTCCGGAATTCGACGCGCATCAGGTTGATTGGGACGAGCTCACCAAGCGGAACAGGGTCTACGACCAAAAAGAAAAACACCTCTGCAACCTGCACAAGCAATGAAAAAAGAACCGGTACGGATCAGCGAGCTGCCCGCAAATACGCGGAACGGCAATTTCGACGAAGTAATTTCGGGGTACACCGAGGAAGAAGCGCTTTGCGAAGCGAAGCGGTGCATCCAGTGCAAGAAACCTTTCTGCACGGAGGGATGCCCCGTCGGGATCGACATCAAGACATTCATCGGCCAGATAACGAATAAAGACTACGCAGGCGCCTATCACACCATCCGGCAGAAGAACAATTTCCCTTCGATCTGCGGCAGGGTCTGCCCTGCCGAATACCAGTGCCGCAAGGCCTGCATCCTGACGAAACGGGGCCAGCCGTTCGCCTCAAACGAAGCGATCAATATCCATTTTCTTGAACGGTTCATCGGCGACTACGGCATGAAGAACAATCTCGCGGCGGCCTCGGTCAAGAACCCCCGATTATCCGGTAAAAAAGTGGCAGTCGTCGGTTCAGGCCCCGCGGGGTTGTGCTGCGCAGGCGAGCTGTCGCGCCAGGGTATCCAGGTCACCATCTTCGAGAGCCTGCACAAAACCGGCGGGGTGCTCCGCTACGGCATCCCCCCGTTCCGGCTCCCCCGGAACATCCTCGATTTCGAGATCGAATCTCTGCGCCGGCAGGGGGTGCGTATCGAGACCAACTTCATCATCGGCAAGGCGCAGACCGTCGCAGAACTCCTCGCTGAGGGGTACGCGGCCGTCTTCCTCGGCCTCGGGGCGGGCGTCCCTTCATTCTTAGGGGTCCCGGGAGAGAACCTCTGCAATATCTATTCCGCTAACGAATTCCTCACCCGGATCAACCTGATGGGCGCCTATAAGTTTCCCGAATACCACACGCCCGTCAATATCGGGAAGCATATCGTCGTCATCGGGGGCGGCAATACGGCCATGGATGCCGCACGGTTCGCCCTGCGGATGCAGATCATGAACGGGATCGAGCCCAACACGACGGTCGTCTACCGGCGGTCCGAGGTGGAGCTCCCCGCGCGGCGGCTTGAGATCGAGCATGCAAAGGAAGAAGGGGTCACGTTCAACCTCCTCGTGCAGCCGCTGGCGTTCACCGGCGATGAGAACGGTTATGTGCAGAAAATGAAATGCCTCAAGTGCGAACTCGGCGAACCGGATGCATCCGGCAGGAGAAAACCGGTGCCCATCAAGGGGAGCGAATTCGAGCTCGACTGTGACGTCGCAGTCCTCGCGATCGGTCTCAAGGCGAATATCCTCCTGACGAGCGTCACCCCCGAACTCAAGGTCGACAAGTACGGAGATGTCACCGTTACACCCGAAACCATGGAAACTTCGATCAAGCACGTCTACGCTGGCGGCGACATCGTCGGCGGCGAAGGGACGGTCATCGAGGCCATGGGCATGGCAAAAAGAGCGTCCCGGGCGATCATCGACGATCTAGCCCGTAGTTCAGGTGCCCACGTTTAAACAACGGCGTTTAAACAAACTGAAGGAGTTGTGTATGCCAAAGGATAGTGTCATCGTAAAAAGTGCTGGTGCAAAAGGAGGCCCTCTGTCCAAGGACATTGAAGCCTTCATGGAAAAGGTCATCGCGAAAAACCCCGGCGAGACCGAATTCCATCAGGCGGTGCGGGAAGTGGCCGAGTCGGTCATGCCGTTCATCGAAAAAAATCCGCAGTACCAGAAGGCGAAAATCCTCGACCGGATGGTCGAACCCGAACGGGTCATCATCTTCCGTGTACCCTGGCTCGACGACAAAGGCGATATCCAGGTCAACAGGGGTTTTCGTATCCAGATGAACAGCGCGATCGGGCCGTACAAGGGCGGGATACGTCTTCACCCCAGCGTCAATCTCGGCATACTGAAATTCCTTGCGTTCGAACAGGTATTCAAGAACAGCCTGACCACGCTCCCGATGGGTGGCGGCAAAGGCGGATCGGACTTCGACCCCAAGGGAAAATCGGATAACGAGGTAATGCGGTTCTGCCAGAGCTTTATGACCGAGCTCCAGAAGTACATCGGCCCCGACACGGACGTGCCGGCCGGCGATATCGGCACGGGCGGACGCGAGATCGGGTTCATGTTCGGGCAGTACAAGCGGCTCCGCAGCGAGTTCACCGGCGTGCTGACCGGCAAGGGGCTCGCCTGGGGCGGATCGCTGATCAGGCCCGAAGCGACCGGTTACGGCTGCGTCTATTTCGTCCAGGAAATGCTCAAGACCCGCGGCGAATCGCTTGCCGGAAAGACCTGCGTCGTATCGGGTTCGGGGAACGTCGCCCAGTACACCGTGGAGAAGGTCATCCAGCTCGGCGGCAAGTGCGTCACCCTCTCCGATTCCGACGGGTATATCTACGATCCGGAGGGGATCAACACAGACAAGCTCAGTTTCGTCATGGAGCTCAAGAACGTGAAGCGCGGGCGCATCAAGGAGTATGCGAACAAATACGGCTGCAAATACTTCGCAGGCAAGCGTCCGTGGGACGTGAAGTGCGACATCGCGTTCCCCTCCGCGACGCAGAACGAGATCAACGAAGCGGATGCAAAGAAGCTGGTGGCAAACGGCTGTATCGCCGTCGGGGAAGGCGCAAACATGCCGACCACGCCGGAAGGGGTCGAGGTGTTCCTCGCCGCGAAGATCCTGTACGCGCCGGGCAAAGCGGCAAACGCCGGCGGCGTCGCGACGAGCGGCCTCGAGATGACGCAGAACAGCATGCGGCTGTCCTGGACGAGAGAAGAGGTCGACAGCAAGCTGCATCAGATCATGATCAACATCCATGAGTCCTGCGTAAAGTACGGAAAAGAAGGCAATACCGTCAACTATGTCAAGGGAGCCAATATCGCCGGGTTCGTGAAGGTGGCGGACGCGATGATCGCCCAAGGGCTCGTGTAAGAGACAGAAGAACGGTTTTAGCGTAAAAAAAGAGCATCTCTCCTGACCACCGGAGAGATGCTCTTTTTGCCTCTCGGCGCTTTGCGCGCTACACCATCGCCCGCAGATTGAAATCGGGCAACAGTATCTTATCCTCGCGGCCGTTCACGTTGACGCGATCCCTGATCATCTTTTGAATCATGAAGGCTTTCTTGGTGTCCCCGATCAATATCGCGCCGATGATCGCGTTGTCCCGGACAAAGATCTTCTGATAGAGGGAATCCTGTTCGTCAGCCCTGAAATACTGCACAGCCCCGTCGCCCGAGATATCGCCCGCCGAAGACACATCAACCCCAACCACCTTGAGCATCGTCGACATCACCGTCCCTTTGTAGGATTCACCTTCGCCCGACATATTATTCCCGGCGATCTTTCCCTGCTCCTCCGCCGCCGGCCAAATCCCGTAGATGCGGCCCTGATGCTCGGCAACATCGCCGGCCGCGAAGATATCGGGGTCACTGGTTTGCAGGCGATCATCGACGACAACCCCCTTGGCCAGCTTCAACCCGGCCGTACGTGCCAGATCCGTATCGGGGCGTATCCCTGCGGAGACGATGACCATATCAGCAGAAAAGATCCGCCCGTCCTTGAGCTTTACGCACCGTTTCCCGCTCTCCTCATATATCCGCTCCGTCACCGCGCCGAGGATGAACGAGAAACCCATCCGCTTAAGCGTTTCTTGCAGCACGGCAGAGCCGTCCTTGTCGGTTTGCCGCGGGAGAAGACGGTCAAAGAACTCGACGACCTGAACTGAAAGTCCGAGTTTCCGCAGCCCGTTCCCCGCCTCAAGGCCGAGCAGGCCGCCGCCGATGACGATCGCGCTGCGCTTCCCCTGCGCATACGCGCGGATAGCGATCGCGTCATCGAGCGTCCGCAGGGAGAAGACCCACGGCTGATCAAGACCGGCGATGGGCGGGAATGCCGCCTGGCTGCCGTTGGCGATCAACAGCTTGTCGTACGCGCGCTTTGCACCGTTCGCAAACGTGACCTCGCGCGCCGCGGGGTCAACCGAGACCGCGCGCTCGTTCAGTACAAGGCACAGGTTGTTATCGGCGTACCACGATTCAGGATAGACACACAAAGACTCCTGTGCCACCTCGCCGGCGATGAACGCCGGCAGCTTCGGCTTAGAGTAAAACGGGAATCTTTCTGAGGAACAGATAGTGATGTCGCCGTCAGAGACTGCGGTGCGGCACGCCTTTGCGGCATGCGTACCGGCAAAGCTGTTACCGATGATGAGAAAATGAGGCATACCGTCCTCCGTCTTTTCTGCTGACTATTCCAGATTTCCGCAAACCGGTCAACACATTCCGTCTCTCCACGCGTTCCGCGCGGGACAACCCGTCAAGCGCTATTCGCGGCCGCCTTCTGCCTCGCGTATCTTCTGGAGCACTCGAGGGTCCACCCGCATCCCGCGCGACTGCATGATCCGGACAACCATGCCGGCCGCGTCATACTGTCCAAGCATGACATGACAGAACGCCCGGTTGTTCCATCCCGTCTGCATGTCCGGCCTCAGGTCGATACAGGCCGAGAAATCTTGTGCAGCCCGCTCATACTCCCCTTTCCGCGCGTAGGCAAGGCCGCGCTTGATCAGCGCAGCCGAGCGGTTCTCCGCCTCCTTTTCACCGGCAATCTCAAGCGCGCGGCTGAGATCGGCGACGGCGCTGTCGAGGTCGCCACAATCCAGCGCCACCACCCCGCGGTTGAAGTAACTCCGCGCGGTATCGAGCCCCAGGCGTAATGCCTCATCCAGGTCCTCACGGGCCCGCCGCATATCACCCCGTTCATGGAACGTCATAGCGCGCTCGTTCAGCACGGCAACGCGGTTCTTCTCTTGCGAGGGGACATTCAAGGCAAGGGACGCCGAAAAATCGCCGATCGCCTTGTCGAGCGCGCCGCGCCTTCTCTGAACCTGTCCACGGTCAAAGAACAACCGCGCATCGCCACGATACAGCGAGATCGCCGTATCGAGATCGGCGAGCGCCTTCTCATACTCCCGCCGGTCTTTATATGCAATCGCACGATCGTAATAAGCGCCCCAGTACCCGGGGTCCTTCCCGATCATATCGGTCCGCAACGTCACATCGTCATGCCACACCTGGCAGCGCTGCCATGTCAGTAATGCGCATACGCACGCCGCCGCGGTCACGCACAGGCAGGCCGCGATCTTCACCACCCGCCCGCCCGCTCGCCGGCAACAATAGATCATCGCCTCGCCAAAGAGATAGAAAATGCCAAGAAGCGGTATATAGGCAAACCTGTCCGCGGGCGTCCCCAGCGTGTGCACTTGAAAGAAATGAAGGACCGGCAGGAGAGAGAAAAAGAAGAAGAACGTCCCGAAGGCGACCTTTTTCGTGTATCGCGTCGAGAGAACGGCTGCAGCAGCCGCGCAAACGACGGCAACGACCGAAAGGACCGACAGCGGGGCTGCCGGCGACGAGATCCAACCCGGATACCGGTACGCGCACGACAGGCCGGCGGGAACCGCCGTCTTCCACAGGTAGAAGAGGATATTATAACAGCCCGCCGACGCCTTCTGCGCCGCCGAGAAAACCAGCACGTCCGACAGGTTCTCGTAATGCACGACGACGGCAATGACGGAGAAAACGACGGACAGCGCAATAAAAGGTATCTTTTCGGCGACGGTGCGCCACGACCCGCTCCTTCCGTACAGATAATCGATCAGGAACAAGAGCAGCGGCAGGGTCACCGCCATGGGCTTCGACAGCAAAGAACCGATATAGAAAAAACCCGACACCACGATCCACCGCGACTTCCCTTTGGTTACGTAAAACACGTAACTGATCAGCGCCGCCAGGAAAAATAACGCGCAGAGCAGGTCTTTTCGCTCGGATATCCAGGCGACCGACTCGACATGGAGCGGGTGGATCCCGAAAAAGAGCGCCGTCAGGAATCCGCACCACCTGTTGCCGCTTAGGAGGAAGAACAGGAAGAAAACGAAAAGACAGTTCAAGAGATGCAGCCCGAGGTTCGTCGCATGGTATCCGGCCGGGTTGAGGCCGAAGAACCGGTAGTCCGCGGCGTACGAAAGCAGGACCAGCGGATGATACAGGTAGGCATGCGAGGCGGTGAAATACGACCGCACGTTCTCCCAGGATATTCGGGCGATCTTCGCGTTGTTGACGACCAGGACGTCGTCGTCGAAGCTTGTGACGAAACCGTTGCCGAGCGACGGATAATACGCGGCAAAAACAGCGGCAAGAACGAGAAAGACGAGACACCCGGTGAACGCCGCCGTACGCAGGTTTCGCTGTGCCATGAGGGTCATGCCGTACCGTTATCTCTTGATACAGAAGATGGCGACCTCGGCGAACGAATTGGGATCTATGCGGGGCAGGAAAGACGGCCTGCCGATGTACTCGCGGTCGACGATCCTGATCCCCTCTTCCTCGCAGAAATCGGCGAAGTCCTTCACGGTGAGCAGGTGGATATTGCTCTCGTCGTACCACTTGTAAGGATAGACGCGCGTGTTGTGTATCTTGCCGAACAGGGCGAGGTTCCACCGGATCGACCAGAAGGCGAAATTGGGGAAACCGATGATCACCTGCTTGGCGACGCGCAGCGCGTCGTCGATCACCAGCTTCGGGTTGCGGACCGCCTGCAGGGTCTGGTTGAGGATGACGTAGTCGAACGACCGGTCGCGGTAATCGACGAGCCCCTTGTCGATGTCGAAATGGAGCACCGACAGGCCTTTCATGATGCAGTCCTGGACGAGCTGCTCTGATATCTCCACGCCATGGGCGCGGACGTTCTTCTCGGAGACCAGTTTCTCCAGGAGGCTGCCGTCGCCGCAGCCGAGGTCGAGGACCCGTGCGTTCGGCTGGACCATCCGTTCGATAATGTCGAAATCTCTGCGTATCATCACCCCTCCGTGGGATCCGTTATTTTTTCTTCGCCGCGTGCGACAAGAACGTGCTCACGATCGGCGAGAGCTTCTTGTCGTCGACCAGAAAGGCGTCGTGCCCGTACGGCGACTGGATGTTGTAGTACGTCACGTCGATGCTGTTGGCCTTCAGCGCGCGAACGATCTCCTCCGACTGCGACGGCGGATAGAGCCAGTCGGTGCTGAACGATATGACAAGGAATTTCGACTGCACGTCGCGAAACCGGTCGGCAAGGCTCTTCGCGTCGCCCGCCAGGTCGAAATAGTCGATCGCGCGGGTGATGTAGAGATAGCTGTTGGCGTCGAACCGTTTAGTGAAGGCGTCGCCCTGGTGATGCAGATAGCTTTCCACCTGGAACTCAGGGGAAAAGTCGAAACTGTACTTCTCCTTGCCCTGGAGCTTCCGGCCGAACTTCTGCCCCATCGTGACATCGGACAGGTAGGTGACGTGGCCGATCATCCGCGCCACGGCGAGGCCGTGCGACGGAGACCCCTTGCCGTAGTAATGCCCTCCGTGCCAGTTCGGGTCGTTGATGATCGCCTTCCGTCCCACCTCCTGCAGCGCGATATTCTGCGGCGACTGGGTGGCCGCCGTCGCGAACAGGATCACCGAACGAACCGTGTCGGGGAAGTTGACCGCCCATTCGAGCGCCTGCATCCCGCCCATCGAGCCCCCCGTTACGGCGTGGAGCCGCGCAACACCGAGGTGGTCGAGGAGATATTTTTGAGCGCGGACCATGTCGCGCACCGTGATCACGGGAAAGTCGGTCCCGTACGGTTTGCCGGTCTTCGGGTTGGCCGACGACGGCCCCGTCGAGCCTTTGCACCCGCCGATCACGTTCGCGCAAATGACGAAATATCTGTCGGTATTGAAACCCTTGCCCGGACCGATCATGCTGTCCCACCAGCCGACCTTCTTGTCGTCGGCCGAATGCTTGCCAGCGGCATGCGCGTCGCCGGAAAGGGCGTGGAATATCAGGATCGCGTTGTCTTTCTGCTCGTTGAGCTCGCCGTAGGTCTCGTATGCGAGCGTCACGGGGCCGAGCTTCTGGCCGCTTTCAAGCTTCAACTCGTCCGGCGGTTCGCCGAACGTGAAATGGTGCGTCTTGACGACGCCGATCGCTCCGGTGGACATCTCTCTCCTCCTTGAAAAACCGATCCCAGCTACGCTTCTATATCGTTAAACAGCCATGTGCTCAGATACCGCTCGCCCGTGCTCGGGAAGATCGTCACGACGGTCTTTCCGGCGTTCTCGGGCCTGCGCGCGACAATGAGCGACGCGTAAAGCGCCGCGCCCGACGATATGCCGGCGAGGATCCCCTCTTTCTTCGCCAGCTCCTTCGCGCATCTTCCCGCGTCGTCGCTTTTCACCTGTATGACCTCGTCGATCAATTTGACGTCCATGATCTGCGGTACGAACCCCGCGCCGATCCCCTGGAGCTTGTGCGGCCCCGGCTTGCCGCCCGAGAGCACCGGCGAATCCGCCGGCTCGACCGCGATCGCCCGGAAGGACGGCTTCCGCCCCTTGATAGCGCTCGCGACGCCGGTCAGCGTCCCGCCGGTGCCGACGCCGGCGATAAAAATATCGACGTTCCCATCGGTATCGCGCCATATCTCCTCGGCCGTCGTCCTGCGGTGTATCTCGACGTTCGCGGGATTATTGAACTGCTGGGGCACAAAAGAGTTCTTGCACGTTTTCGAGAGCTCCTCCGCTTTTTCGACCGCCCCGCGCATCCCTTTCGTACCGTCGGTCAGCACCACCTCGGCCCCGAAGAACTTGAGCAGCTTGCGGCGCTCGAGGCTCATCGTATCCGGCATGGTGAGAATAAGCTTGTACCCCCTCTCGGCGCAGACGAACGCCAGGCCGATCCCGGTATTCCCGCTGGTCGGCTCGATGATGACCGTGTCCTTCCGTATCAGGCCGGCCTTCTCTCCCGCTTCGATCATGGCGACGCCGATACGGTCCTTGACGCTCGAGACCGGGTTGAAGAACTCCAGCTTCGCCAGGACCGTCGCGAC
>ERZ795055.3940-NODE-3940-length-10614-cov-4.006156_pt1 | contig 10614 bp, 10 predicted proteins | sample MGYA00375139_ERZ795055 | MGnify/ENA primary metagenome ERZ795055 (study PRJEB30184, sample SAMN05720283) | anaerobic digester metagenome | isolation source: active sludge of municipal wastewater-treating anaerobic digesters | place: USA | collected 2015-01-23 ...
CTCGAGCACGGCTCAGTCCACGACGACGCGGCTCTTCGAGAGCATCTCGAAGGCTCTCTGCTTCTTCTCGGTGAAGAAGATGAAGAAGGCGTCGACGAAGAAGACCGAGAAGACGAGCGGAAGCTGGCGAACGATCGCCTGGCCGAGCCCGATCGGCGCCCCGGATTCGCGGACGACGCGAAGGCCGAAGATGCGCTTGCCCGGGGTCTGCCCGAACCGCAGCTCGGCGAAGACGGTGCCGGCGGAGAAGGCCAGAATCGCCGTGAACAGCGCCCCGAGGACGATGCCCCCCTCGAGTCGGCGAGGGAGGAGCGCTGCGGCGAGCGTCGCGAGGAGCGCGACGGCGGCGAGGACGATGGCGAGGTCGACGAGCTTCGCCACGGCCCGGTGCAGCGACGGAGCGCTCACGAGCGGTACGGCGCTCAGGTACGACTCCGCGAGGGCCGTCGGGTCGCCGAGGTCCCGGAGGACGTCTTCGAGCAACGTGCCGCGGGCGACTCGCTCGGCGATGTGGCTGCTCAGCTCGAGGCCGATCTGCTCCCGATCCGGAACGGAGTCGGGCAGACGGGCGAGCACTCTCTCGACGAACTCGTTCGCGGTCGTCATCGGGCGTCCCTCCCGGTCCGGAGAAGTCTCGACATGGCCCTGGCGAAGGTCGTCCACTCGAGCGTGAGCGCGGCCAGCTCGGCGCGCCCCGCGTCGGTCAGCCGGTAGTACTTCCGCGGGACGCCCCGCTGCGGCGTCTCCCAGCGAACCGAGACGAAACCCGCCCTCTCGAGCCGGTAGAGGACCGGGTAGAGCGTGCCGTCGGTCACCTCGAGCGCTCCGCTCGTCTCGGCCGCGAGCTTGGAGACGATCTCGTACCCGTACGCTTCGGCGGGCGCGAGCAGATGGAGCACGATGAGCTCGAGCGAGCCACGCTTCAGCTCCCTCTCGATTCCCCTCCGCCCCTCGGCCCGCTCCTGCTCGTCCGCCACGAGTAAATGGTAACGCACGATATCTGGTTACGCAAGATATAAGGGAAAGCGCTCGACGAGGATCCCCGAGGGGCGCCGCCCTCGGCGAAGGCGGCGAGAATGGCGTCGTGATGACGGCGGCGTTCGCGTTCCCGCCCTCCGTGACGATGGAGCTCCCGGGATGGGAGCTCTCCTTCACCGAGCTCGAGCCGACCGGCGAAGGCGGCGCAGCGCTGGGTCGTGCCAGGCGGGAGGTGGCCGCCGCGGTGCGCGGGCGCCTGAGGCTCGAGACGCTCTCGGAGCATCCCGCGGTCGCGGCGCTCCGCCGCCTCTTTCGCCGCGCGGGGTGCGACCCGACGCGCTACCGGTCGGGCTCCGAGGCGCTCCTGCGGCGTGTGCTGAAGGGGGAGGATGTGCCGGAAGTCCACCCGCTCGTCGACCTCGGGAACCTCGTGGCCCTCGAGCTCGCCACGAACGTCTGCGTCATGGACGCGGAGAAGGCCGCGCCCCCGTTCGTCTTCCGCGCCGGCAGGCCGGGCGAGGAGATGCTGTCTCTGCGCGGGCCGTTCGACTGCGCCGGCAAGCCGCTGCTCGTCGACGCGCTCGGCCCCGCCGACGTTCCGATCACCGGGGCCGACCGGGTGCGCGTGACCGAGGCGACGCGATACGCCTGGCTCATCGTCTACCTGCCCGCCGGCGTGATCTCCCCGGAGACGGCCTCCGCGGCCGTGCAGCGCCTCGCCGGGCGGACCGGCGTGGCGCGCCTCGGCCGCCCGACAGGCCCGGAGAACGGGCACGGCGCCTGACCGCTCGAGCCCGGAAACCCGCCCGGCCGGGTGACGTATCGGGAAGGAGAGGTCCACAGCACTCGGGCGGAGCCCGGGAGTCGGATGCGGGCTCCGTCGATTCCGATTCGACAGGAGGACTCCCGATGCGCCTGTCCCGATTCGTCCTCGGCTCCCTGGCCGCAGCCGCTTCTCCGCTGATCGCCCAGGTCCCTCCGCTCCAGCTCCCCGCCGCCAGCCCGAAAGCGTCGGTGACGCAGAGGGTCGGGATGACCGACGTGACCGTGAGCTATTCGAGGCCCGCCGTGAAGGGCCGGAAGGTCTGGGGAGGCCTCGTTCCCCTCGGCGAGGTCTGGCGGACCGGCGCCGACGAGAACACGGCGATCTCGTTCTCGAGTCCTGTGACCGTCGGCGGGAAGACCCTGCCCGCGGGCACCTACGGGCTGCACACGATTCCGGGCGAGAAGGAGTGGACGGTCATTCTGAGCACCCAGGCGAAGGCCTGGGGGAGCTACAGCTACGACCCCGGGGAGGATGCCGTGCGCTTCGCGGCGGTCCCGCAGGAAGGGCCGCACGAAGAACGCCTCCTCTTCACGCTCGCGGACCCAACGGACCGCTCGGTCGCCGTGACGCTCGCCTGGGAGAGGCTGCGGCTCTCCTTCCCGGTGGAGGTCGACACGAAGGCCGTGGTGGTCGCGAGCCTGAAGGAGCAGCTCCGGGGGCTGCCGCGCTTCGGCTGGCAGGGGTGGAACGGCGCCGCCGCCTGGTGCGTGAGGAACGACACCGCCCTCGACCAGGCGGAGGCGTGGGTCGAGCGCTCGATCGGCATGAACCGCAACTTCACGAACCAGTCGACGAAGGCCGACCTCCTCGAGAAGAAGGGAGATGCGAAGGCCGCCGCCCAGCTGCGCGAGAAGGCGATCGCGACCGCGACCGAGCCCGAGCTGAACCAGTACGGCTACCAGCTCCTCGGGCAGAAGAAGGTGGACGACGCGATCCGGATCTTCGAGAAGAACGCGAGGGACCACCCGGAATCGTGGAACGCGTGGGACTCGCTCGCCGAAGGCCAGGCGACGGCCGGCGACAGGAAGAAGGCCATCGCGAACTATGAGAAGGCGCTCTCCATGACCGGGGACGAGGAGCAGAAGAAGCGGATCCGCGGCGAGATCGCGAAGCTGAAACCGTAGGGGATCGTCGATGTCCCGCCGCGGCCTCCTTCTCCTCCTCTTCGTGGGCATCCTGGCCGCTCCACCCGTCGCGATCGGTCAGCCGCCCCCTCCCGGGCCGGTGAGTCCCGGCGGGGCTCTTCGGGCCGACGGAGACGTCCCCGGGGCCATCGCCGCCTTCGAGAAGAGGTACCGCGAGGACCCCGGCGACCGACGGAACCTCCTCGAGCTGGCCGGCGCCCTGTCAATCAACAGGCGCCTCGACGACTGCTTCCGGTATCTGGCCCTCGCCGTCGGGGATGCGCCGACGGTCGCCCCCCTGATCGACCCCGACCTCGTGACGGCGCGGGAGGATCCGCGCTGGGAGGTGTTCGAGGAGGCGCTCGTTGCCCGGATCAACGCGGTTCCCGATCCTCCGATCAAAGACGTCGCCTACGCGCGGGCGCTCTGGAGGCTCGCGGCCTGGGACCAGGCCTTCTTCCAGGAGGTCGGCATCGCGGCCCGGAAGACGGGTACGAAGTCCTCCGTGGTGGAGGCGATCTGGAAGCTCAAGTTCCTGGTCCAGAAACGGAGCCAGGCCGAGCTGGATTCGCTCGTCGCGAGGAAGGGCTGGCCGCGCGCCGGCGAGGTGGGGAAGGAGGCGGCGATGGGGGCCTACCTCGTCGCCATGCACTCGAGCGACGGGGCGCAGAAGAGGTACCTGCCCGCGATCCGGGCCGTCTGCGAGGCCGGAGAGCTGCCCTGGGCGCGGTACGCGAACATGTACGACCGGAGCCTCTTCAACGACAACCTCCCGCAGCGTTACGGCACGCACACGCGCTTCAACGAGCGGACGAAGTCGGAAGAGCTCTACCCGCTCGAGGACGAGTCCCGGGTGGACGAGTGGAGGAAGGAGGTCGGGCTGCCCCCGCTCCGGGACGCCCTCGCGCCGCTCGGGATCGTCTTCGAGCCCCGGAGAAAATAGCCCGGGGCCGGACATCCCTCGCAGCCGTACCGGCTTCCGCCCTCAGTCGACGCTCGGAAGGCTCGACGCCTCGGCGGCGTCCTCCTCGCCTGCGTCGGCGTCCGTTCCGGTCGTCTTCGGCCGGGCGATGAGCCTCGCCCTCGCGAGCGCGGCCCGGCCGAACTTCTCGCGGAGCTCGTCAGCGGTCTTGGCGAGGCTCCGGAGCTTCTCCCGGCGCTCGTCGCCGAAGAGGGCGGCCTGGCCCGCGCCGGCGGGCTCGAGGCCGCTGACGCCGACGCCGAGGAGGCGGACGCCGCGCCCTCTCAGCGCGATCCGATCCCGGAAGAGCTCCCGCGCGGCCTCGAGGAGGACCTCGGCGAGATCCGTCGGCTCGGAGAGGGTCCTGGAGCGGGTCACGGTCTCGAAGTCGCCGGTGCGCACCTTGAGGTGGACGGTGCGGGCGACGAGCCCTTCGTGCCGTAGCTCGCGGGCGACGCCGTCCGCCCGTGCGAGGAGGGCCTTGTCGACGTCCGCCGGCCGCGTGAGGTCCTCGCCGTAGGTCCGCTCCTCGGAGATCGACTTCGCCTCGCGCCCCGGCTGCACGACGCGGTCGTCGCGTCCGTGGGCGAGGGCGAGGAGGTGCTCGGCGCTCCCTTCGCCGAGGATGCGCGCGAGCCGGTCCGCGCCCGCGCTCGCGACGTCGGCGATCCGCGCGATGCCATTGGCGCGAAGGCGCTCGGCCGTCTTCGGGCCGACGCCCCAGAGCCGCTCGACGGGGAGCGGCCAGAGCCGCGTCGAGACCTCCTCGAGCGGGAAGACGACGAGGCCGTCGGGCTTCTCGAGGTCCGAGGCGACCTTCGCGAGAAACTTGTTCGGCGCCACGCCCGCCGAGCCGGTGAGCCGCTCTCGGTCGCGGATCTCCCGCTTGATCTCCGCGGCGATTCGTCGGCCGTCGGAGAGGTCGCGCGCGATGCCGGTCAGGTCGAGGAAGGCCTCGTCGATCGAGAGCGGCTCGACGAGGGGGGAGTACCTTTCGAGGACCTCACGGATCCGGTGGGAGACCTCGACGTAGAGGGACATCCGACCGGGGAGCCAGACGGCCGAGGGACAGAGCCGCTCCGCGGTGACCGAGGGCATCGCCGATCGGACGCCGAAGCGCCGCGCCTCGTACGAACAGGTGGAGACGACGCCGCGGCGGCCGCGGTGCCCGATGACGACGGGCTTCCCGAGGAGCGACGGGTCCTCGCGCACCTCCACGGCCGCATAGAAGGCGTCCATGTCGAGGTGGACGACGACGCGGGGCGACGGCGGCCGGGGCACGGGAAGGAGCTTAGCGCCGGTAGGAGCGAGCCGGTTCGACGAGCGTCTGCGAGCAGCTCCTCGATGCGCCGCGGGCCCCGCGGCCTCCTCGCGAAGACGAGGAGGCCGTGGGCGGAGGAGCGCGCTCGTCGGCCGCCCTCCCGGGCGGACGCTACCGGGCGAGGGCGACGACGGTGGTCGGCTGCCGAAGGGCCGCCGTCGCGGTCGGCGCCGCTCCCGGGGAGAAGGTGTACCGGAAGTCGCCGATGGAGAGCGAGCGGACGGCCCAGTCGTGCGTCAGCGTCGCGGAGCCCGAAAGGTGGGCGAGCTCGAGGGAGTCGCGCCGCGCGAGCGTGACGCCGACGACCGCGGCCTTCTCCTCGTCGTAGACGCAGACGACCCCGCGATCCGAGACGCGGAACTCGTAGACGCCCGCGGGGAGCGCTACGCTGCCCACCTGGACGGCCTGGTCCAGACGAAAGAGGGCGGAGTCGTTGGCGGCAGCGGGAGCCGCGAACGACAGCGCGAGCGCGGCGAGCGAGAGCACCTTGCAAAGGGACTTCTTCATTCGAATGCCTCCTGTTTGTGCGTTGCCCGGGTCCGTAGGGGCAGGGTCCCCGCGCACCGAGCGGCGCTCGGGTCGAGGGCTGCCGGGGTTCTTGTCGGCTGCCGAATCCTGTGTCGTTTCGTCGCACCCGCGACCTTCTCGAGACACCTCCCTGGGCCGGAGGACTGGCCGCGCCGGGTGGCCGGGTGATCCGGCATGCCCGAGCGGGCTGTCGGCTGCTACGGACGACCCGGGAAAAGGTTCGTTTCGGGCTCTTCCGTGTGACAGGAGTTCACACGACCGGGGGGCGGCGCCCGCTCGAGGAGGGGCGACGCGTGGAGACGCGCTACCATCCCGCCAAACCAGGAACGAACGTTCGTCCCCGATGAGGAGGCCCCATGCGACGTCACCTCGTGACGGCCCTGTGTCTGACGCTTCTGGCCCCTGCCGCGTTCGCGCAGAAGGCGCCGAAAGACGTCTCGGAGCTCGTCGCGCGGCTCGACTCGTCGAGCGCGAGCGAGCGTGCGAGCGCGGCCCGCTCGATCGGCTACCAGAAGGACGCCGCTCTTCCGGCGGTGCCTCGGCTCCTTGAGCTCCTCGCCGGCGACCGCGAGAACGAGGTGCGCGTCTCGGCCGCGGAGGCGCTCGGCAACATCGGGCCGAAGTGCGCGAAGACGGCGGTGCCGGCGCTCATGAAGGCGGCGAAGGAAGACAAGTGGCCGAAGGTCCGCTCCGCGTCGCTCTCGGCTCTCGGCGAGATGAGGGAGGCCGCGAAGCCCGCGATCCCGCTCCTCCGGGAATCTCTCCGCGACCCGGACGGGTTCATCGCGCAGGCGGCCCGGAACGCGCTCTTCCGCGTGCAGCCGGACGCCAGGGACGAGGTCGTCGCGATCGAGGACGCGACGCGCCCGAAGCAGAAGGGGAGCCTCTTCGACGACCTCACCCAGCTGCAGGCGGTGCTGCCGGGCCGCGCGCCGGAGGTCTACGAGCTCGCGATCTACCCCGGGTTCGCGCTCGCCACGACGGCCTGCGCCGAAGCGGGGTCGGGGCGCTGCCAGCTGAAGTACGAGGGAGGGGCCGTGACGGGCCCGACCGACGGGAGCGCGGACGACTGCGAGAAGAAGATCGCGCTCGCGAAGGTCGACTTCTCCGTGGTGCCGGGGCTGGTGAAGCAGGCGCCCGCCCTGCTCGGCGCGCCGGGCGGAGCGGTGACGATGGTCCAGCTGAGCGCCGGCGTCTTCTGCAAGAGCCACGGCTGGATCGTCAGCGTGAAGGACGGCGGGATGGTCCAGTTCAAGCTGAACGGGAAGGTCGACAAGGTCACGAAGTTCTAGTCGCGCACCGTCGGCGCCCGTGAATCAGGAGGGCGCCGCGGCCCTCGCCGGCCCGGGGAGCCGGCGAGGGTCGGCGTGGGCGAGCGCGAAGGTCAGTTCGCCAGTCTCCACTCGCCGTCCTCGAGCTCGAAGCCGAGGGAGAGCGTCGAGGAGGTGGACGAGACGGTCCCTGGCTCCGGCGAGCTCTGCGTGACGCTGACGAGGACGAGCGAGGCGCGGACGTCGTCCTCGACGACGATGTAGCCGCCGTCCTTCAGGCTCGCGGCCAGGTCGGCCTTCTTCGGAATGGTGCGGCGGCGGTAGGCCGCGCTCTCGGACCGCTCGCGCGCGGGCTCCGTCGCCCACTTCTCGCGCGCCTTCTTCGTGGCGAGCTGCATGAACGAATCGTCCTTCTTCGCGTGGAGCGTCTCGGCGTACTTCAGCGCGAGCGCGTAGACGGGATGCGCGCGCATCTCGTCGCCGTGGAATCGCTCCTCCTTTGCCGGCTCCTGCGCGTTCTCGATGGCCATCGGGCCGCCCGTGAGGCGCCACGCGCCCTTCTCGAGGGCGAGGTAGGCGATCCCCATCGCGCGGTTCGGGAGCGGAGCGCGGAGCTGGCCCTCGGCGCCGTAGAGCGTCAGCGTTCCGCCCTTCTTGATTCCTTCGGCGAGCGCCTTCGGGTCGGGCGCGCGCTCCTTCCGCAGGGCGGAGAGCTCCGCCTTCTCGCTCGACTTCTTCCAGTCGGCCTGCTCGGACGCGGTATAGAGCGCCATGCCCGCGTCGACCTTCCCGGCGCGGAAGTGCTCGGCGGCCTTCAGGACGACCTGGGTGGAGGGATGCTCGAACGCCGCCTCGCCCTCGAGGACCTTCGGGTCGTCCTGGGAGAGGGCGACCGTCGAGCTCCCGAGGCAGAGGAGGAAAGACGCGGCGAGCACCGCGCGAACGAGGACGTTCTTCATTCCGGGCTCCTTTCCGTGGATGATACGTGCTCGCAGAATCCCTCCCAAGGCGCTTACGACACGTCACTTGGGCGCTCCGTGGCGGACTCCGACCGCCCCCCGTCGGCCCTCGCGCCCGCTGCCGGTTCGTGCGAACCTCGGCGCCGCATGAGCAAGCACGACGTCGTTGTGGTCGGTGGCGGGATCAGCGGACTCTCGTTCGCGTTCGAGGCGGGCCGGGCGGGAAGGACGGTCCTCGTCCTCGAGAAGGACGCGAGGCCCGGCGGCTGTCTCGCGACGCGGCGTGCCGGCAGCGGCTACTGGTTCGAGCTCGGCGCGCACACCTGCTACAACTCCTACGCGTCGTTCACCACGCTCCTGGAAGCCTGCGGGCTGCGCTCCGAGGTGCAGGCGAGGGCGAAGACGCACCTTCGCTTCCTCGACGGCGACCGCCTCGTGCCCGGCTCGAACCTCGGAGTCCTCCTGAGGCTCTTCTCGTGGCCGGAGGCGGCGGTGAGCCTGCCGCGGATGCTCGGGGCGTCGAAGGACGGCAAGACCGTCGCGGAGTTCTACGGCCGGATCGTCGGAAGCGGGAACTACGCTCGCGTCCTCGGTCCGATGCTCTCGGCGGTGCCGTCGCAGAGCGCCGATGCCTTCCCGGCGGGGATGCTCTTCAAATCGCGCGACACGAGGCGGAAGGACTTCCCGCGCAGCTTCACCCTCCGGGGCGGGCTCCAGTCCGCGGCCGAGGCGCTCGCGAGCGCGCCGAACGTGGATGTGGCGACGGGGCGGGCCGCGACCGGCCTCGCCGCGGCCGCTTCCGGGTGGGTCGTGACGACGGAGGATGGCGAACGGCACGAGGCGGGGCTCGTCGCTCTCGCGACGCCTCCCGGCGCGGCGTCGGCCCTGCTCTCGAAGGCCGCGGCCGAGCTCTCGGAGACGACGGCGCGGCTGAAGGAGGCGATCGTCGAGTCGCTCGGCTTCGCGGTCCGCGCGGAGAAGGTGCGGCACATCCCGGTGTCGATGTTCCTCGTGCCGAAAGCAGACGTCTTTCACTCGATCGTGACGCGCGACTCGGTGCCCGACGCCGACTGGCGCGCGTTCTCGTTCCACTTCAGGCCGGGGCTCGCGAGGGACGAACGCCTCGCGAGGGCTGCGCAGGTGCTCGGGCTGACGCGCGGCGACCTCGAGGAGGCGTCGGAGCGACGGACGGTCCTGCCGTCGCCCGTCCTCGGGCACGAGACGGTCGTCGCGGAGGTCGACCGCCTCTCGGCCGGCAAGCCGCTCGCGATCCTCGGGAACTGGTTCGCCGGGCTCTCGATCGAGGACTGCGTGGACCGCTCGCGACAGGAGTGGGCGCGGCTCGGGGCGCTCACGGGGTAGCCCCGCAACCGTAGGGAACGGTCCGGTTCCCCCGGTATCATGGCGGACGCATCCCATGCATCTGCCGCCCGGGACCACGCTCGGCACGTACGAGATCGGCCCGCCTCTGGGCGCCGGCGGGATGGGGGAGGTCTACCGGGCCCGCGACTCGAAGCTCCGGCGGGACGTGGCGGTGAAGGTCCTGCCGGCGACCCTCGCGGCCGACGCCGCGGCGCTCGCGCGATTCGAACGCGAAGCGCTCGCGGTCGCGGCGCTCTCGCACCCGAACATCCTGTCGATCTACGACTTCGGGAGCGCGGGCGGGGTGACATACGCCGTCATGGAGCTCGTCGAGGGGGAGACGCTCCGGAGCCTCCTGGGCGACAGGCCCGTTCCCGTTCCGCGGGCGGTCGACCTCGCCCTCCAGATCGCGCGGGGGCTCGCGGCTGCGCACGGGAAGGGGATCATCCACCGCGACCTGAAGCCCGAGAACGTGATGGTCTCGACGGACGGGCACGTGAAGATCCTCGACTTCGGGATCGCGAAGCAGACCGAGCCGCGCCGGGTCGACGAGACGAGCGCCGAGACGATGACCGAGCGGACCGAGCCCGGCGCGATGGTCGGGACGCTCAGCTACATGTCGCCCGAGCAGGTCCGGGGACACCCGGTGGACGGGCGGAGCGACCTCTTCTCCCTCGGCGCCGTCCTCTACGAGATGCTCTCGGGCAAGCGGGCCTTCCGGAAGGAGTCGGCCGCGGAGACGACGGCCGCGATCCTCCTCCTGGAGCCGCCCGAGCCGGCGGCGTCGCTTCCCGGCGTCTCGCCCGCGCTCGCCCGGGTCGTCGAACGCTGCCTCGAGAAGGAGCCGGAGAAGAGGTTCGCGTCGGCGCGGGAGCTGATCGCGGCGCTGGCCGAGGCGCAGACGGGGACGGCCACGGGCGTCGTGACGGGCGCCGCGGACCTCACGGGGACGCGGAAGGGCGCTCGCCTGCCTCTCGTCGCGGGCCTCGTCGTCTCCGTCGTCGCGGCGCTCTCGGCGGCCTGGCTCGCGCGGCGGCCCGGACCGGACACGGACGAGAGCGCCTCATCACGGCGAATCGCGGTCCTTCCGTTCGAGAACGTGGGCCCCGGCGAGGACGACTACCTCGCCGACGGGATCGCCGACGAGGTCCGCGGAAAGCTGACCTCGGTCCCGGGGCTCGAGGTCATCGCCCGGGGGAGCTCGATGCCGTACCGGCGGACCTCGAAGACGCCCGGGGCGGTCGCGCGGGAGCTGGACGTTCGGTATCTCCTGACGGCGACGGT
>ERZ795055.3942-NODE-3942-length-10610-cov-3.503742_pt1 | contig 10610 bp, 6 predicted proteins | sample MGYA00375139_ERZ795055 | MGnify/ENA primary metagenome ERZ795055 (study PRJEB30184, sample SAMN05720283) | anaerobic digester metagenome | isolation source: active sludge of municipal wastewater-treating anaerobic digesters | place: USA | collected 2015-01-23 ...
CGCGAGAGCATCCAGCGCGCCATGATGGAGCCGCCGCGCGAGACGATGCCGGTGCGCCGCTGCGCCGTGAGGTGGATGTACGCCAGGCGCACGCCCGCGTGGATGGTGAAGTAGTCCACGCCCTGCTCGGCCTGCTCGATCAGGGTGTCCCGGTAAAGCTCCCAAGTAAGGGATTCGGGCCCCCCTTGGGCCTTTTCCAGGGCTTGGTAGATGGGCACCGTGCCTATGGGGACGGGGCTGTTGCGGAGAATCCATTCCCGGGTGTCGTGGATGTCTTTGCCCGTACTGAGATCCATGACGGTGTCTGAGCCCCACCGGATGGCCCAGACCATCTTCTCGACTTCCTCTGCAATGGAACTTCCGAGGGCGGAGTTTCCGATGTTTGCGTTGATTTTTGTCAGAAAGCGGTTGCCGATGACCATCGGCTCCAACTCGGGGTGGTTGATATTGGCGGGGAGCACCGCCCGGCCGGCGGCGATTTCCGCACGGACGGTTTCGGGGGTGATGCGGTCCGGGTTCCCCTCTGTGGAGGGGGGAAGGAGGTCTTCCCGCAGGGCGGCGTATTCCATCTCCGGGGTGATGATTCCCCGCCGGGCGTAGTCCATTTGGGTGATACACGCCCCGCTTTTGGCGCGGATCGGGGTGAATTGCCGGGGGAAGGAGGCAGCGTTGCAGGGGCTTTCGGCAATGGCGGCCTTTCCGGCCGTCTCCGTGTCCTTACGCTCTTCGATCCACGGTCTGCGCAGGGGAGAAAGCCCCTTCTTCAGATCAATTTCCGCCGCGGGGTCAGTGTAGGGGCCGGAGGTGTCATACAGCCTCACGGGCGGATTTTCCGTGAGGATTTCCCCCGTTCGGGAGCGGGTGGGGGTCAGATCCACCTCCCGCATGGCCACGCGGATGGATGGGCGGCTTCCTTCGACGAAAATCTTCCGGGACTGGGGAAAGGGCTGCCGGGTGACGTCCTGGGATTCTGTGCCACCTGGGTTAACAACATTTTTCGACATAATCGGGAGACTCCAGACTGCGAATACTGAAAACGCGGCGTTTCGCAGAAGAAATGCGGGAGAACGCTCCCGCAGACGGGGTTTTCAAAGCAACAAGGCGTCCTGTATTATACAGAACGAATGTCGGGCGAAGAAACCCGGGCGGGTCTTTCGACAGGGGGGGGCGGCCCGGGAACCGGAGGAAATGTGATGAGCAAGTTGACAAGGGTGTTTGCGGGAAGTCTCCTGATTGCCGGACTGCTTTGCGCGGGGGCCGAGGCCGCCCGCAGCGAGACGGGCTCTCCCAGAGTCATGGAGGGGCCCATGGTTGGTGTTCCCGCCCCGGAGGCGTTGTCCGTCTGGGTGAGGTTGTCGGGGGAATATGAAGCCGTGCTGGAAGTGAGCGCCACGAAACATTTCCGGCAGGCGGTTGCCTCGTCCCCCGTCCGCCCCTCGCGGGACAGGGATGACTGCACGGCTGTGCTGCGGGTGGACGGACTCTCCCCTGCCACGAAGTACTTTTACCGGATTCTGGTGAACGGGAAGCCGGACCCCTATCTGGAGATCTTCCAGACGAAGACCGCGCCGGCGGGGCCGGCGAAGTTTACGGTGGCCTTCGGGTCGTGTCCGCGCGTGCAGCGGGACCGTGTGCAGCCGATCTGGGACTCGCTGAAGGCCGCGGGGCCGGACCTCTTCTTCTGGATAGGAGACAACATCTACGGGGACACGCTAGACCCTCAGGCCCTTGCCGAGGAGTACCGGCGGCAGCGGGCGGTTGCGTCGTTGCAGGGGTTTATCACCGCGGTGCCCCAGTTGGCCGTGTGGGACGACCATGATTTCGGCCTGAACGACCACGACCGCACCAATCCCGTGAAGGAGGCCTCTCTGGGCATCTTCAGGCAGTATTGGGCGAATCCCTCCTATGGGCTGCCCGACACGCCGGGGGTGTTTTTCCGGCAAGCCTACGGGGGCGTTGACTTCTTTCTTCTCGACTGCCGCTATCACCGTGACCCGAACACGGACCCGGACACGCCGGAGAAGACTTTTCTCGGGGCGGGGCAGCTTGCATGGCTCCAGCGGGAACTGAAGGCCAGCACCGCGCCGTTCAAGGTGCTGGTTTCCGGCAGCGGGTGGACCTGTGCCAAGGGGCCTGGCGGCGATTCCTGGGCCTCCTTCCTTCACGAGCGCGACCGTCTCTTTGATTTCATCCGGGATGAGGGGGTCACGGGGGTGATCCTGCTGTCGGGGGACACCCACGTCGGGGAGTTCAACGCCATTCCCCGTTCGGACCAGGGCGGCTACGACCTGTACGACCTGGTCAGTTCGCCGCTGGCCCAGCAGGCGAACACGGGCTGGCGGAAACGCTTTCCCGAACTGCGGGTGCGCACCCCCCACGAGGGGGACAACGCGGGGATGCTCCGGTTCGACATGACCGGCCCCGTGCCGTCCGTTGAGTTGAACCTCATGGATGTGAACGGCAGACCCGTGTGGACGCCGGTCGTGTTGACGCCGGAAGACCTGAAAAACGGGGCGGCCACGGCACGGAAGAACGCGGATTTCAAGACGGAATGACGGGTGGTCTCCGGAGGGCGTCTCCGGTCTGCGGCGGTGTCCGGGGGGGGTATTTCTTGAGAATGCCACTGGAGGGGGTTCATGCTTTTTCCCGTTGAACCGTTCGCAGGGGGTTCATCGGAGGTCTCATGAACATATTCATTGCCGGCGGCGGACGTGTGGGATTCCACCTTGCGCGCCTTTTGTGCGCGGAGGGGCGGGACGTCACGCTGCTTGACCGGAACCCGCAGCGCCGGGAGGAGATTGACTTTGAGCTGGACGCCCGCACCGTGGTGGGTGACTGCACCTCCGTGCTCCTGCTGCAGTCGCTGAACGCGGGGGATGCGGACCTTTTCATCGCCTGCACGGGCGATGACCGGAGCAATCTCATTGCGGCGACAGTGGCGAAGGGGCTGGGCGCGGGCCGCGCGGTGGCCCGGGTGGACACGACGGACTTCATCGAGTCCAGCTTCCTCTACGAGGGGTTCATGAATGTGGACTACCTGCTGAGCCCCGACGCGCTGGCGGCCCACGACATCGTGCAGTTTGTGGAGAACCCCGGGGTGCTGGCGGTGGAGGAGTTCGGGCGCGGCAAGATACAGCTCTGCCAGGTGCAGGTGGGGCAGCAGGCGGCGGCGGCCGGAAAGGCGGTGCGCGACATTCTGCCCCCGGGGAGCGGCCTGCTGGTGGGGACCGTCAGCCGGGGCGGCGCCAGCGGCATCGTCCGCGGCGACACGGTGCTGCAGGCCGGGGACAAGGTGACCCTGATCGGCATGAAGGGGGCCATGGAGACGCACCGCCGGCTCTTCAGCGAGTCGCCGCCGGCGAAGAAGGTGGCGATTCTCGGGGACACCGTGATTGGGCGCCGGGTTGCCCAGGCCTTCGACACCCGCCAGATGGAGGTGAAGCTTTTCGAGAAGAACCCGGCGGCCTGCGAGGAACTCTCCCGCGAGTTCTACCACGTCAAGGTGGTGAACCGGGACGCGACGGTGCGCGCCTCGCTGGAGCAGGAGCATCTCCAGAACTTCGACATGTTTGTGGCGACCACGGAGGACGACGAGCGGAACATCATGGCGGGGGTGCTCGCGCGGGAGGTGGGCGTGCCGCACGTGGTGGCGGTGGTGCACCAGCCGGACTTCGCGCCGCTGGTCGTGAAGCTGGGCATTGACCTCGCCCTGACCCCCCGGCTGGCCTTCGCCAACAGCGTGCTCAAGATCATCCACCAGGAGCGCGTCACGGCGTCCTCCTTCCTGGGCGAGGGGGATATGGAGGTGGTCGAGGCGAAGCTGGGCGACGATGCGCCGGTGGCGGGCCGCACGATCGCGGAGGTGGCGGGCCGCATGCCGGGGCACGCGCTGATCGCCACGGTCCTGCGCGGCGAGCAGGTGATTGTCCCCGGCGGCTCCGACACCCTCCAGCGGGGCGACACGGTGGTCTTCATTTCCGCAACCGCGGAGGCCAACGCCGCGCGAAAGGCCCTGACGGGCGTCTGATGAACTACCGCATCATCGCCAAGAACCTGGGGGTCTTCTCCCTGTGGGTGGCCGTCTGGATGGCCGTCTCCTCCCTGTGGTCCCTACGGTACGGGGAACCGGCTGCCCTGGTGGCGCTGCTGAAGTCGGCGGCGGCCTCCGCGCTGGCCGGCGGGATGCTGATGTATCTCGGCCGGGGACGCCAGCGCCGCATGTACGAGCGCGAAAGCGTGGCGCTGGTCGGGCTCGGATGGATTCTAATCGCGGGGCTCGGGGCGCTTCCCTTCTGGTATTTGGGCACGCAGACCTTCACGGAGGCCTATTTCGAGTCCATGTCCGGGTTCACAACCACCGGATCCTCGGTCATCACGGACATCGAGGGCCTTCCCAAGGGAATCCTGTTCTGGCGGTCCCTCACACACTGGCTGGGGGGCATCGGCATCGTGGTGCTCATGATCGCCGTGATCCCCTTCATCGGCATGTCGGGCAAGATGCTCTACCAGTCGGAGGTGACGGGCCTGTCCAAGGACGGTGTGCGCCCCCGCATCAAGGAGTCCGCGTTCATCCTTCTTAAGGTGTACCTGGTGCTGACGGTCATCCACGCGGCGGCGCTGATGATCGCGGGAATGGATCTGTTCGACGCCCTCTGCCACACCTTCGGGAGTCTGGCGACGGGCGGATATTCAACGAGAAACAAGAGCATAGAGGGTTTCGACAGCGTTCCGATTGAGGGCGTCATCACGGCGTTTGAACTGATCGGGGCGACCAATTTCACGCTGTACTACCTCATGGCCAAGGGCGACTGGCGCGCCCTTTTCCGCGACACGGAATGGCGCGTGTTCATGGGCATCTTCGTGGTGTCCACCCTCCTGATCACGGTCAATCTGATGGGCGTGCAGGGGGAGGTGTCCGCGGACACCTCAGAGCCCGGCGCCCTGGGCGGTGTGGACTACTCCTGCGGCCAGGCCCTGCGTTTCTCCTCGTTCCAGGTGGCGACTATGATGACCAACACGGGGTTTACCGGGGCGGACTTCAACATCTGGCCCTATTTCTCCCGGATATGGATCATGCTCATCGTGATGATGGGTGGGTGCGCGGGTTCCACCGCGGGCGGAATGAAGATCATCCGGGTGGTGATCCTTTTCAAGATCGGGATGCAGCAGGTGCAGCGCATTTTCAGGCCCCACACGCTGCGGGCGATTCGTGTCAACGGTCAGATTGTCTCGGAGGACATCCAGTACAGCGTCCTGTCGTTCTTTCTGGTCTATGTGGCCGTGATGGCCTTTTCCACCGTTGTCATGTCGTTCCTGGGCCTGCCGCTGGAGAGCGCCTTCTCCTCCGTGGTGGCCTGTCTGAACAACACGGGGCCGGGGCTTGAGCTGGTGGGCGCGGAGACGAACTTCGCCTGTGTGCCCGCCGCAGGCAAGTGGTTCCTGAGCCTGGTCATGGTTACCGGGCGTCTGGAATTCTTCAGCGTTATGGTATTCTTCTTCCCATCATTCTGGCGGCGCGGCTGAGGCGCGGCGTCCCCCGGTGTGAAGCATCTTACAATGGTGGGCAATGAATTACCGTCTGCTGCTGCGATATCTCGGTGTGTTTCTGCTCGCGCTTGCCCTTCCCCTGGCGGTTTCCGCGCTGTGGGCGGTCTGGTACGGGGAGTGGCGCGCGCTTGAGGCGTTCCTGCGCACCATCGTGCTGACGGTGGGGGGAGGGTTCACGCTGTGGGGAGTGGGCCGCGGGGCCCGGGTCCGGGTGTATGAGCGGGAGGGGCTGGCTCTTGTGGCGCTGGGGTGGCTCCTGATCGCGGGGGTGAGCGCCCTTCCCTACGTTTTTGCGGGGCTCATGGACCCTTCGTCCGCCTATTTCGAGTCCATGTCCGGCTACACCACCACGGGGGCTTCGGTGCTGGTGGAGGTGGAGCCGGTGGACAAGAGCCTGCTCTTCTGGCGGGCCACCACCCACTGGCTGGGGGGCATGGGGATCATTGTCCTGATTGTCGCGGTGCTGCCCTCCCTGGGGGCCGGGGGGAAGCAGCTTTACCGGTCCGAGGTGCCCGGGGTGGACAAGACGGGCCTGCTGCCGCGCATGCAGGACACGGCGGCGATGCTCTACAAGATCTATCTGGGCATGACCATCGTGCAGACGGCGTGCCTGGTGGCGGCGGGAATGAGCCTGTTTGACGCGCTCTGCCACACCTTTGCCTCGCTGTCCACCGGGGGGTTTTCCACGCGCACCGCCAGCATCGGCGCCTACGACAGCCTTCCCATCGAGATCATTGTGACCGTTTTCACGGTGCTTTGCGGGGCGAATTTCGGGCTGTATTTCGCCATGCTCCACGGGGACTGGAAGGCCCCCTTGCGCAGCACGGAGTTTCGCTGGTATCTCGCTGGCCGCCACGCTGCTGATCACCGTGAATCTGATGGGCGTTCAGGGGGCCATACCGGAGGATCCCGGCGCGGGAACGCATGATGTGCGGTACGGTTTCGGGCATGCGCTGCGCGTGGCCGCGTTTCAGGTGGGCACCATCATGACGACGACGGGTTTCGCGACGGACAACACGGACCTCTGGCCGTACTTCTCGCGCGCGGTGCTGATCGCCCTGATGATCGTGGGGGCGTGCTCCGGCTCCACGGCGGGGGGAACCAAGGTTTTCCGCGTCGCGCTGATCGCCAAGATCGTGCGCAGCCAGTTGGAGCGCCTGTACCGCCCCAAGACGGTGCGCGCGGTGCGGATGAACGGCGCCGCCGTGCCGCTTGAAGTGCAGCTCACCGTTTACACCTTCTTCGCGATGCACGTCGCCGTGCTGGTCGTGGGGACCATGTTCATGTCTTTGCTGGGACTCCCCTTCCAGACGGCCTTCAGTTCCGTCGTGGCGACGGTTAACAACATCGGGCCGGGGATGGAACTGGTGGGCTCCACGGCCAACTACGCCTGTGTGCCGGCGGCGGGGAAGTGGTTTCTGTCCCTGCTGATGGTGATCGGCCGCTTGGAGTTTTTCAGCATCTGCGTGCTGTTTCTCCCCTCCTTCTGGAGGCGGGCGTAGGCGGCTCAGTCGCGGGTGCCGGGAACCATTCTGCGCTCGCGGGCGTAGTCTTCCAGGGCCTCGCGCAGGAGTTTTCGGCCGCGGTAGAGGCGGGACATCACGGTGCCGAGGGGGCACTGCATGATGTCGGCGATCTCCTTGTAGGACATGTCCTCCAGGTCGGCCATGATGACGGCGTTGCGGAAGTCGTCGGGGAGGGCCTCGATGGCCTTGCGCACGGGGTCGTCCACGAGTTCGAGGAGGTCCTCCTGGTTCCCCTTGCGGGGCTCGAAAAAGACCTCGGGGTCGGGGGCGGTCTCCGGGGCGGATTCAAAGCCCGACAGCTCGACTTCGGCGGGGCGGCGGGTCTTCCGCCGGTACTCGTTGATGAAGGTGTTGCGGAGAATGGTGAGGAGCCACGCCTTGATGTAGGTGCCCTCGCGGAACTTGTCGTGGAAGCGCAGGGCCTTGACGATGGTGTTCTGTGTGAGGTCCTCGGCGTCGGCGGAGTTCCGGGTGAGGCGCATGGCAACGGCGAAGAGCATGTCTATATGCTCCAGCACCTGCCGTTCAAACTCGCGCGAGCGGTTTATCACCAATGCGTCAGCCACGTTCTCCGTCCCTCTGTCCTTGAACCGTCGGCGCGGCGCGGGCCGCCTTTTCTCCGGGGGTTATCGTAGCAGGAAAGCAACTCGGGAGGCAATGTCCATACCGCCGGGGGGCTACGCCGGCGCCGGGGCGTCGCTCTGGGGACGGAAGAGTGAGTCTGCGAGATTCCCGGCGTCCGGGCAGTCCGGTGCCGTCAGCCGTTCCGCCTCGCGGCGCGCGGCGTCGAGCAGGCGGGCGTCGCGGATCAGGTCGGCGGCGCGCAGATCGCTTAGACCGGCCTGCCGCACGCCCAGAAGCTCCCCCGGGCCCCGCATGCGGAGGTCCGCCTCGGCGATGTCAAAGCCGCTGGAGCATTTGCAGAGGGTTTCCAGACGCTCCCTGCCTTCGGGTGTTCGGGGCTTCCCCAGAAGAAAGCAGAATGACGGGCGGGTGCCGCGTCCGACCCGTCCGCGGAGCTGGTGGAGCTGGGTCAGGCCGAATTCCGAGGCGTTTTCAATGACCATGAGGGTGGCGTTGGGGACGTCAATGCCCACCTCGATCACGGTGGTGCTGAAAAGCACCTGAATCTCCCCCCGCTTGAAGGCGCGCATGACGGCGTCCTTCTCCGGGGCGGGGAGGCGTCCGTGGAGCAAGCCCGTGCGCAGCCCCGCGAGGGGACCCGCGGAGAGTTCGCTGAAATGGGTCAGGAGCGCCCGGGTGTCCTGCTTGGCAATGGAATCCTCGATCAGGGGGCACACGACATAGGCCTGCACCCCCTCTTCCGCCTGCTTGCGGACATGGTCATAGCACGCGGCGGTCTTGCCCTGGGGGATATAGCGCGTGGTGACCGGGGTGCGGCCGGGGGGCAGCTCGTCCATGACGGTGAGGTCCATCCGCCCGAAAACGGTGAGGGCGAGCGACCGGGGAATGGGGGTTGCCGACATTTGCAGCACATCGGGCCGGGGGCCCTTGCGGACCAGCAGTTCGCGCTGCGCGACGCCGAACCGGTGCTGTTCGTCAATGATCACCAGGCCCAGCCGGTGAAAGGCGGCCCTGTCCTGGAAGAGGGCGTGGGTGCCCACGACCACCTGGGCGTTGCCGGAGGCCGCCGCACCGCGGGCCTCCCCCCTGTCCTCCGCGGTTCCCGTGAGCAGCACGGTGCGCAGGCCCAGCGGCGCAAGCAGGCTCTCCAAAACCAGCGCGTGCTGCGCTGCCAGCAGCTCTGTGGGGGCCATGAAGGCCGTCTGGTGTCCGCTGTCCGCCGCCACCACCGCCGCGTGGAGGGCCACCAGGGTTTTGCCGGAGCCCACATCGCCCTGGAGCAGGCGGAGCATGGGGGTGGGACCGGTCATATCCCCGAGGATGTCCCCGACGGCCCGTTGCTGCGCGGTGGTCAGGGGGAAGGGAATGGCCGCCTGAAAGCGGCGGAGCAGCTCCCCGTCGACATGGTGGGTGTGGGCGCGGTCTTCCCGCCGCAGGCGGCGTTTTTCCCGCTGAATGCCCGCCTGCAGGACCAGAAGCTCCTCAAAGACGAGACGCCTTCGGGCGGCGGACGCCTCCTCGGGCGAGTCCGGCGCGTGCACCCGCCGCAGGGCTTCGGCCGCGGGGGGAAACCCCATCCGTTCGACAAGTTCCCCGGGAAGCGGTTCTAAAAGGCCGGGAACCACCGCGTCCAGCGCGGCGAGGACCCATTTCCGCAGCATCCGCTGGGTGATTCCCTCGGTGAGCGGATACGCGGGCAGAATGCGCCCCTGCCGGAGGCTTTGCAGGTCCTCCTCCTCCAGCAACTCGTACTCAGGGCTTGAAAGACAGGGCCCGTTGTATTGCCCCACGCGTCCGGTGAAAAACGCGTGTCTGCCGGGGACAAAGGCGCTTTTGGCAAGGAATCCGCGGCCGAAGAAGGACGCCTGCAGGGTACCGGTGCCGTCGGCAAGGGTAATCAACGCCAGAGACTGCCGGCCGCGCAGGCGCACCTGTCGGCTGGACGTGATCTCCGCCACCACGGAGACCCGTTCCCCCGGCTCGACGCTGGCAAGCGGCGTGAGCTCCCGGCAGTCCCGGTAGGCGCGGGGAAAATGCAGGAGCAAATCCCGCACCGTGACGATGCCGAGCCGCGCCAGCAGCGCCGCCCGGCCGGGGCCGATGCCCGGCAGGGAGGCCACGCCGTCCTCCAGGGACGGCCCCGTCGGCAACGGCTTTCCCGCGTCCTCTGGCCGATCCGGCGGCACGGTCAGGCGGGCCAGGTCGGCTGCCCGGTGTACAGGTCAAACAGGGTCCGGTAGTACCGCATGAAACGTGCGGGGTCGTCGTTGCCCTCGATTTCGGCGAGGCAGTACCCCGAGTATCCGCACTCCTTGAGCAGGTCGAACAGCTCCTGCCAGGGGTACTTCGGCACGCCGATGTCGTTGATGTGGACCAGGCCCAGGGCGTGCTTCAGGAGGTCGAAATTGGCGCGGATGCTGCCGTTCTCGTCCGTCTCGCCGCCGTTGCAGTTCCAGCAAACCTTCGCGTTGGCGTGGCTGGCGTGGTCGAGCATGGCCCGCACGCTCTTCGGCTCGCGGGAGCCCTCGGAGCCATGCACCTCCATGCGCACTTCCACTCCGAGACCGGCGGCGGCCGCCGCCACCTCGCCCCAGGCCTTGCCGATGCGCTCATGGGTGACCGCGAGCTCCTCCCCCTTGTTCACGCCGTTGGGGCGCACCTTGATGCCGCCCGCACCCACGTCCGCAGCCAGTTGCGCGTACTCTTTGGCCCCCTCGATGTTCTTCTTGACCACCGCCGGGTTGTTGCTGTGGAACTCAAAGGTGCTGCCCAGTCCGACCAGCACCACGCCGGAATCCTCGAACTTCTTGCGGACATCGGCGCGCTCGCCCTTGGAGAGGGACACTTCCACGCCGTGGCCGTGGGTGGTGCGCAGTTCCACCCCTGCGAGTCCCGCTTCCTTGCAGAGGGCGATCAACTGGTCACAGGTCATCTTCTCCCCCATTTTGTAGG
>ERZ795055.3947-NODE-3947-length-10606-cov-4.863046_pt1 | contig 10606 bp, 5 predicted proteins | sample MGYA00375139_ERZ795055 | MGnify/ENA primary metagenome ERZ795055 (study PRJEB30184, sample SAMN05720283) | anaerobic digester metagenome | isolation source: active sludge of municipal wastewater-treating anaerobic digesters | place: USA | collected 2015-01-23 ...
CGAGAGGCGCGTCACGGCCAACCTCCCCATCCAGCTGCCGAAGGTCGACGTCCGGCCGATTCAGGTCTCGGGAGCGGCCGTGGAGACCGGCGAGGGGGGCTGGAACGCCCGGGTCGAGCTTCTGCCACGAGTCGAGGCCTGACCGGGCGGCCCCTCGGCCCGATCCGCATGAAAAAAGCCCCCGGGGCCGAAACCCCGGAGGCTCTTCATCCAAGGATGGTCGAGCGCCTCAGCGCTGGACACCCTCCGGCCACTGAATGAAGGAACCGTTCACGTAGACGATGTCGGCGTTGAAGTCGGTCGTGGGGCCGAGGAGCGTAGCGTTCGCCGCGAGGCCGGTCGCCGATCCATCCCGACCTGCCGACGCGAGGGCGTAGATGCTTCCGGTGCCGTCGACCGAGGCCATGAACCAGGAGTTCCAGCCGTCGGAGAGCGGGACCTGCTTGACATAGGTCGGGGAAACGTAGTTCGAAATACTGCTAAGCGTCTGGTTAATAGCGATGGGGAGCGTGTAGGCAGCCGCCGGCGGGTACCGGTTGAGGTCGACGGCATACGCCTCGATGGCGGTCGCCGTCGTCCGGATGTCGCCCATCGACCGGCGCTGCTTGGCGCGCTGAATCGCGTTCAGCAGGTTCGGGATCGCGATCGCGACGATGATGCCGATGATCGCGACGACGATCAGCAGCTCGATGAGGGTGAAGCCTTTCGAGTTCCTCTTCATGTGAGAAAGCCTCCTTGCCTGCCGTCGTGCAAACTCCGCGCCGTTGTTCGTCCGTGGACCCGAGCGCCTACTTCTGCCCTTTCCCACCCCGCCCGCGAGAAAGCCGACAAAAATTGTCACACCCCGTCGCCCCCGACCCCCGAAAAGTGTCGGTGCGCTTCGGGCCCCGGTCAGTGCTGCACACCATCCGGCCACTGAACGAACCGGCCGTTGACCAGAATGATGTCGTCACGGAAGTCGGTCGTCGGCTCGTAAAGGGGGTCGGTCTGGGGAAGGCCACCCCTCCCGTTCGATCTCAGGACGTAGTCGGCCCGCGAGGCGTTCACCCCGTACGTGAACCAGGAGTTCCAGCCATCCACCAGCGGGAGCGTACGAATATAGGTTGGCTGAAGGTAGTTCTGCGTCGCCGCCAGGCTCTCGGTGGGAAGGCCCAGACCGGCCGGCAGGACGAAGGCGCTCGCTGGAGGATAGCGGTCGAGGTCGGCCGCGTAGGCTTCGATCGCCGTCGAGATCCCTCGCATGTCCGCCATGGACCGGCGCTGCCGGGCCCGTTCGATCGCGTTGAGATAGTTCACGACCCCGATCGCGACGACGATCCCGACTATGGCGACGACGACGAGGACCTCGATCAAGGTGAATCCTGCCCACCGTCGGATGCGCATCTTTCGGTTCTCCCCTTCGAACGATCGAATCAAGATCCGTGCCGATCCCGGGGGCTCCCCCCCTAGAATGGGCGGGCGTGATCCCGAAACGGCCTTTCGTGAGCGAGCTGACGCTCGAGCGCGAGCTCGAGGAGTTCGATCGCCTCAAGCCGAGGCTCCGCGAGGTCTGGGACTCCTTCACGATGAGGGACGAGGAGCCCCACACGTCGATCGTCGTCCCCTCCCTGACGCTGGACCAGGAGGAGCTCCGGAAGCTGGAGGGCTCGCCCTACTACGAGGAACGCCTCCTGTTCCTCCTCATTCGTCTCCGGAATCCCCGCGCGCGCGTCGTCTTCGTGACCTCCCAGCCGGTCCACCCGCTCGTCCTCGAGTACTACTTCCAGCTCCTCGTCGGGATCCCGGCCAGCCACGCCCGGGCCCGGCTGACCCTCCTCTGCGCCTACGACGACTCGCCGCGATCGCTGACGGAGAAGATCCTCGAGCGCCCTCGCCTCATCGAGCGCATCCGGGCCGGCATCGCCGACCCGGCGCGCTCCTACCTCACCGTCTTCAACTCGACGCCGCTCGAGCGGAAGCTCGCCGTCCTCCTCGGCGTCCCTCTCAACGGCGTCGATCCCTCGCTCCGCCACCTCGGGACGAAGTCCGGGAGCCGGAAGGTCTTTCGCGAGGCCGGCGTCCCGCTCCCGGAAGGCTTCGAGGACCTCCGGTCCCTCCAGGACGTCGAGGAGGCTCTCCTCGAGCTCCACCGCCGACGACCCCGGGCCCGAAAGGCGGTCGTGAAGCTGGACGACAGCTTCTCGGGAGAAGGGAACGCCCTCTTCCGATACCCGTCGAGGGTGGAGCGGGAGACCGTGCGAGAGGCGATGCAGCGGTTCGAGTACGCCGTCCCGTGGGAGACGAACGACGACTACTTCTCCCGCTTCGCGCGGATGGGGGGCGTCGTCGAGGAGTTCCTCGAGGCCGATCAGAAGACCTCGCCGAGCGTCCAGCTCCGAGTCGACCCTCACGGCGCCGTCGTCCCGATCTCGACCCACGACCAGGTGCTCGGCGGCGTCGGCGGGCAGGTCTTCCTCGGCTGCCTCTTCCCGGCGGCCGACGGCTATCGCCTCGAGGCCCAGGCGGCCGCTCACCGCATCGGCGAGGTCCTCGCGGGGTACGGCGTCGTCAGCCGCTTCGGAGTCGACTTCCTCGCGACCCGGTCGGACGACGATTCCCCCTGGTCGCTCCACGCCCTCGAGATCAACCTCCGGATGGGCGGGACGACGCACCCCTACCTCGCGCTCCAGTTCCTCTCGGGCGGCCGGCTCGACCCCGGCTCCGGGCTCTTCTACTCGCCGCGAGGCCTCCCGAAGTTCTACCGCGCGACCGACAACCTCAAGTCGGAGGCCTACCGGGGCCTCCTGCCGGAGGACCTGATCGAGATCCTGACGATCAACGGCCTCCACTATTCGCACAATACCGAGTCGGGAGTGCTCTTCCACCTCATCGGCGCGCTCTCGCAGTACGGAAAGCTCGGCGTGACCGCGATCGGCAACAGCCGCGAGGAGGTCGAGCACCTCTACGCGCGGACGCTGGCGATCCTGGACCGAGAGACTTCGTTCGGGCGGTAGGCCCCGCAGACCTCGCGGCGCGTCTCGCCGTCACCGCTCGCCACGCTTCGCGCACCGACGGCAGGAACCACCGGCCCGTGCGTCAGCCGCCCGATGCGTTCAGGGCCGAGTCGATGGCCCGAGAGAGATCCGTGCGGCCGAGCCCGACGGCGTGCCGTCGCATTCCCTCGACGCGCGGCCGGAGCCCCGGGTCCGCGCGGAGCCCCTCCGTAAGCTCCGCCGTCGCCGAGGCCGCGTCCCCGCGGGCCAGAGAGAGCACGCCGAGGTTCACCCACGCCCGCCCGTTCCCGGGCGCGTCGCGGACGGTCGCGGCGAACAGGGCCCTGTCGTCTCGCCAGTCGGGAATCCGGCTCCAGATCCGCGACGCGCCCGCGAGCGCGAGGAGCCCGACGGCGAGAAGGGCCGCCCGCCGACCGGGTCGAGGAACCCGGGCGACGAGATCGCCGGCGCAGAAGACGACCCCGACGGCCGGCAGGAAGAGCAGCCTTTCCGTGAAGAGAACGGCCGTCGGGTACGCGACGTTCGCGAACGGGAGATACGAGAGAAGCGCCCAGGCGAGCCCGAGCGACGTCATCGGGGCCCTCGACCGCAGGCAGAACGCCGCCCCGGACACACCGAGAAGGATCGCCACCCCCGCAGCGATCCGCCTCGCGTCCCGGAGGTCGGCGTCCGCGATCGCGTTCGAGCCGTAGTCGGCGATCAGGGTCCGCGGCCACGTGAGACGTTTCGCCGCGAGCGGGACGAGCGCGACGGCCCCGGAGACGCGCTCGGCGGCCGGCCCGGACGCGAGCTTGTTCTCGATCGGAGCGATCCGGGCATTCGGTCCCGTCAGGAAGCCGCCGAGGGCCGCGAGCCGGAGCGCGAAGACCCCGGCGCCGACGAGCCCCCAGCAGGCCGCCGTCGGTCCGAGACGCGAGAGGCTCTCCCGAAGCCGCCCTTCCCGAATGCCCGGCAGGACGGTCGCGCCCAGGAGGAGCGGCGCCGCGAACGCGGTCTCCTTCGACAGGAGCCCGAGAGCGAGGACGAGCGCCGAAGCCGAGGCCAGGCCCCAGCGGCCAGGTCCGGTCCGCTTCGCGGACCGGAGCGCGAGGAGGAGCGCGCCGGCGACGGCGGCGAACGACAGCAGCTCCGCCCGGCCGACGATCGCGAGGAGAACGTCGGATCGGGCGGGATGGGCCGAGAAGAGCACGACGACGACGTCTGCCACGACCAGGGGAGCCCCGACCTCGACCACCAGGAGCCCGAGCAGGGCCGCGCCGAGCGCGCCCCAGAGCAGGTTGGAGAAGCGAAGCGGCAGGGGATCGAGCCCGAAGGCACGAACGTCGAGGCCGAGCGTGACGACCGCGACGGGCCGGTAGTCCGTCGCACCGTCCAGCTCTCGCCGCTGGAACCAGGGCCTCGAGAAGGCTGTGGTCAGCGGCGCCTGGCCCGTGACATCCGGTCGCCCCTCGACCATCGCGTGGTCGTCGAAGACAAAAGCGTTCGGAAGCGAGGGCAGGTAGGCGGCGAGATGCACGAAGAGCGCGAGCGCGAAGGCCCGCGGGAACCGGGAGGACCGCACCGACTCCACGGGCCCATCGTAGCCCGGCTGGTTCGGGTCCTCCTCTCGAGCGCCCGCGCGAGCATCCGATGCCGATGCCGGGCGCGTTCCTGGCGCGCCGCTCGACCCAAGACGTCTCGCTCGGGCTGAAGCCGACCTTCAGTCGCGCGCCGCCAGCGCCGCCGGCACCAGGATCGCGTCGTTCGTCCCCTGGTCGATCGACGTGGCGTAGGCCCCGACGAGCCCGCCCGCCGGCGAGACCCGGATCAGCGCCGCCGGCGGCCCATCTCCAAGGCCGCGCGAGCGAAAGACGTCGTGGACCTGGATGCCGCCCGCGACGGGAACGTTGACGTCGAAGGCGTCGAGGACGGCGCCGCCGTCCCCGATCACTTCGACCCTTGCCCGGACCGTCGATCCGTTGGCGAAGGCCGTCATGTCGACGAGCGCGAGGTTCGTCCGGAAGGAGGGTCCGCCGAGGACGCCGAAGAGCTCGAGCGCCTCTCCGGCCCCGGCCATCTGGAACGCGTTCAGAGGAGGGAGCGGGACGCCGTACGTCCCGCCGTCCGGCCTCACCGTATAGGCCCGCGACGTGACCCGGACGCCGAGCCCGGCCCCGCCCTCTCCCCCCATGAATCGGAGCCGGGCGACACCTTCCAGCTGGAACACGGCGGCGAGCGCGTCGCGAACGGCCTTCGCCTCGCGGGGAAAGAGCGTGAGCGTCACGAGCTTCTCGGGAGCCGTCGAATCCCAGCGCTTGGCCGCCGGCGTCACGCTCGCGGGCGCGTCCGAGTCGTTGTAGAGGAAGAGGTCGCTCCGGAAGCGCGCGCCGTTCCGGCCGTCCGCGTGGACGAGCGCCGGAATCGCCCGCGCCACCGGCGCGGGAAGGTCGGGTCGCCAGGCGGTCGGGTCGTTCGTCGTCTCGTCGATCGACGTGACGAACGGAATGGACTCGCCGCGCGCAGGTGCGTACTTCAGGGCGCCCGCTCGCCACGGCTCGACCCCCAGCCACGTTCCCAGCCGGTTCAGCTGCGCCGTTCCGTCGGGCCGGGCTTCGACGAAGAGGTCGGACCGTCCCGTCCATCCCGACTCCGAAGCGAACCTCAGGCCGACGGTCGCGCCCCGTCCGGCGACGTCGACCGCCCCCGCGTTCGTCCGGTATCCCCAGCCGGGGAAGGCCCCCGAAAACGCGAGCGGGAACCGGGCGCTCGACGCGGCGAAGAGGTCGACCGCACCGAGCGACATCCCGTAGGACCCCACCTCGGAGGCCGTGTAGGTGCGGGTCGTCGCGGAGACGACACGGGTCCCCTCGGGAGTGAGGAAGAGCGCCCCCGAGCCGGCGTTCCTCCCGAAGAGCGAATCGAGGACGTCTGCGACGACCCGGATCTCGTTCGGGTCGAGGGTCAGCGTCGCGTTCGCAGAATCCCCCTCATCGGCGGGAACGAAACGAAGGTCCACGGACAGCGGGTCCGGGCCCGGATTCCCGAGGACCAGGTCCGTCTTCCAGAATGCGCCGCCTTCGCCCCCGGTTCGGGCGACGGCCGGAATGACGAGGCGCTGCCGGAGCGACCCCTTGACGACGCCCCACTCCTGGAACACGTCGGCTCCGCCGCTCCCTCCGTCGCCGGACGGTCCGCCCCCGACGCAACACCACCCCTCCAGGGGTCCGGCATCGAAGACGAACGGTTGCCCCGACGCCACCGCCTCGACGTCGAGGTGGACGAACCCCTTCGTCGGCTGCTCGTTCAGGAAGAGCTCGTCGTAGCGGGCCGGTGCGGGCTGCCCCGCCTCCCAGACGGCCAGGGCCGGATCGAGGATGAGGCGCTGGTCCATCTGCGGGCGCGGCCGGTGGACCTGCACGAGGAGCCTCCGACCGGAGGCGCCCGCGTGCAGCGCCTCGACCTCGGGGGCCGTCGGGTCGCTCCACATCTCGACGAGCCCGCCGCCGGGCGTGTGCCGGGCCAGCGTGGTCGGCCGCCCGAGGCCGCGGCGTGAGATCCAGGCGCCCTCGAAGTCGGACGTCGGAATCGCGATCAGCTCCGTGCCCGTCTGGCCCGAGCCGCCGGGATCGCCGCCGGGCCCGGCGACCCGCTTCACAGTCCCGCCCTCGACCAGGTACAGCCCCTGCCCTTCGTGGAACGGCGCCGCCGGCGTCGGACCGGACCACGGATCGACGTCGAGGTAGGCGAGGCCGCCGGGCGTGAGCCAGGCCTCGATCGATGGGAGCCCGCCCGGAAGCTCGGCGAGCCGTTCCACGCCGCCGGAGGCGCCGACGCGCCAGAGACCCGCCGACCATTGGCCCGGCGCTCCGGGAACCGGGAGGCCTCCGAGCATCAGGACCGAGGCGCCGTCGTGGCTCGTGCCGACGAAGCGCGGGAAGTACCCGAGCTGCGAACCCTGTCCGTCCGGCCAGGTGACCATGGACGACTCGGTCAGGAGCCGCGCCGCTCCGTCGTCGTCGACGGCCACGACGGCCCGGTCGTCTCCGTACGCCGACTTCTGGAGGCAGAGGAAGAACGGCGTCGTGTCCGAGCCGAGCCTCAGCGAGGGCTGCCGGCCCCGAGCGTTCGGTCCCCCGAAATCGGCAACCGGGCTTGTCGCCACCGCGACCACGGGGAGGACTCCGGAGGGAAGGAGGACCTCGACCCAGGTCTCGCCCCCGTCGCGGCTGAAGAGGAGCTGCTTCTTCGAGTGGTCCTCGACCCCCTGGGGGCTCCGATCGACGAGCGCCAGGATTCGGAGGATCCCGTCGGAACCCGGCCTCGCGCCGGCGGCCGAGAAGAGCACCTCGGGCCCGGTCGTCGGCAGGACGACCCGCGGTTCCTCCCGGCCCGTCGCGTCGTGAATCACGAGGCGCCCGCGGGGAGTCGAGGAGTAGTACCAGGTGGACGGAACGTCCGATTCGGCCAGAACGAAGCGGTCGCTCGCCCGGGGCTGGTGGATGGGCGTCGCGTACCTGTTCGTGACAGGGGCGTACGAAACGACGCGCGCGGCTGCGGGCGCCGCGAGAGAGGCCGCGAGGAGCAGCGGAACAGCAAGGCGCACGGAACCTCCCCGGACCCGGCCGGGACCAGACGAAGCTGGGCCCGGCCGGTGACCTACGCCTGAAGTGACTTCGGCGCGAGGCTTCTCACGCCGCCGCGGCGACCTCCACCCCGGGCGCCCCCGGCCCCGGCAGCTCCCGCTTCTTCCAGAGCAGGTAGACGGCCGGGTAGACGAGGAGCTCGAGGGCGAACGACGTGACGAGGCCGCCCACCATCGGCGCGGCGATCCTCTTCATCATGTCGGCGCCCACGCCCGTCGACCACATGATCGGCAGGAGCCCGAAGAACGCCGAGAGAACCGTCATCGCCTTCGGCCGGATCCGCTTCACGGCGCCGTGGACGATCGCCTCGACGAGGTCCGGGAGGTTTCGGAGGAGCCCCTTCTTCTTCGCCTCGTCGTGCGCGAGGTCGAGGAAGAGGAGCATGAAGATCCCCGTCTCGGCGTCGAGGCCCATGAGGGCGATCATCCCGACCCAGACCGCGATCGACATGTTGTAGTCGAGGAGCCAGAGGTACCAGACGGCGCCGACGACGGAGAACGGCACGGCCAGGACGATGATGAGCGTCTTCGTCACCGACTTCGTGTTCGCGTACATGAGGAGGAAGATGAGGACGAGGGTGACGGGGATGACGACCTTGAGCCGCTCCCGCACCCGGACCATGTTCTCCCACTGGCCGCTCCAGACGAGGGAGTACCCGGTGGGGACGCTCACCCGCTCCGCGACCGCGGCCTTCGCCTTCTCGACGAAGCGCCCGACGTCCTCCTTCGACGTGTCGAAGTCGACGTAGACGTAGCCCGAGAGGAGCCCGTTCTCGTTGCGGATCATCGACGGCCCGGTCACGAGGCGGATGTCGGCGAGCTGCCCGAGCGGCACCTGCGCGCCCGACATCGTCGGGACGAGGACGCGGGAGAGGCTCGAGAGGTCCTCGCGCAGCTCGCGCGGGTAGCGGACGCTGACGCCGTACCGCGCCCGCCCCTCGACGGTCGTCGTCACGGTCTCGCCGCCGATCGCCGTCATGACCGCCATGTTCGCGTCGGCGGCGGTGAGGCCGTAGCGGGCGAGCGCGTCGCGCTTCAGCTCAAAGTCGACGAAGTAGCCCCCCGCGACCCTCTCGGCGAAGGCCGAGCGCGTCGCCGGGAGCGTCCGGACCGCCGCCTCGACCTCGGCCCCGATCCGCTCGATCTCGGCGAGGTCCGAGCCGAAGACCTTCACGCCGATCGGCGTCCGGATGCCGGTCGTCAGCATGTCGATCCGGCCCTTGATGGGCATCGTCCAGGCGTTCGTCGAGCCGGGGATCTTCAGCGCGGCGTCCATCTCGCCGATGAGCTCCTCGTAGGTGATCCGGTCCCGCCAGACGTGGCGGAGGACCGCCGACAGCCATTCCGGCGCCCACGGGGAGAACCAGCGCTCCTTCGGCCTCCACTCCTTCTCCGGCTTCAGGATGACCGTCGTCTCCATCATCGAGAGGGGCGCCGGGTCGGTCGAGGTCTCCGCGCGCCCCGCCTTGCCGAAGACCCGCTCCACCTCGGGGAACGTCGCGAGGACCCGGTCCTGCGTCTGGAGGAGCTTCGCGGCCTCGGTGACCGAGATGCCGGGGAGCGTCGTCGGCATGTAGAGGACCGTCCCCTCGTGGAGCGGCGGCATGAACTCCGACCCGAGGGAGAGGTAGACCGGCACGGTCGAGACGAGGACGAGGAGCGAGACCGCGACGACCTTCTTCGGGTGGCGGAGGACGGCCCGGCAGACGGGGTCGTAGAGCCGGAAGAGGACCTTCGAGACGGGGTGCCTCTCCTCGGCGTGGTACGTCCCGACGGCGACGGCGTTGACGGCCTTCTCGACGAGGCGGGCAGGAAGGCGTACGAGCCGCGCCAGCGCGCCCTGCCCGTCGTGCGCGAAGCCGAACCGGAACGGGTCCATCCGCGCGAAGAGCATCCGCATCGCCGGGTCGAGCGTGATCGCGAGGACGGCCGCGAGCGCCATCGCGAGGTTCTTCGACCAGGCGAGCGGCGTGAAGAGGCGCCCCTCCTGGTCGACGAGCGTGAAGATCGGGAGGAACGAGACGGCGATGACGAGGAGCGAGAAGAAGACCGACGGGCCGACTTCCATGAGCGCCTCGAGGCGGACGGCGTGGAAGTCCCCCTTTCGCCCCGAGTCGTTCCAGATCTGGAGCTTCTTGTAGGCGTTCTCCACCTCGACGATCGCGCCGTCGACGAGGACGCCGATCGAGATCGCGATGCCGCCGAGCGACATGATGTTGACCGTGATCCCCATCAGGTGGAGCGGGATGAACGCGAGGAGGACCGACACGGGGATCGTCAGGATCGGGACGAGCGCGCTCGGGACGTGCCAGAGGAAGATGAGGATGACGATCGAGACGATGACGATCTCCTCGACCAGCTTCCCCTTCAGGTTGTCGATCGCCGACTCGATGAGCGTCGAGCGGTCGTAGGTCGTCACGAGCTCCACCCCGGGCGGGAGCGACGGCCGGAGCTCGTCGATCCGGGCTTTGACCCGCTCGATGACGTGGAGGGCGTTCTCGCCGGAACGCATGACGACGATCCCGCCGACGGTCTCCCCCTTCCCGTCCAGCTCCCCGATGCCGCGGCGCAGGTCGGGCCCGAGGGCGACGCTTCCCAGGTCCTTGATCGTCACCGGCGTCCCGCGCTCGTCGGTCTTCACGACGACCTTCTCGATGTCCGCCGCTCCCTTGAGGTACCCGCGCCCCCGCACCATGTACTCGCGGCCGGAGATCTCGATGAGCCGGCCGCCGACCTCGTCGTTGCTCCTCTGGAGCGCGTCCGACACGGCCTCCAGGGAGATGGCGTAGGCCGCGAGGCGATTCGGGTCGACGGTGACCTGGTACTGCCGCGCCATCCCGCCGACGGTCGCGACCTCCGCGACCCCGGGCACCGACTGGAGCTGGTAGCGAAGGAACCAGTCCTGGTAGGAGCGGAGCTCGTCGAGGGAGGTCTTCCCCGTCTCGTCGACGAGGGCGTACTGGTAGACCCACCCGACGCCCGTCGCGTCGGG
>ERZ795055.3951-NODE-3951-length-10596-cov-10.362489_pt1 | contig 10596 bp, 8 predicted proteins | sample MGYA00375139_ERZ795055 | MGnify/ENA primary metagenome ERZ795055 (study PRJEB30184, sample SAMN05720283) | anaerobic digester metagenome | isolation source: active sludge of municipal wastewater-treating anaerobic digesters | place: USA | collected 2015-01-23 ...
TTGACTGTGCTGATTGGCATTCATCGGCATTAATTCTTTAAATTTACCTCCCAATGTAAATGACAACCTGCTGACAGTCATAATGGGGTCAAATCAGTCAGGGTACATAATATTGAAAATGAGAACAATCACAATTACACTTGCCATGATTGCGCTGCTGTCCACTGTCACACAGGCGCAGAAACCCGTCCGGGTTACTTATAAAACAATCATAAACGGCAAGGAGATGCCGGACGGACCCCGGACCACTATAGAGACTGATGGTGCGACGGTCCGGATTACGGTCCCGAAGAGGCAGGATGAGAGGCCTCAGATGCCATCACCCCAACAGTCATCATACATCGACATAGCAGGAAAAAGATACCTGCAACTGGCCGAGATGCCTGACGGTAGCCGGATCAGCACAGTGACTCCCTTCAGTGAGTTGCCCGTCGCCGAAGTGAGCGGGGATACCGAATTCATTGCAGGATACAGGTGTATCAGGTCAAGGGTGATATACTTCTCAAATACTATCGACATCTGGTATACTGACCAGGCGGGTGTGTCAGGGACCCCGGCGCCGGCCATGGGGGTGCCCGCCGGGCTGGTCCTGCGTATAGTGCGCAACGGAAACAACATCACCGAAGCCGACAGGGTGGAGAATGTCAAGAGCAAGGAATTGCGTATCAGCATGCCCGGTAACACAGGAAAGAGCGTTGACCGGATGACATTCGAACACCTTCTGCGGGAAGCATTTGTAACCACAGTGACTGTCTTTGATAATGCTGTCATCAACTGGGAAGGAGAGGTCAATAATCCTGCCTTTGGTATGACGGATACTCTTTATCGCTTTGCGGGAGGGACTGTGATATTGAAAAAGATAAACCTGCCCCGGGTACATGACATGCATAGCCTCTTCGCCGAGGTGACGGAATATTCGGCCGGTGATGCCTATGACCGGACGGGTACCGTTTTTGTGATTCCGGAGGGCGACCCGCTCACATTTCTTGACGGACTGACGAAGGGCCATGCTGTTCTTCCTCTTTATTCAGACCGTCACGGGAAGGAGTATCATGGTGTTGCGGCAACGGATGAATTCAGGCCGCCTGTGGAACTGGTCCGCTTCTTCACACCATTCGGGGTGAGGAATTTCAATGACAGGCGGACAGTGCCGGGGTTGACTTGGCACGACTCAGCCTTTTACAAGCAGGACATAACCCATTACCTGCCTCTTCTCAGGGAGGAGGTCTGGATCGGGGCCTTTATCGGCAACTATGACAGGGGAGGTCACAGACTCTCGCTGAGGCTTAAATACTATCCGGAAACCAGGGATCTGGAACCACCTGAATCCTCTGAACAGTGGATCTATTCGGTTTTCAATACTTTGCCAATAATGGAGATGGCAGGACAGCAATACGGCACAATGTTCGACGGAGATACCCTCACCGTGAGCGTCGATATACCCGAAGGATTAAAATCACTGAAGATGCACTTCATCACGACCGGCCACGGCGGCTGGGGCGGAGGAGATGAGTTTAACCAGAAAATGAATGAACTCCTTGTTGACGGCAGGAGAGTATGGTCCTACGTTCCCTGGAGAAGCGACTGCGGAACATACCGCAATTACAATCCGGCCTCCGGTAACTTCTGGAACGGGCTTTCATCATCCGACTATTCAAGGTCGGGATGGTGTCCGGGATCGCTGTCCGAACCGCTCATAATACCGCTTGACGGACTGGCTCCCGGAAAGCATTCAATCAGTGTCACTGTTCCCCTGGGCAAGCCTGAGGGTGGGAGCTTCTCGCACTGGAACATCAGCGGAGTGCTTTCGGGCACTTTCTGATCAATAGGTGCGGGTCATTGTTTGTGGTACAGCCACAATGAAATCAGCTACCCCCCTGTTCTCGTCAACAAGACTGCTGATGTCATCCTGCAGTACGGTGGTGATTGTTGCAACCCTTACATCCGGCCTGTAGAGCATGAGATAGTGGATTATTCCCTGGTAGTTGTCAGAATGGTATGCGCCGTTGTAATGAATGAATTTCTTCCCTTCACCCAGGTTCGCAGCAATGAAGTGAGCCATAGTGGCATCCTTTATTGCCTGTGCCTTGGGAAAGTTCAGGTTTGGCTTGCCTCCCATGCCAGGCATGCCAGGCATTGACAACATATCCTTGTAGCACTTCAGCTCAGGATCATATGAGACCGGAAGCGGTGCAATATATGCTTTTGCTTCAGGCGACAGACTGTCAAGAACCTCGAATCCCCCTTTTGAAACGATCGAAGCATATCTTCTTGGAATATTTGTGGCGATGAAGGGCAGCCCGTTATTTTTGGCAAACTCCACAAGAGGCTTATAGTCGGTTTTATAGTTCTTCCATAGCTTGGCCTCCGCCTCGAACTTGTCAGCCTGGTATTTTGACCCGAGATATTCGTCGAGAAGCAACTGGTTGTCAGCCTCGAACATCTCGGCACCGGTGACCAGGTTGTTTCCGGCAACTTTGTAAAGGTCGGCTGTGACCTCATATTCAAGCCAGTGCGAGATAGGATTGTCATGAAGTTCCCCGAAAAAGACCACATCAGCAGTACTGATTGTCTCAATCATCTTCTGGTATTTGATGGTTCTGCCTTCTGAATCATAAATCAGGTACGCTGGCTTGTCAGATTTGAAGGCAAGGGTAAGCAGCGCTGCCAGGGTAAGATAAATTGTCGTCTTCATTTTTGCTGTCTTTTATAAGAGTAATGTTAACCTTCGAATCACCAGGTGGCAAAATAAAGGAATATTCCGGTTTGACCTATAATATCTCCGGTAATAACAAAGGTTCAATTAAAAGGTTGACCTTATGCAGCGAAGGCGGCTTTTACTTTTTGGACCAGGCGTTCAGGATTGACTTGACTGTGTAATCCTTTGAGTACATGTAAGCTGTTTTCCCCTGTGAGTCTTTGACAAGCGGGTCGGCGCCCTTTTCAAGAAGCAGGGTTACGACCTGGCAATGTCCCCGGGATGCTGCAGCAAAGAGAGCTGTGGCGCCTGTTGCAGCTTTCAGGTCTACCTGCGTCCCCTTGTCAAGGAGCATCTTAACTATTTCCTGATGGCCGTTAAGTGAAGCAAGAATCAGGGCAGTATTTCCGTTTACAGTCTGAAGATCTGTACTTGCACCATGCTCAAGCAGCAACTTCACTATATCGGTATTTCCCTCCTGTGCTGCGAGTAAAAGGGCGGATGAGCCATTTTTGTCAACCATATTCAAATCCGTCCCCTTTTCAAGAAGAATACTTGCGATTTCAGCATAACCGTTTTGAGAGGCCAGAATCAGTGCTGTAGAGCCATGATTGTCCTGCAGATTGGTGTTTGCCCCTTGCTCGGTCAGAAGTCTGACAACGTCAGTGTGACCGTACTCTGATGCTACAATAAGGGGAGTGGCACCGTTATCCGGCTGAATATCGGTTGCAGCACCTTTTTCGATGAGAATCTTTACAACCTCTGCATGTCCGTTCTGTGCTGCGATGTATAAGGCAGTGGTACCGTTGCCTGCGCGGTGACTGTGATCGGCACCACGGTCAAGAAGGACCCTGCAGACATCCTTTGCACCTGCCTCTGCAGAGCACATAAGCAGTGAAGCCCCGGATTTGTCGCAGTACTTTGCATCGGAAACTGTCTGCGCCAGTTTAAGCGCATCTTTCTGCCTGTTTGTTGCAAGTGCCTCAAGAAGTTGTTTCGGAGGGGTGTTGGTCTGCGCCTGAGCCGTAACAGAGCAGCCCAATAATGCCAGGACGATTAATGCAGCGCCGAGGAGTGTTTTCATAAGCCCGTTTAACTGATTGCAATCCAAATTTACTTTGGACCGGATTTGCGGGCAAGTTAATTTTGACCTTAAGCCACTGGAAGGTGACAGACAACACCTTTTTAAGGATATTCCCTTTTACCAGAGTAGCTTATGCTTAACGACGGAACAGGTTATTATTACTTTTTGAACTGTCTGAAAAGGTACACAGCAATAGCTGAAATGATTATCGATAAGGTTATCATGAATCAAGTTTAAGGATGTAAAGCCCCGTAATAATGAAGAATTCTGATCAGAAGGGGCGCAAAAAAGGTTATCTCAACCCTGTTTTTCTTTTTCTTTGTCTTTTAAAAGTCTGCGGGCGATAGCCTCGTTATCTTCCTTTGCCCGGAGATCTCTGTGAAGTGAATAGTCCTCCCTGCGTTTGGCCATTGCTTTAATGTTTTCCTCTTTTACTTCGGGAAAGCGATCGTTAAAAGTTATTTCATTTTGCATGGCGCAAAGATACTCATTAAAAGGGCCTTTATTACATGTCACTGATAATTGTTATTGGGATTCCCCATCTGTAGGGGTAATGGGCGACCGAATCGAACAAAAATCAGAATTCTGCGTATAAAGGTCACTGGCAGCTGATTTATGATTTCGTCAAAACAACTGATTTCTAAACCGGGAATATGGCAATCATGAAAAGAATCATTATTCTTATGGTAATTTCTTTGGTTGGCACCGGTACGTTTGCTCAGACATATAGGAGCAACTCAGCCACAATCAGGAAAGGCGGTTTTGAGATAGACCGGACTGTAAGATCCATTGCAATCAGTGACAGGGAGATAACAATCTCCAATTACCTGAACGGCTATACTGAGCCTCTTGTACTTCAGGTTTACCTGGTTGAGGAAAAGGAAGACAGGTTTGACGGTCTGTGCAGGTACTATTACTGCACTGCGAAAAATGAGGACAAGTTAAGTCCCTACCAGAAGATAGTTGTAATCAAGAAACCATTTTCAATCACACTTGAATTGTTCCTCTCGGACAACAACAAGTACGTCCATGATCTGGAGATAAACGGGTGACGGGTCGAAACCCACTCATGAGACAGGTCCTTACTCCTCAACTGCCGTCTCTGCAGCTTTCCTTTCAGGGAATGCCACCGATGCCAGGATGCTTATCAGCAGTGTGCCTGCGATAATGTACAATGAGTATGTGGTTTTGTAGCCTATGTTGTCAAGCCAGGTATGGAACAGAAGCTTGAACCCGACAAAAACAAGCAGGAAAGAGATACCAGCCTTCAGAAAATGGAACAGGCTTACCATTCTTGCGAGCAGGAAAAAGAGTGAGCGAAGCCCTATAATCGCAAAAATATTGGAGAAGAAAACTATATAGGGATCTGTGGTTATCGAAAAAATCGCAGGGATTGAGTCAAGCGCAAATATAAGATCCGTGAATTCTATCATTATTAGTACCACGAAGAGGGGGGTGAAGAAAAACTTGCCGTCAATCCTCTTCCAGAAATGGTTTCCGATGAAGTCGGGGTAGATACTGATGTGTTTCGAAAGAAATTTGACAAGCCAGTGGTCCCGGATGTGCATCTTCTCATCCTTGTTTCTTGTGAGGAACATATGGATCCCTGAATAGACAAGAAATGCTCCAAAGATCAGGAGAAGCCATGAGAATTTATGAATAAGGGCGGAGCCGACGAATATGAAGATGAAGCGAAGGACAATGGCACCCAGGATACCCCAGAACAAAACCGGCTTATAGTTCTCGTGTGCAACGGAGAAGCCGGTCAGAATCATCAGGATCACGAATATATTGTCTATGGAGAGAGTGTACTCCAGCAGGTATCCGGTAATGTAATTCAGCGCTGTCTCACGGCGGTAGAGATCCAACGCAGCACCAAAATCATCCGGTAGTATAAGTTTTGGAAGGTAAACGGAAACATATTCGTTCAGCGACTGCCAGTCACTGATACCGTGGACCAGGTGTCCGAAATACCTGATGAAAAAGTAAAATCCGATTGCAAGGCTCACCCAGACCGATGTCCAGATAAGTGATTCCTTCAGTGAGACGGTGTGCTTGTGGCGCCCTATAACCAAAAGGTCGACAAGGAGTATCGAGATTATCATCACCCCAAAGAGGATGAAGAAAAAATTGTCAGTCAGAAATTGCATATTTAAATATTTTGACGTAAAAATATGTAAATAATAACAAACGCCTGAAGGATGCATTAAGTTTTCAAGTTAAGGCTGTTACGTATAATTTATGGTTAGATTTGTAAAAAGAGTTATAAATATGGACAGGAAAGGATTTGTCAGAAGCGCCTGTATGGCCGGGGTATGTTTCTGTGGTTTCGGAGCAGTGACAAAAGGAGCCTCTGAAGGAATCAGGCCGGAGGATGAAGAAGGCAACCCGGTTGGACAAGCCTGGCTAGTAAGCCTGCTGTCAAATATGAAGCAGAACATGGATCCACAGCAGATCAGGTTGATTATAAAAGATTCGGCAAAGGTACATTACGATCAGCTGAAGATGGATGAGTTGCTTTCAGGGTATACCGGGAAGCTGAAGGAGTTCACAGGATTCCTTGAGAAGGAGTGGGGCTGGAAGATTGACTATGATATGGAAACGGGGGTGTTGCTTGCTGATGAAAACAAGGACCACTGTGTCTGCCCAATCCTTAAAAATGTAATTAACCGTGACACATCAGCCATTTGTTATTGTTCAGAAGGGTTTGCCGAACTGATGTTCTCAAAAGTTTCCGGCACTGCAGTGACTGCCCGTGTTGCCTCATCGGTCAGAAGAGGCGACAAAAGTTGTGTATACAGGGTTGAAATACAAGGGCTGAAGAAAATTCTCTCAGAATAACCTTGAAGGGGTAGGATTTTTCTTACCAACCGGCGTATCGTAAGGAGTAGCTGGGGCTCAGCGCGCCGTGCATAAAGGATTACTTGCTGCGCCAGTGATCCGTTAACGGAGGCTCTGAAAATGAAAAAGGCAGGATTACTTTGCTTCGCTATAGATCCCTTAAGGGGGGCCCTGAACAAAAAAACATCCGCCTTCGGCTGATATTTTTTATTTTTCAGGACCCTCTTTGAAGCAAGCTTCAGAGGCTCCTTCAAAATAAAAAATCCTGCTTGCGCAGGATGTTTTTTGTGATCCCGACAGGATTCAAACCTGTAACCTTCTGATCCGTAGTCAGATGCTCTATTCAGTTAAGCTACGGGACCTAATGCGGGTGCAAAGATAAAATAATTTTTTGTTTTAATTGTGTAATTTTGTGACATGCGGTCACACATAGTCTGCGGAATTCAAAACAGGTGACGTTGCCTGGTCAAATCGTAATATCATGAAAAAGGGATTCAAAATTACCGGCATCATTATCGGATCAGTGCTTGTCATAATTATTGCAGCAGGACTTATAGTGCCGGTTATGTTCAGGGATAAGATCAAGGAAAGGGTTGAAAGGGAGATCAACTCAATGGTCAATGCCCGGGTGGCATTTTCTGACTATAAGCTCAGTCTTTTCAGAGCATTCCCGAATGCTTCATTTACACTGAATAACCTGAGCGTTGCCGGATTGGATCAGTTCGAAGGAGATACTCTAGCTGCAGTCAAATCATTCTCATTGATATTCAACCTGAAGAGCCTTTTTGGTGACGGGGGGTATGAAATCAAATCCATCGCAATTGATGACCTTCATGTAGATGCAATCGTCCGCGAAGACGGGTTGGCAAACTGGGATATAATGAAAGAGACGCCTGATCAGGTTGAAGATACAACAGCCACTGAGCAGCCGTCATCTCTGAAGGTGGCACTGAAAAAACTCATCATAAGCGACGGCCGGATTCATTATAATGACATGCAATCGGATATGTCAGCCAGCATCGGGGATCTGGATTTCAACCTCTCCGGAAACATGAGTGCTGCCAGGACTGACATTGTGATGGGTCTCGCTGCCGGAAGTGTGGATTTTATAATGGACGACATCTCTTACCTCACAGATGCAAAGGTGGGTTTTCAGGCCGGGGTTGATGCCGATATTGATTCAATGAAATTCGTTCTCAAGGATAACAGGTTAAATGTTAATGATATAGTACTTAACCTCTCGGGTATGGCTGCGATGCCTGGCGAGGATATTTACCTCGATCTCCTCTTCAATGCTCCGGAGACCACATTCAAATCGCTGTTGTCACTTATCCCGGCCTTATACATGAAAGGTTTCGAGGAACTTAAGGCTTCGGGAACATTCACGCTCGACGGTTCAGTGAAAGGTATTTACAGCTCTGCCGACAGTACCCTGCCTGATTTTGCTGCAAATCTTGAAGTGTCTGACGGTGTAATAAGCTATCCTGACCTCCCTGAAAAGATCACTGCTATTAATATTAACGCCAAAGTTCAGACTGACGGGCAGGAGATGGACAATACAACAGTTGATGTCAGCCGTTTCCACTTCGAGCTGGCAGGAAACCCTTTCGACATGACAATGAAACTCGCAACGCCGCTCAGTGACCCTTCGGTAGCCGCTGTTGCCAGGGGAAAGATCGACCTGGCAAAACTGCAACAGGCTGTTCCGCTGGATAGCATCTCCCTCAACGGACTGATAGACGTCTCCCTTGATATTGCAGGCCGGATGTCAATGCTTGAGAACAAAATGTATGATCAGTTCCAGGCCGCAGGAAACCTCAAAATATCGGACATGGCTGTGACAATGACCGACATGCCTGAACTTAAGGTCAGTAACGCATCATTTGTATTCAATCCTGCATTTGCAGAGCTGACCGGTTTGACAGCCACAATGGGTGATAAGAGCGATTTCACCCTTACAGGCAGGCTTGAGAACTATATTCCCTACCTCTTCTCTGACGGTGTTCTGAAAGGCAATATGTCGATGAAATCAAGGCTTGTCGACCTGAATGAGATCCTCGGCATCTTCCCGTCAGACACACTGGAAACAGATACGGCCGCTATGGAGGTAATCCGGATTCCAAAAAACATAGATTTCACATTTGGCGCCAATGTTGACAAACTGGCCTACGGCAGGATTGCTGCAACTGATGTTACGGGGAATATCCTCGTCCGTGACGGTGTCGTTACCTTAAGTGAGACAGGCATGAAGGCGCTCGGGGGCACGATTGTAATGAACGCATCCTATGACACGCGTGACACCCTGAAGCCGCTGATTGACGCAGATATGCTTATAAGCGCCGTGAATATTAAGGAGACATTCAGCACTTTCAATACTGTTCGGCAACTTATACCGGCAGCGGCAGGACTGGGCGGCAATGTGACAGTAAGGATGGATTTCAGGAGTCTGCTGAATAGCAGCATGATGCCCCTGCTGAACACAATGTCAGGCAGCGGCGAGCTTACCTCTGAATCGGTCCAGATACTGGAATCAAAATCCTTTGACAGAATAAAAAGTGTACTGAAGATTAACAATTCTTATACTAACATTTTAAAGGACCTCCGGGCAACCTTTATTGTCAATGACGGACGGCTTTTTGTCAAGCCTTTCGACACGAAGCTTGGCAACATTAAGTTGAATGTTTCAGGTGACCAGGGTATTGACCGCACAATTAATTATCTCATCAGGACAGAGATACCCAGTGCCGAGCTGGGAGAGTCCGCTACTGCCCTGATGGGTGCTTTTTCTACCCAGCTGGCGGCGCTGGGGCTGAATCTTACACCTCCGGAGATCATTAAAATCAACCTTAAGGTGGGAGGCACCTTTACAGATCCTGTCATCACTCCGGTATTTGCAGGCAGCGCCGGCGGTCAGGGAGGAGCAAATCCTGTCACCGCCGTCACCAACGCCGTAACAGAGGAGGTAACGGAGAAAGTTAACGAAGCCGCCCGGCAGCAGGCTGACAAGATATTGCAGGAAGCAGAGGCACAGGCAAAGATACTCCGTGACGAGGCAGCCTCCTCTGCCGGTGTGATACGCAGCGAGGCTGACCTCCGGGGCAAGAAGCTGGTGAAAGATGCCGAGGCACAGGGCCCCCTCGCTGTGGTTGCTGCAAAAAGGGCCGCCGAAGCTCTTAACCGCGAGGCTGACAAGAGAGCCACACAGCTTGTTACTGAAGCAAACACAAGGGCTGATAAGATCCTGGCCGATGCAAGGACAAAGGCTGACGAGCTGCTGAAATAGCCGGTCAGACAAGATCATCGTGCTGAAGAAGAGGTTGTAATGACCTCTTTTTTATTTTGTTACAATGAAGAAAACGCTGTTACAATCATGTAACATAAGTGTCATTTAATCGTAACCGGTTTTTAACACTGCTGTAACATTCCCGGCTGACTTTTGCATCGAATTCAAGTCAACCATCAAGATGAAAAACAAGTTAATTAACCTTTTACTGATTATCTCTATTCTGCTTCCCCTCAGATCCTTTTCGCAGACTTCGGTCGGCACAATAACGGGTGTTGTTCGTGATCAGGCTACCGGTGAAACAATGCCGGGTGTGAATGTGGTCATTGAAGGAACTCTCAGGGGTGCCTCAACAGGAGCGGACGGTGAGTTTAGTATCAGCGGAGTGCCCGCCGGCACCTACAGTCTTAATTTAACATTTATTTCCTATAAACCTTTTAGGGTTGAAGGTGTGGAGGTCAGGTCCGGATCAATATCCGTAATCAATGCGGCCATGTCGGACCAGTCAGTGGAACTGGATGATATTGTAGTTGTCGCTACAAAGCGTAATGACAGCGAGGTATCAGTTATGAACAGCATAAAGAGCAGCCCTGTGGTTGTCTCCGGTATCTCCGCCCAGCTGATCAGCCGCACACAGGACAGGGATGCTTCAGAGGTGGTCCGGCGTCTGCCGGGAGTCTCAATCGTGGA
>ERZ795055.3953-NODE-3953-length-10596-cov-4.237074_pt1 | contig 10596 bp, 10 predicted proteins | sample MGYA00375139_ERZ795055 | MGnify/ENA primary metagenome ERZ795055 (study PRJEB30184, sample SAMN05720283) | anaerobic digester metagenome | isolation source: active sludge of municipal wastewater-treating anaerobic digesters | place: USA | collected 2015-01-23 ...
ACCTATTTTTTATTCTATGGCAGACTCTCCCCCGAGAAAGGAGTCGAAACTTTAATTAATACCTGGAAAAGACTTGATGAGGGAGTACGGCTTAAAATTGTCGGAGGTGGTACAATGTCTGACCTGATTAAGAGTACAATCGCTGAAAACAAGCTAAGTAATGTAGAATTCCTTGGATTCAGGAAAGGTGATGAACTCTTCGAATTGATAAGAAATGCATCATTTGTTCTGGTACCCTCAGAATGGTACGAAAATAATCCATTAACAATAGTTGAGGCATATTCTGCCGGAAAGCCGGTAATCGGCAGCAATATCGGAGGTATACCCGAGTTAATAATAGAGGGGAAGACCGGTTATTTGTTTGAAATGGGTGATTCAACCGGTTTGGAAGAAAAATTAAGACAGGCTTCTATGTTGAGTGATGAACAGTATCTGGACATGTCTGAGGCGGCATATAGATTCGCCTGTGATAAATTCTCCGAGAAGACCCATTACAGGGAATTACTGAAGATTTATGATGAAGTGCTTGAAAGGAAATTATCATGAAGAGAAAGCAGTTACATCTGAAATTCAGAATCAGAACCCTGGTCGCCGGGATTATTCAATCAGTCAGAGTATCATCAGCACGGATCAAAGGGTATGATATTCACCCCATGGTGATCCTCGAAAGAAATATCCATCTCGACCGTCTCTATCCGGCTGGGATTCATATTGGAGAGCATTCCCTAATTGCATCCGGAGTAACCATCCTCAGTCATGATCACTGTAAACGGGTGGACGGTCAGCCACTGCTTGCTGATACGTATATAGGCAAAAGATGCTTCGTTGCTGTAAATGCCACAATACTGCCTGGTGTCAGAATTGGCGATGAAGTAATAGTGGGCGCCGGGAGTGTCGTTTCCAAAGATGTACCTTCAAATGTCATTGTTGCGGGTAATCCTGCCAGAATTATCAGAGAAGGAATCAGGATGAATAATAATGCGGAACTAATTAATTGGACAATAAAAAATGGGTTTAGTAAACAGGAGTAATTTTAACAAAGCATGGCTATTAAAAGGATTTGCAGGAATAATTGTCTTATTGCTCCTGACCCTCGCATTTCTCTACAGACACGATTATAAAGAGATTTACCTCTTGCGGATAAATCCCCTGGAAGATCAGAGCATTAATCTGGATTCCATCAGTCAATCTCTTAAGGATTCAAGGATATGGATGTTAGGAGATTCGCGCATTCAAATGTGGGATGAGAGTCTCTTGGTGGAAGATGGATCTATAATTAATTTGGGAATAGACGGGCAGACTTCAGAGCAGGTTTTTTATAGGCTGAAGAGTTATCTCGAAATTGACACACCAGACGTTTTAGTACTACAAGTTGGAATAAACGAACTTAAAATAATTGGTCTGAATCGAAATTTAGCACCTGCCATTGTAAATAATCTTCAGGAGAATATTATGGGTATCCTTGAGGTGTGTGACAAATATCGGATAAAAGTAATTCTTACTAATGTTTTCCCGGTAGGCAACATCGAATTAGGTAGGCGTTTTGTGTGGAATAAGGCTGTAAATGAGAATATATTACTTGTGAACAAAACTCTGCATGGCTACTCAGATGGTTTAAATGTAATTTACTATGATGCTTTCAATACATTATCCTCTGATGGTGAAACAGTGAATACAGAGTTTCAGCAAGATTTCTTGCATATCAATAAAAATGGATATAAGTTACTGAGTGAGGGACTTAAGGAACAAATTGTGAGCATTTTAAAAAGCGAAGAATGAAGAAGAAGATCTATATCGCGGGTTGCGGAGGCATGCTGGGAGAGGCATTCTATGCCAAGTTTTCCGGGGACTATATTCTAAAATGTACCGATAAAGATGTCAATGAATCCTGGCTCAGTTTCATGGATTTCAGGGATTTCGAGGCTTATCAAAAGGATGTGACAGAATTTAAACCTGATTACCTGTTTCATCTCGGAGCATATACAGACCTGGAGTTCTGCGAGCTGAATGCCGACGAGACCTATAACACCAATACGCTTGCCGTTGAGAATGCAGTCTATATTGCAAACAAGCTGGATATCCCTGTATTGTATATAAGTACAGCGGGAATCTTTGATGGTGCAAAGGAGTATTATGACGACTGGGATCAGCCTAATCCACTTGGTGTTTACGCCAGGGCAAAGTATATGGGTGAGCGTTTTGTGATTGAGAATGCGCACAGGTATCTTGTATGCAGGGCGGGATGGATGATGGGTTCAGGACCTAAGAAGGATAAGAAGTTTATCCAGAAACTCATGAAACAAATCAGGGATGGTAAAAAGGAACTGTTCATAGTGGATGACAAAGACGGTACTCCGACATATACCCATGATTTTGCATGTAACGTAAAGGCACTTATTGAGAAGGAATACTGGGGTTTGTACAATATGGTCTGTGGCGGTCAGACCAGCCGTCTGGAAGTTGCTACAGAACTTTTGAAACTACTGGACCTGAGTGATCAGATCAAAGTTACACCGGTAGGTTCGGACTTCTTTAAGGAGACTTATTTTGCGGAAAGGCCTCCCTGCGAGAGGCTTATCAACAGAAAGTTAAATATCCGGAACCTGAACCTGATGAGAGACTGGCGGGAAGCTTTAAAGGAGTATATTGAAAACTACTATAAGGGATATCTCGGCTGATGGCAAATCTGAGGATAGCTGCCTTCGGGGGATTCAGGACCATACCACCCACACAGGGAGGAGCCGGGTCTGATAAGTTCGCATTTGAACTTTATCCCCGCCTGGTTAAGCTTGGCTGTGAACTGACTGCATATTGCAGGATTTATCCGGGAGAACAGAACGAACAAAGGAGCATTGAATATGAGGGAGTTAAGCTATTCTATTTCAGAACCGTAAGCAAGGCCGGCTTTGACACTCTGGTACACTCGTTTAAAGCTACTTTTCATATCATTTTCAGGAATACAGCTGATGTTGTACATATTCACAGTGGCGCCAACAGCATCTGGGCGCTTTTCCTTCGATGTGCCGGCAAGCGTGTCTGTGTCAGTCAGTTTGCAATGGACTGGAAACGTGATAAATGGCCCTGGTACGGAAAGCTTTTTTACAGATTCTCCAATTATCTTACCGCGTTTCTACCTAACCAGGTGGCTTTTGACAATATTTTTACAAAAGAGTATTTCGAGAGGAGATTCAATAAGCGGTTCATCTATATCCCATATGGATCAGAGGTCAGGGAACCTCCTGAAGATATCTCAGTATTGAACAGGCTGGGTGTTACCCGGGGTAATTACTTTTTATTTGTAGGAAGGTTCATTCCTGATAAGGGTGTACATATTCTGATAAAAGCATTTGAGAATCTTCCGACTGATAAGAAGCTGGTCCTTGTTGGCGGATCTCCAAATCCGGGTTCATATGAGGAAGGATTGCGAGCCACAAATGATCCTCGTGTGATTTTTGCAGGATATGTCTATGGCGATGAGACTAATATCCTGATGAAAAACGCATACGCATATGTACAGCCCTCGCTGATCGAGGGTCTATCACCTGTTATCCTGACAGTAATGGGTCTGGGAACCCCCATGATCTGCTCAGATATACCTGAAAACAAATTCATTACAGGAGAAAATGCCACACTTTTTGTTTCAGGAAATACTGATTCACTGCGGGAAAAACTTGTTGAGGCCTTGAATTATGAAACACAAATTAAAGAGAAAGCCGGAATTGGGAAAGAGGAAATTTTATACAGATTCAACTGGGATAATGTAGCTAAGAAATATATGGAATTGTTTCATTGTAAGTAATATAAAGATGATAAAAGCCGGAATTATTGGTTTGGGTAAGATGGGGATCTCCCATGCAGCAATTGTAAGCCCGCATAAAGATGTAGACCTCGTCGCAGTATGTGATACCTCTTCCCTTATCCTTGAAGGATTTAAGAAATTCACCAGGGCAAGGGTATACGATGACTATAAAAAGATGATTGATTCAGAGAACCTCGACTTCGTAGTCGTGGCTACTCCGACCAGGTTACACTACCCGATGGTCAGGTATGCACTTGAAAAAGGATTGCACACTTTCTGTGAAAAGCCATTTAGCCTGACATTGAAGGAGGGAGAGGAAATGACCGAACTCGCCGCCAAAAACCACCTGATCAACCAGGTTGGTTATCATAACCACTTCATTGGCACCTTCAGGGAGATGAAGAGACTACTTGCAGGAGGCGTCCTCGGTAATCTGGTACACTTTACCGGTGAGGCCTATGGCCCAGTTGTGACAAAACCCAAGAGCGGTACATGGAGATCTGATCCCGGTGAAGGTGGAGGTTGCCTTTTTGACTATGCGTCACATGTTATTAACCTTATTCAGGAAATAATTGGAAAGCCTGTTGAAGCCCGAGGCTCCCAACTGAAAAAGATTTACTCAAAAGAGGTTGAGGATGCAGTTTATTCAGTCCTGAAGCTGGAAACAGGATTAACCGGAATACTTTCTGTAAACTGGAGTGACGAGACCTATCGGAAGATGTCGACCTCAATTTCTGTCATAGGTGAAAGGGGAAAAATGATCTGTGATGCTACCGAGCTCAAAATCTATCTTAAAGAGCCGGTTAAGAATGAAAAGCTTGACCGGGGTTGGACAATAAAATACATTACTGAACTTGCTATTCCGGTCGATTTCTACCTCCGGGGAGAAGAGTACAGCGCTCAGATAGACTATTTTGTGAAAAATGTGACTTCCGGAAGGCAACCTGAAATAAATACATTCAGACAGGCGCTTGAGACTGACAGGGCAATGGAACTTATTATTGCAGATTCAAAAAGATAAGTAATGAAAATGGATAAAGTAATATTCGGCGATAACCAGTTTTTTGCTGTAAACCATCTCTCTGATGAAAAGTCCAGGGAGCAAGCCATCCGATTCAAGGAGGATTCTGCAATTATCCGTGTGCTTGATCAGGCAATTGAGACAGGGATAAATACATTCATGTGCACCACACATGACAGGATAGCAAATATATGCGACCATATGAGAGATAATCCGGAGAAATACATTGATTTTCAGATATATCCCGGAATGCCATACGCACACAAGTATGCCAACGCTGTAACAGAACTTGGCATATTGGGAACTATTAGGCAATATGTCCCTGGTAATATTTTCGGGACATTTGCCAAGGGTGGCATGGCCTACCTCAATAAGGACTTTCTTAAGTTAATGGAGATTTTGATCGATGCTGAAATGAAGATGTTCAGGGGAATAAAAACACCTGTCATTTTTATCCAGAATGTTGTTACAGACATGATACTGGGGATGAAGGCATTTGATGCCTTTGTTGCCTATGACGAATACATAAGGAAGAAGTACAATTCAGAACCCGGGTACATAACAATGAACATGCCAGCTTTGCTGGATGCACTTAATTCGGTGGGAATCCATAATCCCATTATCTGTTCCTCGATTAACAAGATCGGTTTCAGGATGTCCGGAGGCAAGGAAATATACGAAAAGTATCTTAGGGAGAAAGAATTCAGGCCGATAGCTATGCAGGTTCTTGCGGCAGGGGCCCTCAGACCCGGGGAAGCCATTGAGTACCTCGGCCAATTCCCAAGAATCGAATCAGTGCTCTTCGGTGCTTCCTCCAAATCACATATTAAGGAAACCAAAGAGCTGATAGAAAAATATATATGAAAATAGATCATATCTGTTTTGCAGTCAAGGATATAGAGGAAGGTATTTCATACTGGGAGCATGTATTTGGATACAGGCAACTGACTTCTGTTATAGAAAATACACTTCAGAAAGTCAAAGTTGTTTTTCTGACCAAAGATGATAGTATGATGATTAAACTGATTGAACCGGTTAAATCCAATCAGTCGTTAATGAATTTTGTAACCAAGGGAGGTGGCTTTCATCATTTGTGTTTCAGGGTCGATGATATAAAAGAGGCGATGAAAGAATTGAAGGAGAAGGGTCTGTTAACCCTTGTACCTCCACAACCGGGTGAAGCATTCAATAACCATGATATCGCATTTATGCTGGCGAAGTACGGCGTTAATATTGAGCTGATAGATACTGAGGAGAAAGCGGGAATAATCTGTCAAAAGTAATGAGGTAACAAATCTCAATACAGAAAGGAGAAGCTGTTATGGATAAAACAATTGAAGCAGATCTTTACCGTCACTTTGGATTGCAAGGATTCAAAGGATTGATCAAGGGCCTGTCTTACCCCGGATTCAGGTATACATATCTTCTGCGGAAAGTGGCATCGCACGGCAATAAGTCTCTGGCGGGTCTGGTGTATCGGTTGCTGTTAAAAAGATACAGGTTCAAATATGGTTTTGAAATAAGCCCTGATGCAAAAATAGGGGATGGCTTCTATCTGACCAGTCATTGTGGTTCTGTTATTATTGGTCCTGTCCGGATTGGCAAAAATTGTAACATTGGCCATTGTGTTACGATTGGGCGGGGTATTACGGGCGAAAGAAAGGGTAGACCTACCCTTGGTGATAATGTCTGGATCGGGACCGGATCAGTGATAGTAGGCAGGATTAATATCGGGAATAATGTATTAATAGCTCCCAATTCGTTTGTAAATTTTGATGTGCCTGACAATTCACTGATCATTGGAAACCCGGGAGCAATAATTCAAAAAGTAAATCCCACGGAGGGTTATATCAATTACACAGTATAAAGGCTTTAAAGTAAGATTACAAACATTGATTTGACGCAGCCTAAGATCTGAATTGAATGTTATTTAACTCAATAGCCTATATTGTTTTCCTCATTCCGCTTGTACTGGTTTATTACATTTTCCCTTCAAAATGGAGATGGACCTTACTGCTGGTCGCAAGCGTTCTTTATTATTTATCTTTCATTCCGGTATTGATTACCGTTGTCGCTGCAATTATCCTTATCAATTATATATTTTCGAATAGTCTGCGATTGACAAAGACAGACAGGAGTAACCGAAGGCTTGCTCTTATCGTCTTGATTAATATCGCAGTTCTTGCATTTTTTAAATACTTCAACCAGATCTTTCCGGACATCAGGATTCATTTATACAATGTCGACCTGTTCTACAAAGTTAATCCGGTAAATATGCTGGTATTGCCACTCGGCTTGTCTTATATAGTTTTTACTGTATTAAGTTATCAGATAGAAATCAGCAGAAAGACAATAGAACCGGTGAGACACCTTGGCCACTTTTCATTATACCTGCTATTTTTCCCTAAAATTGCCCAGGGTCCCATTGAAAGGCCTCAGAAGTTTATCCCACAGCTTTCTCAAAACCATCCCTTCAGTTATGATTACATTACTGAAGGATTGAAAATGATATTAATAGGCTATTTTAAGAAGCTGGTGGTTGCTGACAGACTGGCAATTTATGTCAGTGCCGTATATAACAACAGTGAACATCATGGGGGTACTGCCCTTCTTCTTGCAACTCTTTTCTTCGCATTCCAGATTTATGCAGATTTTTCAGGGTATACTGACATTGCAATTGGTTCTGCAAAGCTCTTCGGATTTGATCTGACAAACAATTTCAGGAGGCCATATCTTGCAGTTTCAGTAAAGGACTTCTGGGATAGATGGCATATTTCATTTTCAACCTGGCTCCGTGACTATATCTTTCTTCCGGTTGCCTACTTTCTTGCTCACAGAATGACCAACAAGACCTATTTAGGTATTGCCGCTGATAAATTGGTCTATGTGATGGCGATCATGCTCACCTTTGCCATTTGTGGAATCTGGCATGGTGTAGGATGGACATTCCTATGCTGGGGATTATTATTTGGTGTTTACCTGGCTCTGTCAAACAGCACAAAGGATATGCAGAAGGCTATCAGGAAGCGATTTCATATTAAAAAGAATTCAGCCGTTTACATTATTTTCAGTATTGTCTTAACATTCATCCTGGTCATGATTGCCTGGATATTTTTCAGGGCGACTTCGGTGCAGGAAGCTTTAAATATCATTGGTAAAATATTCTCACCATCATGGGAGATCTTTTTCAAACCATCCGAGTTGGGATTTGCGGTTCTTTCAATTGGCTCACTGATTGCAATGGATCTGAAACACGAATTCTTTAGCGGACAGTTCCTGGTACTTCATAGTAAAAGATTTATGGTGCGTCTGGCTGGAGTGGTATTATTGGCCGTTTCGATTCTTCTTTTGGGTGTATTTGACGGTGGCCAATTCATTTATTTTCAGTTTTGAAAGTGCAATGAAACTATGGAGGCTATAAGAAACAGACATATACATTTGATTGCGAGAATGTTGATTGTAGTTATGGCTCTGTTTATTGCAGACAGGGGCATCGGGGCTTTAATGAAGAGTTTGTACTTCAGACAACAGTCAGGTGACGGCTACCTTATTAATTATGCAATTGACAGCACAGAGGCTGACATCATTGTACTTGGATCTTCCCGCGCAAAACATAGTTATATTCCTGAAATCTTCCATGACAGCCTTCAGATGACGTGTTATAACGGAGGAAGAGACGGGACAAATCATATTTTATTTAATTATGCTCAGTTTAAGCTGATTATCAAAAGGTACAAGCCTGAGGTCATTATTTTTGATATCCGCCCTGAGGATCTTGCTTACTCTGTGGATGAATATGATATGTTAGCGCCATTGCTCCCGTTTTATAAAGCTCACCCTGAGATCAGGGACCTGATGAATCAAAGGAGCCCTTTTGAGAAAATGAAGCAGATCTCTCATATTTATCCCTTTAATTCAATGATCTTCCAGATAATAATGGGTAACCTTGAGTTCAATAAGAAAAGAAAGCCGCACTACAATGGATATGTGCCTTTCCATGGATCAAAACTGAGCGGAACTGCTGATACTGTATATGTTTCTGACTCCGGAACAGATGAATATAAGATATCGCTGCTTGAGGAAATGATGGAAACTTGCATGAGCAGCAACATTAAGCTGATTTTCGTTTATTCACCTACCTGGAACTATTCAGGACAAAACCGTTATGATACATTATTTACAAGGCTTATAGAAACCCATTCTGCAGATTATAAGAACATGTCCAATTTGCCTGTATACATGGAAAATCCCGGATATTTTTATGACCGAACCCATCTGAATGAAGAGGGAGCAACCATATTCTCCACATTGCTCGCTAGAGAATTAATGAATCCCTGACGATCGTATGTTATTCACGAAGTTAGAGTTTGCGTTTTTTCTGCCTGTTGTCTTTTTGGTCTATTGGCTTGTATTGAAGGAGAGGCTAAAAGCACAGAATGTGTTCCTTCTTATTGCAAGTTATGTTTTCTACGGATGGTGGGATCCCAGGCTGTTGCTGCTGTTATTTACTGTTTCGATCATTAATTATGGCATTGGATTAGGATTGAACATGCCTGACATCTCCCGCTTTAGAAAATCATTGCTGATCACTGGAATAGTATTTAACCTGGGATTGCTTGGTTTCTTTAAGTATTTTAATTTCTTTATTGAAAGCTTCGTCGATCTCACCTCATTTTTTGGATTTCACATCCAATACAGCAGTTTGAATATTGTTCTTCCGTTGGGAATCAGTTTTTATACTTTTCTTTCACTGAGCTATATCCTGGATATTTACAAGGGGAACCTTAATGCTGACAAAAACATAGTCAACGTGCTTCTTTCTCTGGGCTTTTTCCCCATTATACTTGCCGGCCCGATCCAGAGACCAGCCACCCTTCTACCCCAGATAAGAAGCCGGAGGCAATTTGATTATAAACAGGTAACTGACGGTTTGAGACAGATATTATGGGGTCTGTTTGTAAAAATTGCAGTTGCAGATAACCTTGCTCCGTTCGCAGATGAAATCTTCACGGATTTCTACGGAAAACCGGGAAGTACATTGCTGGCAGGGGCTCTGTTCTATGCAGTTCAGATTTACGCAGACTTCTCCGGCTACTCGCATATTGCAATTGGGACCGCCCGGCTACTCGGATTCAGGTTAATGCAAAACTTCAACTACCCTTATTTTTCACGTGACATTACAGAATTCTGGAAAAAATGGCACATTTCACTTACAACATGGTTTCGTGATTATATATTTTTGCCGCTTTCTTTTGCAATATCCGGGAAAGTAAAAACTGAAAAAGTCCTATTTATCAAGACTGATTTATTTATCTATATAATTGCAAGTCTTTTAACGTGGTTTCTGACAGGGCTGTGGCATGGCGCTAATTATACTTTTCTGGTTTGGGGTTTGATGCATGGCCTACTTATGATCTTCTATCACTGGCAGCGTAAACCGAGAAAGCGTTTTCTGAAAATGGTGAACCTAAACAATAACAATATGGTTTTATCATTTGCAGAGGGCTTATTAACTTTCACCTTTGTCACTTTAGCCTGGGTGGTATTCAGGGCAGATTCGGTGAGTTCAGCGTTCAGCTATTTCAATGGCATTTTTTCTCCTTCACTTTTCACTTCCCCTGGCGATTTGCCGATAAGAGAGATGGGTATTGCGGCACTTTTTCTTGTAATTGAGTTCTTTCAGAAAGAAAAACCTCATCCTTTGCAGCTTGACATCGTGAATCGTACCTGGTTACGTTGGAGTATTTATATGGGGCTGATTCTGATTATTCTGTTT
>ERZ795055.3954-NODE-3954-length-10591-cov-4.956340_pt1 | contig 10591 bp, 3 predicted proteins | sample MGYA00375139_ERZ795055 | MGnify/ENA primary metagenome ERZ795055 (study PRJEB30184, sample SAMN05720283) | anaerobic digester metagenome | isolation source: active sludge of municipal wastewater-treating anaerobic digesters | place: USA | collected 2015-01-23 ...
GCCGGGCGATGCGACCAAGATTGGCACACCGGCATATGCCCGGTCAACAAAATTTCTGTCAAATGCATTTTTTGAGGTGCTCGCTGAATTCGGACTCGAGCTCTTCGGATCTGTCATAGCGCGCGCCGAAAACCCGGTGCCACATGCCCGGACCCTCCATGCACAGGTACACGAACGGGTTCCCCGCCCTGCCCCGTATCTCCCGCAGCATGAACGAATACGCCTCCTCGCGAATCCGGGCGAGATACCTGAACTTGCCGTCGGGCCCCTGCACCATCTCCTCGAGTGAAAGCCGCTCGTCCGGGAATCGCTCCCGCATCGTCTCCTTGAAGCCCGGCGCGTACCGGAAGCACCCGAGCGAAATCCACATGATCTTCGAAGGATCGACGGCCGCCCATACCTGGTCGAGCACTCCGCGGTACTCATCGAGGTATCCCTCGTAGCGGATCATGGGATCGAAGTGAAACGCGACGCGGAACCCGGCGGCGCAAGCCCGGCGCGCGGCCCCGATTCTCTCGCCGAGGGATGCGGTGTCGCGCTCGTACAGGCTGATGTTTCTTTCGGTGTTCAGGCTCCAGGCGAGCACCGCGTTTCCTTTTTCGGGAATGTCCAGCAGGTGGTCGACGTTGTCCGACTTGGTCTTGAATTCGGGCATGACGTTCGGGTAATCACGGCATGCGCGGATTACGGATTCGGCGATGCCGGTGACACGGTCCATCATCAGGGAATCGGTGAATTCGCCGGTGCCGATCCGGTATATCATGCCGGAATTCATGTCGAGCTTCGAGGCTATCTCGCCCATAATGTCCCCGAGGTTGGTGAACTGCACGATCCCGAACGCGTTCAGGTACGATCCCAGAAAGCAGTACGTGCAGTCGTACAGGCAGTCGAAGCAGGTGTTGATCAGCCGGTAATTGCAACAGATCATCCCGGGCGATCCCGGGCATTTCTGGAACAGCCTCCCTTTGAACGGCGCGAGGATGACGGCTTCCTTGGACCCGATACCCGCCGCCTTGATTTCCTCGATGCGCGATCCCATGTCGCGTTCGTCTTCGCACCGGATTATGTTTTTACCGGGCAGCGACAGGAAGCGGCGCACCAGCGCGAGCTCCTCCTCGTCCGCCAGGTAGCATATAATCTTGATGTCGTCGATGGTTCTCATGAATTGCGCCGCAGGGAAGATTAGGGCCGGAAACGGACGGGGAGTCAATAAATAATTTAGATCAACCTGTTGCGATAATAAGGATAATTCATTTTTTTTGATATTGCCCGATGGTGTTGTTATAATGATTTTAATAAAGTTTCTAGTTTTCCGTGCATTTCCATTCCCATTACCAACGTTCTCCGATGATTCGTATTCAGGGAATACGGATCATCATTTCATTTCATGATTACCGGAATTCTTTCATTTATCGATGCGGGTATTTCATTTTTTCAATTACCAATAATAAGGAGGCCATATGAAAGTATTTAAGTTTTCCGCGGCGATTCTTTCAGGCATTCTCCTTTCGTTCACTCTCGGATGCCTCGCATGGGACCCGGGATGGAAACTGGCGCAGGAACCGGCGGTAAAAGGCGATGTGAAGGCGCTCCTGGAAAAGGCGAAAAAGATTGAAAACGAGGCCGATACGAAGGAAAAGGTGCGGCAGCTCATCACCGTTTACGAGGACGCGTACAGGGCGGACCCGCAGAATCTGGACGCGGCAGTGGGTGCCGGCAGGTACTATTTCTTCATGGCATACGCCTATAGCGACGGCAAGGAAGAGAAAAAGACTAACTACGTGAAGGCTCTCCAATTTCTCGAAAGGGCGATGTATCTCAATCCCGAATTCAAGGCCCTGGCGGATAAAGGAGAAAACGTCTGGGAAGCATGCCATGCTCTCAAGAACACTGACATGAGAGCCATGTATACCTGGTACCTTTCAGTCGGGAACTGCTGGAACGACTGCTATTGTCTTGCAGGCAGGCTGCTCAACATGTATTGGCCCGGAAGGACCAAAAAGGTGCTCGACCGGATGACCGAAATCGACCCGGACTGGGGTTCAGGGAGCATTTATTTTTCCTGGGCCAGCTATTACTGTCTTCTTCCCGGTATACTGGGGGGGGACATGAAGAAATCCGAGGAAAATTGGGACAAAGCCCTTGAACTCGGGCCTCACATGATTAATTTTTACATGGCTCGCGCCACCTATTATCACGTGAAGCGGAAAGACCGCAAGGGTTTTGTCGACGACCTGCACATGGCCATCGCTATAGACCCGCGCAAGACCGAATTCCTGACTTATCCCTGGGGGATATGGTACCAGGGAAAGGCAAAGCAGATGCTCGCCGACACGGATAATTATTTCAAATAACTCCACGGGAGCACCGATCCAGGCAGGGAACAGGCATGTCTGCTCCCTGCCGCCGACGACAGCGTTCATTCCATGGACATTGTTAATGGATTGACTTTTACGTCCCAGCCAGGAGAATTGGGCCGGTCGTGCCGTCATGAAAGCGAAGAAACCGACATTGCCTCCTTTCCACACCCGGCAATTCCGGCTGTCGGTCCTCGTATTTCTCCTCATGGTATCGGTCGCCCTTATCTGGTATTTCTTCTTTCATACCAGTGGTGATTCCCTGTTCAGCCATTTTTTCTACGTGCCGGTGATCCTCTCGGCCATATGGTGGAAGCGCAGGGGCATCTTCGTGGCCGTATTTCTCGCCCTGCTCCTCATCGTAGGCCACATCCTCGCCGAACACATTGCGATCAGCACCGATGATATCTTCAGGGGCATGATGTTCATCGTGATATCTGCCACGGTCGCTCTCATGAGCGAGCGGATGACGTTCAGCGACGAGGCATACCGAAGGGCGCACCGCGCGCTGCGCGTATACAGCGCGTGCAACCGGACAATCGTGCTCGCGAATGAAGAAAAGAGTATGCTCTCGGACATATGCGACATCATCGTCGATATCGGCGATTACCGGCTCGCCTGGGTGGGATACAAAGAAGAGGGAACATCCAAAACCATACACCCTGTGGCTGTCGCAGGCCAGGCGAGGGATTACATTCTCGATCTCAATGTGACCTGGGACGACAGTCCCCGCAGCATGGGGCCGATAGGCAGGGCGATACGCACCGAAAAGCCTGCCGTCAGCTACGATATAGAGAACGACCCCCTTTTCGAACCGTGGCGCGAGCACGCGCTGACCAGGGGCCTGCTGTCCGCCATAGCCATTCCGCTGATCGTCGAAAAAACTGTGATCGGCGCCCTGGGCATTTACGCGCCCGAACCGGACGCGTTCGACAGCGACGAAGTCAGGCTCCTGACCGAACTTGCCGGGGACATTTCATTCGGCGTCGAGACCCTGCGCTCACGGGCCAGACGCCTGACCGCCGAGGCCTCGGTGCGACTGAACCAGTCGCGCCTCGAGGCGCTGCTCCAGCTCAACCGCATGTCCGATCTCTCGATACAGGAAATCAAGGATTATGTGCTCGAGGAATCGGTGCGTTTGACCGGCAGCACGATCGGCTATCTTGCCTTCACCGGTGACGCGGGTGAAACGCTGACCGTGCATTCATGGTCGAAGAACGTCATGGACTCATGCGCGATGGACACGCGCGACAAGGTGTTCGCCCTGCACGAGGTCGGCCTGTGGGGAGATGCGCTCAGACAGCGCCGGCCGGTCATCACGAACGACTATTCCGCCCCCGATCCCCGCAAAAAAGGCCTGCCAGGGGGCCACCTGCCGGTGACCCGTCACATGAGCGTCCCGCTTCTCGACGAATCCGGCAGCATCGTGGCCCTCGCGGGCGTGGGCAACAAGCGGACCGACTACGACGAATCGGATGTGACCCAGCTGACACTGCTGGTTCAGGCGATGTGGAAGTACATACAGCGCAGACAGGCCGAAGAGGAGATCAGGAAATACCGGGACCGCCTCGAGGAGATGGTCAGGCAGCGCACCGGGGAGCTCCAGTCGGCAAACAACAGGCTCCGGTCCGAAATCAGCGAAAAGGAGCGCCTCTACCGGAACCTCGAAGACAAGACCAGGGAGCTCGACAGCTTCGTCCACACCGCATCCCATGACCTCAAGGCCCCGCTGGTGGTGCTTGGCGGCTATACCGACAGAATCGTCAAGAAATACGGGCGCCTGCTGGACGAGACCGGTTTGAAATACCTCGACCTGCTCCGGGCCAACGTCAATCGCATGGAAAAGCTTATCATGGACCTGCTCGAGCTTTCCCAGGCCGGGAGGGTCGCCGGAGAAAAGGTCCCGGTCGAGACCGACCGGATACTCGATGAGATCAGGTCCACGGTGGCCCCGATGCTCAGGGAGAGGAACATCGTACTTTCTATTGCGGGCCCCATGCCGCGCGTTCTGGGAGACAGCGGAAGGATCAACCAGGTGTTCCAGAACCTGATCATCAACGCGATCAAGTTCATGGGGATGCGGGAAAACGCGCTGATCGAGGTCGGTTATATTAAGGAAAAGCATGGACAATGTACGTACTATGTAAGGGACAACGGTATCGGCATTGACCCCGCCGATCAGGAAATCGTTTTCAAGGAATTCCACCGGCTGAAGCAGGTCGAAACAGACGGGACGGGGATAGGCCTCGCCATCGTAAAAAAAATCGTCGAACACCACGAAGGCAGGATCTGGATTGAATCCGAGCCCGGAGAGGGCAGCACCTTTTTCATCGAGCTTCCCTCGGTCGAAGAGGAGGATCCTGATGCCGGGGAAAATGCCGGCTAAGTGGCCGACTTGAGCACCGCGTACAGCGCCATCTTGAGCTCGCGAATCCTGTACGGTTTGACGATGATCCCGTCAAATCCGAATTCGCCGAAATGGGCCATGACCGGGTCGTTTGAATATCCGCTCGACACTATGGCCTTGACGCCTGGATCGGCCTTCCTTAATATCGATATTGCCTCCCTGCCCCCCATTCCGCCCGGGACCGTAAGATCCATGACGACCGCGACATAGGGATTCTTATCATTCATGGCCTTGAGATACATGTCGACCGCCTCCTCGCCCTTGCGGGCTACGTCGACTTCGAAGCCGAGCTTCTCGAACATTCTCACTCCGACCTTCAGGACCATCTCGTCGTCATCCATCAGGAGCAGCCGACCGCCGGCAAGAACGAGGTCGTCGGTCTCTTTCGAATCAGGCGGCACCTCCTTGGTCGTTGACGGCAGAAATACCTCCACAGTGGTTCCGTGTTTTCCGTCGGATTCGACTCGCACATGGCCGCCGTGTTTTTTAATTATCGAGTAGGATATGGCGAGCCCGAGCCCGTTCCCTTTCTCCTTCGTGGTGAAATACGGATCGAATATCCTGTGGATGATTTCCGGAGGTATTCCCGTCCCCTGGTCACGCACCGTAATCCTGATGTAGTCGCCCGAAAGAAAACCGTGATCGGCCCTGACCGGCGAATAATTCTGGGCGCGTATCCATATCTGGCCGCTGTTGTCCATCGCCTGCCGCGCGTTGATCACGAGGTTCTGTATGACCTGTGATATCTGGCCCTCGTCGGCCTCGATGTTCCAGAGCTTGTCCCCGAAAAGAAAATGACACTTGATGCCGCTGCCGCTGAGCACGAACTCGGCGGTTTCCCTGATCAGGTTCGTGATCGACGTGACCTTCTTTATGGGCGCGCCTCCCTTGGAAAAAGTGAGGAGCTGGTGGGTGAGGTCTTTGGCGCGCACCGACGACTTTTCAATCTCGGATATGATTTCGGATTCGGCGCCGCTCCTTTTCGCCTGAGTCTTCAGCAGCGACAGGTTCCCTATTATGGATGTCAGGATGTTGTTGAAATCATGCGCGATACCGCCGGCGAATATCCCGAGAGATTCAATCTTTGACGATTTGATCATCTCTTCTTCCATCTTCTTCCTGTCGGTGAGGTCCTGGATGACCATGACCACGCCCGTGACGAAACCCGCCGCGTTCTTTACCGGCGCGCAGCTGACCGAGACATTGGTTTTTACTCCCTCGGCCGATTTCAGGTAGGCGTCCGACTTGATTTCAACCGGTGAACCCGAGCGAAGCGCCACAGCCACGGGATCGTCGAAGCGCGCGTTCGCGGTGCCGTCATAAACGGCCACGACCATCCCGGCCATTTTACCGAGCACAGCGTTCTGTCTGACACCGAGAAGATCTTCTGCGCGCGCGTTGATCAGGATTATCCTTCCGGTCTGGTCTGTGGCGATGATTCCCTCGGCGATCGACCTGAGCATCGTCCCGAGCTGTTCTTTCTCCTTCTCCAGCTTCCTGTTGGTCTCCGAAAGCTCATGGAATGTTTCTTCGAGGTCCTCATGGAGGGTCTCCATTTCCTCGTACTGCGCCTGAATCTCCTCGTACTGCTGCTCCATATCCATCTCGGCCTGCCGCGCCTTGTCGAAAAGGATTGCGTTCTCGAGGGATATTGCGGCCTGGGTCGCGATGATCCTGACAAGCTCGATCCTTTCACGCATGAACACGTCTTCAGAAATGCCGTTTTCGAGATAGATCATCCCCCTGAATGACTTCTGCCTGATGAGAGGGATGCAGAGAACCGACAGGCGCTCCCTGCCTTTGAAATACTCGTCGCCCGAAAAAAGCGGGTTTTCACCGATCCTGTTTATAACGACCTCCTGGGAGGTCCTTTTCACATAATTGACAACCGATCCGGGAATGTTGCCGTATTTATCGGCCTCCAGGGAATGCAAACGGAAGTCGCCCGGTGCGGCGCCGCATTCGGCCAGAACCATGAGGACTTCGTCCTTCATGAGCAGAAGAACCGCACGGTCGGATCCCGAATTCTGGATCACGATATTGAGCAGCTTTTCTACGAGCTTTTCAAGGACGATCTCCATCGAGATGGCCTGGTTGGCCCTGATCAGCGTCATGAGGTCCATTGATTCAAACAGCGAATGCATGTTCAAATCCTGGACCGCGTGCTCGCCGTCTGCTGCCGATTTGGTGAAGAAACCGGGGTATTTGCTTTCGAGCTGTGAAAGCTTGCCGATCGCCCCCCATTTCTGGTACGCGTCCCTTGCGTTGAACACCATCTCCATCGATTTGGTCACGTTGCCCCTGACCGAAAACAGGGCCCCGGCAAGTTCGCAGGCGAAAGCGTAATCCTGCGTAAAGCCGCCGTTATGCGCGGCAGAAACGGCTTTCATGCAGTCTTCTTCGGCGGCAGCAGGCCCGCGAAGAACGTTCAGATGCATTGCCCTGACGAGATGAAGCATGTGTCCGAAGTTCATGGGAGAGTCCAAAGACCAGCGCCTGAATCTCCTCACCGTTTTCCATAGGATTTTCAGGCAGGCCCCTTTCCCGATCCCGCCGGCGAAATAAAAATCGTGCGCTATAAGCGACAGGTAATAATAGTATTCCGGCACCAGTATCGTTCCGGCAACCGAGTCGAGGTATTTCTTCCCTTCCAGCGCGGAGTTCATCGCTCCGCCATAATCGCCTGACAGATAAAGCAGCATCATTTTCAGCAGATAATAATACTCGAGGGGATTGGCGTTGCCGTTTTTAACAAATTCCGGAACGGTCACGTCCTCGCTCGCGATCTCCCCGGCGATCCTTCCCTGGCAAAAATCCGGAGACCCCAGGGCGATCATCGCCTGCCAGAAAAGCTCATATCCGCTTGTCATCGCGGGAAGCGAATAGCTTTTGATCATCGTGTAGTATCTTGAATAGCTCGCAACGATGTCGTCAATCGGCTCACCGGCGAAAAGCGAGATGATATTGTAGTTATTGATCGCATAAGCGGAATAAGAGTAGTCACCGGCGTCCCTGCCGCGCCTGAAAGATTCGAGAAGGTACGGATAGCTCTCGCGAATGTGCCTTTTCCACAGGCTGATCATGTTTCCGTAGAGATAGAGAACCCTTGCACGAAGGGGCGAATCCGGATACCGCTGAATGAGATCCAGCGCGGTCTTTCCGAAGATATAACCCTTTGAAAACCTGTTGAAAATCCCGCACAGAAGCAGTCCGTATGCGGCGAAAGCGAAGGATGAAAACTGCGAAACCCCGCGCCTTAAGGTAAGAACGATCATCCTGCAGATCACCACCGGAAGGTACGCGGGATCGGCCAGATAGCACGGTTCGGCTATCGACATGAGCAGTCTCATTATCGCGAGCTTTTCCGGATCTGTCATGGACGCCTGGTCTGCGGTCCGCTCGATCTTCGTGAACGCCTGGTAGAAACCAACCTTCAGCATCTCGGCGAGCACCCTCGGCACCGATGCCCCTGCCGGCATCGAGATTCCCAGAAGACCGAGAGCTTCGATGCCGATCCTGATCGATTCCTCCGGATGGAACTGCATGACCTGCCAGGCGATTCTGACCTCATATATCCTGATCCGGTCCAGGACGTTGCTGGACTCGCTCATCACCTGCTTGAAATAAGTCTCGGCCTCGGCCGGCCTGCCGTTGAGATAACCGGCCTCTCCGCATTCGATGTTGAGCCTTAGCGTCAGGTCATAATTGGTCTCCCATGACCTCGGGGGAAGCGACTCAATGCCCTTGATGAAATACAGGTAAGCCGCCTCGAACGCGGCCGCCCTTTTAGCCCTCATGCCCGCGTTGTAGTTGATAAGCGAAAGGTCGACCTTTTCGCTCGCCAGGGCCGTTATGCCCGAGCTGGCGTTCAGGTGATGGGCGATGACGAAAATGTTGCTGTCGTTGACCCCGCCCGATCTGAGCAGCGTCATCCCGATCATGTGATGGATGAGCTCCCTGTCCCTTTCTGCGATCTGCGCGTAGACCGCGGCCTTGATTTTATCGTGGGTGAACTTGTAGAGGTTGCCGGTCTTGATGATAATGCCCTGATTGACTATTTCGGCAAGATCGTTAAAGATATCTTTGCCCGCATGCCCGGTAATTCTTGAAACCAGCTCGGGATCGAAGCTGCCCCCGATGCAGGCTCCGAATTTCAGAAGCCGCATCAGGTCATCGGGAAGATTCAGAATTCTCCGGGTCATATGGTCTGCAAGGTTGTCCGAAAGGTCGGCTCCCTGTATCTTTTCACGGTCGTAGCGCCAGCCGTCGTCAAAAAAGATCAGGTATTCGCTTTCCAGGGTTATCAGGAATTCCCTGGTGAAAAAAGGATTCCCCCCGGTCTTCTGTAGGACGATCCTCGCCAGATCTTCGCTCCGCTCGCTTTCGAGCCCGAGCGTGTCGGCGACAAGACGGCATATTTCCGTGAATTCAAGGGGTCCGATCTCTATGAACTCCACCATCGACAGCTTTCTTCGCAGCAAGTCGAAAAGAACGTGAAGAAGGCCCGGCAAATCGGCATCGTCTTTCCTGCAGGCGCCTATCAGCAAAAAATGTCCGAGTCCCGCTTCGTCCATGATCGCCTCGAGCAGATTCAGGCTGTCGGTGTCGATCCATTGCAGGTCGTCGAGAAAAAGGACCAGCGGGTGTTTTCTGTCGGCGAATATGCTCATAAAATCGATGAGGACCCTGTTGAACCTGTTTTTCGATTCCACGGGACCGGTTGGCTCGGGCTCGGGCTGGCTTCCGATAATCAGTTCAAGCTCCGGGATGACGTCCAGCAGCAAGCGCCCGTTGCCGCCGAGCGAAGAAAGAATGCTTTTTTTCCAGGACTCGATCTCGCTGTCGCTCTCGGTCAATATCTGCCGAACGAGGTCCCTGAAAGCGGCGATGAACGCATAATAGGGGATGTTCCTTTTCATCGAATCGTATTTGCCGCTGATGAATATGCCTTTTTTTTCAACAAGGGGGCGGTGTATCTCATTGATTAAAAACGACTTCCCTATGCCGGGATCGCCCGTAACGATCAAGACCCGGACCGAACCCGCGGCGGCTTTTTTGAAGGCCGAATAGAGTTTCGAGATCTCGTTTTCCCTTCCGTAAAGCTTTTCACTGATGCGGAACTGTGACGTCCTGTCGCACGAGCCCGCAGAGAAACCCGCTGCCTGCTCTCCGCGGCGAAGGATCTTTTCCGCAAGCTCGAGGTCGTGAAGGAGCCCCCTGACGGTCTGATACCTGTCCTCTGCCCTCTTGGCCATCAGCTTCAATATGATCTCGGACAGCGGCGCGGGCACGGAGGAATTTATCTTGTGCGGAGGAATGGGTTTTCTGGCTATATGGGAATGGACAAGCTCCATAGGGTCATCGCTGTTGAAGGGGAGCCTGCCGGTGAAAAGCTCGTACATGGTGACGCCGAGGGAGTAGTAGTCGCTCCGGTAATCGACCGAGCGGTTCATCCTCCCGGTCTGTTCCGGTGACATGTACTCGAGCTGGCCTTCGATGTTCCTGGGGCTGCAGAGGACCTGCATCTCTTTTTTAAGCATCGTCGAACTGCTGAAATCGATCAGTCTGATCTCACCGCCATCCTCGTCTATCATGATGTTTCTCGGCTTGACGTCCCGATGGATGATTTTCCGATCGTGGAGTTCGCCGAGAATGCCGGAAACCCTGATAAAAATGCCGGTCAGCTCGAGAATTCCCGGGAGGTGGACCCTCACATAATCGCTCAAGGTGCAACCCTCGAAGCCCTCCATGATGATGGAGCGTCTTCCGTCGATCATGTCGAGAGCGATAGGACGGAGAATGCCGGGTATCGAGTATTCCCTCATGA
>ERZ795055.3957-NODE-3957-length-10586-cov-18.143196_pt1 | contig 10586 bp, 10 predicted proteins | sample MGYA00375139_ERZ795055 | MGnify/ENA primary metagenome ERZ795055 (study PRJEB30184, sample SAMN05720283) | anaerobic digester metagenome | isolation source: active sludge of municipal wastewater-treating anaerobic digesters | place: USA | collected 2015-01-23 ...
TCGATACCCAGTTCCTGCAAGCGGCTCTTGAAGGCATTGCGCCCCGAATGCTTGCCGAGAACCAGCTTGTTCTGCGCCCAGCCGACGTCCTCGGCACGCATGATCTCGTAGGTTTCGCGATGCTTGAGTACCCCATCCTGATGAATCCCCGACTCATGAGCAAAGGCATTGGCACCGACGACTGCCTTGTTCGGCTGGACCGGGTAGCCGGTGATCTGCGACACCAGCTTGGAAGCCGGCACGATCTGCGCCGTATCGATCCGCGTCTCCACCGGAAACACGTCGCCGCGCGTGCGCACCGCCATCACTACCTCCTCGAGCGCGGCATTACCGGCCCGCTCGCCGAGTCCGTTGATCGTACATTCGACCTGCCGGGCGCCGGCCAGCACCGCCGCCAGCGAATTGGAAACCGCCAGCCCGAGATCGTTATGGCAATGAACCGACCACACCACCTTGTCCGAGTCAGGCACGCGCTCGATCAACTGGCGCACCAAGTCGGCGTACTGGAAAGGAATATTGTAACCCACCGTATCCGGTACGTTGATCGTCGTCGCCCCGGCCTTGATCACCGCGTCGAAGACGCGAACCAGGAAGTCAATTTCCGAACGCCCCGCGTCCTCGGCCGAGAATTCGACGTCGTCGGTATACTCCCTGGCCCAGCCGATGGCCTTGACCGCCTGCTCGACGACCTGATCGGGCGTCATGCGCAGTTTCTTTTCCATGTGGATCGGCGAAGTCGCGATGAAGGTATGAATCCGCCCCAAGTTTGCCGGCCGGATCGCCTCGCCGGCACGGCGGATGTCGTTCTCGTTGGCGCGCGCCAGCGAACAGACGGTCGATTCCTTGATCGTCTGGGCAATCGCCTGAATCGCCTCGAAATCACCCGGCGAGGCAGCGGCAAAACCAGCCTCGATAACATCGACCCGCATTTTCTCGAGTTGGCGGGCAACGCGAATCTTCTCTTCCTTCGTCATCGAGGCGCCCGGACTCTGCTCGCCATCGCGCAGGGTCGTGTCGAAAATAACCAGATGTTGCTTCATATTCCGCTCCGAAACGTCAAACGCTCTTGCGTTTGAAGAAGCTGACCGCAGCCAGCACGTAACCCGACAAACCATAAAGGACAAAGAATCCGAACAGCGCGATCTCCGGGCTGTAGGCGACCAGCGCGAAACCCAGCGCAATGCCGGCAATCACGAAGAAAGGCACACTTTTCTTAAGATTGACGTCCTTGAAGCTGTAGTAGCGAATGTTGGAAATCATCGTCAGGCCGGCAAATATCGTCAGCAGACAAGCCAGCCAGCGCACATCGCTGCCCGAAATGCCGGTCGCGATCATCACCCAGACCAGACCGGCCACCAGCGCCGCCGCGGCCGGCGACGGCAAGCCCTGGAAATAGCGCTTGTCGGTGACCTCCAGCGTCGTATTGAAGCGCGCCAGGCGCAAGGCAGCCCCGGCACAGTAGATGAACGCCGCGATCCAGCCGAGACGCCCGAGGTCGCGTAGCGCCCACTCATAAATGACCAGCGCCGGCGCGGCGCCGAAGCTGACCATGTCGGACAGCGAATCGTATTCGGCACCAAAAGCCGACTGGGTGTTGGTCATGCGCGCCACCCGCCCGTCGAGGCCATCGAGCACCATGGCGATGAAGATGGCCATGGCGGCCCGTTCGAAATCGCCCTGCATAGCCTGGACGATGGCAAAGAAACCGGCGAACAGCGCTGCCGTCGTAAACAGGTTGGGCAACACGTAGATGCCCCGGCGCTTGAGCTCGGGGTTGAACAACGTCTTGCGCGGCTTGCGTTCGGTCATCGTCAAGAAAATTCATTCAGGGAAGAAGGGCAAGGATACACGTTTTCACCCACGCCAACCCACCAAGAAAACGGGCGGTGCGGTAATCCACACCGCCCGCAATAAGGGCTGAATCATTTGCCATAGGCGCCAGGAACGGCGCCCTGCCTGACGGGAAGCAAGATCAGTTTTTGCTCTGGTCGACCAGTTTGTTTTTCTTGATCCACGGCATCATGTCGCGCAGTTTCTCGCCAACGGTCTCGATCGGATGCACGGCATTCAGACGACGACGGGCAGTCATTGCCGGATAGTTGGTACGTCCTTCGAGAATGAACATCTTGGCGTAGTCGCCGTTCTGGATACGCTTCAGTGCATTGCGCATGGCGGCGCGGGACTGTTCGTTGATGACCTCGGAGCCGGTAACGTACTCACCGAACTCGGCGTTGTTGGAAATCGAGTAGTTCATGTTGGCGATGCCGCCCTCATACATCAGGTCGACGATCAGCTTCAACTCGTGCAGGCACTCGAAATAGGCCATTTCCGGCGCATAACCAGCTTCCGTCAGGGTCTCGAAACCCATCTTGACCAGTTCGACGGCGCCGCCACAAAGCACAGCCTGCTCACCGAAAAGATCGGTTTCAGTTTCTTCGCGGAAATTGGTCTCGATGACACCACCCTTGGTGCCGCCATTGGCCGCCGCATAGGACAATGCAATATCCTTGGCCTTGCCGGTCTTGTCCTGATAAACCGCGATCAGCGATGGCACGCCGCCACCTTTCAGGTATTCGGAGCGCACGGTGTGGCCGGGGCCCTTCGGGGCAACCATGATCACATCCACGTCGTCGCGCGGAACAACCTGGTTGTAATGCACGTTGAAGCCGTGCGCAAAGGCCAGTGCGGCGCCCTTCTTCAGGTTCGGGCCGACTTCCTCGTTGTACACCTGCGGGATATTCTCGTCCGGCAGCAGCATCATGACCACGTCGGCCGTCTTGACCGCCTTGGCGATTTCTTCGACCTTGAGGCCGGCCGCTTCAGCCTTCTTCCAGGAAGCGCCATTCTTGCGCAGGGCGACGGTGACCTTGCATCCAGAATCCTTCAGGTTCTGTGCGTGGGCATGCCCCTGCGAACCGTAACCGACGATGGTGACCTTTTTGCCCTTGATCAGCGAGAGATCGGCGTCCTTGTCGTAATAAACTTTCATGAAAACCTCTATATTTACAAACAGTTAAATTTTAAGAACACGATCGCCGCGACCGATGCCGCAGACACCGGTACGGACGGTTTCGAGAATCAGGCCGGCGTCGAGTGCGGCAATGAACGAGTCGAGCTTGGAACTGGCGCCGGTCAACTCGATGACATAGGTCGATTCGGTGACATCGATGATGCGGCCGCGGAAAATATCGGCCATCCGCTTCATCTCCTCGCGGTCCTTGCCGGTGGCGCGCACCTTGATCAGCATCAGTTCGCGCTCAACGTGTGCGGCTTCGGAAAGATCAACCACCTTGACCACATCGACCAGCTTGTTGAGCTGCTTGGTGATCTGCTCAAGAACTTCGTCCGAGCCTCGCGTCAGAATGGTCATCCGGGAAAGCGAGGAATCTTCCGTCGGCGCCACAGTCAGCGATTCGATGTTGTAGCCACGTGCCGAGAACAATCCGGCGACCCGGGACAGCGCGCCCGATTCGTTTTCAATAAGTATGGAAATAATGTGTCGCATAATATTTTCTCCCCCGCCTACAGATCTTCGGCGAGGATCATTTCGGTCAGGCCCTTGCCCGCCGCCACCATCGGGAAGACGTTGGCGGCCGGGTCAATGATGAAGTCCATGAAGACCAGATCGTCCTTGTGCTCGGTGAACGCCTTGCGCAGTGCAGGTTCTACATCTTCCGGTTTTTCGATGCGCATGCCGACGTGACCGTAGGATTCGGCAAGCTTTACGAAATCCGGCAACGAGGTAACGTAAGACTGCGAGTAGCGCTTGGAATAGAACATCTCCTGCCACTGCCGAACCATGCCCAGCATGCCGTTGTTCAGGTTGATGATCTTGACCGGCAGGCCGTACTGCTTGCATGTGGACAATTCCTGAATGCACATCTGGATCGAGCCTTCACCGGTAATACAGGCCACCTGCGCGCCCGGGTGGGCCAGCAAAACGCCCATGCCGTAGGGCAGGCCGACACCCATGGTGCCCAGGCCACCGGAATTGATCCAGCGCCGCGGCTTATCGAACTTGTAGTACTGCGCGGCAAACATCTGGTGCTGGCCGACGTCTGAAGTGATGAAAGCTTCGCCGCCAGTCACTTCGTAGAGCTTTTCGACGACGTACTGCGGCATGATCAGCTGATCCTGCTTGTAGCGCAGGCTGTCACGGCCACGCCATTCGTCGATCTGTTTCCACCAGTCTGCCACTTCCGGATCTGCCTTGAAGCCGCCGGCAACCAGCTTCAGCATTTCATCAAGCACGTCGGCGACGCTACCGACGATGGGTACGTCGACTTTGACCCGCTTCGAAATCGACGACGGATCGATATCGATGTGGATGACACGCCGCTTTTCCTCGCCGAAGTGCTCCGGATTACCAATCACGCGATCGTCGAAACGGGCACCGATCGCCAGAATCACGTCCGCGTAATGCATCGCATTGTTGGCTTCATAGGTGCCATGCATGCCGAGCATGCCGACGAATTGCCGATCGGTAGCCGGATAGGCGCCAAGCCCCATCAAGGTATTGGTCACAGGGAAATTCAGCTTGCGCACGAGTTCGGTCAACTGGGGCGCCGCGTCGGACAGGATAACCCCGCCGCCGGTATAGATGATCGGGCGCTTCGCTTCCTGCAGCATCTGCACGGCCTTCTTGATCTGGCCGAGATGTCCCTTGACGACCGGATTGTAGGAGCGCATCTGGATCGACTTCGGATAGTCGAAATCGCATACCTGGGCCGTGACGTCCTTCGGGATATCGACCACGACCGGCCCCGGACGACCGGTTGCCGCAATGTGGAAGGCCTTCTTCAACGTAACCGCCAGATCCTTGACGTCCTTGACCAGGAAATTGTGCTTGACGCAAGGCCGGGTGATGCCGACCGTATCGCACTCCTGGAAGGCATCCTGTCCAATGTACTGGGTCGGCACCTGGCCGGTAATGACCACCATCGGAATCGAATCCATGTAGGCGGTGGCGATGCCAGTCACCGTATTGGTCACACCGGGACCCGAGGTCACGAGGGCGACACCCACCTTTTGCGAGCAACGCGAATAGGCGTCCGCAGCATGTACTGCTGCCTGTTCGTGGCGAACCAGCACGTGCTTGACTTGATCCTGTTTGAAGAGGGCATCATAAATGTGCAGAACGGACCCACCGGGGTAACCGAAAACACATTCGACCTTTTCTTCCTGCAGGCACCTGATTACAATTTCTGCACCGCTGATCATCATTCTTGGGCCCAATAAAACTGTTGTCTGAAAAACGTGTAACCTTAATGCAGCGTCTTTGTTCGGTCAAGGCGTAGCTCAATAACCACAAGCATTTCAAGGCTTTTCCCGGAAGAGACAATTCTGGCATCACCCAACGAACTGGCTTACTTTCTCGAATCCGTTGAACGCCGCGCGTTCAAGCAGGCCATGTTTGCCGTGCGCGAGGAGGAAGGCGCACTCGACATCGTTCAGGACAGCATGCTGAAATTGGCGGAAAAATACGGCGACCGGCCGGCCGAAGAGTTTCCGATGCTCTTTCAACGCATCTTGCAGAACACGATTCGCGATTTTTATCGGCGCAGCAAGGTCCGTTCGATGTGGACAACGGTTCTGTCGGCGTTTTCGTCCGATGACGACGACGACCGCGATCCACTGGAAACCCTGGCTGCCGACGAAGGGCCAAATGGTCCACATACGCCGGAAAGCACGCTGCTGCAGGCGCAAACGCTTAATATAATTGACGATGAAATAAAAAAACTGCCGGCACGTCAACGGGAAGCCTTCCTCATGCGTTACTGGGAAGAGATGGACGTCGCTGAGACCGCAGCGGCGATGGGCTGCTCGGAAGGTAGCGTTAAAACTCATTGCTCGCGTGCCACCCACACGCTGGCAACCGCCCTGTCGGCAAGAGGGATAAATTTATGAACGAAGAGCGTTATGCATCGCGAGTTCGGCAGGCGCTGAACCATAGCTTGAAAGACATTCCGCCACCTGCCTCCAGGCGCCTCGAGGCAGCGCGTCATCTGGCATTGTTGCGCCAGAAGCAGGTCCAACCGGAGATGATAGCCGCAGGACAGAGCGCATCCCTGTTCCGAGCCACGACAGGTAACCGCTATGCGCGGCAGCTTCTTGCCGCCTTGGCACTGCTGCTCGGCATGTGGATTTCTTTCTATATGGATAGCGTAACGTACGTTAAGGCAATTGAAGAAGTGGATAGCGCACTGCTTGCCGACGATTTGCCTCCCGAAGCTTTTTTGGATAATGATTTCTTCGAATGGTTAAAAGACGACACCTCGGAGGACTAATTCTCGGCCTCGCCTTGGCGGGTCCGCTCACGGCCCAGGTGCCAACCACTGCTGTCATCGGAACCCCACCGCAACCTGGCTGGAGTCTGCTCAATTCGCAGCAAAAAACAATTCTGGCGCCACTCGCGCCCGAATGGGACGGGCTAGACAATATCCGCCGCAAGAAATGGCTGGGCATTGCCGAACGTTATCCGACGATGACCATCGATGAACAGGAGCGCGTAAAGGCCCGCATGCGTGAGTGGGCCAGCCTGACACCGGCACAGCGCGCCAGGATCAGAGACAGCTACAAGGAGTTCAACCAGCTCCCGTCGGAGCAGAGAGAGGTCGTCAAGCAGAAGTGGGAGGCTTATTCCAACCTGCCTCCGGAAGAAAAGCGGCGTGTGCGCAAGGAAGGCAAATCCTCGGCTCTCTTGGCACCACCGGTTGTCGAGTCACTGCCGCCTGCCGATCTGCCCCTAGCGTCCGATCAGGAGCAAATTGCCGCAACCGGAGAAGGCGTAGCTGCAACCTTGATACCGGAGACGGAGAAGATGCCGGAGCAGGCTGCCACAACTGCTGAAACTGCACCACCGACCACACCCGTGGTTAATTCAGAAAAGAATTGATGCCGGCAACAACTCCAGGCATGGCGCGACGCCTCGCCTGCATGCTCTATGAAGGCCTGGTCGTATTCGCCGTGCTTTTGATCGGCTTTCTCCTGCCGCAAATCCTGCTTTACGGTTTTGGCCTGGTGATGGCACCGCGATTGTTGCTTTTGCATGTGATCCTGCTACTGATGTTTTACTTCGTCTGGTTCTGGCTGAATGGTGGACAAACGCTGCCGATGAAAACCTGGAAGCTTGTGCTGGCCAACGAAGATGGTGGTCGCCCGCGCCCGGTTCAGGCCATCCTGCGCTATCTGGCTGCCTGGCTCAGTATTTTCCTGTTTGGCATCGGCATCGTCTGGGCATTTTTCGACAAGGACGGGCAATTCCTGCACGATCGAATCGCCGGCACCCGCATCGTTTACGCCGATAAAAAAAATAAGTGACGGCTCGCGTCAGCGGCGCTCGGCCCACCACAACATCGCAATCGCCATCAACAGGAACAGCGCGGAGGGCACCGTGGCGCTGGCGAAGGGCGGCCAGGAATTGATGATGCCGAGATTCGAGAACAGGCCATTGAGCGCGTAAAAAAGGATGCCCAGCATGACCCCGGCGAATATCTTGAGACTGACGCCGCCGACTCGATTGTGCGAATAGCCGAATGGCAGGGCCAGCGCCACCATGACGAATGAGGCCAGCGGATAAACCAGCTTTTTCCAGATGGCGATCTCGTAACGTTCGGTTTGCTGGCGATTGGCCGATAGATGCCGCGTGTAGTTGACCAGCCCGGTCAATGACATCCGTTCCGGCGACACCATCAAAACTGACAACAAATCCGGGTTGACCGCAGACTTCCAGGGTAACGTTTCGTAACGCTCGACGCGCGCTGTTTCACCCTCCAGCACGGTACGGACGACGCCTTTGAGCAGCCAGTGGTCCGGCGGCTGATATTCTGCTTCGTCGATATCGGTGACCGACTCCAGCGCATTTCCGGTATCGAACTTGTAGATGCGCAAGCCCTGCAGCCGGGCATCCGGCGTCGCCTGGCGAATATTGATGAAACTGCGGCCATCCTTGACCCAAAGCCCGGTTGAGAACCCTTGGGCGATCACGTTGCTCAGCGCCCGCGTTCGCAACTCCTGGGCGGTTCGTTCGGAAAGCGGCACCAGTCCCTCGCCAACCAGCAGAGTCAGCAAGGCAAGCAAAGCGGCGACCCGGAACAATGTCAGCAACAGATCGCGGGTCGCCAGGCCGGAGGCCCGCAGCACGGTGATTTCCGAATGCCGGGCCAGCGTCGACAAGGCATACAGGGTGCCGATCAGCGCCGAGATCGGAATCAGCTCGTAGATAACCCCCGGCATGCTCAAGGCGACAAAACCCAGCGCATGGCCCAGTTGATAGCCACCCTTGCCGACGCTGCGCAGTTCGTTGATCAGATCGAAGAAACTGAACAATGCGATAAACGCCGCGAGAACGAGAAAAACCGCGGCGAAAGTTTCGCGCATGAGGTAACGCTGGTAGAGGCGCAGGCGGAACATCAGGAGGCTTTCCGCTGCCACGGCATCGTCACCGCCATGCGCCTGTAGAACAGCAGCAGCAGCGGAACCAGCATCAACGCATGGGCCGCCCAGACACCGATAGCGAACGAAAGCTTGCCCTGCGCCACCCAGGCCTGACTGACCGAAATCATGTTGCTGTAAATCGCATAGACAAGAATGGCGATCAGCATGCTGGCCGAACGCCCGGCACGCGGATTGACGTAAGACAAGGGAATCGCCAGCAAGGCCAGAATGATCGCCGATACCGGCATGCCGATCCGCCACACCAGTTCGCCACGCGCCTGATTGGTATCTTCGAGAAGCAATTCGGTGATCGGCAGGCGATTCGGCGAACGATCCGACGGCCTGGCCTCACCATCCTCGGTACGGACCTTGTAGCGCTCGAACTCCATGATCTTGAAGGCCGGCGTTCCCGGTTCGACCTCGTAACGGCGGCCTTTTTGCAGAACCACGAACTTGTCGCCATTAGGCGCGACTTCAAGGTAACCGGTATCGGACATCACGACACCCAGCTTCCCCTCCTGCACAGTCGCCACGAAAACGTTGCCGACCTGCGAGGCATCCTCGGCGACCGACTCGACGAAGAAAACGCGCTTGCCGCGCTTGGCTTCGCGGAAAGCCCCCGGCGCCACCTGCGATACATCGCTGCGGGCCGAGAGTTGCTGTTTGTACTCGGCAGTATTGTAGTTGGCCCACGGCGAGAGAAAGGCTGCCAGCACGGCAATCGCCAGCACGATCGGCAAGGCGAAGCGGAGCACCGGACGAATCCAGGCGGTCAGCGGCTGTCCGCAGGAGAACCAGACCACCATCTCGGAGTCGCGAAAAACGCGGGACAGGGTCAGCAGAATCGACACGAACAGCGTCAGTGACAGCAGGATCGGCATGAAATTCAAGGCCGCGAAACCGAGCAGGGAGGCCACCGCCTCCGCGGCAATACGTCCTCCCGCCGCATCCTTGAGCAGGCGAATCAATTGCGTGGAGGTCAGGATGGCCAGCAGGGCGACGCTGATGCCGGCGGCTGCCTGAGCGAACTCGCGCCGGGCGGCGCGCTCGAATATCATGCTTTGACGAAACCAAAAAAATGCGTGGATAATCCCACGGATACTGATATTTCCATGAACTGGAGCAGCCTGTGGAATTTAGCATAAAAAGCGGTAGCCCGGAAAAGCAGCGCAGCGCCTGCGTCGTCGTCGGGGTCTTCGAAACGCGGAAACTTTCCCTGGCCGCCGAACTGCTCGACCGGGCAGCCAGCGGCCATATTTCCGAAATCATCCGGCGCGGCGACATGGATGGCAAGGCCGGTAGCACGCTGCTGCTGCACAATGTTCCGGGAACGCTGTGCGACCGTGTCCTGCTAGTCGGTCTCGGCAAGGAGAAAGAGTTTCACGAAAAGGAATTCGGCGCCGCCGTGCGAACTGCGGTGAAGACGCTGAACGAAACCGGCGCTGTCGAAGCGTCAATGTTTCTCACCGAAATTCCTGTCCGGAAGCGTGGCGTCGCCTGGCGGGTACGCCAGACCGCGATGATAGCGCTGGAAGCCACCTACCGATTCGACCGTTTCAAGAGCAAAAAGGATGAAGCCCGCCGGCCTCTGCGCAAGCTGACCCTCGGCGTCGAACGGCGCAATGAACTGGCACAGGCCGAGGAAGCGCTGGCCCAGGGCATCGCGATTGGCGAAGGCGCTGCGTTGACCAAGGATCTCGGCAACCTGCCGGCCAACGTCTGCAGCCCAACCTATCTGGCCGAGCAGGCACAGGCGCTGGCCAGGGAATTCAAGCTGGATTGCGAAATTCTCGAGCGCGTCGACATGGAAAAACTCGGCATGCATTCGTTGCTGTCGGTCGCCCGCGGCGCCCACCAGCCGCCAAAACTCATCGTCCTGACCTACAAGGGCGCCAAGGCCAGCGTCAAGCCGATCGTGCTGGTCGGCAAGGGTGTCACTTTCGACACTGGCGGGATATCGCTCAAGCCGGCTGCCGAGATGGACGAGATGAAATATGACATGTGCGGTGCCGCCAGCGTCCTCGGTACCATGCAGGCCGTGGCCCGCATGGCCCTGCCGATCAACCTGACGGTGATCGTTCCGGCCACCGAAAATATGCCCGGCGGCAACGCCAGCCGGCCCGGCGACATCGTCACCTCGATGTCGGGCC
>ERZ795055.3958-NODE-3958-length-10586-cov-6.898015_pt1 | contig 10586 bp, 10 predicted proteins | sample MGYA00375139_ERZ795055 | MGnify/ENA primary metagenome ERZ795055 (study PRJEB30184, sample SAMN05720283) | anaerobic digester metagenome | isolation source: active sludge of municipal wastewater-treating anaerobic digesters | place: USA | collected 2015-01-23 ...
CATGAGCACCCTGGAAACGGCTGCCCAGCCGGAATATCTGTGTCGGATTGCCATTGACCCGCTGAGCCGGGTCGAAGGGCATGGCAAGGTTACGCTGCTGACGGATCGGGATCATCACATCCGCCAGGCGCGGTTGCACATCGTCGAGTTTCGCGGTTTCGAGAAATTCATCCAGGGCCGGCCGTACTGGGAACTGCCCGTGGTGGTGCAGCGGCTGTGCGGGATTTGCCCGGTCAGCCATAACCTGGCGGCGTCCAAAGCAGTGGATCAACTGGTGGGGGCGCACCAGATCACCCCGACCGCCGAGAAAATCCGTCGGCTGATGCACTACGGCCAGACCTTGCAATCGCACGCGGTGCATTTCTTCCATCTGGCTTCGCCGGATTTCCTGTTTGAGTTCGATGCCGAGGTCGCCCGCCGCAACGTCGGCGGGGTGATGGCCGATTTTCCCGACATCGCCCGTCAAGGGGTACGGCTGCGCAAATACGGTCAGGAGGTCATCCGGGTAACCGCCGGCAAGCGGGTGCATGGTAGCGGCAATGTGCCCGGTGGGGTCAACAAGGCGTTGACCTTGCAGGAGCGCAATTATCTGTTAGCAGATCTGGAGCTGATGATCCAGTGGGGCCGCAACATCGTTAAACTGATCAAGCAGGCCTATGCCCTGAACCCTGGCTATTTCAGCGATTTCGCCACCATCCGCTCCAACTACCTCAGCCTGGTGCGCGCCGACGGGGCGCTGGATCTGTATCACGGCGGTTTGCGGGCCAAAAACGACCAGGGACAAATCCTGTTCGATCATCTGGATTACCGGCGCTATGCCCAGGTGCTGCGCGAGCAGGTCAAGTCGTGGAGCTACATGAAGTTCCCGTTCATCAACTCGCTGGGGCCGGAACGGGGCTGGTATCGAGTGGGGCCGCTAGCGCGCATCAACAACTGCGATTTCATTCCCACGCCGCTGGCCGAGGAAGAGCGGCGCGAGTTTGCGGCGCTGGGCGAAGGCCAGCCGGTTCACCTCACCCTGGCCTATCACTGGGCGCGGATGATCGAGTTACTGCACGCTGCCGAGGCGATCCAGGAATTACTGCTCGACCCGGACATTTTTGGCGACGAACTGGTGGTGCGCGGCGAGATGGCGCGCGAGGGTGTCGGCGTGATCGAAGCGCCGCGCGGCACGCTGTTCCACCACTACCGCATCAACGAGGATGGGCTGGTCGAGAAAGCCAACCTGATCGTGTCCACCACCAACAATAATCAGGCGATGAACGAGTCCATCCGCCAGGTGGCGGAACGCTATCTGGATGGCAAGGAACTGACCGAGCCGCTGTTGAACCAGATTGAGGTGGCGGTACGGGCCTATGATCCCTGCCTGTCCTGCGCCACCCACGCGCTCGGCCAGATGCCGCTTTATGTGGAGTTGGTGGAGGAAGAGACCGGCACGGTGATGGATTGTCTGGCGCGGGATGCGGATGGAACCTTCCGGCACTCTGGCTGAGCAAAGCCACTCCAGCCTGTTGATTCTTGCCGTTGGCAATCCCAGCCGGGGCGACGATGCGCTGGGGCCGCTGTTTCTGGAACGGCTGGCGGCCATGCGGGAGCAGCGCGGTGACTGGAACGACATCGAACTGCTCACCGACTTTCAGTTGCAAATTGAACACGCGGTGGATTTGGAAAACCGGGCACTGGCGCTGTTTGTGGACGCCAGCGTCTCCTGCCCGCCGCCGTTTCAATTCAGCCGCCTGCAACCGGTGCGCGATGTCAGCTACACCAGCCACGCCCTGTCGCCCGCTGCCGTGTTGCACGTCTACCAGCAGATCAACCACGCCCCACCGCCGCCGGCGTTTCAACTGGCGATTCGCGGCGAGCGGTTTGAATTGGGCGAGCCATTGAGCGCGGCGGCGGAAGCTAATCTCGCAGCGGCGCTGGTCTTTGTAGGTCAGTTGCTGGCGCAGCCAGATGGCGAACGATGGGCGCGAAACCACGCCGCTCAAAAAGAAAACGGCCTGGTGGCCGCTTTCTCTTGATCCAGTAGCCGGTTTATTCAAAGCGAACGCAGTTGATCAACGTGTTTCTTGTACCAGCCCACGCTGTCCCAGAACAGCGTCCAGCCAATGATGTCCATGTGATCCCAGGTATCCATCAGCCCTTTCCAGTTCCAGGCGCCGACTTGCGGGACACCTCCGCCACTGATGTCATGGATGATAACCTGGCGTGGATAAATCGAGCCGCGCTCATTCATGGCCCAGGTGGGCGCTTTCATCGAGATCGTCGGCACCACTGCGTCGCTTGCCCACCACTGTTTATAGGCCGGGTTGCTCGCTGAATACGGGAATGGGCGACTATCAGGCGTGAAATTACCCATCCAGCCCGGGCCAGCCAATATCCCAAGTAGTGGATTAGCCGTCGCTATGGGGTATTGCCAACCTGTAATAAGGCCCGTAGTGGAGGATTTGGTGCTGACCGAGAAATAGTAGACATTTGGCTGGTCCTTCACCCAATGGTTTTCTTCCATCGCCCCGGCGGGACTCAAGCCATAGGTCGAAATATCCTTCAACTGGCTATTGGACCACAGGGGTGAATTCATTACCCGGTTGACATAATTGGTGAAGCCTTCGCTGCTCGTTTGCGGACCGATCTTCCACTGATCCATCTTGAAATCATAAATCCTGGTGGCCGGATTGCCGGTTACCCCCGCTATCCCCGCAATGCCGGTAACCAGTTGCTGCACGAAGGGCACCCAGTCCGTGACCCGATAGGCCAGCGTAGTGCCATCGTTGGGAGTGGAGATCGTGGTTACGCTCTTCACCCAGTTTGAACCCGTGGTGTAGGAGAATAAGCCAGGATCGCTGGGAGCGCCGTTGCCAGTCAGTAGCTGCACCAACATCCGTGAAGTCTGGCCGCCCATGCTGTGCGAAACCAGATGTACCGGATGGCTGGCGTCCCAGGCCGGATAAAGGCCCGGATAACAGGTGCGGCCGTTATGGTAATAGGCCTCCGGCTGGCGCAAATGACCGTGCGTCTGTGCGTGCATTTCGCCATAATCCACACAGCCACCCTTAATCTGGTAGAACAGTTCTACAGCGCGATCCCAGTTGGAACTGAAAGGGCCAACTACGGCTGTTTTTACAATTTGATTAGTGTATTTGGCTTGCAGTTGCGATTGCAGATCAGTTAAACCGCCCCAGTACTTGTATCCCAGCATTTCGGTGGGGCCAAAACCGGCAAAGCCATGCACAAAAATTACCGGGTAGCTATTAGCCGCCTGGGCAATGGAAGCCGCACCAAAACTGGCGCAAATCAGCGCCGCACCAAGACTGAAACGCCTAATGCGAGTTCTCATTATCTTTATCCTCATTGCGATGGTTTTTTATTCGTGTGAATTTCGTGCGGGACAAGGACCCAAAACCGATATGGCTCTTCTCAATATCCCCAAGGTCTGGTCCTTCTTTGCTTATGGTTCTATTTAAAAGCAACGCCACGCACGAAATCTTGAATGAAACGGCTGTTTTAAACGAGCGTTTAAACTGCGCCTTGTTGGCAAAGTGTAAAGCAACAGATAAACGCCGTTTAGTTTAAGGGAGCGGAATGGGCGCTTTAATCCCCGACACGCAGTACGATCTTGCCACGCGCATGGCCGCCCTGACTGATCACCTGGGCCTGACGCGCTTCGCTCAGTGGCAACACAGCATGGATGACCGGTTTCATCTGGCCCTGATCAATCATCTGGGCGATCTGAGTAAGTTGCGAGCCGCTGGGCTGAATGAACACGAAGGCGCTGCGAACGCCGTGCGCAGCGGCGGTTGCTTCCGGCGGCGGGCTGATGACCGAAACCAGAATGCCGCCCGGCTTCAGAACCTGCCAGGAACGCTCTTGCGTGTCGCCGCCAATGGTGTCGAGCACAACATCTACGTCCTTGGCGACGTCCTCGAACCGGGTTCGGGTGTAATCAATGAACTGGTCAGCGCCCAGTTCCGCCGCCAAACCGGTATTGACCGCCGAGGCGGTGGCGATCACCCGCGCGCCCCGGGCCTTGGCCAGTTGCACTGCGAAGCTCCCTACCCCACCGGCGGCGGCGTGGATCAGCACGGTTTGACCGGCCTGCAACTGGGCGGCGTCCACCAGCGATTGCCAGGCGGTCAGCGCGGCGAGCGGCACAGCGGCGGCGTGAACGAAATCCAGCGTGGCCGGTTTCAAAGCGGCCTCGCTGGCCTTGACCGCGATGAATTCGGCATAACTGCCGTTGCGCTCGATATCGGGTCGGGCATAGACCGCGTCGCCGACCTGGAAGCCGGTAGCTTCAGGCCCGACCTCGACCACCGTACCCGCTACGTCCCAGCCCAGGATCAACGGTAGCCGGTGGTTGAGAAAACCTTGCAGGTAACCCTCGCGGATTTTCCAGTCCACCGGATTGACCGCCGCTGCCGCGACCTGGATCAGAAGATCGTCGGGTTTGAGCCAGGGTCGGGGCACGTCCTCGTAGTGCAACAGTTCGGGGCCACCGTAGGCATGGATGCGCACCGCTTTCATGGGGGTCATGGGCATTCTCCACAGGCAAGAATCGAAGGATGGCGCTGGACGCTGGAGCGTCTGACGTGGGTACGATTTGGAACCGGGCGCGTTAGGATAGGCGTTCGCGCGTTATCCTGTCACCGCTGCAGCGAGGAGCATCCGCCATGCCTACATCCACCGCCACTCTGGTTTTGCCATCGCCTGCGCCTGGCACAGAGCGGACACTACGAGTTCATCGTTACGGCGCGCCCGACGCGCGGCCCAAGGCATATTTCCAGGCGGCGCTTCACGCTGACGAAACGCCAGGGTTGCTCGTAGCTCATCACCTGTTGCGCGGGTTGGAGCAGGCCCAGGCGCAAGGTCGGCTGCTCGGTGAAGTGGTGGTGGTTCCGGTCGCCAATCCCATCGGCCTGAATCAGCATCTCAACGGCCGGTTGCTGGGGCGGTTCGATTTTGACAGCACCGGCAATTTCAATCGCGCCTTTCCCGACCTGACGGCGGCGACGCTGGAACGGGTGCGGGGACGGTTGAGCGCCGACCCGGTCGTAAACGTGGCTCGAATTCGGGAGGCCTTGCAAGCGGTGCTGGCGGAGCGGGCAGCGGAGCGGGAAACGGACGCGCTCAAGCTGGCGCTGCTGCGTCTGGCCATGGAGGCGGATCTGGTTTTTGACCTGCACTGCGATGGCGAGGCGTTGTTGCATCTCTACGCCTCCCAGTGGCAGCGGGATGATGCTATTGAACTGGGCGCTGACTTGGGGGCGATGGCGATTCTCCTGGAGGCAGAACCAGGCGGCCATCCGTTCGATGAAGCCTGCGCCGGGCCGTGGTGGAAACTGCGCGCGGCGCTGGTGGCGGAGGGTCCAGTGCCGCTGGCCTGTTTTGCGACCACGGTGGAATTGCGCGGGCAGGCGGATGTGAACGATAAGGACGCGGCAAGCGATGCGGCGGCGCTGCTGCGCTTTCTGCAACGGCGTGGCGTAATCGCTGGTGAGCCAGGACCGTTGCCGCCACCCCGGTGCAAACCGACGCCGCTGGACGGAGTGGACGTGCTGACCGCACCCGCCGCCGGGGTGCTGGTCTACCGCAAGCAGTTGGGCGACTCGGTTGCCGTGGGCGAGGTGGTGGTGGAACTGGTGGACCCGCTGGGCGATCCAGTGAGCGCAGCGCGGACACCGATTCGCAGCGCCGCGAGCGGCCTGTTGTTAGCCCGGATGACCGAGCGGCTCGCCCGACCGGGGCAAAAATTTTGCAAGGTGGTGGGAAGGGAGCCGTTAAGCCATCGCCAGGCGGGCACGCTGTTGGAAGATTAAGTGGTCGGCGGCGGTTTCCGCTGGGAGCCGGCATTCAGTATGATCATCACATGACGCTAAGCAACGAACAGGTGACAAGATATGGATCTGATTGGTTTTCTGTTGATTGGTTTGATCGCGGGCTGGATCGCTACCCAATTCATGCGCGGCAGCAGTCTGGGGCTGGGAGGCAATCTGGTGATTGGGGTGATCGGCGCTTTTGTGGGGGGCTTTCTGTTCCGGTTGATCGGCTTCGCCGCTGTGGGTCTGATCGGCAAGCTCATTACCGCCACGGTCGGCGCGATGGTGCTGCTGTACGTGGTGCGGGTGTTGAAGAAAGCGTAGGTTGACTCATGGAAGCCATGACCTATACCGAAGCGCGCAATCATCTTGCCGCCGCCATGGACCGGGTGACTGAAAATCGCGAACCGATCATCATCACCCGGCGCGGTGGACAGGCGGTGGTGATGGTGGCGCTGGAAGACTTCAACGCCTGGCAAGAGACCGAGTATTTGACCCGGTCGGCGGCCAACGCCGCTGATTTGCTGCAAGCGGTCGAGGAACTCCGGGACCGGCGTAATCTGGTGCGGCGAGAGCTACTCGACGAATGATTTGCTTTCGCCAGCGGGCTTGGGACGACTACCTGTATTGGCAACAAACCGACCGCAGGATGGTTCATCGGATTAACGCCTTGATCCGGGACATCCAGCGTGACCCCTTTGCGGGATTGGGCAAACCGGAACCGCTGAAGCATCAATTCGCCGGCTTCTGGTCACGGCGCATCAATGACGAACACCGACTGGTTTATACGCTGCTCGATGACGAACTAGTGATCGTGCAGTGCCGCTATCATTATTGAACACTTCAGTTTTCTTGGGAGTTCTACCGATCCATGGACGCGCTCTGGCTTGCGCTCGCTTTTTCCCTGGGCTTATTGGTCCGGCATCTGGGATTGCCGGCGCTGGTCGGCTATCTGGCGGCTGGATTCGCGCTGAACGCACTCGGTCAGCACGGCAGCGCGTTGCTGGATCAGGTCGCTCATGCCGGCGTGTTGCTGCTGTTGTTCAGCGTCGGTCTCAAGCTGCGCCTGAGGAGCCTGATCCGCCCGGAAGTCTGGGGCGGAGGACTGCTGCACCTGACGGTGAGTGGGGTGACGCTGGGACTGGGTTTTCTCGCGGTTCTGGCCTTGCCAGCGTGGCAAGCGGTGTTGTTGGCGACCACGCTGGGATTTTCCAGTACGGTGCTGGCGGCCAAGGTGCTGGAGGAAAAAGCCGAGTTGCGCGCATTTCACGGGCGCTTGGCGATTGGCATTTTGATCATTCAGGACCTGGCGGCGCTGGCCTTGATGGCGGCCGCCGGTGCGGCGACGCCCTCGCCGTGGGCGCTGCTGGCGCTGGGTTTGCCGCTGTTGCGGCCGCTGGTGACCCGGCTGCTGGACTGGAGCGGCCATGACGAATTGCTGGTGTTGTACGGACTGGCGCTGGCGCTGGTGGTCGGTGGGCTGGGTTTTGAGCATCTCGGCCTGAGTTCGGAACTGGGCGCGCTGCTGCTGGGCGTGTTGCTGGTGGGCCATCCCAAAGCGGTGGAACTGGCCGAATCGCTGTGGTCGCTCAAGGAAGTGCTGCTGGTCGGTTTTTTTCTGCAAATTGGTCTGCTGGGCTGGCCAAGTTGGGCCACGCTGGGTGGGGCGGCGCTGCTGACCCTGCTGCTGCCCCTGAAAGCGGCGTTATTCTTCTTCATTCTGGTCGCATTCCGCTTGCGGGCGCGCACCGCGTTTTTAACCGCGCTGGCGCTGGCCAGCTACAGCGAATTCGCTCTGATCGTGGCGCAATTCATGGTAAAGAACGGCCAGTTGTCCGGCGACTGGCTGGTGCTGCTGGCGCTCGCGGTGGCCTTGTCCTTTGTGATGGCCGCGCCGCTCAACCGGTTTGCTCACGCCCTGTACGAGCGGAACGAGGAGCGGTTGGCGCGCTTCGAGCGGCCCGAACACCATCCTGACGAACAGCCGGTGTCGCTGGGCAGCACTCAGATTCTCATTCTTGGCATGGGCCATGCCGGCGCTGCCGCCTACGATTTTCTGAAGAAGCGCCAGAACGTGCCTGAACATCCGCATAAAGTACTCATGGTATCGGGCATTGACTCGGACCTGAGCAAGGTCGAGCAGCATGTCCACGAAGGGCGGCGGGTAGTGTACGCAGATGCCGAAGACCCCGGTTTCTGGCACCGGCTGCGGTTGGAAGGACTCAAGGCGGTGATTCTGGCGATGACGGACCCCGAAGCCAAGCGGATCGCCGCCCGGCAGTTGCGGCGGCATGGATTTCAGGGCCTGATCGGCGCGGTCAGCAGCTATCCAGAGGAGGAAGAGGCGCTGAAGGCGGCTGGGGCTGACATGACTTTCCTCGCGTTTAATGAGGTAGGCGTCGGATTGGCCGAGCACGTTTGGGAAGCCCTGGAAAAACGGGCCAGCGCGGTGAACTGACACCATTTGGCGCCGGCGCGGTCTATTTTTCCACGGAACACACGGAAGACACGGAATACCCGGAAATCGGAAATTTGGCTTGGGTTTTTCCGTGCTTTCCGTGTATTCCGTGGATCAATCATGAGGACCAGTCATGAGCACCAAAATCAGCAAGACTGACGCCGAATGGCGCGCGCAACTCACCCCGGAACAGTATCGAATTTGTCGGCAGAAAGGGACCGAACCGGCGTTCACCGGCGCGTATTACGATTGTCACGAGCCGGGCGCCTACCGCTGCGTGTGCTGCGGCGCACCGCTGTTTGACGCGGCGGCCAAGTTCGATTCCGGCAGCGGCTGGCCGAGTTTCTGGCGGCCGGTGGCGGCGGAACAGGTCGCTACCGCCGAGGATCACAGCCTGTTCCTGCGCCGCACCGAGGTATTGTGCGCGGATTGCGGGGCGCATCTGGGCCATGTGTTCGACGATGGCCCGCAACCGACCGGACTGCGCTACTGCATCAATTCGGCGGCGCTGAAATTGGAGAAAGCAGTACGATAGATCGCGGCGGGTCATGAAAAAACCGCGTCCCGCTGAAATGCGAGCGCAGCGAGTTCAAGATCGCTTCGATCATTCCATACTCTCGTTCTGAGATAACAACATTTCAAACTGAGTCTTTTTTCCAGATTCTGCCCGTGCAAAGTCTATCACTGGACTATTCGCCGCCCTTTCTTCCTTCGGTTGGCGGTCCTTGCCGCCATCCAATGGGAGTGGATTGCTATCCTTGCCATCCCAAAGAATACCAGGCCGGGGAATTCGATAATAGTTCGCTTCATCTTTGGGATCGGCCTGTGGTTTTCCATTAGCGGCTGGTTCCCGTTGAAACCGCCCTAGAGCACCTTTCAGATAGTCCTGCATCAGTTCGATGCAGAGCCAGCGGCGCCCAAGACGTTCACAGACTTCACCGGTAACGCAACTACCAGCGAATGGGTCAATCACGAGGTCTCCCCGGTCGGTCAGCATGCGCACGAAATATTCTGGTAATTCCGCCGGGTAACGGGCTGGATGTGCTTTCAAACCATGTTCCTGACAGTAGCGCAAGTAGTAACTATTACTCTCTGTATTGGGTATTGCGATTAAATTGGGCGGAATAGCCGCGCCATTATCAATATCGAATTTCTCGCTGATATCGTGTCCGGATGGGCGTTTTTGGGCTTTGTAACCTTGTGCCAAAAGCGTCTGCATGGATGGACTATAGGGCTGAAGTACACGGCGATTACTCGCTTTAGGCCAAGGGGTACGAGAAAGCCACCAGATCGTATTGATTGCATCCTTGACCCGAACCCGGCGTACCGTAACCCATTCCGCCGGCGTTGGCAGCTTGGACGGATTCCACCAATAAAAATCTTGAGCCAGATGGAAACCATAGTCCTCACAAAGCATGATGAGCAGCTTGAAGTGATAGAGATGGCGGGTTGGCAACCCTTGATTCCAGGCCCCGCCAATATCAATAACAAGGCTTCCCGTATCTTTCAAAATCCGCTTGAAGGACTCAGCAAAGGGACGAAACCAGTCAATATATTTATCCGCAGAAACATTACCATATTCCTTTTTGCGCACTAAACCAAAGGGCGGACTGGTCATGATGAGATCGATTGATTGATCCTCTGTTTCCTTGAGAACCGTTAGGGAGTCACCCAAGATTATGCGTCCGAGCGTTGTTTCATAAAAAACTGATGGACTATTAGGCATAGTACTATTTTCACAGATCAAGTGCTTTGAGCCTCATAGCGTGCTCCGCTTCGCGGTGGAATACATCAACGATACAGGTGGGGTCTGTTTGAATCTTCACCAGATCATTTCCGTTTATCATGACGACACAGAGATTGGAGTCGGTCATAATCCTGTTGGCATAACGACGCGCCTCCGGCCCAACTTCCCCCGTTGTCACCATCACGATGACGTTGCTTTTGAGCACGTGCGTCAGCCCCACTTCTTTCGCTACATCATCGAGCGAGACGCGGTCGGTGTTCTTGCACTGAATTTGCCAGCGGGAAAACACCAGGCGGACCGACTCGAAGATGAGATCCACTTCTGCACCGCCCGTAGCCGCTCCACGTAGCCGTGTTGCCACGTAGTTCAGGTCAAGAAGTCGCATGAGCTTGAAGGCGAGCGCTTCCAGGGCCAGTCCCCGAATATGCTTGTCCGTGGATTTCAGTTCCGTCAGGATGTCGCCGAGCGGCTTGCGCAACAGGGGACGAAGTTCGCTGTCGGTTTGCCGTTCGATCTGGTCGAGAATCGGGTTGACGAGATCGGCAATCAGCTGATCCGTCGCCGT
>ERZ795055.3963-NODE-3963-length-10580-cov-3.847031_pt1 | contig 10580 bp, 7 predicted proteins | sample MGYA00375139_ERZ795055 | MGnify/ENA primary metagenome ERZ795055 (study PRJEB30184, sample SAMN05720283) | anaerobic digester metagenome | isolation source: active sludge of municipal wastewater-treating anaerobic digesters | place: USA | collected 2015-01-23 ...
AGCAGCTTGGCGCCGTGGCTGATGATGCCCGACCATTCCTGATTGGTGCCGGGCATGTATCCGGGAACATCCGCAAAGGTCAGCAGGGGAATGTTGAAGGCGTCGCAGAAGCGGATGAAGCGGGATGCCTTGTCGGAGGCGTTGACGTCCAAAACGCCTGCCCCGAATTTCGGGTTGTTTGCGATGACGCCCACCGTCCGGCCCATGATCCGGATGAAGGCCACCAGCATGTTCTTGGCCCACAATTCGTGGGGTTCGAAGATCTCGCCGCCGTCCGCCACGGCCATGACCACTTTTTTCATGTCGTAGCCGCGCGTCGCCTTGTCCGGTATGATTCCGTCCAGTTCCGGGCATTCCCGGTCCGGGCTGTCGGCGCAGTTCGCGACCGGCATCGGGCCGTGGCAACTGTCCGGCAGGTATGAGAGGAGCGTCTTGACCTTGTTGATGCAGTCTTCATCGTTTTCCGTCGCGAAATGGCAGACGCCGCTCTTGGATGCATGCGCCACGGCTCCCCCCAGTTCGTCATGGGTGACTTCCTCGCCGATCACGGCCTTGATGACGTCCGGGCCGGTGATGTACATGTAGCTGCTCTTTTTCACCATGAAGACCCAGTCCGTCAGTGCCGGGGAATAAACGGCGCCACCCGCCGTCGGTCCCATGATGGCCGTGATCTGGGGAATGTAACCGGAGCCGATGGTGTTCCGGTAAAAAATACCGCCGTAGCCGTCCAGCGCCGGCACCCCTTCCTGAATGCGGGCTCCGCCGGAGTCGTTCAACGATACGAAGGGTTTCCGGGCGTCAAGGGCCATATCCATGATTTTCCAGATCTTTCTGGCGTGCATCTCCCCCAGGCTGCCGCCGGAGCTGGTAAAGTCCTGCGCGGCGGCGAAAACCGTCCGGCCGTTGACCTTTCCGAAGCCGGTGATGACGCCGTCGGCATTGATTTCCTTCTTGTCCAAGCCGAAGAGCTGCGAACGGTGTTTTACGAAGAGCTGGACCTCCTGAAATGTGCCCTTGTCGTAAAAAAGATCGAGCCTTTCCCGGGCCGTCATCTTTCCCAGTTCATGCTGTTTGGTGATCATCTTTTCTCCGCCCATCTTCAATAAGGCGTCTTTCCTGGCCTCAAATGCCTGAATTTTTGCCTGCGTTCCCTTGGGTTGCTCTTTTTCCATAACCGTTTCCTTCTCCTTATGTTATTGAAATGAAATCATTTATTGTGGCGGCGGGATCGGATCGGACAGAATCGGCAGAGGCTGATTTCTATCTTGACCAGAATGTCACGGTGCGTTATAGGAAATCCGCTTTCAAGCGCCTCTCCGGAGCCTCGATACGACTTAAACCGGAAATCGAAAGCAAGGTCGCTTTTGCATGCCTCATGCTCAGCCGACGATTCGGCGCGCCTCATACCATGTTTGGCGAAAAGTTGCAAGGAGGATCAATGAAATTTATCGATGAATTGGACATCAAGGGGAAACGGGTTCTGTTCCGGTTTGATTTCAATGTTCCTTTGGACGGCAATTTGAAAATCACCGACGACACCCGAATCCGGGCGGTCCTGCCCACCCTCAACCACGCCCTGGACGAAAATGCAAAAGTCATCATCACTTCGCACCTCGGTCGGCCCAAGGGGAAGGTCCAGCCCCAGTTCAGTCTGGCCCCGGTTGCCAAGCGGCTGTCCCGGCTTCTGAACAAGGAGGTGATCCTGACGGGCGACTGCATCGGCCCCGATGTGATGGCGCTGGTGAGCGCCATGAAGCCCGGCGACATCATTCTCCTGGAAAACCTTCGCTTCCATCCGGAAGAGGAGAAGAATGACGACGGATTCGCGAAAGAGCTGGCCGGTCTGGCCGAAGTGTATGTGGACGATGCTTTCGGCAATGCCCACCGCAGCCACGCATCCAACGTGGGCATCACCAAATTCGTCAGGGCCTGCGGCGCCGGTTTCCTGATCAAGAAAGAGCTGAGCTACCTGAAACAGGCGGTGGAGAAGCCGGCCCGGCCCTTCGTCGCGATCATCGGCGGGTCGAAGGTATCGGGGAAACTGGAGGCGCTGGTCAACCTGATCGAGAAGGTGGACAAGATGGTCATCGGCGGCGGGATGGCTTTCACCTTTCTCAAGGCCCTGGGTTACGGTGTCGGCCGGTCGATCGTCGAGGACGACCTGATCGGCAAGGCGCTGCAGGTGATGGAGACGGCCAGGAAACTGGGGGTCAAGATGTACCTGCCCGTCGACTGCGTGATCGCGGAGGAGATGAGCGCGGACGCGGAGAGCAAGATCGTGCCGGTCCAGGAGATCAACGGGCACTGGATGGGCCTGGACATCGGTCCCGCGACGATCACGCTGTTCACGGAGGCGCTGAGCAATGCCAAGACCATCGTATGGAACGGACCGATGGGCGTCTTCGAGATCGACGCATTCGGAAGGGGGACCGCTGCGCTGGTCCACAGCGTTGCCAATTCCTATGCCATGACCATCGTCGGCGGCGGCGATACGGATGTCGCCGTCCACAAGACCGGCGAGAGCGACAAGATCACGTTCATTTCCACCGGCGGCGGGGCGTCCCTGGAGCTGTTGGAGGGCAAGATCCTGCCGGCAATCCAGGCGCTGGAAACCTGCGGCGGCGGGGCTTAATCGACATGCGGCCATAGACCATGCAAAAGGGGAAGATCATCTTCCCCTTTTTTGCTGTTTTCAATCCGGACATTCTTCCTCCCCGGGGCGGGGCCATGACGCGCAACATCAGGATGACGCTCGAATATGACGGGTCGAACTATCACGGCTGGCAGCGCCAGAAAAACGGCCTGTCCATTCAGCAGGTTCTGGAGGAGAAGATTGCCGTCATGACCGGGGAAGCGGTCCGCGTGATCGGCTCGGGACGGACCGATGCCGGTGTTCATGCCCTGGGCCAGGTCGCACATTTCCGGACGGCGTCATCCATTCGGGAGTTCAATCTCCTGGGCGGGCTCAACAGCCTTTTGCCCCGGGATATCGTGATCCGGGATTTGCGGGAGGTGGATGCCTCCTTTCACGCACGCTACGATGCGAAAAGCAAGGTTTATCTGTATCAGGTCCATAACCGGCCCGTCCGTCCGGCACTGTTCCGGCAGTATGCCTGGTTTGTGCCGGGAGCGCTCGACTTCGGCATGATGCAGGAGGCCGCGCACCTCTTCGAGGGGACGCACGATTTCTCGTCGTTCTGCTCCACCCACACCGATTCCCCCGATCGCATCCGCACGATCACGGGCGTCCGGATCGGCGCGGATGCCGGCAGTCTGGTCCGGATTGAAATCGAGGCGGACGGCTTTCTGCGATACATGGTCAGAGGCATCGTGGGAGTGCTCGTGGATGCGGGCAGGGGAAAACGGACCCTGCCGGAATTGCGGCAGATCATGGAGGCGAAAGACCGCCGGTGCGGCGGCGCCACGGCGCCGGCACACGGGCTGTTTCTGAAGGAAGTCCGCTACTGATGAAGGCATTCGCGGCGGGCCGTGCCGGCTCCCACAGGCTGCGACGCCTGCAGGGCGGCGTGTTCGGCCTGCACTTCAGCGAAGGGGAGCGGGAAAGCGGTTATGACATGGCGCGGAAAAGGAGTCTTTCTTGAGCGGTAAGATCGTCGTATTGCCGGAGGCCCTGACACACAAAATTGCAGCCGGAGAGGTCATCGAGCGGCCGGCTTCCATCGTGAAGGAACTTCTGGAAAACGCGCTGGATGCGGGGGCCACGGATGTCCGCGTCGAGCTGACCGGGGGCGGCTGCGGATCGATCCGCGTATCGGACAACGGCGGGGGGATCGATCCGTCCGACGTGCCGAAGGCCTTCGAACGTTACGCCACCAGCAAGATCTACGAATTCGACGACATCTACCGGGTGGAGACCTTCGGTTTCCGGGGGGAGGCGCTCCCCAGCATCGCCTCCATCGCCCGGGTCGAGATGATCACCAGAAAAAGGGACCGGGTCTCCGGCACGCGGATCGTCGTCTCGGCCGGGCGGATCGAGGAAATATCCGACGCGGGCAGCCCGGGCGGAACGACCATCACGGTCAGCCGGATTTTCGATCCGGTTCCGGTGCGCCGGAAATTCCTGAAATCCGAAGCGACGGAACAGGGATCCTGCGTCGACGTCATCACGCGGACGGCCCTTTCCTGTCCCTCCGTCCGGATCCAGGTGATGGCCGGCGGACGGGAAATTCTCAAAATCCCGTCCACGGCGGACGCATCGGAGCGGATCGCCCTGATCCTCGGGGCCGATTTTACGGATCACCTCGCGCCGGTGGAAGCCACGGAGGGGGGGGTGCGGATCAGCGGCTTCCTGTCCGGGCCGGACTACACGCGTTCCAACAGCAGGAACATTTACTGCTATGTCAACCGCCGCTATATTCGGGACTATCTGCTGAACCATGCGATCATGACCGCATACCGAAACGTGATCGCGGCGAAACGCTATCCGGCGGCGGTGCTGTCGCTCACCCTGCCTCCGGAGGAGGTCGACGTGAACGTCCACCCAGCCAAAATGGAGGTGCGCTTCCGCCGGCCGCGGGAAATCTACCGATTCGTCGTCGAATCCGCAGGCCGGACCCTCTCCGGCGCGGCTCTGTCGGCGGGGAAGCCAACCGCCTTTGCCCCGCCGGTGATCGCCGCCCAGCTTTCCGGTTATCGCGAGCGCGTGGAGGAGGCCCTGAAGCGCTACACCCTGTCGACAGGACGGCAGAAGCTCCGTTTCGGCGCGTCGGCGCTGCCGGGACGGCCGAATGTTCCACCCGACACTCCGGGGCTGCCGGAGATTGCGGAAGCCTCCCCGTCCCTGAAGCGGAGTCCGTTTGCGTTCGCCAGTCTCGCCTTCATCGGCTCGTTTGCCGGGACGTATCTCCTTTTTTCCGGAGATTTTTCCGGCGGTGAACATCTGGTGATGCTGGATCAGCACGCTGCCCACGAAAGAATCCTTTTCGAACGGTTTGCGAAAAGCCAGGAGGGCGAAAAAATCCCGGGGCAGCGCCTGCTGATTCCGGAAGTCATTCACCTGACGCCGAAGAATTCCGCCGCCCTTCAGGATGTGTTCCCGGTGTTTGAAAGAGCGGGGATCGAACTGGAGCCCTTCAGCGGAGACAGCGTCGTCCTCCGGTCCGTACCGGCCAACCTCGGCCATGAAGATGTCCAGATCGTCGTTCGGGATGCCCTGGATGCGTTCTCGGAATCGGGGCGGACGCTCAGCCTTCAGGAGCGGCAGGATGAAATCATCAGGCTTATGGCCTGCCGGGGCGCCGTCAAGGCCAATCAGTCCCTCGGTCCTGCGGAAGTGGCCGCCCTGTGCGCGGACCTGGACCGGACACCCTTCTCCGCGACATGTCCACACGGCAGGCCGGTTTATGTGGTCCTGGATCGAAAAGAACTGGAAAAAATGTTCAAACGCAGATGACCCTTGTTTCTCACAGGCCGCGACTGATTGTCGTTGCCGGTCCGACCGGAGCGGGCAAGACTGGCCTGGCCGTTCGTCTGGCCCGTGCGCACGGCGGGGAGATCATCAGCGCCGACTCCATGCAGGTCTACCGCCACATGGACATCGGGACGGCCAAACCCACACCTGCGGAGAGAGGGCGGATCCGTCATCACCTGATCGATGTGGTCGATCCGGATGAGCCCTTCAGCGCCGCCCGGTTCGTGCGGCATGCCCGGATCATCATCCGGGACCTGCACCTTTCGAAAACGCCCGTCTTCGTGGTCGGCGGGACGGGCCTCTACATTCGGGCCCTGCTGGGCGGTCTTTTCGACGGGCCGGACGCGAACGAGAATCTGAGGGTCTTCTATCGGGCGGAACAGGCCCGGTACGGGAAGGCCTACCTCCATGAGAAGCTGAAGCGGGTCGATGCAAAAGCGGCGGCCCGGATCCAGCCGAACGACACGGTCCGCATCATTCGAGCCCTCGAGGTCCTGGAGGCGAGCGGCCAGTCCATCACGGAGAAGCAGGCGGCGCACCGGTTCGGGGATCAGCCCTATGAGGCAATGCGCATCGGGCTCGTGCAGGAGCGGGACGAGCTCTACGAAGGAATCGACCGAAGGGCGGACCGGATGATCGCGGAGGGTCTGGTCGGAGAGGTTCAAAACCTGCTGGACCGGGGATACGGCGAGGCCCTGAAACCGATGCAATCCCTGGGCTACCGGCATATGGTTCGCCACCTGAGGGGCGACTTCGATCTTTCGGAAGCCCTGCGTCTTTTGAAACGCGATACCCGGCGCTATGCAAAAAGGCAGATGACCTGGTTCGGCGCGGACCGGGAGATGACATGGTTCCACCCCGGCGACGGGGAGGCGCTGGATGAAAAAATCGATGCCTTTCTGTCATCCCCGGATGGCGCCCGCCGCTTCGTGTGAAATTTCTTGACTTAAAAAACGCATGCAGATAGCGTACTCTCCCATTGCAGCGTGGGGGGATGCCGCCCGTGACGGTGAACCCGCTTTTGCCGGATCGGAGAGCGGGAGTGGCAAGAAAATGGAAACCATTCCTCCTGTCCCGGGAAATGACTCTCCCGGGTTTGCGTTCCCCAGCCGTTGCGATCAACGCCATGGAGAAAACCGATGAAGACAGGGTCTTTGAGCAAGGTTTATGAGCCGCACGAAGCGGAGGCGAAGTGGTACCGGTACTGGATGGACCATGATCTGTTCAGGGCGCAGGACGCCAGCGACAAAAAGCCGTTTTCCATCGTCATCCCCCCCCCGAACGTGACCGGCATGCTGCACATGGGGCACGCCCTGAACAATGTCCTTCAGGATGTCATGACGCGCTTCAAGCGGATGCAGGGATACAATGCGCTCTGGATGCCCGGGACCGACCATGCCGGCATCGCCACCCAGAATGTGGTGGAACAGGAGCTGGCAAAGGAGGGACTGACCCGCCACGATCTGGGCCGGGAAAAATTCATCGAACGGGTCTGGCAGTGGAAGGAGAAATACGGCGGCGTGATCATCAACCAGCTCAAGCGGCTGGGCTGTTCCTGCGACTGGTCCCGTGAGCGCTTCACCATGGACGAGGGCCTGTCCCGGGCCGTCCGGGAGGTGTTTGTGCGGCTCTATCGGGATGGCCTGATCTACCAGGGGGATTATATCGTCAACTGGTGTCCGCGGTGCCATACGGCCATTTCGGACCTGGAGGTCGAATACAAGGAGGAGCCGGGTTTCCTCTGGAACATCCGCTACCCCTACGCGGACGGCAGCGGCGACATCATCGTCGCCACCACGCGACCGGAGACGATGCTCGGCGACACGGCCGTGGCCGTGAACCCGAAGGATCCCCGCTATGCCGGCAAGGTGGGCAAGGAGGTCATCCTCCCCATCGTCAACAAGAGAATCCCCGTGATTGCCGATGACTACGTGACTGTGGAATTCGGTTCCGGCGCCGTCAAGATCACGCCGGCATCCGATCCCAACGACTTTGCCATTGCCGGGCGTCACAATCTCGAAATCATCAAAATCATGGACGGCAGCGCCGCGATTAATGAAAACGGCGGGATTTATCAGGGGCAGGACCGCTATGAATGCCGAAAAAACATCGTAAAGGATCTCGAAAAGCAGGGTTATCTCATCGGCACGGAACCCTACACCCACATTATCGGGCAATGCTACCGCTGCAAAACCGACGTGGAGCCATTTGTTTCCAAACAATGGTTCGTGAAAATCGCACCGCTGGCGAAGGCGGCCAACGCGGCCGTGGTCAAGGGCAAGACACGGATCGTCCCGTCCATGTGGGAGGCCACCTATTTCGAATGGATGAGCAATATCCGCGACTGGTGCATTTCCCGGCAGATCTGGTGGGGACATCGGATCCCCGTCTGGTACTGCGGCGGCTGCGGTGAAATGATTGTGTCGCCAACCGATCCGGACCAGTGCCCGGGCTGCCAGGGGACGGCGCTGCGCCAGGAGGACGACGTCCTGGATACCTGGTTCAGTTCGGCCCTGTGGCCCTTTTCCACGATGGGCTGGCCGGAGCAGACGAGCGCGCTGAAGACATTCTATCCCACCTCCCTGCTGATCACCGGGTTTGACATCCTCTTCTTCTGGGTGGCCCGGATGATGATGATGGGGCTGTACGTCATGAAAGACGTGCCCTTCCGGGACGTCTACCTCCACGCCCTGGTCCGTGACGAGCATGGCGACAAGATGAGCAAATCGAAGGGGAACATCATCGATCCGCTCGAGATGATCGACAAATACGGCGCCGATCCCTTCCGGTTCACCCTGGCCGCCTTCACGGCGCAGGGCCGGGATGTCCGAATGTCGGAGGATCGGATCGAGGGGTATAAATTCTTCGTCAACAAGATCTGGAATGCCACGAAATTTTCCGTGATGAACCTCGAGGATTACAGTGCCGGGGAAAACATTCCCCCCGCAAGGGAGGATCTGTCCCTGCCGGACCGCTGGATTCTGGCAAGGCTCAATAAAACGGTTGAAGAGGTGATCCGAGGCCTGGATGAATACCGGTTCAATGAAGCGGCCGGAAGCATCTACCAGTTCGTCTGGCACGAGTATTGCGACTGGTATCTGGAGCTGATCAAGCCGGTCCTTTACGGCCGGGAGCAGACTCTGCGGCGGCGGGCGGCGCAGTGGACGCTGCTGACCACGCTGAAAACCCTGCTCAAGGTCCTGCATCCCTTCATGCCTTTCCTGACCGAGGAAATCTGGCAGGCCGTCGTGGCGGACGGCGCCTCGATCATGGTCAGCCCCTATCCGGAAATGGATGCAGGGCTCGAAGACGGGGAGGCGGAACGCCGGATGGGACTGATCGTGGAGGTCATCACCCGCATCCGGAACATCCGCGGAGAGATGAACATCGCCCCGTCGAAAAAGCTGAAAGTCGTCGTTTCCGCGCCCGATGCGGCCCTTTCGGGCGTCCTGGACGAGGGGAGGGATTTCATCGTCAACCTCGGAAACCTGGAGATGCTGACGATCGGCGTGAACCTGGAGGAGCCCAAGGGCTCGGCCATCGGCGTGGCCGGCCTGTCGCGGGTTTTCGTCCTGATGGAGGGCATGATCGACATTGCCGGTGAGAGGTCCAGACTGGAAAAGGAACTGGCCCGCGTGGACAAGGACTTGAGCGTGGTGTCCAGAAAACTGGCCAACCGCGATTTCATGGCCAAAGCGGCCGAGGACGTCGTCAAGAAGGAACAGCAGAAGTACGAGGCATTCCGTGAAAAACACCGGGTCCTGGAAGCGGCGATTCGGAAACTTGACGAGATGGGGAAACCGTAAGCGAAAGCGGGCGGAACATGAGGACCGCATCGCTGGAGCGTGGCGACGGCGGGTGAATCCGGGGGATGCAGAGATTTTGGTTCCGAAAGAAAAGCTTCGCCAGTTGATCCGGTCCGCGCTGGACGAGGATGTCGGCGCCGGAGATGTAACGACCGGGGCGCTGCTTTCAGGCCGTGAAACCGGGACGGCGCGGGCGACGGCCAAAACCGATCTGGTCGTGGCCGGCATCGATGTGTTCCGGGAAACCTTTCTTTTTCTGAACCGGGAGATCCGATTTGCCGACTGCCGTGAGGACGGCAGCGAAATCCGGCGCGGAGACATCCTGGCGGAACTTTCCGGAAGTCTCGGCGACATCCTGACGGCCGAACGCGTGGCGCTGAATTTTCTGCAGCGGATGTGCGGGATCGCCACCATGACCCGGCAGTTCGTGAAGGCCCTTGCGGGAACGCGCGCCGGGATTCTGGACACCCGCAAGACGGCCCCGGGGCTCCGGATCCTCGACAAGTACGCCGTCGCGGCCGGCGGCGGCCTGAATCACCGCTTTGCCCTCTATGACGGGGTCCTGATCAAGGACAACCATATCACGGCGGCCGGCGGCATCGGAGAGGCCGTGAAGCGGGCGAGACGGAAAATCCCCCACCTGCTGAAGATCGAGGTGGAAGTCAAGAATCACGGCGAGGTGAGGGAGGCGCTCGCCGCCGGCGCCGACGCCGTCATGCTGGACAACATGGGCCTCGAGGCCATGCGCGAGGCCGTCCTTCTGATCGGCGGGCAAATCCCCGTGGAAGCCTCCGGGAATGTGACGCTTGCCAATGTGAGGCAAATTGCCGAAACCGGCGTCGACTTCATCTCCGTAGGCGCCCTGACCCACTCCGTGACCGCCGCGGACATCTCCCTGGTCGTTCAGTAACAATTGCCGGTTTGGACACGGCTCGGTCATGGATTCGACATGGAAGAGCGTGCATTCGTTTTCACCCAACAGGGGCTTTCCGATTCCCTGAAGCGCAATCCCCTCGTTGCGTGCGTTCACTATTTTCCGGAAATCGGCTCGACGAACCGCCAGGCCTTTCGGCTTGCCCTGGACGGCGCCCGGGAGGGTGAGATCGTCGTTGCCGATGCCCAGACGCGCGGCAGGGGAAGGTTGAACCGCGTCTGGCAGTCCCCCCCCGGTGTAAACCTGTATGTTTCGGCGATCCTGATGCCGCGGATCGAGCCTGCGACAGCCCCCCAGATCACGTTGATGGCGGGGGTGGCGGTGGCGGAGCTCCTGTCCGGCTACTGTCCGGACGGCGTATCGATCAAATGGCCCAACGACGTACTCATTCGGGGAAGGAAAGCCTGCG
>ERZ795055.3967-NODE-3967-length-10562-cov-4.162463_pt1 | contig 10562 bp, 7 predicted proteins | sample MGYA00375139_ERZ795055 | MGnify/ENA primary metagenome ERZ795055 (study PRJEB30184, sample SAMN05720283) | anaerobic digester metagenome | isolation source: active sludge of municipal wastewater-treating anaerobic digesters | place: USA | collected 2015-01-23 ...
GATGAGTGGAGGATACCAACCGGAGATCACACCGCTGTAAAGAATATTCATTACAGAGCCTTTTTCATATATCCCAATCTGATAACCTTCGGTAAATGGTACATTGCCCACCAAAATTCCGAATCCTATCGGTACAAGTAAAAGTGGCTCCCAGTTTTTGGCTATACCCAGGTATAAGAATGCAATTCCTATAACTATCATTATCAGGTACTTGAATTCAAAGTTTGCAAAACTGGTATTCGACCAGAATTTCGTTAAACTATCCATTACCAACGACGATTCAGCTACATTGGCAGCAAAAATACCGGTAGGTAAAAATAATCCAAGCAGAATAAGTAAAAAACCAATCTTATATTTTAATTCTTTCATAAGTTTAATTTTTTTTATTCTACTTCAAACAATACAGCATCTTGCAATACGGCAGAACCTGCATGAGCACATATTTTCAATATTTTACCATTTCTTTCGGCCAAGATGTTATTTTCCATTTTCATCGATTCCACAACCATTAATATATCCCCGTCTTTGAAAGTATCTCCTTCGGAAACCAATACTTTAAATACACTTCCGGGAAGTGGTGATTTGATAGCCTTTGAACTTGGTTTTGAACCACTTGATACAGGCGATAAGTTTTCTAAAACCCGTTTATCCCCTTGTTTTGTGCTTACTTCTTTACGTACCAGTATAGGCGTTTTCGAAGTTTTAATTTCTTGTTTTATTTTTACTGAATAGGGAGTTCCGTTCACTTCCAATTCGGCGGTATCACCTTCTACCGATTTGATATGAACCTGATAGTCGTCGCCATTTATATTAAAATCAAATTTTTTCATTTATCTGTGTATTGTGTTGTTAAGTCCATAAATTTTTGAATTCCAGGGAGAATAACGTCTTTCAATTCGTTTTATCGTAATTACGTTACTTTCCTCATCGTGTACATCGCTCAGAAACAAGTGTAATGCCATCGAAATAGCCGCAATCTCATTGGCCGCAATATCTACTACAACTTTACTTCCATCTTCGTTTAGCTTCTTTTTCTTTTTTACCGAATTTACAACTAAATGCTGTACTCCCATAAAACAAAGAACTAAAATTGCCAAAGCGCAAAAAACAACTGTTATTCCTACCACCGAACCAATTAGTAGTTCGTTCCAGTTAGTTATATTAAGTATCAGCATAATTATAAAGGAATATTACAATGCTTGCGCAATGGGTTTACAACTTTTTTGGTTTGTAATGCCTGGAAAGCACGAATGACACGGAAACGGGTATTTCTTGGCTCAATAATATCGTCAATATAACCATAAGATGCTGCTTGATAAGGGTTAGCAAATTTTTCGTTGTATTCACCTACTTTTTCTGCAATGTATTTGGCTTTTTCAGCAGGATCGGTAATGGCTGATATTGCTCTGCCTTCAAGTACTTCAATGGCTCCGGCAGCTCCCATAACTGCAATTTCGGCGGTTGGCCATGCATAGTTGAAATCGCCGCGAAGTTGTTTACAGCTCATTACGTCGTGTGCACCACCATACGATTTACGCAGGGTAACGGTTACTTTTGGTATGGTTGCTTCGCCATAAGCAAAGAGTAATTTTGCGCCGTGAATGATAATACCTGAATATTCCTGACCAGATCCGGGTAGGAATCCGGGAACATCAACCAAAGTTAATACCGGAATATTAAACGCATCGCAAAAACGAACGAAACGGGCAGCCTTGCGCGATGCATCGCAATCAAGTACGCCTGCTAAAAAGTTTGGTTGATTGGCAACTATACCGGTCGAAGCACCGTTAAAACGTGCAAAACCTACAATAATGTTACGCGCATAATTGCGGTGAACTTCAAGAAATTCGCCATTATCCACAATCGTATGAATAACATTCTTCATATCGTAAGGCAAATTCGGATTGTCAGGTATAATGGAATTTAAAGCATCTTCCAGGCGATCAATCGGATCATTGGTATCGAATAAAGGCGCTTCTTCCAAATTGTTTTGAGGTAAATACGATAATAATTTACGAATCATCAAAATACCTTCTTCTTCGTTTTCTACTTTAAAGTGCGAAACGCCTGATTTTCCTGCATGTACATCAGCACCACCAAGGTCATCGGTCGAAATATCTTCGCCGGTAACCGATTTTACTACTTTAGGTCCGGTAACGAACATGTACGAGTTTTGCTCGGTCATCAACACGAAGTCGGTGAGGGCAGGTGAATAAACTGCACCACCGGCACATGGTCCGAAAATGGCTGAAATTTGAGGAATAACTCCCGATGCAAGAATATTTCTTTCGAAAATTTCGGCATATCCGGCAAGCGATGTTACACCTTCCTGAATACGTGCTCCACCCGAATCGTTGATGCCAATAACCGGACAACCCATTTTCATGGCCATGTCCATTACTTTACAGATTTTCAGTGCCATAGTTTCCGACAATGAACCACCAAATACGGTGAAATCCTGTGCAAAAACATACACTGTACGACCATCAATTGTACCGTGACCGGTTACTACACCATCGCCAAGGTATTTTTCATTTTCAAGACCGAAATTGTAGCAACGATGCGTTACAAACATATCCAATTCTTCGAAACTGCCTTCGTCGAGTAACATGTCGATACGTTCGCGAGCGGTAAATTTACCCTTTGCATGCTGCGAAGCAATGCGTTTTTCGCCACCACCTAATTTGGCTTTTACGCGCAAATCAATGAGATTTTTTACTTTTTGTTTATTTTCCATTATGATTAAATATTAATTATTCCGAAAACTTCCACAGTAGGATCACATGCCATACTGTTTGCTTCCCGGCGAATTTACAAGGTAATTATTTGTTTGGGTCTTCGCAAAGTTCAGTTAAAACTCCAAACGTGGATTTTGGATGAAGGAATCCAATATTCAAGCCTTCAGCACCTTTACGTGGCGATTTATCGATTAAAGTAACCCCTCTTTCAGCAACAGTATCGAGCGCATTTTGCAAACCATCAACTGCAAAAGCGATGTGGTGAATGCCTTCGCCTTTCTTTTCGATAAATTTACCTACCGGACCTTCAGGGTCGGTTGATTCTAATAATTCAATTTTTGTTTGTCCGATTTTAAAAAAAGCAGTTTTTACTTTTTGTTCAGCAACTTCTTCTACAGCATAGCATTTTAAGCCTAAAACTTCTTCGTAATAAGGAATGGCGGTTTCTAAACTTTTAACAGCGATACCCAAATGTTCGATGTGAGTTAAATTCATAATTGTTTAAATTTATATGTTTGAATATTTTTTAAAAATGAAATTTTTTATAATAAAGAAATATTTCTTTAATCCCTGAAAAACGCCGCAAAATTACTACAAATATTCTTCATTATTAATGAAATAAGGTATTAATTTTGTTTTTTTTTATTGGTGTTGATAATCAGGATGATAACACTTTTTTTGCAAAAAGTTAAATGATTAATTTATGCACAATATAAACAATTGTGTGCATAATATTTTTGTTAAAAAATTTAAGCCCCATCGAAATGTAAATGTTTAATAATGAGGAATTTTTTAAGTACGATTTTTTGAAGACTTAATTCAGAAATATTTTCAGGAGAGTTATTCACATGTGACACCAAACAAATTTTCAAATCGGGCTTTAATCAACAGTTCATCATTTTTAGGGAAAGAAAGTATAACAGTGCATTTATTATCAAATTCCTGCTTCAAAATCTGTGCGTTAGTTTCCTTTACAATTCGCATTACATCATTCAAAAGCAAATATTCGAAATGAATGCAAAGAGTGACCTGAACTGTTTTTTCGACGATTTCAGAATTATTAATAGCATCCGAAGCGGCTTGTTTATAAGCAGTTATCAAGCCACCGGTACCGAGCAATATTCCGCCAAAATAGCGAACAACGATGATTAAAACATTGGTAAGATCATGTGAATTAATCTGACCCAATATCGGACGACCGGCAGTGCCTGAAGGTTCGCCATCGTCGTTTGCACGAAAATCGAGCCGATCGGGTCCAAGCATCCAGGCGTAACAAACGTGGCGGGCATCAAAAAAACGACTGCGATACTCTTTTAAAATCAGATGTATTTCTTCTTTATCGCTCACAGGAAGGGCAAAAGAAAGAAATTTACTTCCTTTTTCCCTGTAAATACCTTCAGCTTTCGATGTAATGGTTTTATACGAATTCATCTTGAGGTTCAAATCAACTAATAATTTACAAAAATACGAATTACGGTCGGATTAGAAAATATTCAAATAATTGAGAAGAACTATTTTGACTAATAAACAAAAACCTTATATTTGCACCCGCTTCCAACAATTTTAGAGAAATGTAAAAATTAATGCCTTTTTAGCTCAGTTGGTAGAGCAATTCATTCGTAATGAATAGGTCTGGGGTTCGAGTCCCCAAAAAGGCTCAAAAAAAAAACGTGAACTCATCAGTGGGTTCACGTTTTTTTTAATTATTGAAGTTTATTATTTTTTCTCAATACCGATGAGTTTTTCTACCATATCCCAGTTTACAACCTTCCAAAAAGATTTTACATATTCAGCTCTTTTCGATTGATATTTAAGATAATATGCATGTTCCCAAACATCAAGTGCCAATACTGGTTTGCCCGGAACTTTTATTACATCCATTATTGAATTATCCTGATTGGCTGTAGTGAACATTTTTAATTTTCCGTCATCACCTTTTACCAACCAAACCCAACCCGAACCAAATCGAGATAAAGCCTGGCTTTCGAAAGTGCTTTTGAATTTATCCACGCTACCATAAGTTTTAGTAATTAATTCTTCAAGTGCAGGCGACATTTTACTCTTGTCAGGTGAAGTAAGTATCGACCAGAAAAATGTATGATTGTAATGACCGCCACCGTTGTTACGAACAGCTGTTTGTACATCAACTGGTAATTTGCTTAAATTGAGAAGAATCTGTTCAATAGATTTTCCTTTGAGTTGAGGTGCCTTTTCGATGGCTTTGTTCAGGTTTGCTACATATGCTGCGTGATGATTGTTGAAATGTATATTCATCGTTACACTGTCGATGTAAGGTTCAAGCGCATTGTATTTAAACGGAAGCGGTGCTTGAGTAACCTGAGCAAAAGATACCAATGTAGTTGATAACCATACAATTGCGAAAATAATCTGTTTTTTCATATCATTTATTTTATAAGTTTAATAATTACTTGCAAAACTAACAAGAAAAATGCCTCTTTGTTTATAAAAATAGAATTTTTAAAAGTTTTTTTTATTATTATAATTGTTTTCATTCATTTTAACATTCTCTTTGTACTTTTTATTTCGCTTATCCGTTTATCTTTTCAGTATTTTAATCGTTTTCTAAATTTTAAAACTCATAAATAATTAGGTATATTTGCGGGTTATTAAGCCAAAATATATCTAACAAAGCTCTTATGATCGATTATATAAAAGGAGAAATTTCGGAACTGACCCCTGCATTTGCTGTTATCGAAACAAATGGAATAGGGTATTTTATAAACATTTCATTACCAACCTATACTGTTTTATTTGGAAATAATGTAGCTAAATTATTTGTATATGAGGTAATTAGAGAAGATGCACATGTGTTGTACGGTTTTATAAATCAAACCGAACGTCAATTGTTTCTGTTGCTGATATCAGTATCGGGAATAGGCGCAAATACAGCCCGAATGATCATGTCGTCGTATTCGGCACAAGAAATTCAGGAATTAATTGCTGCCGGGAATGCATCCGCATTAAGCAGTATCAAGGGCATTGGAACTAAAACTGCACAGCGAATAATTGTTGATTTAAAGGATAAAATTCTGAAAGTTGCCGGTGGAGGCACTTTAATGCAGAATACATTTACCAGTCCCAACAGCGAACTGAAGGAAGAAGCCATAAGTGCGCTTGTTATGTTGGGTTTTGTGTCAGCAGCAGCCACCAAAGCCGTTGATAAAGTGATTAAGGAACAACCCGGACTTAAAGTTGAACAGGTAATTAAACAAGCATTAAAATTGTTGTAAGTATCTGAACATCAATTCAGAAAAATTGATAATTATTGTATGATAAATTCTAAAAAAATTTTACCGGTTTTAATTTTATTCGTTTTTGTTATCGGGTCGGTTTATCCTTTTATTAATCATAATACGGATGCTGTATCTGTATATCAAATGCCTGATTATGACACTATTTCGAATAAAGACTCAAAAAAAGGTATAATTGTAAAGAAATATTCACAGGATTCTTACGAAGATATTGTAACCGAATATCCTTTTGACTCGCCAAAACCTGAAAATGTAAAATCAGTCATTGAATACGATTCAAAATCCGGCAATTACGTTTTCCGAACCATGGTTGGCGACATGGAAATATCCACGCCCTTATCGATGACTCCTGAAGATTATAATTCTTTTTCGGCAAAAAATGATATTGCCGCTTATTGGAAAGATAAAAATTCGAAAATTGAAAAGGGAAATGAAGAGAAATTTTCGATTACCGACATGAAATTCAATATCGGAGCTGGCGATAAAGTTTTCGGACCGGGTGGTGTTCAGGTAAAAACGCAGGGTTCGGCCGAACTTGTTTTTGGTTTGAAAACAAACAAGGTCGATAATCCGGCTCTGACTGAGCGAATGAGAAAAAGTACAATTTTTGATTTTGATGAAAAAATTCAGTTGAATGTAAACGGATCGGTGGGCGACAAAGTTAATTTCGGCTTGAATTACAATACCGAATCTACCTTCGAATTTGATCAACAACTCGTAAAACTTGCGTATAAAGGCAAAGAAGATGATATTATAAAAAATATTCAGGCCGGTAACGTGAGTATGCCGCTCAACAGTTCGTTAATAACGGGTAGCACTGCATTATTCGGAGTGAAAACCGATCTTCAGTTTGGTAAATTAAGTATTTCGGCCATCGCTTCGCAACAAAAATCGGAAACCAAAACAGTGAGTTCCAAAGGTGGATCTCAAACCACTGAATTTGAGGTAAATATTGATAATTATGATGATAACAGACACTTTTTTATAAGTCATTATTTCAGAAAAAATTACGAGAATGCAATGAGTAAATTGCCCTTGATTTCGTCGGGCGTTACCATTAATCGTGTCGAAGTCTGGATTACGAACAAACGTGCAAATTACGACCAGTCGCGTAATATCATCGCATTCATGGATTTAGGTGAGAGTGAACGAATTGACAATAATTACTGGAAACAATTAACCACATTCGACTTACCTCAAAACACAGCCAATACACTTTATTCTGAAGTAAGTTCGCTTCCAAATGTACGTGATATACAACAATCGAACTCGGTGCTTGCCGACAAGTTTAGCGCATTAGGAATCAACGGAGGTGAAGATTACGAAAAAATTGAAAGTGCACGACGTTTGGAGCCTTCAGAGTATACTTTGAATTCAATGTTGGGTATTATTTCAACTAAATCGGCCTTGAATCCGGATGAAGTTTTGGGTGTGGCATTCGAATATTCGTATGGTGGTAAAATTTATCAGGTGGGTGAATTTTCGACTGATGCTGTTGAAGCTCCCAATGCCTTGATGGTGAAATTGCTCAAAGGTACGGCACTTTCTCCGCAGCTCGCCATGTGGGATTTAATGTTGAAAAATGTGTATTCGTTGGGTGCAATGCAAATTCAACCCGAAGATTTTGAACTTAATATTGTATACAGCAACGATTCGGTTGGTACAGATTTACAGTACATTACCGAAGGGAAAATTAAAAATCAATTGTTGTTACGCGTGATGAATCTCGATCGGTTGGATTCGAAAAACAACAGTAATCCGGATGGAAAATTCGATTTTATTGAAGGATTCACAACCATGTCGAGTTCGGGTCGGATAATTTTTCCGGTACTTGAGCCGTTTGGTTCACACCTCAAAAAAGTAATCGGCGATGATAAAATTGCTGAGAAATACATTTTTCAGGAACTTTATGATTCGACTTTGATTGTAGCACAGGAATTAAGCGAAAAAAATAAATTCCGAATCAAGGGCGAATACAAAGCGACAAGCGGTTCCGAAATTAGATTGGAAGCCATGAACGTCCCACGCGGTTCTGTTACGGTAACTGCTGGCGGCGCTATTTTGGTCGAAAATGTGGACTATACCGTGGATTATACCATGGGCTCGGTAACCATTCTAAATCAATCTATTCTTGAATCGGGAACTAATATTGATGTTAAACTTGAGAATCAGTCGATGTTTAATATGCAGCGTAAATCGCTGGTTGGTACGCATTTGGAATATGAATTCAGCAAAGATTTTACTTTTGGCGGAACCATTATGCACTTGTCCGAAATGCCGTTAACAACAAAAGTGAATACAGGCAATGAACCCATTTCAAATACAATCTGGGGCTTGAACACCGCCTGGAGAAAGGAATCGCAATGGTTAACAAACATGCTCGATAAAATACCGTTTGTAAATGCCACTCAACCTTCATCAATTGCTTTCAATGCTGAGTTTGCACAATTGGTACCCGGACATCATAAAGTCGTGGGCACCAAAGGCTCTGCGTATCTCGACGATTTTGAATCAACAAAAACTACCATCGACATACATTATCCCGTAAACTGGTATTTGGCAAGTACACCCAATAAATTTCCCGAATCAGTGCGAAGCAATGACGTGGAATATGGTAAAAACAGGGCTTTGTTAAACTGGTATTATGTTGATCCGGTTTTGAATCAGAGTGTTTCTGCAACTCCTGAAAATTTGAGAAATGATCTTGAATCACAATCGAATCATTATACCCGAAATGTTTTGATAAAGGAAATTTTTCCAAATCGTCAAACACTTGCGACTCAAACTACCCGAATGACCATCATGAATTTGTCATATTATCCAACTGAGCGTGGTCCTTATAATCTTGATGTCGAAAGAATTAATGACAATGGAAGCCTTCTGAATCCGGCCGATAGATGGGGCGGAATTATGCGTAAACTGGACGTAACCGATTTTGAAACTGCCAATATTGAATACATCGAATTTTGGATCATGGATCCGTTTATTTACGATAAACAGGGAACTGACAAAGGTGGTGAACTTTATTTCAATCTCGGCGATATAAGTGAAGATATTTTGAAAGATGGAAAAAAATCTTTTGAACACGGATTGCCATTCGACGGCGATGTAACTAAAACCGATTCGACACGTTGGGGTAGAATGCCAAAATCGCAATCAACAGTAACTGCATTTGATAATGCTGCCGGAGCACGTAAATTCCAGGATTTGGGTTTAAACGGAATTTCAACCGCCGATGAATTTATTTATCCGACTTATAAAAGTTTTATTGAGCAATATAAAACAAAAGTGAGTCAAACTGCTCAACAAAGCATGGCTGATGATCCGTTTTCGACAATTAACGATCCGGCAAGTGACGATTATCAGTTTTATCGCAGCACCTATTACGATGATATAAAAGCGGATATTCTAACCCGTTACAAAAGATACAACGGAACCGAAGGAAATTCGCCTGATGCTACGAATGTTTCAGAAAAATACACAACCACAGCAACGTCACTGCCTGATATCGAAGACCTGAACGGTGATAACACATTGAACGAATACGAAAAATATTATCAGTACCATGTGCAACTCCGACCCGAAAAAATGAAGGTTGGCGAAAATTATATCACCGATAAAATTACTTCTAATGTAACCTTAGCAAATGATAATGTGGTGCCTGTTACCTGGTATCAGTTCAAAATTCCACTGCGCGAAAATGCTGAAAAAGTAGGAACAATCCGAAATTTCAAATCAATACGTTTTATACGTATGTTCCTTACAAATTTCGAAAAAGAAACGCATCTCCGTTTTGCTACCCTCGATTTGGTACGGGGCGAATGGCGTTCTTTTACCAAAGATTTATTTCCGGTGGGGAAAACACCTTCGTCGGTTGGGAAACTGGATGTACAGGCAGTAAATATTGAAGAAAATGCAGACAGAATTCCTGTAAATTATGTTTTGCCTCCCGGAATAACACGTGAAGTTGACCCCAGCCAGTCACAGTTGTTAGATCAAAATGAGCAATCTTTGGTATTGAGAGTGAATGATTTAGCACCCGGTGATGCGCGAGCTGTTTACAAAAGTACCGGTTACGATATGCGCCAGTACAAGCAATTTCAACTATTTGTTCATGCCGAGAAAATGGTTGACGATTTACAGAATTTAAAAGATTACGAACTGACATGTTTTGTTCGTTTGGGTTCGGACATGGTAAACAATTACTACGAATACGAAATTCCATTGAAATTAACTCCACATGGAATTTACAGTACCAACAGTGATGTGGATCGTGAAACAGTTTGGTATCCCGAAAATATGTTTGATTTCAGTTTTGAATCATTGACTGATACTAAATTGAAAAGAAATAAAAGCAAAGGCGGCGCTTCAAATGTTTCAAATTTACTCCCGTATACGGTTAATGATGAGAATAATCCGTTGAATAAAATAACCGTTGTAGGGAATCCAACCATATCTGATGTTCAAAATATTATGATAGGAGTCAGGAATGCTTCCAATAATATTAAATCGGGTGAAATTTGGGTAAATGAACTTCGAATGAATGAATTCA